>Ga0315904_10000120_pt1 | contig 124421 bp, 86 predicted proteins | sample LakEriMetagenome_6_FD_203529 | JGI IMG/M metagenome (GOLD analysis project Ga0315904, IMG submission 203529) | Freshwater fungal communities from buoy surface, Lake Erie, Ohio, United States - Buoy 12 MA120 | ecosystem: Environmental > Aquatic > Freshwater > Lake | place: USA: Lake Erie, Ohio...
GGCCAGAATAACGATGGCTTGGAGTCTGAGGATTGGTTGGGTTTGCTCTTGCCATGAGCGCGCAGGAACAGCAATGAACGTTGGTAAACCCGAAGTGTCGTAATTGCTCATTGCAGCTATATGTCCTAATGAATGATGTGTTTCTACGATAACTGTAATATATTCACAAACTCATTTGCGAATTCCAACTGTCAGATCGAACTTATATGATACGCTCGTATATTAAAGCTTCCGATAGCCAAGTGACCTTGTGAAGTGCTTCGAGTTATTATTGCTCATCTAGGTTGTACTGCTGGATTTTATCAGAAGGTCTGTTGGAACTGTCCGATTATATAATTCTTGTCCTTATTAGACTTCCATTTTCTGCCAGCGCGAAACACGAAGGCTTCCGCGGTGTTCTTGTTCACAGGTCCACCCTTTTTGAGTGTCGTAAACTCAATGGGTAGAACAACTGGATGAAGTTCCTTTTTTACGCTCGGTAGGAGTTGTCCCGCTTCGTCTGTTGCCATGCCGCCTACGCTGCGAAAATCCGACTGGAAGACCCTAGAGGCCCACTCGTTAGTGACAGGACAAGCATTCGCATGAAAGATCATGGTCTGGAAGTTGCCTAAGAAGGAATCGGCGGAGTGATTCGATTCGCCCCCCTCGTTCAGTGCGGCGTAAATGTTGGCGACTGATTGAGTAATATAGACAGTCGAGGCACGGGATTCTCTTGCCGTCTGAAGGAACAGCATGTCGCTGCGAGTTACGAAGTGCTGCCCCTCGTCCGCCCAAAGAAAAACGCTGCGTCCTCTGCTTCCGCGCCGTTCGACTGCCCGCTGCCAGATCAACTTGAAAAGCACTTGTGCGAAGCGTCCAACCTCGCCGTACGTCTTTATGGGAAGATCCAGAATTATAATCCGACCACTAAATGTGTCCTCTGGGGTCACGGTTGTGTTCGTCGCAAAGAGTTCTCGGAAGGGACTGCGGGCTAGGCCAGCAAGACGCCCCATCAACGTGGCAACGATTCCGGTGCGAGTCTCCGGTGCCATCCAAGGGAGGTCTTCGGTGAAGTAGCGTATTGTCTCATCCCGATCCCCGTTCCTGATGCCGTATTCCCTGGACTGGATATACTTAAGCTTTCGATAGCACTCACCGTTCCAAACAGGCTGTCCTTTATCTTCGAGCATCCGACGATAGATATCATCCGAAAAGGTACGCGAGCTTTCCACTGACTGCGGGACGTTGCGAATGGTATCTAGCAGCGACAGAATGCTAAGTTGTTGCCGATCTACTGCGCACAAGACATCAAGCTCGATGGTATTGATGAGAAGTTCTTGGGGCTTGAATTCCCAGAAAGGGTCATCTGCGTGCTTCGCTCGTTGGCCACCGTCCATAGCCGATTGCATCATCGCGGCGAGTTCGGTCGTAAAGGCGGATTCACGACCGTGGCGACGATACTCATAGTCAAGAATGTTTAGCTTGTTTTCTCCTCCGGGTGAAATCCGGATGATGTCGGCATCTCGGTTGGCTCGGCGGCACCGCGAAATCCAACGAGTGGCTTCATCGGGCTTCACACACAATACCAATCCACCATAGCCTGCTGAAAGCATCTTGGACGCAATTTCTGCTCCACTTCCAGTTGACTTGCAGGAACCGGGACCCCCAAAAATTATAGTGCCTTCGTGGGCTTCCCGATGTGAGCAGGTTTCACGCGGGGTTACATGATACAACGGCAGGTCTAGGTCTTGGGAATCGTGCATTGTTGATCTCAATCAAAGAGTAGGAAATGAAATAATTCAAAATGGAAATCAGCAGAGTTAACCTAAAAAAGAAACTGAGAAAATCTACTGCGAGATTTTCGGCGAATTGCTTTGAGATTGGGTGGGCTGTTGTTCGGGCACAGCTTGAGAATTGGAGGAAGTCTTTCGCGTTTCCGCTTGCGATGTCATCTTGATATCCGACTGCTGGCTTGGGCTAGCCTGAGTCTGTTCTCCTGCGTTCAGAAAAGGGAAAGCACTACGTTCCGCATCGACTTTCCCGAAACGCCCGTGCCCGTGAACCTCCCAATGACAAGCCTTTTCCCCTTCGAAATGACTTCCACCGTGAACTACAGCACAGTTTTCCACAGATCGGGTCTTTTCCGCACTCCAACCCTGATGTTTAGCAGCCTCTACCGATGTGAGATGGTGGGCTTGTTTCTCAATCCATTCGGTGTTTGTAAATCCATCACCACATCGCGCGCAGCGACGACCTTGGCGATCAAAGGCTTTCTGAACAGTTTCAGATGAAAATTCATACTGGGGCGAACGACTCATCAAAATATCCTCAATAATAGTTTCGTCGAACTCTAAAGCTCTTCTAGCTCTATGATGCAATCAGTGTCTTTAACTCTTTCATCCAATTGTAGAAATTGGGGGTTTGCTCCAGCAATTCAGCCACAACCCCCGAAAACTGGTAGCGTCACCGATGGATACCACCTTATCTCGTTCGCTCTTTGGATTAGCAATAGTCTTTAGCATTCCCGGTGGTCGTCTGGCTTAGATGGCTAACCGAAAGAAATCATCGGAAGCTGCAGTCGCCACTAGTAGTATCTGGCAATACTTCTCATGCCTCATCGCGAATTGGCCGTTCAAATCATTCACAGTATCTGAAGGCTACCGCCGGCGCAGATCATTAATTCGGATGTTTCCGGAATCGCGGTCTTCTCGATTTGACCTGACTTTCTATCGCCTTGTACTCAAAAACGGACTGGAAAAGGAAAGTCCGAATACCCCCTTAAGCATCTCTATCTCGAACAAGGAATTCCATTTGCCTTCTGTATAGAGATGAATCGATGTTAACAAATGAGCAGGAACGACAACTTGTTCAGCGAGCTCTTGAGGTAATGGAGCCGCCACGTCGAGCAGCTCGCAATGCCTATGTGCTGCTTTGGGCCCTAGTGGTAACCACGGTGACCGCGGTTTTTATTGTTTACCTTTCAACTGTCCCCCCGAGGGATGTCTTGCCGGCGATGGTTGTTGGTGGTGTAGGCTCCGTGATTATTCTCATTTTTTGGGCCTATGCCCATGGTGCTGATGCAGAGCTTGTGAAGGTGTGGAATCAATGGCGTGCGGAGGTGGTGAGGGAGATCTCGTCAGATGCTACTTACGAAGCGCAAGAGTTCATTACTGCTGGTGAGTTCGACCAAACAGGTCTTAATGTCGCTGGATACAACGAATACGCGGGCGGCGACTTATTAAAGGTCGGGTTTATCAAGTGTAGTCGGCTTGCCGTAAATAGAATTGAGACTCGCTATCGTACCGTAACCTATACGGACGCTAATGGACAGTCACAGACCAAGCAAGAAAGTTACCAAGTCACCGTTCCGGTCTTTCACGGTCTAGTTCTTGGCGTGCCTGTGAAATTGCCGCACCCTGGGCGGGTAGTAATCTCCGACATTGGCTTTCCACGAGAATGGCAGCTTAAACCCGTTCGAGTCGCTCATACACAAATCAACAGTACATACCGGATTGGATCCTATCCAACCGAATTCGAAGGACACCGTATTCTGACTCCCCGACTTATGTGCGCTCTTTGGGATTTCAGACTCGGTCTCCGGGCAACACCACGAGTCAGCTACTCCCAAGAATCCCGGATTTCTGGAGGGCAGATGTGGCTTGCCGCTCCAGGCTTGTATTTGAAGCTCGGATCCCGCCCGGGAGTCTTTAGGAAGATCAACGAAAATCAATTACGAGATTCAATCCACCAATGCGCCGATTCAGTTGCATGGGTGAAACGTGCTGCCACCAGTCTGCAGCCTAGTTAAAAGGTCGTGAAAGGATCTCTGATGTTGATGCATTACTTGGATAGCAGGCATTTTACTTGTTGTTTGATGGTCGGATTAAGTCTTTAAAGTCCCTTAACACGAACAGCTAAATTTTTGAGAAGGTATCATGGAACCAAATATATTCATTTTGCTATTCCTCGGAGCGGCATTACTTATTTCTTTGATGGTACTAGGCTGGTGGATTGGCGTTTTAAACGGTCTTATCCGAGCGAAGAACAAGGTTAAGGAGTCGCTAGGAGTTGTAGATTCCACGATTGAACAATTCAATAATTTGCTGGGACTACTCTTCCAAATGACGAGTGATGCCACTGGTCAAGAACGGAGACTCCATCAAAAAATCCTCGAGGCACGTAAGGAGTTGGCTAAGGGTTTTCAAGCCCCAAACCCGATGCCTAGTGCCTTCAACCTCGATCATCTCGATCCCTCCGACGCTTTGCTGATGGCTCATTCTGCGCGGGCTTCTTCAACCATGAAGTACATCAGTGAGAACGCCCCTATCTTTCAGAGTGCAGCCATTTATGCCAATGCACAGTCAAAGGTAGCGGATGCTATCGCAGATATTACTGGTGCACAGCGAATGCTTCGAGCGGCCGTTGAAGCACAGCGCGATGCATGCGAGACATTCCCGGATTGCCTAGTTGCAAGGTTTCATGGCTTCCGTGCCCTTCCTTCGCTTGACAGCTACGCCGACATCCGACCGCAACAGAAAGTCTGGGGGTAATTTTGACTTGAGAACTGTAGAAACTCGAAGCATACCCTAGGAAATCATTTCCCGAGAGACTGATTCAAGGGGTTATCGTGAAAGACTTCAGAAACTTGCATCTTTATTATGAAAAGGAAAGCTGATGAACAATTTACCAAACAACAACATCCAGGTTGGAAATCAAATGTCTCGTCAAACTTTACGAGTTAGCGCGGTAGCTCTTCCCAGAATTGGGGCAGCCAAGAGTGACATACTCATTGTTACCGATGAGTCGAGCTCGATGAGCGAGTCGTGTCTTGGGGGCACTACGCGTATGGCAGCCGCGAAAGCGGCAGCTGCGGGATTTGCCAACGTAAAAAGTAAACTTGATCCGATGGGGCGAGTCGGAATCATGGGATTTTCAGATTCCGTTCGCATCGTTCTCCCGTTTACTTCGGCTTCCGAACTGCCGAAGATTCGTAACGCCACAGACTCTCTGTCGGAGCGAGGTGGAACCGACATTACCGCTGGACTTCTTGAAGCCCATCGCGTTTTCAGCGCCAATGAGGTTGGCGGATCTCGTTTTGTTTTGTTGCTGACCGATGGACAGCATCAAGGTACCGAAGACCCCGTAGCTGCAGCCGACGGCTTGAAGCGCATCGGGGTGGAAATATTTGCGGTGGGTTTTGCCAGTACAGCTTCTGAGGTTGATCCACGACTGCCTCAGATAGCCTCATCTGGAAAGTACCTATTCTGTGATAGTTTGGACCAACTGCTTAAACAGTTTGAAAACATTAGTCAGCGTACTAGCATTCGTCAGTCCCACAATCAGTAGAGGAAAAGTCATGTCCATTATCGATTCTCCAGAAGCCATCCGTTGCCCAAGTTGTAATGAATTGATCGCCAATAAGATTCTCGCCTGTAATAAGTGTGGGTATCAGTTGATAGGAGGTACACCGGCGCGCTTGAGGGTCATCGCGCAGCGCACGCTGATCCCGGTAACGGCTCACCTTCACTACCTCGTTGATACAACCGGCTCGACCGCCGTCCGTAGCGGAAACATCACGACGTTTACCCAAAGCAGTGAGAAAATTGTTGGGAGCAAGGCAGCTAAGTTGTTGACGTCGGTTTACAGTTGTGGCGATTTGGAGCCCGGTGGAGGGGAGGCACCGAAACCGACTGTAGCTCTAGCGGAAGGTGTGAGTCCAGCGCAGTCAGAAGCGGTGCTCAAGTCTCTGATTTACGAGGGTGGAGGCGATGCAGAGGAGACTCACCTCGATTCGATTGAGGCAGTCTTGAATTGGATTCCACCAGGTGAACGCGTTGAACGGCATAGCTTGATTGCGTTCTTTACAGACGCTTCGAAACCAATGCGATCAGGCATGACACCGCAAGAGCTTGGAGCCCGAGCTAGAGCACAGGGCGTGTTTCCCGTCTTGGTGTGTCAGCCGTGTCCACTACTGGAGTCTTTTCGGGAGGCTAGTGGTGGCCTCATGTACCCAATAACGCGAGATCCATCGGATGATGAGATTACAGAGGTTGCTAGCAAGGTCGCAGCGTCTGTCTTAGCGTCATTAACCGCTGGGCGCAAGACCATCCCCAGTGCCACCAATTAATACCGGATATTACCGAAACGCCCAACCATTCGTTTGGCGTCCGTTGGGGTGGCCTCCCAACGCTGATGAGGTAGGCTTCTTTCTTGTAGGAGATTTTGAGATGCCACGTATTTTCCTGACCCCCGAGCAGCGTTCCTACGAGGCATCCATCCGCACATCTTCCACTCCAAAGGTGAGTCAGCGATTGGGGTGTCCTCCCAAAGCTGATGAGGTATGCTTCTTTCTTGTAGGAGATTCTGAGATGCCACGTATTTACTTGACCCCCGAGCAGCGTTCCTACGAGGCATCCATCCGCACATCTTCCACTCCAAAGGTGAGTCAGCGATCAATAATTACAAGAGCTTGGTGTTGGATAAAGCGTCTCTGGCCGCTGCGCATACTTTTGACAATTATCATCTTGATCAATAGCGATTCAATTTCGGCACAGGAGTCGGCAACGGAGATTGATACTCCGCCACCGCCACCATCGAAAGAGGTTTCCTTAGATCTCATCGACTCCTTCATAACACCATTAGCCCATACCCCTCCTATCTCTACAACCCAGGACTCGCAGAACTCGGCATACCGGAACAACACTCAGAATGATGTTCGGGGGGAAGAGATCGAGGATAAGTTTGTTGTGCGTCGAAGAGTCGAACAGATTATGTTTCAGCTACGGGGATTCGAGCAGCGACTAGGTCAATATGAGGCCAGAGTATCAGAAAACCTGGGGCAGTTAGAGAAGAGGTTACTTCAAATCGAGGATACTTCGAGTAATCAATTCTCTGCTCAAAACCGAATTATCGATTCTCGCTTAGAGCAATTGACGCAGGATGCTACAAACTTGGATGAACAGATTAAGCGGGTAGATGGCAACGTGAGTACTGTCGATGAGCGGCTTGAAAAATTAGCATTCGCAAGCATCGCTGTCGCCACTACTTTTCTACTATTTGTCGCACTGTATCTTGCTACTAAGGGTTGGCCCAAAGAAGCGTTTGATACATCGGTTTATAAGAAGAAATCAATTGGGCCAGCTAAGGTAGTGATCGGTCCGCCAAAGATTTCACAAATGGAATTACCGAGTTGTGATAGAAAGGCTGTCGGAGCCGTGTCACGCACTGGTTTTGTTCGAAAAAACAACGAGGATCGGGCCGTGGCCTTGAGTGTGAATGGTAGGCATGCTGTTATCGTAGCCGATGGCATGGGGGGATTGTCGAACGGAGGTTATGCTGCTGAGGTTGCGGTTCATGCGGCTGCGGAACGGTTCATAGAACTCTGCAGCGTAGCACCACCCGAAAACGCGGATTCGGCGACCTGGGCCGCGGTAGCTATTAGTGCAGCGCAGAAAGCAGTTATGGATGAGGTCGCACGAGATCCAAAGTTAGCAGAGGGGTTCAGGACTACGTTGATCGTTGGGATATTGGACGGTAGTTGTTTAGGAGTTGCTTGGCTCGGCGACGGGGGAGCGTGCTTGTGCAGCAGCGACGGTACCATCCAACAATTGGTTCGCCCTATGAAAACAGAGCCTGGAAGCAACGCGATCTACGGTTCACTGGGGCCTATCCTCGACGGTCGTCCTAAATGTGTCAGTGCACGCGTCCGCGCCGGAGATTTGGCGTTGTTTGGTACTGACGGAGCCCTCGACCTCGACTGGAATAAAAATGACTTTCGAAGCGTAAAGGCCGCCGAGCTTGGAGCAGCGGTGGCGGAAGCAATCAAGGAGTTCCGGGGTGATGTTACGGAGGCACTGTCGGCAATTGTGGATGATCTGGCAATCCAGCGCGACGGAGAAATGTACATAATCGATGATAACCTAACCCTGGGCGCAATCGTTGTGCCAGCAACGGTTTTTGGAAGGCAAGCGAATGGACAAGTGAAAGAAACGATTGCTTTAGATGCATCTTGATTGTGGAGTATAAAGTGGTCTGCCGCTAAAGTAATTAGCAATACAAAGGTAGAACTAGGACAAATAGAATTGAGGGTCATGTTCTTCTGATCGGTGGATTATCCTCCGAGGCAAACTGTTTGCCGGGCCCACAAATGAAAAATCAATTTGGATTATAGGACTTACCCAGCTGTTTAAATCTCGCGGTATTTTCGACGAAGTTCATATTGTAAAAACAGTCGATACCAAGGTGCCAAAGAGGCAGTTGCAAAAAAGTTCTTAGCGGTCCCGAAAATTCTTCATCCCCAGCATGATCGTTTCGAGGAGTAGTCATGATAGAACTCACAGGCAAAACGATTACAACTTCCGATAAGACGCGCGTCAAAGTTGGTGCCGCTTTTGAAGGCGGTGGACAAGGGAAATGCTATGCAGCCACGAATGCAAAGAGTGGTGCTCGGCTAATCCTAAAGCAATTCGAGACCGCAAGTCCCTTGGAATTTGAGTCTGTGCGAAGTCGTACAAAATTTTTGGTAGATGCCCGCCTACACGATATCTCACCACTGTTCCATTGCGCGCCGCGAGCGTGGTTTGCTGATAAAGCACTTGGCGTTGGACATGTTGCGCCTGTTGCCCCCGGCGATAAGTTGGACGAACTCATCGAAAGAGGATGGTATCCGTCGTTTTTAGATCAACTGCAATTAGCCCTGGCGTTATCGCACGCCATATCACAGCTACAATCACACGGGTTTGTCCACGGAGATCTACAAGGCGGAAACTTGTTCATAGAAGAGTGTACGGGTTCCGTGCTGAAACCATACCTTATTGATTTCGATAACTACTGGCATGTCAACCAGCCTGCCCCTCAGGCCTTTATCGGGATGGAATTGTACGTCGCTCCAGAACTTCGCATCGCTCGAAAGGCAGGCACGTCGCTGCCGGTAGATGCAAGAGCCGAAAACTATATGGTTACGGCTATGATGCACATGCTCATTTTACTTCGGCATCCCGGGCACTCGGCGACAGATGACCCTGACCGCTTCGATAAGCTTATGTGTTCTGGCCGATGGGCGGATGATCCTGCCCAGGCATGCACTCTAATGGGCGGTTATCCGTCGCAAGTGCTCAACGTCACACTTCAGGATCTGATGAGGCGGGGTCTAGCAAGTGATCCCGATGTCAGGCCGCCTGTGACGGAATGGGAAACAGCATTGTCGGAGGCAGTAGAGAACGTGTTTGTCCACGAAGACTGTGGCGGTCCGGTCATCGTGCATCGGACGATGTCCTCTAGTTGCCCGCATTGCGGAGGAAGTTATCCCGAATTAGTTCTGTCATTGCTACCAACTGGTTCAACTTTACCTGTGGTTGGGGGTGGTATTCGACTTGGTCGTGACAACCTTGGTGGGTATCCGACAATCTCCAACCATCACGCAAACTTGGAACGTTTCGGTCCCGAGTATCGCCTGACAAGCTTGGGGAGTAACGGGACTTACCGAGCATCCCCTTCAGGGTGGATTCGTCTTCCCGATCGAGTTCCGGTACTCATTCAGCCGGGGGATCGTTTGCGATTCGCAGAAGCGGTAGAGGCGCAGGTTGGTTGAGTTGGTGTCGGTGTTGAAAAATATTTTTTGAAAGAGGAGAATGTGCGGATCAGTTACTCAAAATTTTTCGTGTGAGAAGCACCAAAATGCCAAAACGCAGCAGTCGGCAGCAGTCCCGTAACCGTGCCAAGATTGGTGCAGATGATACACATACATTCATAGACAAGGATCGTCTGGAAGAGCTTTTGAAACAGGATGTCGCGCAATTGAATAAGGCTTACCGACGCGAACTTTTTACCGGAACGAGTAAACTGCTGACCGAATCGACGATAAGCTTGCTGCAACAGTCCAACCTAAGTGATATTTTCCTACTGGCAGGTTTAGATAAAGTTAACTTCCGAGTCGCATTGCATAATAGATCTTCCAAGTCGAGAAAATTTGTCGCGAGGTATTGTTTCTATATCGGTTCAGAACTACGCGATGAAGGATATCACGGTCCAGTTGAGATACCGCCAAGGATACACGGTGACTGGACGTTACAAGTGATAGTTCCGAAAGATTTGCCTGATTCGACGGAGATCATATTCAAGATAGACTTTTTTCAACTAGAAAACGACGAAAGAAAACAGACCTTTGTTGGTCAACATGTTTCCCGATTACAGATCGTTGATCCCCAATCAAAAGGAAACATTGCCAATAATGGTGTCTTTTTATTCTCCATCCCGTCTGAGCCACATATTCGCAGAGTAGTCAATGAAACATGCAGTAGCCTTGGAGTTTATGATCTGCCTATAGGAACAACTTATTTTTGGGAGAATGCTAAGAATCAAAGCCAACCGGTCGACTTGCAACCTGAGGACCTCGGAAGTCAGTGTACATTGACTGTCAACGACAACCGTCGAGTCCTAGAGTTTTTGGTTGTGCCCGCCGTTCCCGTCGAATGGCTGTATGATGTCATAGCGCCCAAAATTCAGGATGTGGCAGAGCCTCCGGATTGGGACTCGTATTGGGATTCGAACTTGGTTGCTACATCCGCGTTGAGGGAGTTAAGATCACGCGACGTGAAAGAAGAAACGCGTAAACAGTTGGTTGATGAAATAAGCATAATAGTGCGGGATCGCCTAGAAAATGGCTACATTGATCAACCGTGGTGTGTTTCAAAATCTAGTAAATGCGGAAAGACTATCTTTAATAGAACCGTTAGTAGCATATCTCGAAAAGTAACGTTAGAGATGCTAAGGAATGCCAGAAGAAGATCAGGCCAACAAATAGTTGACGACATTCCGGAAACAGCAGATTCACACACGCCATCGATTGAGCGACCGCTGGAAGTAATAAAAGGCCTCTTAGAAAAATTTAAGATTAAAGATCTACATCCAGATTGGCTCGAAAAAACTAAATGGAAAGAAATCTTCGCCAAGATCCTTGGGATGATGGAAATCACTTGGGAGGATATTGAACCAGACAGTACCGAAGCTAACGAACTGCGTGACAGGTTATTTAGAGCCGCCGAAGAGTATATTCAAATGGCTGGCGACATGGACGAAAAAATGAAAGATATTGCATTCATGTATTATTTCGCCGGTATGGAGCCAGCGGCTATTGCTCTTCAGTGTAATTTGGATAGTAACAGAGTTTCAGTAAAACTGAATCGCATGCAACCCCAATTGCTCAAGCAAGCATTAGAACAAAGTCTGGTGTCCTTTTCGGAGTCGCAGAAAGAAATCGTGCGACGTGTTATTGAGGGCGACAACAATAAAAAGATTGCAGAGAAGCTTTCTATTTTGCCCGACCGAGTTAAACGCGAGAAGGATCAAATCTTACAGGCTGTCGCAGAGAAGGCACTGCAGGAAGCACTTAGACCAGAGAGTATCAAATGAGTATCTCAAATCAAATTCCGGAGCAGGTGCAGTCCGCTCTTTCTACGATACTAAAGAGTCAACCCAACTCAGATGTCGATTACAGAATGCAGGATTACGATTTGCTGCTTACTTGGCTAGATACCATTTTAGTTTCGCCAGCACGACTCGTTCTCCATTGCGAATACCTAGAAAAATCATTGGGGATTCGGCCTACGATTACGCTTGGCATACTTGCCCTTTGGCCAGAGACTCGTTCTGAGTTAATGCGTTCTGGTTCGAAAACGCTGAAGCATACCGAACTTCGTCGCCTGTTACTGGCAGAGACAGCACTGTGGCCCCTTTCAGAGGATATTGCGATAGAGACTGCTACGCATCAAGACTCTCATTGGGCGACCGTACGCAGAAACCTCATATCCAAGAATAAGTCTGAGGTAAAACAAATCCCTGGAAGTTCTGGTAAGTCAAATGTTTCGGAGAATACACTTGGAATAAATCTACCGCCTAGCGGCATCGTGAAGAAAAATCCGATCCTGACGATCCGCAATCCGGTTTTCGACACATCTTACCTCAACTCACCTCTTGTTGTTGCTCGGCACTCACATGAAGAGTACCAGCTCGCTGCAGATGCTATCGGAGACCAGATCTCGCCATCAGCAGCGCCACCGGCTTTGCAATTGGAATGTAAGTTACCTGGAATGCTCCTGCTACAAAAGGATGGTCTGGGATTCGATTTAGTCTATTATCCTGTCTCAGATAAAGATATCCCTCCGAGACTTTCGCAAGCTACGGGATTGAAGGTCGCAAACGGCGAATGGATCTGTGGTCCTGATGGTCTTTTTACTTGGACGCAGCAATTATTAAGTGTAGATGGGCACGTAGTATTCGAGCTCGCTGGTCAATTATACCAGATTGGAATTTCATGAAGGTCGGCCACATATGCACCCAGTTGTATCGTCTGCCTCGATCCGTTTGAGCCAGAACCAGGTACGTAGTAATCCGATTCTTGCGAGCCAACAAGATTATTGTCGAGGCGGTTCGCTGCGAGATAAAGAGTTGCGACAATTAGCGCGGCTACAGCAGTTTCAAAGCGATGGGATACCGCTTTTCAAGCGACCTGAAATGCATCGTATCGATTCTTCATCTCTAAGACTTTCTGAGAAACGCATTGGCGTCGCTGGATTGGTCGTGGATCATCGAAACGTAGGTTTCGTAACTAGGTTGCATGTCGAACTCAGTCGAACTTGGGACATATCGGCGAATCTGCCATTTCGTCAGATTCATATCCAGAATTTACTTCTAAGTGTTTTGAGCGGCTCAGGATTTGAAGAAAGTCTACCTGAACTGTTTGCCTTCAAAATCAGGGATTCGCTGGCAGATCGATATGAAGGCGACTCGATGGATATTTCGGGGCTCCTGGCAATACTGGACGCCAGTCTCGGCCAAAGTAATTCGCTTCTCGATGCAGCTGTAGCGGTTGTCTCACCAATCACTGATGATTGGCTTGTACCATCAAAATCGGTGCAGTGGAAGCTCAAGGCATTCCATCGAGAGTTTGGAGAAGGCAGCCTTTTGATTCGACATACAGATGATGAAGAAGCTTCCGCTTTTGACAATAAATTCAAAACGGTCTGGCAAGTCAGAAATTTAGAGGAATTAGCAGAAAACCTACGCAATGCTGGATTGCTGCAATCGCTTTTGAGTGGTTTTACGCTTAGGAGTGAGCATGCTTATGCAATAGCGAGTCAGCTCGGACAGTGGCTGGACGACGAATCGCAGTTCGCACGAGCAGTGAGCTTTCTCAAAAGGATCAAGGGTAGGATTAGCAACGAGACGCCGGCGAGGATCCGCCTAGAAGTATCTTTCGCTGAAGAAGATCTATGTCGTCATCGAGGGCATTTTGATGCGGCAATCGCTGTTCGTGAGCAACGTCTTGAATTGATAAAACAACCGTTTGTTTCGTGTTATGAGCGTGAAGTGGACTCAGATAATCGACACGCAGCAGCGTTATATGATGCTCACCGATTCCCGATCGCAATTGACTGTCTCCAATTCTGGGATGATCGAATTAAGCAAGATCCTAAAATTTGTTTACCGGAGACCCGAGCAAAGCTTCTCAATACATTGGCCCGCTGCTTAGTGATCACAAAAGATCCTCGATGGGAGAAGGCTTTCGAGCTCTCGCTGAATATACAGGCTGCTTGTGACCCATCTAATTTGCCAATCACCAAGAATTTCCTGTTACACGGTTACCTAAAGAGTGATTGTTTGGAAAAAGCAAGGGCGCTTCTTGAAAGTAATGCAGCTGGCCCGAATGCTTTTCAAATATGGCTCGCTGCTGAGTATGCCCGGAGAGCAAGTGAATTATGGAATGAAGAACAGTGCAAAGCAGTCACCGCAATTGATCCGGCCCTTCATGTTCGTGGATTCGCTTGTCAGGCGATCGCACGGCAACAAGGCCGCAGTGACAATTCTCGATTGGAGTATTTTAAATATGCCCAGCAAGCATTCTCTTATGGGTTGGATCATGACAAAACGAACATTAAGCAAATCATGAGCTTGTTCTGCTCACTGGCGATAGCAGTAGTTTCCCAAGATAGTCAGTCCCTGAAATGCGAATTAGCTCGATTTCATCATCTAACGACGAGCGGTGATTTCCAAGGTGTCAAAACGTGGTACGAAAATGAAATCAACGAACTTGAACATCTGTCAGATTGGAACTCTATCGAACGTCTCTTTCTTAAAGTTCCGCATTTTTAGCAGCTGAAAGTGAAGAGTCAATGCAGAGTATTGAATCGACGGTGCGTTGTAAGTAATCACTTTGCCGATTAGAGTCCAAATTGCCCCCTAACTAATTATGAAACTATCAGTCAACGACTTGGTTCTATAGATCGTTTACGTAGTCTATAAGCGATTTCGTAGATTGTTACTTTTTAGACACGATAGCCTTTGTAAAGTATTTGAGCGATTGCATGAGAAGTAATGAATTGGATTGTTAGTGCCTCAGTCAATTATTGATAGACTTGTCTTTAGCAATAGCATACACGATCGTTTTTCTTTTTTAGGTAACAGTGGGATATTAGCTTCAAAGCCACTTCCCTTAACGGATGCGACGATCGCAAAGGCCTGTTAGAAGGTCGTCTACTCGAAGACTTTGTGAGCCAAGGCTGTCGCCAATCGGAGGCTTTCAGTCCGCAGCATCCTTCTCGATAGATTGACTGATATCAAGTTCATCGAATTCAGTCTTGTCTGTTGGCGATTTGTCGGAAGTCAGGGAGAACCCTCGCTTCTAGCAAACCGCAACCATCGGCAAGCGATAGTGGCTATGGAGCAATTCCCCAAAGATCAACGAATTACGTGAAAAACAGCGAATTATTTAGAAAAGCACGGAAACTATGGTTGTCGTAATTGGTCGATACGAGGTTTCGCTTGCAGATAGAAGGCAACGAATCAGTGAGGCTCCCTTTAGGAAGCCTCTCCAATTCGTTGTCCGTCTAGTTTGCTTTCAGTAAGACCGGATGAATTTAGCCGTTCCTCGTGATTAACACGCAGGTTTCTTAGATCAAACCGGTTGGCTAAATGGGCTTGGACTCGCGGCGCGAGCGTTTAGTTGGCCTGACATCGTCAGATAAGCGGTGCAAAACAGAAGTAAGGCCAACGGCTGCGAGAAGAAAAGACCGATGCCGCAAGCCAATGCTCCAAGTATGCCGATACCAAATGCGGAAAGCATGAGCAAGAAAGTGTTAGCAGAATTTCCTCGCGTGATTTCCCAAGCCATGCCAAAAGACTTCATCACCGGTACACTGCGATCAACCACCAAGTAGTAAGCCGGCCAGAGCCGAAACAACATGATCACTCCAGGAACAATCAAAAGCAGGAAACCGCCGAAGAGCATTAAGCTAAACAAGATAGAAAATCCAAGAATAGACAAGAAACGATCACCACCCGAAAAAAGCGTCGAGATAGAACTTGGCTTACCACGAAGTAATTCCAGCATCAATTTCAAATAACCGATTCCCAAAAACATCGAAAGCAGGTTGCTGAAGATGCTGAAAACAGAACCGAAAATCGACGACGCGGGAGTCGGTTCGCCATTCTGTTGCAACGCGGCTCCAATAAATCCGCTAACTACTCCCAGCATAAAGAAGAGAGCAAAAAAGATGACGGTCGCACCAACTAGTAAGCCAAGGTTATTCTTCCAAGTGTTCCACGCATATTGGAAAATATCGCCAAGTTCAGGTACGACATTTCTGATCTCAGTGTTCGAAGCGGTTGCATAAGATGGGGGCGGCTCATGAAATGTGGGAGAGAAGGGATTGTCGCTGGACATAGAAAAGAAATCCTTTTGAAAACGAGATAAAGGAATCACCCTGCAGGTACGACTCGCCGATTTTATCTGTCCCGGAGCCGGAAACAATTGGGCAGGATTTGATAGAGAGTTACTCGGGAAGTCTTTTTGGTGATTTCGCAAAAAAACGTTGAAAATTCGTGAGAGTAGAAAGGCTGGAAAAAGTGCATTCCTGGAAGAAAGAAGTTTCAATGAATTGCGGAGAAGTTCGTGGTTGAGTCGTCAATCTCGTTTGGCGTCTGGACCTCCATGAGATTAATTAGCTATTTCAAATTGCTTTTTTATGCTGGAGATAGTTAAGGATTTTTTCGGGTCTAGCGGCAATTCAATTGAGCAACTAGCGCAATCGTCGAAAGCTAATCTGCAATACTCGAATCACTTTTGAGCCTTCATTAACTCCCAAGTGAGATGTTTATACTTTGCTGGAAGAGGATTACAAAACGGTTTCAAAGCAAACGCGTAGCAATTGAGTGGAGCGAATGTTAGCTTAGTTTGGTTGGTTAAGCCTCGGAAAGGTACTATTGGAAAGATGATCTCAGCGATTTAGTTGCTTAATGATTGATCATTTCGCCAGATAGAATGAGCTACTGACAGTTTGGATCATCGTAAAGGTTAATGTTGTGAAATTAAATTCTGTTTCATGGCTGTTGTCGCTGGCGACTTTGTGGGTCATTGGCTTGGTGGCTTCTCGAGATGCATACGGTGAGTCGAACGATCAAGCCAAGGTGGAGCGGCCACTGAATGTTATTCTGATCCTGGCTGATGACTTGGGTGGGATGGATCTAGGGTGCTATGGAAGCAAATTTCATCGAACTCCTAATATCGATCGATTAGCAAAATCGGGGATACGTTTTAGAAACGCTTACTCGGCTAGTCCACTCTGTTCGCCAACTCGCGCTAGTATTCTCACCGGCATGTCTCCGGCAAGAACGGGTATCACCGCGCCGACATGTCATATGCCTGAGGTACGGCTAAAGAAAGAATTGACGAAGCCCAATCCCAACCAGCCACTACTAATCGCTGAATCGTTAACACGATTATCGACCGATTACGTGACGCTGGCCGAGCAGTTCAAGCAACGCGGTTACCGCACGGCTCATTTTGGTAAATGGCATTTGGGGGCTGAGCCCTATTCGCCGCTTGAGCAAGGTTTCGAAGTGGATCTACCTCACACACCTGGTCCTGGCCCCGGAGGTGCCAACGGTTACTTTGCTCCTTGGGCTTTCTGGAAAGATGCGGGTAAGCCGGGAGAGCATATCGAAGATCGTATGGCTCAAGAGGCCGTCCAGTATATCGAGCAACATAAAGATGAGCCGTTCTTTCTGAACTACTGGTCGTTTAGCGTCCATTCACCGTGGATGGCCAAAGGGGATCTCACCGCCGAGCATGCTCAGCGTGTTGATCCAACTTCACCGCAGGGCAATGCCATGTATGCTGCGATGATCGAATCGCTCGATCAAGCCGTAGGCAAGATTCTCGATGCTCTAGATAAGCATCAGCTCACTGATCAAACTCTGGTGATCTTTACCAGCGACAACGGTGGTTGGCACAGTCCTCCGAAGCAAGCTCCTAAAAATCCAGAGTGGGCATCGATACCAGTGACCAGCAATGCTCCCTATCGCAGCGGCAAAGCGAGTCTTTATGAAGGTGGGACACGAGTTCCACTGTTGGCATCGCTTCCGAATGTTGTGCCAGCCAATCAAGTTTCCGATGCAATGATTCAAAGCGTGGATCTCTTCGCAACGATCTTAGAGGCGACTGAGGTTGCGGTACCAAGTGGTACCGATAGTCTTAGTGCTTGGGAGGCTTTTCAAGGAGGCCCATCCAACCGTGAGGAAATCTACTGTCATTTCCCGCATGGTGGACGCGCGCAGGCAGCATCGATCGACGGCTTTTTACCGGGTACTTATATCCATCGCGGAGATTGGAAGCTGATTCGTTTTTATGCGGATCAAACGGATGGTTCGGATCGGTTGGAATTGTACAACCTCAAAGATGATGTTGGTGAGATGAAAAATCTTGCTGGGCAATATCCTGAGATCGTTAAGGAGTTGAATGCGAAGATTGGCGATTACTTGGTACGAACCGAGGCGGTTGTGCCAAAATGCAACCCTAATTATCAGGCTTCTAATCGACCGGGAGCAACTCCCTCGTCGTCTCCCGAAGGAGGGCCTGGCGCTGACAAACTCCTTGGTTGGAAAGCGCGAGGCTGTGAAGCGAGCGTTACGGATGGATTGCTGCTGGGCAAAGCGACTGGGCAGAAACCGTTCTTTGGATTTGCACCGGGACCGAAGCACTCGGGAAAGAGCAAAGTCACGGTGGTGTTTCGAAATACGAAGCCAGGTCGAGGCGAAATTCACTGGTTGCCTAACGGAGTACAGGATAATCCGCGCATCGAGCGCTACGATTTGCAAGGAGGTGAAACCGAGAGTGTCACGGTGTCACTGGATGTTCAGGAAAAGATCGGCATACTTCGTCTCTTTTTCCCCGAGGTGCCAGTTGGGCAATCGGAGGATAAGGCTTCTCAGCGAACCAATAAGGAAGACTCAGGCACTAAAGAGGGGAATACAGTAAAAGCAGCTCAAGCATGGTCGGTGGTAAGTCGCATTGAGCTGGATAAGATCACGATTGAATCCAGCGGCGTGGGTGCCAAACCGAAATCAGCGGTTACCGTTTGTGACTGGTAGTCAATGAAATTCAAGTAGCTCTTTCTGGTTGATGCTACCATCGCTCGTCTCATCCGCTAGATGATCTCTTTAGCAAAATGATTCAGTTAGCGCTTCTCGCTGAATTTGGGATCATCGTTTCGTGGAATGTTATGCATGCAGGTCGCTGATACAACCGTTAAAAAACGACTTCACGGTATGACTGATGCAATCCTTCGGGACAAGGGCGTTGGTCGCTGTGGAGCTACAGTGATTTGAGGCGAAAAAGCATCATCTTTAGGTAGTCGATGTTGCAAAAGTCCTACATTGGATCGCGACCGAAGATTTTTTTGGAAATCTTTTCCAATTCACTAAACACGACCTAATGTTTCGCATGTGAATTTTCATTTCGGTCTGCTGAGCAGCGGTCCCCGCCACGGATTTACTCTCGCGGATCGAAGGTTCGCACCAAGTCTTTTCATCAACGATTTAAAACTCATCATCAACTGGAGATTCAATCAATGAATAATTTGTTGAAGGCGCGTATTCTCGCGCTAGCTCTTATGTGTGCAGCGTCTTCCGCGTTTGCACAAACTACTGCCTCGCAAACTTACAAGGTTATTGTTCCGGAAAGCATCTATGTTGGATCTCCAACAGCAGCGGAACTAACACACGACAAGTCCAGTAATAACCAAGTATTCCCTGACCAAACTTGGGTTGTTCGTGGTAACAGCACCAAGGGCGTCAACGTGAATTTCGCGGTTGCTAGCCCCTTCACGCACACCGTAGATTCCTCGTTCAAGGTCGATACTCAACTTGACCTGTCGGTCGGTTCCAAACAGGGTCCAGCAACTTGGACCGTTAGTAAGGCTACTGACAAGACCAATCACTCAGGCAGTGACTTAGATGCCAGTGTTAGCGCAGTCAGCAACGGCGTTGGTCGTGCGAACATGATATTGAAAGTTACCTTCCTATCACCAGAATGGGGCACCTATGCCGCCGGTGATTACACCACGACAGTGGTAGGTACCGTAGCGGTAAACAACTAATACCCTGCTTTCTTGAGCAAGGTATTCGAGTTACGTTTGTTGTACGGTGCTTTTGATGGAGCACCCCCCATAAGCAGCTAAATCGAACGATCAATTTATCCGCTTATGTTTTGCACATCACAAAAATAGAACCTATGTTTCCAGAGACGTAGGAAACGAACAAAGGGCGATCGGCATCTAAGGTGCCGGTTCGCCCTAGTTGTACTAAAACCCTCCTGCGATTACCCACCCACCCCCAAAATAACAATTATTGCAACTATGAGACTTCATCGCTCACTAGCTCCATTGTTCTCCTTCCTGTTCATTCTTTGTGCCTCGACAGTTTTTGGTCAAAACGCCGACCAAACCTATAAAGTGGTCGTTCCACAAAGCATTGCTATCACTTCACCCAGTGCGGTCCAACTGACCCACGATCAGACGGACAACAAGCAAGTGTTTCCGGCGCAAGCTTGGGTGGTCCGAGGCAATAACCGAAACGGCGTCGATGTGAAGTTGGAAGTCGCAACACCCTTTGTTCATACACAAGATTCTTCGTTCAAAGTTGATGCGGAAATGGCATTGTCGATTGCAAGCACTCAGGGTGCAGCGACTTGGTCGGTTACCAAGCCGACCGATAAGACTAACGTTGCTAACAATGACAACGATGCATTTGTTACGGCGACTAGCAACGGCGTTGGACGAGCCAACTTGAGCCTATCGGTCACGTTTGCTGCCAAGGAGTGGGGGACCTATGCCTCGGGTGAGTACGTAACGACGGTCGTCGGTACAGTGACCGCCAAGTAATCTGCTAGCAAATATATTTTTCAGCAATTTCAGAGACACTGGTTTCATAATGAGGCCAGTGTTTTTTCGTTTTTATCGCTGGGGATTCTCAACTTGAGTGATTTGCTGAAAAAAAAGAAAGTTTCTATTTTCCTACGGGACAGGAGTTGATATTCATCTCGCTTATACAGAGTTCTTCGTCTTGTTTCTTAGGCGAGGAATCGGTTTACATCATGAGTTGCATCGATGAATTTGTTTCCCTGTCCCCAATCCGTTCCACGGATCTGGCTAGCATGCTTGATCCTTCTACCATTGCTCAGCGTGGGGCAGGTTGGGTGTGCGGCAGCAAAGAAACGTCTGCCGCGGAAGTCGATTGATCAACTCTATATAGAAGCGGTTAATGCTCGAGCCAATCAGATTTCCGAAGTGCGATCCTCAAGAGTGAGTGATGAGGTGGTGTGGGAGGAGGTCGCCGAGGAGGAGGTTTCTCTGCAACCTGTTACTAAGAGCATTATGGAAAAGCACTCGGAAGGGACTACCTTACCTCAATTGCGCCGTCATGAGGAAGGGGCTATGGAGATAGAGGGTGGTTCGTCAACGGAATCGCCGGAGGCTTCGCCAGATCAAGGGACCGAGGCGCGCCATTTGAACAAAATTTTTGACGAAACATGGCCAGCGAAAGCGGTCAGTTATCAGGAAGCGTCAGCGCCGGAAGGTTCTGGGGCTGAGGACGAGGCGACGGTGAAGTCGGATTCGGGGGATGAATATAAATACGACGACGAATGGACTGGCACCGATGTGGTGGAGGCGATTCAAGCTTTAGCATTAAAAGGTAACGTCACGGTAATGATCGATGAAAATGTCGGTGGTGAAGTTACGGGAACAACGAAAGCTAATACGTTCGAAGAAGCTCTCGAGTCGATTCTAATGCCACATTCTTTGTACTTTGCGAAGGCAGGAGACAAATATTACATCGCTCCTGCCGATCCGAAATCGCCGATGTTCCGACTTATCAGTGCGCATGAAGAGTTTACTCCGTTGTATCAGGATGTGACTGTATTGCTTGAGTCGTTGCCGGAGCGATTGCAGATGTACGCGAGGAAAATCGCGTCCCCAGACCGGATACTTATCGATGCGCCAAGGCCGATCATCGACGAGATCCATGCCCGACTCCAGGAAGTCGACGTGCAAGTTCCGCAGGTTAGATTGGAAGCGATTGTCTGTTTTATTTCACCACAGATTAGCCGCCAACTCGGCTTGGATTGGAACCATGCGGTCAAGATGGATGGTCAATCCAAATTGAGCCTAGGAATGGCTGGGCTTTCCTTCTCGGGTTTAGCAACACAGCAGGGATTCGAGAATACATTTGCGGACTATGCGACCACTTCGACTTTTTTGCAGGCGCTTGATCGGGAGGGCTATCTCACCTTACGAACTGCTCCGAGCATCGTAACGAAGACGAGTAAGCCGGCGACCCTTTCGATTGGAAAGGATTCTTATTTTAGCACTCAACCGGCCAATGCGGTAAATATCTTCAGGCAGGATATCCAGATGATTACCGCCGGTGTGATTCTCAACATTACTCCTACCGTTCGTGGAGATACGATTACTCTGAACCTGGAGAAAGTTGAGGTGAGTGATGATGTTCGATCGAATGATTCGAGGCCCGAGTTGAGCAACAGCACCTTTCCTACGATCAATAACCGAAAAGTAACGACGGAAGTAGATGTTCCGGATGGGAAAACTTTTGTTATCGGCGGTCTGATTCAGCGACAGACGTTTGACAAGATCAACAGCGTGGTTGGGTTGGGGGATATTCCTGTACTTGGGAATATTTTTCGAACGGTAGAAAAGCAAGAGCAGGATGTGGAAGTGGCCATCTTTATTTCGCCACGAATAGTCAGGAATTAAATAGGACAATACTGCAAAAGGAATTTGGCTTTTCAATCATCAGGGGAGTTTCTGGCATGAGCAAGTATCCACTTTTGGGACTGCGATCGAAGCAATTATTTTTCGGTGTATGGATTGCCACTTTGGGAATAGCGACGTTGAGTTTCGAACAAGCAGCTGCCGAAGGTGAAATCAGGGAAGCAAGTGCAGCGACGAGCCAAGAGGCAATATCTAAAAGTAATACGGCCACCGATGAGTCAGGTGATGTGGCAAAGGATACCACCGTCAAGCTAGAGGTTCTTATCTGCTCGCCGCGTTCGGGGGTAGTGTTTGGCATCAATGGAATACCACCAATCGAAATAACTGCTCCTGCGTCGACGAATGCAGAGGCCTCCAATTCATCCCAAGAGGGATTGGGCATTCAAGAAGAATTAGAAAAAGATGTGTCAGATTGTAGCGTTATCTCAAGCTTCTTAAAGTCAGTCGAGAGAAAAGGCATTATCAACATTCAGACGACATCGACGCTCATCACTAAAGCAGGGAACGAGGCGAAAATCCTGTTCGGCTCGCGCGAAAGAGCAATTAGACTTCAGGTCACTCCTAGTTTAATCGAAGACACGATATCACTGCATTTTAGAAGCAGTCTGATGTGGGAAGAGGAGCCATCGAAGAAAACGTCATCCGAAAACGTGGTAAATCCCTATCCGGTTATCAATAGGAAGACGCCTAACACTATCGATCCAGTCGATACGGAAGGCGCGGTATGGCTGAAACGTGAGAATGCGGTGGATTTGGGAGAAGGAGCTTCAAAAAAAACATCGAATGAATTTGAAGAAGATCGCTATCCGGTTTTCACGAGCCGGAGTGTAGAGGGGAGCCTCAATATCAAAGATGGAAAGACGATATTGGTTGGGCACTCTTGTCCTCGCCACGTGATCAACAGCTTTAATAGTGAATTGGAATTATCGGATGTTTATATGCTCGGTAACCTTCTTCAAACGGTAGAAAAGCGGGAACGGGATGTTGAAGTAGCGATATTTATTTCGGCCAGCATCGTTAAGGAGTGACGGGAACCGCTTTGATCGCTGTCGCAGGAAATGTTTCATAACCAAACATCTCTGGCAGCAGAGAAATACCGTGGTCTGCTTACCGAGAGGTTTTCAACCCTTCTGCCGATGGAACACGATGGTAGGAACGTTAGACGCGAAGTTAGAGGACGCGTGTGTAGTCCCTACGACTAACGGAAGCGTTACAACCGGAATACACGGCCAGTTTGAAATCGGTGATGTTCATCTAATAAAGGAAGATCGATCCGACCTTAGTACAAAACTGTGTCCTATTATTTCGGGTCGCGTACGTCATGGATTGGGATTGGGCGGTGACGCCATGTTTCCGGCAAAGCATTGAGCTAGCGGGCGACCGTGAATGTGAACCGGCAGCAGGCCATGCAGGCGTAAGAAGCGGGACGCGGCGATTCAATGGGCACCTTTGTGTATTTGAGAAAATGATAACGTTTTTGAGATCCCTGAAGATGATGTCAAGCTACAAGTTAACGCCGCGGAATCATTTCACGAGTAACGACTCTGTGATGATGAGCTTCTGTAAAATCATCGCAGTGTGTCTTTGTCTTGTGGTAATGGGTTTGCCCAACGCGATCGTCGCTCAGCCTCCAGCGGCTGGCGGTGGCAAGCCGGTCGTGGTCACGACAAGCGCAGAGCCTTCGTTTCGAATCGAGCCCATCATTCAAAAGCTGTCGGGCCGGGCTGGCGATTTACTGAAATTCAGTTTCGTACTTGAGTCGGGTGGTAAAGCGTCTGATATTCGAGTCGATCCGGTGACATTGAAGCAGTATACCGATGGCACGATTCTTTTTGATCCTTCGCTTCCACCTCCACCTGAATTAGAGCTTGGGAGTGCGCCCACCTTTCGTATTGAGGCGGGAAAGAAAACCACGATCGAGGGATTGATACGCGTTCCTCGAGTTAAGAGCCCATTTCACTCCTACGGAATTTTGGTGCGCGATGAGGGGAAGTTAAGCGATAACCCTCAAGATACCTCCGATGACCAAACCGCCCGGGCTAAGATTCTTTTCAAGACGCAGTATATTTTGCGTATCGATGTAATAGTGGAAGGGAAAAAGAGCGAATCGACTGAGTCGCTGCAAGTTGGCAATGTGAAATGTGTTGAAGTCAATGGAAGGCCAGCACTGCAGATGGAGCTCAATAATCCTACTGAGAGTCCTTTCGAGTTTTCTGCGGAAATAGGTTACGCCATCGCTGGGACTGGTATGAAGAAGAAGACTTTGCCACTGTCGACAATTTCACGACGGAGCGTTCAGAGCAAGGAACGGTATATCAACCGAATCCTTCCGGGGGCGACTATTATCTTGGAAGGTTTCCCGGAAGACTTTATGTTGGCCGGTGAATACGAAGCAGAAGTGAGCATCTCTGTATTGGGGCGAGCGGTAAAGAAGCCGGTGGTTTTGCTTGTTGAAAAAACAGCATTTTCATCTCAGGACATCAACATCCGTGAGATCTGCGAAGGTGTGATTGGTTTTCCAGCTCAGTTGCAATTGTCGCAACGTCGCGGCGAGGATCGAGTAGCCAATTTTCATATCGAGAATATTTCACGCCGCCCTCGCAAACTCTCTTTTCAGGCGGTCGATGAAAAGGGTCAAAAGGTTGAGGATGTACAGATTCGTCCAGCGGAAGTTGTTTTACCAAAGGGCGCTTCACGCAAGATCGCGTTGATGAAAAATGGTTCCAAAGGGAAGACACTTAATCGGTATGTGACTATCGAGGTTGTCGCTGAACCTGTCGAAGGAGAACAAGCAAAGGTTTCCAAACTGACCTTGGCAATGCTTTCAGGAAAGGAACCACCGGCGGAAGTCGAACTGACGCCGCTTGAGATTCAAGATGAGTCGGGTTCCTTGTTTGTTCGTTCTAAAGTAATCAACAAAGGGAAACAGCATATTCCGCTTTATGCCGAAATCAACTTGCGAGCAACGGATACGGATGAAGTGATGACGTTCGAATTTGGATGGGGCCGTTGGATTCTTCCTGGCGATGATTACGATCTCTCCTTCCCAGTACCTCCCAATCTTCCACCGGGAGACTACGAAGTGGAATGCGTGATCAAGGAAGTCTCCGAAGAACCGATCATGCAGAAGTCTGGCTTTAAGCTGAAAGAAGAGCCAGCCAAGGTCGGTGCGAATTCTTCTAAATCAATAGGCCCCGCGCTGCGTTAATCGCTGTCGCCTGCGGCGGTGCCACCAAGCACTGGTACCGATCGCTGCGGTAACCAGCAGCAAAGAGGATGGCTCGGGTACGGCTGAAGATGAAGTACCCGATAGACTTTCCCTGCTTGCGTTGTAACTATTGTTACCATCGGGTCGAAAGAGAAAGAACTCGTCCGAAGTCAAAGAGGGAAGTTTCTGTTTCGCTTCCGCGGCGTACATGAAACCAGGATTGCTGTTGTTTCCCGTGTCAGCGGCATCGATTTGGTCGCCAGGGAAAGGGATGAAGGTCGTTGAACCTCCTCGATTTAATCCCGCAACGCCATAAAGATCTCTTAAATTAGCCAGATCTGTCGCATAGCTAAAAGCGATATCGTTCGGTTGGAACTGGAAGTTGCCAATTTGCGTGGGGGCACCGAACCATGCAACCTGAAACGTGTAAGGTGTGAAGGTGCTGTGGGAATAGTATTCCAACCACAGCGGTACGTTCTGCCACGTCACGGCAAAGTATTTCCCAGGATCTTTGTTAGAAATAACCTTTCCGCCCGTTCCCTGCAAAAACAAAAAGTCATCCCATAAAGGTGAAATTCTAGCAACCGCCCTTGGACCACCTAAGGATCCGAAGTCTCGGTTCCCGTTCCAGTTCAAGTTGCCATTAGAACTGACATCAACAGTATTCTCCACCGAGTCGAAGAAAGTGCCCGTGAATCCAAGTGACACGCCAGTGACAACCTGATCTTCGGTCGAGAAATCCCCATCGATTTCGGTATCCGAAAGAAGTACGGTGCTTTGCCCTGAAGTCAAGGCGATGACAAGATCGGCTCGCGCCGCGGTCAAAGATATTGGAGACAGTATCCACAAGATGGAGCAAATCAAGACCCGATATCGGATCGCTCCTAAATAGGCAAACACCCGCCCTGACATAAAACCTCCCTGTTTCACTACATGCTGCAAACTCTTGGTGTTTGTAATGTAGAAAATCGGGAAGCCTCTGCCAAGGACCTAGAGGACTAGGCCGCAAAACGCCGCGTTGTTTTCTCTTTTTCGGCGAAAAGCCAGTTCAAGATCTATGGGGCTAATGAGTCGATACCTTCGAAAGTGTATTGAGCACCACCACGCCCGCGGTAATCAAACTGATCCCCACAAATGCAGGTAGGTCGAGTTTCTGTCCATAAAGAAACCATCCAATCAGCGACAAAAGAACGATGCCCACCCCAGACCAAATGGCATAGGCAATGCCCACAGGAATCAACCGAAGCGTCAGCGACAGAAAGTAGAACGAAGTCCCATAAGCGAGTATCACGAGGATCGATGGGAGCAGTTTCGTAAATCCATCAGAAGACTTCAGGGCGGAAGTACCAATCACCTCAGAAACAATCGCAATGGATAAATAAAGCCATTTCATCGTGATATCGGTTTCGCGTTTGATTTCGGATTCTTCATGCAGTGGTCACCGAGAAAAGGATAGCGTGATTGATGTTTAGGTGTTAGTGGGTTCGATGGTGAGAGAGATTTAGGGGAGGCCGTTTCGTTTGGTACGTGCGCAATGGTGTGTTTGCAATTCTGAAGTTGGGAGTGTTTGTATGACTGAGACGTGACGTAAGGTGGGTTCGGGTTAAAAACGTGCTATTTGGTGATAACTTGCGGCATACACATCTTCAAATGTGACCAATTAACCACTTAGTCATGGTCCTGTTCGGGTTCGGACCAGACGCGAGCATTGCCACTCTCATCGAAGCCAACGTGGATCACATTCGGGTTACAGCAAACGGGACAATCCTCGACATACGTTTGAGAACTACCCTCACTTAAATCAAGCGGGATTACAATCTCTTCTCCGCATGAATCACAAATATAAACCGCTTCAGCTTCCGAACTTGTTGAACGACTTGACGCTTCACGAAGTTCATTGCTATCCCGATCTTCTAACCACGGGAGTGCTCTGCCTGAACCCAAGATCTCACAAGCCCACAGCATCACCGCTAACGAATTCTCATCGGCTAGCCGGTGATCGCTTCCTACCTCGATCAACGCATCTTCCGGCAAGTCGCTATTGGAGATTAGTTCTTCGGAATTCTCGAAGGGGATGATGTCATCCTGCCGCGAGTGCAAGATGATCGTTTTTGATTTAGTTTTCGAGATATTCCCCCAGCGTTTCCAGGCAGGACAAAGCAAAACCAGCGGAGTATCACCGGAGTTGATATTCAGTGCGACTGCGCCACCGCGCGAGGAACCAACGACGACATCGGGTTGTTGCAGCTCATATTGTTGCTGCGCCGTGGACACTGCAAGTTGGAAATCGTTGTCGTCAAGTTTCGGATTGATAACCCTATGACCGTAATTGACTAGATAGGTCGGCTTTACGCCCCCAGGTACTGAGCCCCACCCATGAAGGAATAATATTTTCACAGCGTCCCTGACCTTCATTCAAATATCAAAAAGAAAACACCAACACATTGTAGTGAACCGTCCAATTGCCATGTAGCAATTAGGTAACTTAGCCATCAATGATGTGTAGGATTTGGATACTTCGAAGTCCTGTCGATCGAAAGTGCAGCAAATCGTTGATAAAATAGGATACGATTAAAAAGAAAGTGAAGCCGTATTCGCTATCGCCCAACAGCTAAGCGCATTCATTTAGGAAAACGGAACTTTGCAGATGATCAACCGAAGAAACTTTGTGGTGAGCAGTGGTGCTGCGGTGCTTGCCTCATCGACTCTATGTCGATCTGGCGAGTCGCAACCACCCCAAGCTGAACCACTGGATGTGATCGATTGCCATACGCATTTTTATGATCCGTCGCGACCACAAGGAGTACCTTGGCCCGCAAAAGGAACCAAACTCTACCGGACCGTGCTACCTGAGCATTTGCGATCACTTAAGCAATATCATCAAGTGACAGGTACGGTAATCGTTGAAGCAAGTTCATGGATTGAAGATAACGCATGGTTGCTTGATCTAGCTAAAGAGGACCCCTTTATCGTTGGCATCGTCGGCAGGCTTGATCCAGAGTCGGCGGATTTTGCGGATCAAGTGGCTCGATTCAGCGAAAATGAATTGTTTCGTGGGATTCGAATCTCTTCGCAGCAATTGCAGAAACTGGAATCACAAAGCGAATTAAGTAAACTCATTCCACTGGCAAAACAAGGGCTATCGCTCGATGTTAACGGTGGCCCAGATACGCCAGCTATGATTGCTAAGGCAGCTAAGCAGCTAACGGATCTAAAGTTTGTACTCAATCATATCGGTAACGTAGAAATCAGCAGTTCACCTCCGCCGAGCGATTGGCGAAGTGGGATCGAACAAGCGGCGGCTAACACAAACGTCTTTTGTAAGATTTCTGCCCTTGTCGAAGGTGCAACGCGAAATGGTCGAGCGGCACCGGACGACATAGAATTTTACAAGCCATACATCGATGTTGTATGGAATGCGTTTGGTGAGGATCGTGTCATCTATGGAAGCAACTGGCCTGTATCCGAGTCGGCTGCCGATTATTACAAACTGCAAAAAATCATTTCTCTTTATGTAGCTGATAAAGGTGACCAGCCAACAAGAAAGTTTTTCTCTCGCAATGCCTCGACAGCTTATCGCTGGATTGAACGACCAGGACGCAGGAGATAAAGGTCACCTTAGCTAGTCGCAGACGATTCGAATCGTACGCAAATTCATCAAGATCACTTTTCAATCTTAGTTGGCATCTTCGCTCCGACTTCTTTTCTCCATGCAATCATTCGAGCGTGAAGTTCTTTAGCTTTCTCTGGCATCTTTTCCGCCAGGTTATTTCTTTCACCGAGATCTTCCTTCAGGTTATATAGTTCCAGTCGTCCATCCTCAAAAAACTCCATCAGCTTCCAATCGCCTGATACGATGGTGCCCACGGGTGTGGTTCGCCACTGACCTTTGCCGGCACCGAGATAGCCAGGGAAATGCTGAAAGATTGCATCTCGCTGCAGTTTGGCTTCAGGTTCTTTGAAAAGGGGAACCAAGCTTACTCCATCGAGTATTTGTGATGGTTTCTCTGCACGAGCGATTTCGAGCAGCGTTGGAAAGATATCGACATGGATAGTAGGTTCGTCGCAGATGGAGTCAGGCTTGGTGACGCCGGGCCAGCGAACAATGAAAGGATCTCTGGTGCCTCCTTCATATAAACTTCCTTTACCACTTCGCAACGGTTTGTTTTCTGTAACTCCCCCCGCATTTTCAATTCCTTCCGCCCTATAACCACCAACGCCACCATTATCGCTAGAGAAAAATACGACGGTGTTGTCAGCGATTTTGAGTTCATCGAGCAGATCGAGGATTTTCCCTACGCTCTCATCGACACTAGCGATCATCGCAGCATAGGTTGGATCTTGGTGTCCACCGACTGGCGTTTTTTTCTCAAAATGTGTGATCCATTCTTTCTTTGCTTGGTGAGGGGCATGCACACCAAAATGTGGCAGATAAAGAAAGAAGGGACCTTGCTTGTTTTGGCGAATGAAGTCGACCGCTTTATCGGTGAGAAAGTCGGCGAGATACGTTCCAGGTGGGTAGTCGACTTTAGGATTTGTTTCGAAGTCGAAATGCTGGCCGTCAGCGATAATCGCTTGATCGAAACCACGTGCCGAGGGGTGGAATTTTGCTTTCTCTCCGAGATGCCATTTGCCAAACATCGCGGTTGCATATCCGGCAGCCTTCAGTTGATCGGCAATTGTCTTTCGATCCAAAGGAAGTTGGGTAACATTATCGACTGGCCTCAATGATCGACTCTTCCAGTCGAACCGATCGATACCGCCAACGGTGTAGACACCCGTGCGAGGCCCATATTGCCCGGTCATTAGAGCGGCACGTGTAGGCTGACAGTTTTGACAATTGTGGTATGCGGAAAGTTTCAATCCACCGGAAGCGAGGCGATCGATATTCGGCGTTTCGTAATACTGACTGCCGTAGGTCGCGGTGTCGGTCCAGCCTAAGTCATCGGCCAGTATGTAAATAATATTGGGCTTGGTGTGATTTTCATCGGCGCGGACAGCAGTCGCAGGTAGTAGGCTGAAAAGGACGACAAGGCTCAAGAAGAGTCGTGCACCGTGGAGAGTCATTGCGGAAAGATCCTGGCTGAGCAAGCGGAATGGTTTTTATCATGAACTTTCGCCACAATAGGGATCTTAGCAGAACCACCGGCGCTGGTGGTATCAGAAAAATGGAAATGGGATCAATGAGATGCTTCAGCTAACCGGTTTCTTTAGGCCAATCGTAGCCCTCATCGTACTGGCAGGGTCAGTGTTATTTTGTTCGGTATTTGCTCAAGAAGTAAAGCCTCAGCAAAAACCGGATTTTCCTGTCGTGGACTCTTCGTTGCTACCGACCGGTGAAGTCATTCGTCCGGTTGGGAAGGTAATTGCTTACGAAGGGCGTCCGGTTGAATTATCGCTTGCGCCAGCGCGAGACAGATTGGTGGTCAAAGACAAACGTACCATTGAGGTGATCGACACGGAATCGTGGAAGACGGTTCAATCGATTCTCCTTCCCGATGGTTCTTCAATGACAGGTAATCGAGCCTCAGGCTCGGGCAAGGTTTATTTAACGAATGCAAAAAACAAGTTGCTAATTCTCAAGCCTACGGAAGACAAAAAATATGACGTTTTAAGTACGGTCGAATTTCCGAAAGATGCCTATCCCTGCGGATTGGCTATCGACCGTTCGGAGTCCAAGGCAGTCGTATGCCTTTCGAAGCGAAACAGCCTCGCTATTGTGGATCTTATGACACAGAAAGTAACAGTGGAGATTCCGGTAGGAGTCGCTCCCTTCGATGTTGTTTTTAGCGAAGATGAGCAGAGGGTTATCGTTTCTAATTTCGGAGGCTCTAAACCAGCGGAAGGTGAATTGACAGCCAAAAGCGCCGGTACCGAAGTTCTGGTGGATGAGCGAGGTATTGCCAAGACGGGAAGTGTGAGTGTCGTCGATATTGCGTCGCAAAAAGTGTTACAGGCGATACCTGTTGGGCTGCAGCCTTCGACTCTAGCGAGGTTTGGTGAGAGAGTTATCGTCTGTAACACCAATCAGGATTCGCTCAGTGTGATCGATCTGAGAGATTACAGCACGAAGGAGATAGTCGTTAAGCCGGAAGCCTATTATCCGTTTGGTTCTATGCCTAATGGCTTGGCAATCACTCCGGATGCCAAGTGGTTATTTGTATCGCTGGCAGGTAATAACGCAGTCGCTGTGATGGACCTAACTGGCGAATTGCCGGTGATGAAGGGTTTAGTTCCTACGGCATGGTATCCCAGTGGTTTATGCTGTGACGAAAAATTTCTATATGTTGCGAATACGAAAGGTACCGGTTCACGAGCGAGTCGTCGCGATCCAAAGAAAGGTCTCAATAGTCACGACACGCAAGGAGTCGTACAGCAGGTACCGCTGGCGGAGATACTCAACGCGTCAACTTTGGAAAAATGGACTAAGCAAGTCATCGAGAATATTACTTTGCTGGGGGAAGCAAAGCTAACTCAACCACTGACTGGCGATCTAGATCAAGTGAGCGACCAAAAGGTAGTACCGCTTCCTATCCCAAAGAAGCTTGGTGAGCCGAGTCTCTTTAAGCATGTTATTTATGTGATCAAGGAAAATCGCACCTTCGATCAGGTCTTTGGCGATATTGCCGAGGCGCGAAGCGATCCTGAACTGTGTACTTTTCCGAAAGAGTTCACACCTAATCATCATGCGCTTGCCGAACGATTCGGCGTTTTAGATAACTACTACTGCAATGGTATTCTTTCTGCAGATGGTCATTCCTGGGCAACAGAAGGGAATGTCACGCCTTACCTTGAACGCGCCTTTGGAGGTTTCACTCGCAGTTATACTTTCGGCGATGATCCACTTACTTATTCATCGACAGGTTTTATTTGGGATCGTATTTTGGCGGCGGGGCTATCGTTTCGGAATTATGGTGAATTGGATTATGCTGGGATACCAGGTGGAGGCAATTATCAGAGCGTTTGGAAAAAGTATCAGGATGGCGAGAACCAAGTCTTCAATCAGCAGATTGGCATTGAAAGATTGCGACGATACAGCTGTCGTGAGTACCCAGGATGGAACATGGCCATTCCCGATGTATTGCGAATGGATCGATTCCTCAATGAGTTTCGCAAGTTTGAGCAAGAAGGTGGACTTCCCAATTTTTCGATCGTCTATTTACCGCAGGATCATCTTGGCGGAGGAGTGACTGGCCGAGCCCATATGGCCGATAATGATCTGGCGTTGGGTCGGCTTATCGAAGCGGTCTCGAAATCGCGATATTGGGAATCAACCGTTTTGTTTATCAATGAGGATGATCCGCAAAATGGTTTCGATCATATTGATGGACACCGTAGTATTTGCCTCGTAGTCAGCCCATACAGCAAACGCGGTGTGAACCATCACTTCTACAATCAAACTTCGGTACTACGGACGATACTGCATATTTTCGGACTACCACCGCTGAATCAAAAGGATGCATCATCGCCGCTGATGACCGATTGCTTCGAATCGGAGATGGTCAACAAAGAGCCCTTCACAGCTCTCGCGGCGACGGTTGCACTTAATGAAAGTCCTCCGCCGGCGAATAAACAATCGAGTATCGAGAAGAAGTGGAGAGGTATTCTGGCCACGGTACCTATCGAGCGAACGGGTATGAAGACACCTCTAGATGAAGACAATCTCAATCGATTCATTTGGCATGAACAAAAAGGATGGGAGACACCCTACCCAGCCCATATGGCCGGCTACCATGGCAAGGGATTGAGGAAATTGAATTTGATTTACGACGAAGACGAAGAAGAGGATGAAGAGAAGTAACAGGTAAGAGCGGTCATTTTCGCGAAGTTCGAAGGATGATCAAAAGATGGATCCTGGGGCAATGTCCCAAGGCAACTGCCCCAAGGTCTTGGTTAAGATTTAAACGTATCTTCAGGTTTTGGCATTCCCTCTAATCGCTTGGAAGCGTTGAGGATGGTAATAAGAAGAACTACGATCAGCGAGGTGATCACTCCAGTTGCGAGCCAGATGTTTTCGTACCAAGGAGTTGGTGGAACTTCTTTCGCTTTAGGGGTGAAGCTTTCGACTATGCCTAGAGAGCCAGTCATAGGTTGTATTTTCGCTGATAACGCAGTTTGGATAGCCAGTGTGTCGTAACTGGGGACCAGACGATCCGCAACACCGTAGCTGAGGCGATACTTGCGTCCGGGAGTCGCTATGAAGATCAGTTGCTCGACCGATCCTTTGGCAGTCAATTTGAGATCTTCCAAAGGTGGGTTATCACCATTGTCTATGATGAGGCGATAGCGAATGTGTCGATTTTCGGGACAGCGAAGGGTGAGCTGTTGATATTCGATTCCTGAAATACTGATTTTAGACAGGTTCATCGACGCAATCGCATTAGCCTGTTTGTAGTTATCTGTCGAAGTGTCGTCGAGACTTATTAATCGACAAGCACGATTGAAGTTGTTATCTCGTGCGGACAAGGTGAGTTCGGAAAGAGGTTCAAGACTCAGTTCGAAATCGATCCACGTGCTGCGGGAGTCTTTGTCGTTTTGAACGTTAATATTCGATAACGGAATGTCTTGCAGTTGCGGCTGTGAGTGATCGACTACTTCATCCTCTTGCCAGAAGGTGATTCGATCGATTCGAAAAGGCTGTCGATTGATTTCAAGAGTTTCTTCGCGTCCGACTTCTGTGTTTTCCTTTAATGTGCGACGAAGGGTCATCCATTTCAATTCCTGTTCCTGAATAGCCTGCTGGATCTGGATTCGAAAGAAGCCACCGGTGAGAGCAGGTTGGTTCTCAGGGAGAGTGATGGACGTATTTCGCGTATCGAGAAATTGCGAATAATCATAAATCAGGAAATCTTTGAGGATGCTTTCCCAGTTATCGGTTTCCTTCTTTCTATATTCTAAAGTGAGCGTCCGTTCGAAGTTGACTAAGCCAGTTACTAGACTGAAGCCTTTGATGGGTTGCTTGTGAGTTTCCGGATCGATAGCAAACTGAATGGAGATAGTGTTGTTTTCGAGTAGCTGTACTTTAGGTTCGTTGATCGATTCGTACCGAGGAACAGTTTTTTTGGTTTCAGATACGAGTGTTCTTCGAATGAAGGGTAGTTCGATTTCCCGATCATCGACGATTCTTAAATCCGATAGCTGCTGTAAGCTGGCCGAGTAGATATTGCGATCCAAAGGAATGCCTACCATCGTATCTTTGTCGACGGTGGGTAGCTCGATAGACCGTATGCTTGGTTTCACGCGGCTTTGGGGAGTCTCTTGGGCAGCAATGTATTGTGAGATACTCAGGAGGCTGGCGAAAAACAGTACAAGCAGGTTGGTAATAGTGAGAGAACGTTTCATTCGATTCTTCCTTCCTCTTTCTCAATCGCAAATCGTTCGCGATGTTTAAGGTAGACAAAGGATCCTAGCAGCAGAATGATTCCCAGGATCACGAAAGCGATGATTCGCCAGATTGGATCGAGCTGACGCATATCGACAAAGAAGACTTTGATAGAGACGATAGTGAAAAGAACAAGGCCGCTGTAGCGAAGAGTCTTTAGGTTACGACCAATTCCAACAAGTGTCATCGATAGAGCGAAAATTGCCCAGAGAATCGATACTCCACCGTACCGTGCTCCTGGGAAGTACTGAAAGAGGAAACTATTGACTTCGAGAGTCGAATAGATGAAAAGCATCGCAACACTGGCGGTGGCCAGAAACTGCCTGATCAAGTCGCTTGAGGATCGGTTTCGTATGAAGGCAAAGCCTGCAATGAGAAAGCCCGTGACGGCTGCGAAGTCGATCAATCGCATCAAGGCATCTCGGAATGAGTACTGTCCTCCGTAAGCGAATCCAGGACCAAGTCTCCATGTGTAGAAAAGATCGTGAAAGAGAACTTTACCTATCACGATAACGATACCTAGAAGAAGAATCGGAGCGACAATTTCGTTTTTCGTTTTGATCCAGACGTAGGCTAGGAGCCCACAAACGGCGAGCCATAGTAGGGTGAGCATCGAGTCACGAGCTGGAGCAAATGCATAGCCAACGGATTTGGATATTTCGAGGTGTAGGTAGAACAGGGCCATCAAGATGGCTCCGCCGACAAGCGTTGGGAGAATCCAGTCTTCCTTGATGCCGAAGAGCAATTGATTGTCGGATTCGCCAACTGGTTGGATCGCTGTGGTTTCAGATCCTTCACGAGGAGTTTTTCTTACCCACCTGTAAGCTAATGCGAGAGATGCGATCGGAATACCGAAAGATACCAAGCGTTCGACTAGGTGAAGTGCATATTCCTGAACTGGAAGATTTGCAGTCGATGGTGGATTGGATAAGAAGAACGACTCTCTAAGATCCCAGACGCAGAAGCGGATCATCACCAGAGCGAAGAGAATGTAGGCGATGGTGCGAATCATTCCGCTTCGCAATTGGAATGCCATCCACATCAAGAGCAATGCTTGTAGTGACCAGCTTGCAGTGACCCATTGCTTGGAGATCATCAAAGGCATGGTGATTGCCAAGAAGCAGCTGGTCAGGCCTAGAAACACTACCATCAGGTTTCGGTCGACTTCTTTGCGACGCAGCAGCGCGTTGAGATGTAAGCCGTAATAGATCGACAAGCCTAGGGAAACGGCACCGACCCAAATTTGACCATAGGCTTCATTAACTAACTGGTAGGAGATGGCAAAGAAAACCGAAGCGTTGACAAGTAGAGCGAGAAGGTCGAGCAGTTGCGCCGGTAGGTTGCGGATCTGCTTGTTCAAGAAAGCCATTGTCGAGAAGAGGACAAAGAATGCGATAGTGAATGGATAGACGAGCCAGAATTGTGAGGAGTCGTAGCGATTTTCGGAGGTCGTTTGAATCGCCATGAAGAAGAGACTGTAGTTAGCAACGAAGCTTAGATAGTGAGCCAGAGGCCAGTTGCGATAAACCGAAATGAAGAGCACGCCGCAGCCTAGTACCAGCATGTAACCGAAGAGAGCGGGGTAGTTGGTTGGTCCAGCAGAAAGCATAAGTGGTGTTCCATAACCACCGATGATTCCGAGCACGCAGACAAGCAGCGAGTTAAAGCGAACCGCCATGACGCCGGCAACCAAAGTAATCAGTGCCATCGCGATAAAAGCGGGAACAGCTTCAATAAGATCAAGATATTCGTAAGCCGCAAAGACGCTGAAGTAAAGAGAGGCGAATCCTCCACCCATCAAACCTTGTCCGAGCAAATGATACTTGCCACCAAGAATCCTGGTGCCCGAGATCAGCATCACTAAGCCCGTGATCACCACGAGTGCGACTCGCGTGGTTGGACCGATGAGGCCCTTATCGATCGAGTATTTTAGAAAGAAGCCGATACCGACAACGAGAATGACAATACCGATACGCAGCAGCCATTGGCTAGCTACCGCAAATTCGGTCGACACACCTTTGGGAATATGCTCTTCGCCTACGATGATCCAATTCCATATTTTTTGAAGTGTTTCCTGGGCTGTTTTTTCGAAAGCACTAGGTTGTCGAGGTGGCGGTGGTGGAGGGGCAGCTGGAGCACGATAAGTTTCAGGATAGGGCGACGGTGGATACTGAAATTCTGGGAGCGGTTTAGCTGCAGTTTCAAGTTGGGGAGTGGCGAGTTCCGAATCCGCGCTTGTTTTCGGTGAAGGAGCAGCAGGAAGTGGTTGCTTGCTGATCGGTTGAGGTGATTCCTCTATGACCTCAGCAGCGATTATTTGGGGTTCAGGAGTAGGCGATGCGGCGGACGTGGCCCGGATGTGTCGAGTGAGATCCTGACTGAGATTGTCCAGACGGTTGCGGAGTTGGATGAAACCGATTTTATGCTCATTCCTAAGTCGGAGAACCACGATCAAAGTGAAGATGGCTAGAGCGAGGGAGATCAGTGGTTCGATGAAATACATAAAATCTCCTCGCATTATTTCGCGATATCTGGAGAGTGACCCCGGGATTTTGGTGAGATTCAGAGGGGAAGTTGAATAGATACCAAATAGAACGGAGGTTGACGTAAAAAAATTAGCGGATCCTCTTGTCTGGTTAAGTTCTAATTATATCCCCCAGATGGAGCAGGATGCGCAGCTTTGTCCACTCCGAAAAAATGAAAAAGTCGGATTCGTTGAGTTGGTTTTTATCGGAGGCAATGAAAACTTAGGATTTTTACTTCTTCGCCGGTATTTATCTTTACGGCGATATCGGACAGAGAAAAGTGGCAATGGATTCAGCGTCTGTTCGATGTCAGAGAGAGTGGATGAGCCCGCTCAGTCTCTAGTCCCTGAGTTGTAGCGAGGATTCAGCTCCATAATTGAAATAGGGGCTACTTTTAATCTATCCTTGGAGCGAAAGAGAAATTGTAGGTTGATGCAAGGCAGAAAACGTCAGCGTTATCATCAGGGCATCGAGAGCGTTTGGTAGGCAGACGATTTTAAGATTTCTTTTACAAGGTTGTGTCCCACATGTGTTGTTGGTTTTCGCGGGAGATTACCAGATTCGCGTTTTCCGGTCTCCTGATATTATTGGCGGCGGGGTTGGTGGAAGCGCAGCAGGGGCGTTACCAACTTGGCAAGCAAGTCATCGGATTCGAAACAGAGTTTCAGAATCATTTGGAAGATATAGAAGGACGCAAGGCAGTTCTGGGGCCACTTGAGAAAGCGGTGCAGTCTTTCTTTCGCTTAGCGTTGCTGGATGCTGAAAAGTCAATTGATGACGCATGGATTAATCTTCAACCCAAGGAATCGAGACCGAATTTGAAAGCTCTCGTGCCGCTACGGCTGAAGATCGATCAGCATTGGCTTGATGCGAATCATGAGGAATTGCAGTTTGAGATTGTCGCCGCTTATGAATCGAAAGAACCTATTCGCTATCCCTTGCAAATTGAAGTTTCGATAAGTAGTTGGCAAGGTCAGCTGGTTAGAAAAGAGAGTTTTCAAATCGAATCGCTTCCTTACAAAGGTAGCTTTGATGTAAAGGGGATCGAAGAAGGTGACTGGCATTTCGGTGTGCGATTGGTTCAGGAAGATCTGCAGTGGAAGTTGCCGACTCAGATCGTGTCACGCACTAAGAAGTTGGACGACCGCTATGCTGCAGTCAAGCAAAAGCTAGAGGATTTCAAAGGCGAGGCGAAGACAACGGCGACTCGTACGGGTCAATTAAATGCGAACCTTCTGCGTGATCTGAAGAATGGACGTGTTTTAGAAACCGACTATCCGGCGCATCGAATTTTGCAGTCGCTGGAAAAACAGTTGAGTGTCGACAGTGAGCAGCGAGAGGGTGTGCGGCTTAATGATGCTGGGCAGTATTGGTTGGAGTTGCAAGGAAAGAGCCGTTCGACAGTGATACGCGTTTCAGTTCCCGAGCGAATGTCGGCCGACGAGAAATTGCCTGTGCTTTTTGCATTTCATGGAGCGGGTGGTAGCGAGAACATGTTCTTTGATGCCTATGGGGCAGGGGAGATTGTTCGGCTAGCGGCAAAGTCAGGATGTTTGTTGGTATGTCCACGCCAGCCTTTGCTCGGTGGGATGCTCTCGATTGAAGAGATGCTCGATCAACTACAGGATTGCATTCCAATCGACCGCGAGCGTGTGGTGGCTTTGGGGCATTCCATGGGTGCCGCGCAGACGATTGCCCAGACAGAAGGAGCGAAAGTGGGAAGTCTCAAAGGAGCTGTGATACTTGGTGGTGGCCGACGTATTGGCAAGCAAGATGCTTGGGAAGGTTTACCGGTGTTTGCTGCTGCTGGCGATCGTGACTTCGGTCGCGGCGGTGTCGAACAATTTGCTGAGTCAGCCAAGCGAGCTGGGGCGACTGTAAAGAGTGAAATCTATGATTCGGTAGAGCATTTGGGAATTGTTCAAATCGCTTTAGCAGATGTCTTCCTGTGGATGAAACCACTTTTGGAGAAATAGCCTTTCGCCTCCGAATATGGTATTCTTAAAGGTGAGCAATCAGTCCACTGCTAGGAAGTTAGGAGTCCTTATCATGAAGTTTGATGGTTATTTTCTCTTGTTTAGCCTCGGGTTGGCTTGTACTTCGATATCTTTAGGATGCGGGACCAATTCCAAGCAGGATGCTGGCGATAAGGTGGTCAAGCAAGTGGATAATGGGGCTGCGGTCGCTGGAGAGGTATCGGCGGTATCTAATACTCCCGCTGGTTCGTCCAGTGCGCAAGAAGCGACTCTGCCCGAGGTAGACAACAAAACGAAGGATCAAGTTGCTGAGACAACAGGAGAGAAGTCTGTGGCTGAACCGAAGTACAATCCGCTTACCGAAAAAGAGCAATGGGTTATTCTGCAGAAGGGTACCGAGAGGCCGTTCGTAGGTGAATACACCGACAATAAGGAAGTCGGTACTTACGTTTGTCGTCGCTGCAACGCGCCTCTTTATGAATCCTCTTCTAAGTTTGAAAGTGAATGTGGTTGGCCAAGTTTTGATGATGAGATTCCTGATGCGGTCGAACGTCATATCGACGCAGATGGTTACCGTGTCGAGATCGTATGTAAAAACTGCGGAGGCCATTTAGGCCACGTGTTTGAAGGTGAAGGATTTACGAAGAAAAATATCCGTCACTGTGTGAATTCGATTTCTATGAAGTTTTACAAAAAAGGTGAACCTCTCCCCGAGGTCATCAAAGCGAAATAAGTTGCCAGGGTATTGGCCAACCGTCGCACATCGTCTCTTTCCCTCCTTTTATCGCATGGTGCTCCTATGCCTTCTCCATCACACCGTAAAGTCTTGCCTGTTCTTGATACCGCAGCCTCAAGCCGTCGATCCTTTTTGCAGGGTGCCTCAGCCACACTTGCTGGATTGACCATGATGCCACGCAGTTTGTTTGCGGCTCCTAGTCGGGTCAGTAAAGGGGAGACGGTGATCGGTGAACTCTATGCAAGTCTCAGCGATGCTCAGCGTAAAGAGATTTGCTTTGCGATCAACGATCCCGTTCGAGTCCGAGTCAATCCAAACTGGCATGTTACCAAACCTCTCATCGGTAGCACTTTCTACGATCAGAGGCAGCAGTCGCTGATTGCTGAAATTGTCAAAAATATCACCAGCGAAGAAGGGCATCAGAGATTGCTCAAGCAGATGGATGATGATGATGGTGGTTTAGGGGCTTATAGTTTGGCGTTGTTCGGCAATCCGAGCGGTGGCGAAAAAGGAACCGAAGCTTTTGAATGCTTGATCACTGGCCGGCATCTCACTCTGCGAGCCGATGGCAATACGATCGAGAAGGCCGCGTTTGGTGGCCCGATCGGTTATGGTCATGGTGAAGAATCCAGCGCTGCCGATAATCTCTTTTACGATCAAACGGTTCAAGTTAATAAAGTCTTTAAAGCCTTAGACGAAGGGCAAGCCAAGAAAGCATTGCTTCAGGATGCTCCAGCGGAGACGGCCGTTCAAGTCCAAGGTAAGGATGGTAAGTTTGGTGGGCTTCAGGTAGCTGAAATGACAGCAGACCAGAAGAAACTTGTCACTGAAACATTGCAGAAAATCCTCTCACCGTATCGCGCCGAAGATGCGGCAGAAGCGATGGAAATTGTCGACGCCTCTGGTGGTATCGATACTCTACGATTCGCTTTTTACCAGCAGGGTGATTTGGGACAAGATCGAGTATGGGATATGTGGAGAATCGAAGGGCCTTCTTTTGTATGCCATTTCCGAGGTGCTCCACACGTACATGCTTTCTTGCATGTTCGAGGTTAAAAACCTAGAAAAACTGTGCTTCTAAAGAGTCGTCGACGGTTGCTATTGGATCGTTGGCGAGTTTCAATGATTGGGGTTGCCAACGGCCTTGTATTTCAAGGAGGCAACTCCTTTTTGTTTTGCCCACCTCCAGGGAATCGTTCCCTCTTCGCTTATTTTCTTTTTTGTTACTAGCGCTGAAACAGATCAGCTTCGAAAAAGGGTTTTCAATTATGCATGCACTACAATGCACTGCACGTGAAATGGTTGATAGTCTGCCTCCGTTTGTTTGTAAAGCTGCTACTTTTCATTGCACCTGCCAATCTATCCGGGGCGTCTTATTAGCTTTCGTAGCGATGATCTCTTGTGGTGGGTGGTCCGTCCATGCTGATGATTTTGAGTTCCGCAAAGGAGACCGTATTGCTCTGTTAGGCAACACCCTGGCGGATCGTATGCAGCATGATGGGTTTCTCGAATCGCATCTTCAGGCTCACTTAGGTGAATTGGAGTTGTCCTTTCGCAACCTTGGCTTCTCGGGTGATGAACTGAGTTTGCGGCTTCGCTCTCAGGATTTCGGATCCCCCGAAGATTGGCTGAAGCGAACTAAGTCTAATGTGATCTTCGCTTTTTTCGGTTCCAATGAAGCGTATGCAGGAGCGGAGGGGCTTGAGAATTTTAAAAATCAATTGCGAACATTCATCAAGCAGACCTCAGGCCAAGATTTCGGTGGGTCGCCGACACGTTTGATTCTCTTCTCTCCCATTGCTCACGAGAATCTCGAAACGACCAATCTGCCCGATGGCGCGCGTCATAATGAACTGCTCGAAATCTATACCGCTGCGATGGGAGAGGTTGCTAAGGAAGAGAATGTTCATTTCGTTGATATTTTTCATCCTACCAAACAGAAATTCGAAGCGGAGAAAGAGCCCTACACGATCAACGGCATTCACCTGTCGGCACGCGGCAATGAAATGCTTGCGGAAGTGATTGCCAAGGCATTGATTCCATCTAAAAAGGTAAAGGAGAACGCCAGAGATCGAGTGGAAGCGATTCGTACGGCAGTAATGGATAAAGACTTTTACTGGTTTCAGCGTTATCGAACGACCGATGGTTATTCGATTTTTGGCGGGCGTGCTGATTTGCGATTTGTCGATGGCCAAAGCAATCGAGATGTCGCCCAGCGTGAGATGGAAGTTCTTGATGTGATGACTGCCAATCGTGATCCTAAAATTTGGGCAGTCGCCCAAGGTCGCGACTACCAAGTAGATGACTCCAATACGCCTCCCTTCATTCCTGTCAAATCGAATAAACCTGGCGATGGTCCCAATGGAGAGCATCTTTTTCTGACCGGGGAAGAAGCGATCACGAAAATGACCCCTGGCAAAGGCATGAAGGTCAATTTGTTCGCTTCTGAAGAAATGTTTCCGGAACTTGTCAATCCAGTTCAGATGGCTTGGGATACCAAGGGGCGTCTATGGGTTGCCGCATGGCGCACCTATCCCCACTGGAAGCCTAAAGAGAAGATGGATGATAAGTTGCTTATTCTCGAAGATACCAACGGCGATGGTCGCGCTGATAAATGCACAACTTTTGTCGATGATATTCACAATCCGACAGGCTTCGAGTTCTGGAACGGTGGGGTCATTGTCGCTCAGGCACCCGATTTGATTTTCCTTAAAGATACCGACGGTGATGATAAAGCTGATGTCAAGCAGCGAATCATCCATGGTCTAGATTCAGCAGACACCCATCACACATCTAGTTCATTTGCTTTCGATCCTGGTGGAGCTCTCTATTTCCAAGAGGGAACTTTCCATCATACGCAGGTTGAAACACCTTACGGCCCGGTGCAGCGTGTCGCGAATGGTGCAGTGTTTCGATACGATCCTCGCCGACAGGATTTTGATGTTTACACATCGTATGGTTTTGCGAATCCCCACGGCCACGTATTCGATCGCTGGGGACAAGATGTGGTGCATGATGGAACGGGTGCAGTGCCTTACCATGGAGCCGTCTTCAGTACGCATTTGGAATTCCCTAACAAACATGGTGGAGCACCGACAGTTTACCAGCAGCGAACTCGACCTTGTTCGGGTACCGAAATTCTATCCAGCAGTCACTTCCCCGAAGAGATGCAGGGTGATTTGTTGGTCAATAACGTTATCGGATTTCTGGGTATCTTGAGATACAAGTTCAAGGATGATGGTGCGAGTTTTTCGGCTGATGAGCAGGAGCCGATCCTCTCATCGACCGATCCTAATTTCCGCCCAGCTGATGTTGAAGTTGGTCCCGATGGGGCGATCTATCTGTGCGATTGGCACAATCCGATCATCGGGCACATGCAACATAATTTGCGCGATCCCAATCGCGATCAAACGCATGGTCGTGTTTACCGAATCTCGTACGAAGGGCGACCACTTAGCCCGCAACCCAAAATCTATGGTGAGCCGATTCCAGTTCTCCTTGAGCTTCTCAAATCTCCCGAAAACCGCGTTCGCTATCGCGCGAAAATGGAATTGAGTTCACGTCGCAGCGAGAGAGTTATTGAGGTTCTTCAGCAATGGATGAAGACACTCGATCCGAAGGATCCAGAGTATGAGCATCACATGATGGAAGCGCTCTGGGTGCATCAACATCACAATCAGTACAACCAGGAATTGCTCGAGCGAATGCTTGCGAGTAAGGATTATCGTGCGCGAGCCGCGGCGACATTCACGCTGTGTTATTGGCGCGATTATTGCCCCAATACACTTGATCATCTTCGTAAATTGGCGGCCGACGAACATCCTCGAGTGAGAATGGAGGCGGTTCGTGCTTCGAGTTTCTTACGCGATCCGGCAGCGATTGAAGTTGTGGCGATCGCTAAGAGTTTTTCGACCGATCGCTTTCTTGATTATGTGATCAAGGAAACCGAAAGAGCTTTGGATCCATATTGGAAAGCGGAGCTTGCCAAGGGAAATAGCTTGGCGATGACCACCCCGGCGGGTAAGGATTTTTATTATCAGCAACTGAGTACCGAGGCGTTATTGAAGCTTCCTTCTAGTCTCGATGTCAGTCGCCAATTGGTGATGCGACCTTCGGTGACCGATGAGATTAGGTTGAACGCCGTTCAAGATCTAGCTGAGCGCAGTGGTAAAACCTCGGCGCAGGAATTGGTGCGCGTGATCACGGAGATCGATACTAGTTCCAAGCCGATCGATGACAGTGTGATTTACGATCTCGTACGTTTGTTAGGAACTCGAGGTGGTGAGCAGCTCACTGCGGTGCGTACGGAATTGCAGCGATTTGCCCTGGAAGGTAAGTCGCCCGTAATCCGGCAATCAGGTCTTTTAGGTGTTATCGCTGTTGATCGGTCGACCGATCAAGTATGGGATCTTTGTTCTAAGAATGTGAGCAGCTTGCGTGATTTGATTCGCGCGATGCCGCTGATCTCTGATGCGAGCTTGCGATCCACGCTATACGATCGTGTTGCACCTCTGTTGAAAGGTTTGCCCGAAGGCTTGGCTCAATCAAGCGGTGGTAAGAAGGGGGCGTATGGTCGATACGTTCGAATTGAATTGCCGCGCCGAGGAACGTTGACGTTGGCCGAAGTGGAGGTCTACAGCGGTGATCGTAACGTTGCTCCTAACGGAAAAGCAACTCAGATCAATACCTCGCATGATGGTGCTGCATCTCGAGCGATTGATGGAAACAAGAATCCAGTTTATGGTGCAGGTGGCCAAACACACTGTGCTGAAGAAACGCTGAACCCGTGGTGGGAGCTCGATCTCGGTGAACCAACTGCGATTGAGCAAATTGAAATCTATAATCGTGGTGAAGGTTTTGCGAATCGCTTGGAAGGATTCACTTTGCTCGTACTGGATGAATCCCGCAGTCCGATTTTTGAGCAGAAAAATATCCCTGCTCCGAAGCGAGTTAGTGTTTTCAAATTGGAAGCTGGTGGAGTCGAGGGTGTGATTCGGCGAGCCGCTATGGATGGACTTGCCTCGGTCCGTGGAAGAGAGACGGAGACTTTTGATTTATTGGCTGGTTTCGTCAGCGATCGCGGCGATCGACTCGCTGCAATTCGGGCTTTGAGGCGAATACCTAAGGCATCGTGGCCCACGGATAAAGCTCCTGGTTTGCTCGCAGAGGTCATGAAGTACGTAAGCAATGTTCCAACCGAAGGACGCACTAGTCCTGCGGTATTAGACGCGATGGAGTTCGGAGAGTCGCTGGTGGCTATGCTGCCTGCCGATCAAATCTCAGCTGCTCGTAAGCAACTGCGAGAACTTGGCGTGCGAGTTATTCGCCTTGGAACGTTGCTCGAGAGAATGTCGTACGATCAAGAGGTGCTGGTGGTTGAAGCTGGCAAGCCGATCGAGTTCGTGTTCGAAAATACGGACATGATGCCGCATAACCTGGTCATCACTCAGCCGGGAGCTATGGAAGAAATCGGTATGTCGGCAGAAGCGACCGCGCAGGATCCTGGAGCGGCAGCCAGGCATTATGTGCCTGCTTCCGATAAGGTTTTGCTATCGAGCCGTTTGCTTCAACCCGCACAGGTTCAGCAGTTGAGCTTTAAGGTCCCTTCGAAGCCTGGCGTTTATCCTTATGTTTGCACTTATCCTGGGCATTGGCGACGGATGTTTGGAGCGATGTATGTCGTTGAGGATTTAGATAAGTATATCGCAGATCCTGACGGTTACCTCGCAGCCAGTGGTCTGGCTCCGCAGGATGCTTTGCTGAAAGATCGCCGTCCGAGAACCGAGTGGAAGATGGAAGATCTTGCTGCTTCGGTCGAGCATATTGGACAGGGTCGCTCTTATGGTAATGCGATGCAAGTCTTTAAGGTTGCGAACTGTATGGCCTGTCATAAGCTTGGCGATATTGGTGTTGCGATCGGTCCTGATTTAACCAAGCTTGATCCGAAGATGACACCGATGGAGATTCTGACTTCGTTGTTGGATCCGTCGAACAAAATCGAAGAGAAGTACCAGACCTACCAAATCCTGACCGAGGATGGCCAAACCCTTAGCGGTATGATTCTTAAAGAGACAGATGATGCGGTCGAGTTGATCGAGAATCCTTTAGCAAAGGCAGATCCGATTGTGATCAAGAAAGATGAGATCATGGGTCGACGCAAATCGCCTGTGTCTATCATGCCCAAGGGATTGCTCGATAAGCTCACGCGAGAAGAAATTATGGATCTGATGGCGCTGCTGATCTCACGGGCTGATCCAAAGCATGAGGTGTTCCAGGGCGATAGCCATGATCACCATGGTGATCATTGATGCTCGGACTGGTAGAAAGACGAGAAGCGTTTAGAGATAGGTAATGAAGTAGTGAATAAGATAGTGATGGCTAAGGTCGGTGATTCTATGTTGGGTTTGGCTGGTTTGTGTTTTCGAAAGAGCTGTGGTGTCGTGATCGGAGTGCTCGCAATTGCGATTGCTGGATCGCTGAATGCAGAGGAGAGCTACAATCCGGCTCGCTTCGAAACCACGACCTTAGTCAGTGGAATGATGCGGCCAATGGAGTTAGCGATTGCGAAGGATGGTCGCATCTTCTACATCGAATTGACCGGTCAAGTGAAAGTGCTTGATCCGCAGACCAAGCAAGTGGAATTGATAGGTGAGTTGCCGGTTACTACGGAGCAAGAGAACGGACTGATCGGCTTAGCACTGGATCCGAATTTTGATAAGACGCAGTGGATCTATCTGCAGTACTCTCCCCCCAACTTTTCTGGGCAGCACGTCAGTCGGTTCACGTTGGTCGATGGGAAGATCGACTTGAAAAGTGAGAAGGTCTTGTTGACCTATGAGGAACAGCGCAAAGAGTGCTGTCATCATGCTGGTTCTTTAGCGTTTGGTCCTGGAGGTGAGCTGTTTATTGGGACGGGGGACAATACCAATCCGTTTGGAGATTCTCAAGGTTACGCGCCGATCGATGAGCGACCTGAGAAGTGGCCCTTTGATGCACAGCGATCCTCGGCCAATACGAAGAGTTACAATGGAAAGGTTTTACGAATCAAGCCGTTGCCAGATGGTACCTACGAGATACCGGATGGAAATCTTTTTCCGAAAGATGGATCTGTCGGTTTGCCCGAGATCTACGTCATGGGTTGTCGGAATCCATGGCGAATCAGTGTCGATCCAAAAACGGGTTATCTCTACTGGGGTGATGTGGGACCGGATGCTGGAGGAGATGGACCAAGAGGGCCGCGCGGCTATGACGAATTGAATCAAGCTCGCAAAGCTGGATTCTTTGGATGGCCACTTTTCATCGGCAATAATCAAGCTTATCCGCGGGTGAATTTCGCAACCGGAGAAATCGGAGAGAAGTTTGATGCAGCTAAGCCGGTCAATCTTTCCGTCAATAACACGGGAGCTAAGGAGTTGCCTCCAGCGCAGCCAGCTTTTATTTACTATCCCGCAGGCCGGACGGAAACCTTTCCAGAGGTTGGTGAAGGTGGTCGCACAGCGTGTGCAGGGCCGGTTTATGATTTTGTTGCCGATAACCCATCGCTTACTCGCTTTCCCGAGCATTTCCATCGCACTTTATTTTTCTACGAGTGGTCTCGACATTGGATCATCGCAGTGCACTTGGATGAGAATTCGAATATCAAATCGATGGAGAGATTTTTGCCACAGCAACGTTTTGCGCGGCCGATCGACATGGAGTTTGGGCCAGATGGTGCATTGTATGTGATCGAGTATGGCGAGACGTGGGGTGTGAATGCAGATGCGAAAATGATTCGAATCGATTATATGCGGGGCAATCGATCACCGCTGGCTCGCGCCGCTTCCGAAAACAACATTGGTCGCGCTCCGCTGGCGGTAAAGTTTTCCAGCAACGGTACCAGCGATAAAGATGCCGATGAGCTCTCTTACCGATGGTATGCGACGCAGGCGGGTGTTGAAGGCGCTAAGCGTGTTCTGCTCAGTCAAGAAGCCAACCCGACGGTTACCTTTGATGCCAATGGCACATACAACGTGGAATTGGTAGTTACCGATCCATCAGGTGCTTCGAACGTGGCAACATTGCCGGTGTTGGTTGGTAATGAAAAGCCTCGGATTCGCTTTTTGGAACCGCTCGCGGGAGGATTCTATGATCCTGACAAGCCGGTCGATTTTAAAGTCTATGTGCGAGACTTCGAGGATGGGACATCGGATTTCGAAGAGGCTGATAAAGAATCGCTGGAGTCACTCGACTCCGATGCACCGCAGCGAGTGAATGTGAATGCTATGGTCGTGCAAACGCCTCCAGGTCGCGCTGCGTCGGCAAACGATGCGGAGAGCGGGCCGCCCGGTTTACGATTGATGAAGAACAGCGACTGCTTCAATTGTCACTCGGTAGACCAGCCCCGCGTAGGACCACGATTTTTAGACGTAGCCCAGAAGTATCGCAATCAACCTGATGCGCTTGAAGCTTCAGTGCAGCGAGTCATCAAAGGTTCGACCGGCGTTTGGGGAAAAGTTGCTATGTTACCTCACGATCATCACTCTCCAGAAGAGATTAGACAGATGGTTGAATGGGTTTTTGCGGTGGAGCCTGATCAAGCGGTTCGATCCTTTAAGGGATTCGCAGGTAGTATCGATTTACAGAGCAAGCCCAATGCATCGCCCGGCTACATGGTACTCGATGCGATTTATACGGATCTTGGAACAGACAGTGTTCCGCCACAGAGTGAGACCACGCAAATCGTTCTGCGACCTCGTCTGGTTGAGGCTGAGCATGCGGAAGAGATTCATGGTTCGCGAGTGTTGGATTCAGGCAGTGCACATGGAGGAAAATTTATTGGCGCGATCGATCATGGCCATCACTTGAGATTTAAAGATATTCCACTCGATCAAGTGAGTAAGGTGAAATTGCGAGTCGCTTCGGCAGGTGCAGGTGGAGAGATCGAGTTGAGAAGTGGTTCGAAAGATGGCAAGTTACTCCTGTCGGTACCGATTGAAGTCAACGGTCAGTGGGAAGGTTGGTACGAGAAGGAAGTTGAGTTGCCTAAAGGCTTGGAGCGAGGTGATTTGGTTGTCGTATTTGTCAATAAAAACAGGGCGAGCGGATTGATGAATCTCGATTCGCTCCGATTTGAGAAGTAGATGGTATGGCGCAAGTTTCCGGCGCGGAGAGTCTTTCCGATATACTCTGTCGACTGATTGAAATTCCCAGTGTCAATCCGATGGGAAGGAACGTCAGTGGTCCTGAATTCTTCGAGGGAAGAGTTAGCGATTGGCTAATGAGTTTCTTCGATTCGTTTGGGGCTCGCTGTGAAAGGATCGAAGTTCTTTCGGGACGAGACAACATCCTGGCAAGATACGATGCTGGCGATGATCGCCCTACGATACTTTGGGACGCTCATCAGGACACAGTTCCCGTCGAAGGAATGACGATCGATCCCTTTCTACCGAATATAGATCAGGGGCGTATTTACGGTCGCGGTTCTTGCGATGTGAAAGGTGGACTGGCGGCGATGCTCTATGCATTTCGTCGACTATGTTTAGAGCGACCACCGAATGCACCCAATGTTGTGCTGAGTTGCTCGTGCGATGAAGAGTCCACAGCACAAGGGATTGTGCATCTAGTTCGATATTGGACCGCAAGTGAGCGTCCGAGCAGGTTACTGCAGAAGAAGCCTGATGGAGCGATCGTTGCCGAGCCGACGGAATTGGATATTGTCGTTGCCCATCGTGGTGTAACGCGATTTAAGATTCATACACGCGGTAAGGCTTGTCATAGCAGCGATCCGACACAAGGTGTCAACGCAATCTATCGAATGGCGAAGGTTCTTACTCAACTCGAACAATATGCTGAGTTGTTGCGCCAGACAACGATACCTCATCCGTTGTGCGGAGGTGCGACGCTCAGTGTCGGGCGAATCGAAGGTGGTATCAGTGTCAATGTCGTTCCCGATCATTGCTACATTGAGATTGATCGACGAATTATTCCGGGAGAAGATCCGCTTGTCGCGCGTCGTCAAATTGAGGAATACTTAAGGCCAAAAGTCGACTTCGAATTGGATTTTGAGACTCCTTGGATTGAGTGTGTGGCGTTATCCGATGCCGATAATAGTTGGTTAGCAACTGGTTTACTATCGGCAATGAAGCAGTGGGATGAGGAGTTACAATGCGGTGGTGAGTTACCGAAGTGTGGAGAACGTAAGGTGATGGGGGTAGCATACGGTACGAATGCCTCCACGCTCTGCGAAGCAGGAGTACCCTCGGTAGTGTTCGGGCCCGGATCCATTGCTCAGGCGCATACGAAAGACGAATATATTGATCAGTCGTCGCTCGAAAAAGCGGCTGAGATTTATTACCGTCTCTGCTGCGAACATAGCTGGATCGGTTAGTTCTTTTCTCTTCCCCGAGGAGAAATTTGCACCGCAGATCTGATGGATAAGTCGTTCGAGTGATCTCTTTATATTTTACACTTTAGAGAAGCGCAAGTTCGCGATGGATATCAAAACCGTTACGATCGACGATGTTCGCAAAGCATCTGTGGTAATTCGCAGTCATCTCGATACGGTTCCTTTGATCCGATCGTACACCTTGGAGCGTGTGCTCGGTTTCAAGGGTGAGCGGCGTGTGTGGTTGAAGGATTATGGATGGACGCCGGTGGGATCATTCAAAGTGTATGGCGCGCTGAATTGGATGGCAGGGAATCAGGAGAGGATTGGCCATGGTGCAGTCACGGCGCACTCCTCGGGTAACTTTGCTTCCGGAATTTCCTACGCAGGAATGCGATATGGAAAACGGGTAATGATCGTCATGCCCGATACCGCGCCCAAGATCAAATTTGAACTAACGCGAACCTTCGGTGCTGAGATACAGACTTATGACATTGCCAATGATCATATCACGGGCCAACGCGACGCATTGACCGAAAAGATCGCTAAGGAAACGCAAGCGATACAAGCCTCTCCTTACGATGATCCGTGGGTGATCGCAGGCAACGGAGTAGGGGGCCTGGAAATCGTTGACGCTCTTAAGTCGCAGCAGCGCAAATTGGCCAAGTTCTACTGCCAAGTTAGTGGCGGAGGTTTGATGGCGGGTCATGCACTATCGATTGCTGATGGTTTCCCGGAGGCTGAAATCGTCGGGGTCGAACCGGAGGGTGCCAATGATTTCGCTTTATCGCTGAAGGCCGATCAGCGCGAGCGACTAGCAAAACCAACGAGTATCTGCGATGGGTTGCTGTCGTATGATGTCGGTGCCCACAATTGGCCGATCTTGCGCAAGCATATAACACGCTGTTTAACGATAAGCGATCTGGAGACGCGAAAGGCGATGAAGTGTTTGTATGAGCGCCATGGGCTGAAGACAGAACCCTCTGGTGCTATCGCCCTAGCGGCTGCCATGCACGATATCGCCGGTGGTGCCTTAGACTCAGCGAGCGACGGAGACATTGTGATTGTGATCAGTGGTCGCAATGCCGACGAGGCATCGTTCCGTCAGTGGATCGATGTTGAGTCGGTTTGAGCGAGCAAAAAAACTTTCATGTCAACGATGTTCGACCTCTGCATGCGTAAATATTTTGGCAAAGAAATCGCTCAGGTAAAGAAGAACTTTTCTGCAGTTCCGCGGAGTATCCATTCTTTATCACCTTCGGATAGGAAGGTTGCACGATCTCGAATCAACTCGATCGATGCACCATAGGTGTGCCCTCCTTCAACTTGGAATGGGCAATCGCTGGCCCACATCAAGCGTTGTGGTGAGTACGATTCAACCAGTCGCTCGATCATCGGCAGGAGATCGGTGTAAGGTGCTTGTTTTTTGCCAAGAGCATAAAAGGCGGATGTTTTGACATGAACTTTTGGAAATTTAGCCAGGTCGCATAATTGATCGAGTTGCGACTTGTCGACTTCGCCTTTCATCCCGATCCGCGCGAAGTGGTCGATGACAACGCGAGTTTCAGGATACTTTTTGCATAGAGCGGCGATATGCGGTAGGTCGCTTGGATTGATCAAGAGACACATTGCAAGGTTTTCTTTAGCAGCTGTTTCCCACATACGAGCCATGCCGGGATGGTCGATCCATTTTGCCGCTTCTCCTTCGCCAGGGTAGATACGGAATCCTCGTACACCGAGTTGCGCTAACTCTTTCATGCGCTCAGCAACATCCTTGGAATCGTAATTCACAATACCGACACCAGAGAAAACGCCCTTATGCTTGGCGATCATATCGGTCATGTAGGAATTGTCATATTGATAGTAGCTCATTTGAATCAAGACGATACGTTCGACACCATGGGGACGGCACTGAGCAAATAGTTCCTCGGGCGTAAAGCTGGCGGGTTGCATATCCGACTTTTTGTAGCCAGATGAAAGTGGATAGCGAGTTGTGTCGGGAGTCCAGACATGGACATGAGCATCGATCCAGGAGGCCGCTTGGTTGTTGTTGGCCTCTGCTAGTTGCGTTAGTTGCGATGTCAAAGCAAGTGCAGAGGCAGAAGCGGAGGCTGCGAGGAATTGTCGTCGAGAGGAGGTGAGCATGGTTGGAACCTTTAGGTGCAAAGGATTTTCTGCTTCGAAGGAATCGCAAAATCTTTAGTTAGATGATACGGGGGGCGAGTGACTCAATTATTCGTCGCCCACAAGATGGTGCCGAAGAACACTGAATTCAGATTTTCGTCTACGGTTTGTAGAGGTTACAAGATACCTTGGTATTCTCGAAACAAAAAGGAATTTCTTTCTTAGGCTAGCTGAATTCAGGTACGTTGGCGGTTAGGATTTTTGGCGGCGGCAACAGGGCCAATGTGATCGTAAATCGAAGGTTACACTTCTGATGGGTGAGTGATATGGATTGGGTGCAGAATTACGATCCTTTGGGAAATGCCTTCTTGTCGACGATCATGGCGGCCTTGCCTGTGGTCGTTCTGCTGACATTGTTGGTCAAAGGTATGGCCGCTCATCGAGCGGCGATGGTTGGACTGCTGATCGCATTGTCGGTTGCAGAATTGGGCTTTCGGATGCCCTGGACAGCTGCTCTCGCTTCGGCCGTGTATGGTGCGGCCTTTGGGTTGATGCCGATCGGCTGGATCGTGATTGCTGCGGTGTTCTTGTACCGACTGACGGTGAGCAGTGGTCAATTCGATATCGTCAAAAGATCGGTGGCATCGATTTCTCCTGATCATCGTATTCAGGCTTTACTGATCGCATTTTGTTTTGGGAGTTTCATTGAGGGTGCTGCAGGTTTCGGAACTCCGGTTGCGATCTCAGCGGCGCTTTTAATCGGACTTGGATTTCCTCCGTTATTGGCTGGAGGACTAGCGCTCATTGCCAATACATCACCAGTTGCTTTTGGTGCGCTTGGTACTCCTCTAGTAGTCCTCTCGGATATCTCTGGTTTAGATGAGATGCGTTTATGTCAGATGGCGGGACGGCAATTACCTCTATTTTCGCTGATCGTGCCCGCATGGTTAGTTGCGACGATGTCAGGGTGGCGTGGTGTTATTGGTTGTTTGCCAGCGATAGCTGTTTGCGGTGGGAGTTTTTCGCTACTGCAATTTCTACTGAGTAATTTTCATGGCCCTACGCTAGTGGATGTGGTTGGTGGGTTGGGATCGTTGGCATTAACGTCACTCTTTCTAAGATTCTGGCAGCCTAAAGAAATCTGGCGGTATGGTGATAAGGGGCAATTACGACATGAGCTAATAAACAATCTGAAGGCTAGCGAACAGCAGGAATCGGAAGATTCGAAGATGGTTGTGTTCAACGCTTGGATTCCATGGTTGCTGTTGTCGGTGATGGTGATGCTGTGGGGTTGGCCATCGATCAAGCAGCAGCTCAATGGGGATGAAGTCAAATCACCTAATTTCATGCAGGGTGTGTCCGTGCTTTCATTTAGCGTCCCGCAGCTTGATCGTCGCATTTATCGTGCTTCACCTGTAGCCAAGGTTGCGGCAGGCAAGGATCGCGCGGAGCAGGGTGAAGAGGCGGTATATAAATTCAATTGGCTTTCCGCGACGGGTACTGGGATTTTCATCGCAGCGATTTTGTCAGCGCTGTGGTTGCGAATACCGGCCCGAGAGTGTGTTCAACTATTCGGAGAGACGATTGTAAAACTACGTTTTGCGTTGATGACGATTGCCTGCATGCTAGCGCTCGCTTACGTGACGAAGTACTCGGGGGCCGATGCGACGATGGGTTTAGCGTTTACCAAGACAGGTAGTTGGTATCCTTTTTTCGCGCCGCTGCTCGGTTGGCTTGGCGTTGCCTTGACCGGTTCCGACACATCGAGCAATGCACTCTTTGGTAGTTTGCAGCGTATCACGGCGGAGCAATTGAATTTGAATCCGATTCTCATTGTGGCCAGCAACAGTACCGGAGGTGTGATGGGGAAAATGATTGATGCTCAGAGTATCGTCGTCGCTGCGGTAGCTACGGAGCAGCCGCATGGCGAAGGTGCCCTTCTCCGATTTGTCTTCTGGCACAGCATTTCTCTGGCAACTCTGATTGGTTTGTTGACACTCGTACAGGCTTACTTGTTGCCATGGATGATTCCGAGCTGATGGATTTAGGCTGGGACTTAGTAGTACTTATGGGCTGAGATCAGGTCATTTTCGCCGACGAGACTTGTTGATTGGTAGAAGGGATCTTTCAAGTGGTAGCGATGGAGGGGGTTTCAGGGGAGGCCCTCTCAGGAGTCGTTTTGATGCAGAAATGGGTCACCGAAAGAGTCGAATTGTTTTCAGCGGCTAAGGTCTTTTGTTCGAGCTGGAAAATAGCTGAAAAAAAGCGATCGCTGCTTGAAAATAAAAATGCCTTGAGTCTTAATACTCGCTCTCCTCGAATGGTTCTCTTCGAATAGTCAGCGAGTTGGTTCATGTTTTTCAGACTGTGTTTGATTGCGTCACTTTTGCTTTGTTCCGCACAGGCGTATGCCGACTTCGATGTATTCGGCACCGGGGCAAATCAGTTTCAAATTGAATTTGTGACAGTCGGGGATCCAGGTAACTCGCCCAACCCAGATCAACTGGACTTAGGTCAGGTCAATTACGAGTATCGCATTGCTAAATTTGAAGTTAGTCGTGAGATGATCACGAAAGCTAACTCGGCAGGAAATTTGAACCTGTCAATGGCGACTATGAGCTCCACCCTTTATGAAGGGCCAAGCCGACCTGCAACTGGTTTGTCATGGAACGAAGCGGCACGCTTTGTGAACTGGCTCAACACATCGAGTGGATTCATGCCGGCATATAAATTTGATTTTCAACCGGGGCATGAAGATTACGACTCAAACGACAATCTCGTGTTGTGGACAGCTACCGAGGCCGGCTTTAATAGCGCTAATCCTTTCCGAAATAGCTTAGCAAAATATTTCCTTCCAAGCATCGATGAGTGGCACAAGGCTGCGTACCACGATCCAACTGTGGTTACAGTAGATCCTTATTGGGAGTATGCGACGCTATCCAATTCGCCTCCAGTACCAGTAGCTTCTGGAAATAATCCCACTGCAAACGAGGCGGTCTATAATCAGTCATCAACTGAAGGTCCAGCGGAAATCTTTAACGCCGGTGGTCTTAGTTATTGGGGAACAATGGGCCAGGGAGGAAACGTTTTTGAGTGGAATGAGTCCTCGGTTGAAGCCTCCCTTAATTTTAATCCATTGAATCCTTCTGATAATAGATTTGTGCGAGGTGGCAGTTGGCGAAGTCTCCTTGAAAATGCTGGTGCGTTCGCAGCGGATTTGAGTGCGAATAGTTATTTGGCGCTAAGTCCAAATTCCCAAGATACCCTTCTGGCGGACGTTGGTTTTCGCATCGCCAGCACTAGCTCTGCGGTGCCGGAGCCGAGTTCTTGGATCTTGGTGAGTATCTCGGCAGCGTGTGGATGGATCTACAAGCGACGTCGTTCGCGGGTGCAGAAGCAGCCAACTCAAACTCAATCGGTTTAGCGATCGCCAAGCCTCCGATTACCTCGGCGAGTTTTCTTGTTTAAGTGGCCACAGATTGTCTGTCAGTGAACCTGATTGTTCAAAAAGATTGTTGAACTTAATTGCATAGAATCCTTGTCCTGGAGTCAACTTAGTGTGAAAATGACACTAAGGAGGTGGCGGGATGAGTTTAGAAAGCGATTCGAGTTCGGCAGCGTTATTGACAGATCTTTATCAACTGACGATGGCTTACGGTTACTGGCGAAGTAGTAAAGCTAACCGTCAGGCCGTGTTTCATCTCTACTTTCGCAAGAATCCGTTCGGCGGTGGGTATGCGATTACGGCCGGCTTGCAGCAGGTCGTCGAGTATCTCGAGTCGTTTCATTTCAGTCAGCAAGACATCGACTACATCGCCTCGATACCCGGCCATGATGGGAAGCCTATCTTCGTTGGAGACTTCTTACATTATCTCAGCGACATGAAGCTGGATATTGATCTCGATGCGATTCCCGAAGGAACTATTGTTTTTCCACAGCAACCGCTGCTGCGCGTGAAGGGGCCATTGCTTCAATGTCAGCTCATCGAAACGGCTCTACTGAATATCATTAATTTCCAAACTCTTGTCGCGACGAAGGCGTCGCGTGTCATGAGGGCGGCTCAAGAGGATTCGGTTCTCGAGTTTGGATTGCGGCGCGCTCAGGGGCCGGATGGAGCGATGTCGGCCAGTCGTGCGGCGTATGTAGGTGGTTGCTCAGCGACCAGTAATGTTTTGGCTGGCAAACAGTTCGGAATTCCAGTCCGAGGAACACACGCACACAGCTGGGTGATGGCCTTTGATTCCGAATATGAATCTTTCTCTGCCTACGCCGCAGCGATGCCAAACAACTGCGTCTTTCTTGTCGACACTTACGATACGATCGAAGGCGTACGCAATGCGATTCGTGTCGGCAAAGAAATGCGAGCCAAGGGACAGCGACTTGTCGGCATACGTCTCGATTCCGGTGACCTGGCTCACTTGAGTATCGAGGCGAGAAGGTTGCTTGATGAAGCAGGTTTCCACGATGCATCGATCGTCGCCAGTAACGATCTCGATGAACGATTGATTGAGAGTCTTAAGCGACAAGGGGCCAAGATCGATGTGTGGGGAGTAGGAACGAAATTGGTCACAGCCTATGACCAAGCTGCTTTAGGTGGTGTCTATAAACTTGGAGCAATCCAAGACGATTCAGGTGAGTGGAAACCTAAGATCAAACTTTCTGAGCAGTTGATCAAGATTACTACTCCTGGAATTCTGCAAGTGCGTCGCTACTTCGATGATCATGGAAAAGCGATTGCCGATGTGATGTTCGATGAACTCCACCGTCCACAAGAGAAATGGCTGTCGATTGATCCAGAAGATTACTCGCAGCAAACAACTTTTGGTAGCGATCAGAAATCCGAGGAGTTAGTGGTTTCAGTGATGCGGCAGGGAAAGCGGGTCGTCGCCTCACCGTCGCTCGCCGAATTGCGACAGCGCACAATCGAGCAATTGAAAATGTTTCCTGCTGGTATTCTGCGATTTGATAATCCCCACAAATATCCGATCGGTTTGGAAGAGGGACTCTACCAGCAGAAACTTCGTTTAGCCTTGGAAGGAAGAAAGCGAAAGAGCGAGAAAAATGGTTAGTAAATCTAAGAAGCAGAGTGAATTGAAGTATTGCTACGAGTATCCACGCGCTGCATTGACGGCGGATTGTGTGGTATTCGGTTTGAACGATGAAGAGCTCAAGGTGCTATTAATTCAGCGAGCTTCGGATCCATTCGCCGGTAGCTGGGCATTGCCTGGCGGTTTTGTAGAAATGGATGAATCTTTAGAAACCGCAGCACTTCGAGAGCTGCAGGAAGAGACTGGGCTAGAGCTAGCCTATGTCGAGCAGCTCTATACATTCGGTGACTGCGGACGCGATCCGCGCGGTCGAGTTGTATCGGTTGCATATTTCGCATTGGTGCGGGAATCAGCTCATGCGGCAAGAGCGGATGATGATGCAAAGCAAGTGAAGTGGTTTTCAATGAAGAAGTTACCAAGCCTTGCATTTGATCACGAGAAGATACTTGCATGTGCCTACCAACGCCTGCAGGCTAAGGTGCGATATCAACCGATAGGATTCGAGTTGCTACCTAAGAAATTTACGCTGACACAGTTGCAAAGACTTTATGAAATTATTTTAGGCCGAATCCTCGATAAGCGTAATTTCCGAAAAAAGATTCTCAGCATGAATGTGCTGGAGGAATTAGATGAAGATGAAGTAGGAGTCGCACGTCGACCAGCACGGCTCTACCGCTTTCACAAAAAGCAGTATGAAAAATTAGCACGCCAAGGTTTTAATTTTGAAATCTAAGGTTGAGGATAGGCTGGTATGGGACGACAAGGTACTGAAGGTAAGCAAGCTTTGTTGCTGATCGATCTGCAAAACGACTTTGTGGAGGGCGGGGCTCTGGCGGTACCAGCAGGTCGTGAAGTGATTGAAGTTGCGAATCGTTTAATGCCTCACTTTGAAATCGTCGTTGCGACACTGGATTGGCACCCAAAGAATCATCGAAGTTTCGCAAGTTGCAATGAAGGAGTTCAGCTTTACGAAAAATTTCTCCTGAATGGTTTGCCGCAAACAGCATGGCCCGATCACTGTATCGCCAACACCTCCGGTGCGGATTTCGTTAATGGCTTAGAATTGACGGGCATACATCACATCGTTCACAAGGGAACGGACGCGGAGATCGACAGTTACAGCGGCTTCTACGATAACGGTCATCGTAAGTCGACGGGGCTTGCCGATTATCTTCGCAGTGCTCAAGTCAGCGATGTGTTTATCATGGGCTTAGCGACCGATTACTGCGTTCTGTTTACCGCGTTGGACGCAGTCCGCGATGGGTTTCGAACATTTGTGATTACTGATGGTTGTCGTGGCGTTGGCATTCGATCCAATGATATCGCCAATGCGTTTGACTCGATGCGCAAGGCGGGGGCTGAATTGATTGAAAGCTCCGAAGTACTGCGCAAAAAAAAGGGGGCTATTTGATAGTCCCCTAACGTTCCGAACAATCTTGCCAGGATCCATTTACTGTAGATTTATTCCTTGATCTCAAAGATCGCTTCTACTTCAACAGCCGAGCCAGTTGGGATTTGGGCAAAGCCTAGGGCGCTGCGTGCATGATAGCCATCGGTCGTTTTACCGTAGATCTCATGCAACAGATCGCTACAACCATTGATCACCAGATGCTGTTCATGGAACTCCAGTGTTGAATTGACACAGCCTAAGAGCTTTAAGACTCGAAGGCCGTTGAGTGTTCCATGAAAGTTCCAGATCGAGTTAAGGATTTTAATCGCGCACTGGCGAGCAGCAAGTTTACCATCCTCCACCGAGGTTCCATCGCCAAGCTTTCCTTTGAGATCGCTGACGTGACCTGAGGTGATTAGGAGGTTACCGGTGCGCACGACCATTGCGAGATAGCCCGGTTCTTGTTTCGAGAAGGTAATGCCTAAAGATTCGGCTTTTTCTTGTGGTGTCATGATTGAGTTCTGAGATAGAGGGCGATAGAGGAAACGGAACGCTACGAAACCGCTTTGACTTCAAAGCCTTTGCGGTAGTTCTTGGTGAGCAACCGGTCGGCATCGGAGGCATTGGTAAAGCTGAGTTTTTCAGCGTTCCATTGCAGCAGCTTGCCTGGTAGTCGAGCGGCTATATTACCAAGTTGTACGGTCTCGGAAAGCGGACCAGCATATTCGAAGCCGTCGGTGGTTTTCTTGCCTGCGATAACCGCGTCAACCCAGTCGTGCCAGTGACTTGTACCTTTGACATCGGGCTTCTGGAACTTCGCGAACTTATCGGCAGGATAGAGAATGGGCATACCGACGTGAGGCAGTACCATATTGCCACCTTCGCCAATGAAGAGTGAGCCACCGCTGGGTAGTTCGACTCCATCAGGCATTTGCGCTAGTTCGCGTGGGGGCTTTAGTCCTCCATCGCGCCAAGTGACGCGAATTTCCTTTCCGGCGCTGAATTGAGTACCAGGGAAGGTGAAAGTGACCGTTTCAGGGCCTGGCCATACTTCGTTGGTGGTTCCAGCGTTTTCAGCCATGATGCTCAAGGGAGCGGTGAGATCGAGCGACCCGAAAACGGGATCGAGAATATGGCAGCCGAAATCGCCGAGAGCACCTGATCCGAAGTCCTGCCAGTCTCGCCATTTGAATGGATGATAAACGTCTGGAGCAAAGGGGCGTTCTGCGGCGCAGCCCAGCCAAAGATCCCAGTTAACATTTTCGGGAACAGGTGCTGATGCGGGGCGATCGGTTCGGTTGCAATATTGTCGCCCCTGCACTCCGACCCATGAGTGAACTTCTTTTACTTTGCCTATAGCACCTTCGCGAATCAATCGTACTCCAAGTCGATATTCGGCATTGGAATGAATTTGATTTCCCATTTGAGTCGTGAGATTTTTCTTTTGGGCCAGAAGCCGCATCTGTCGCGACTCCCATACCGTATGGGTGAGAGGCTTTTGGCAGTAAATATGCTTACCCATTTCCATCGCCATCATCGCGGCAGGTGCATGCATGTGATCGGGCGTCGATACGATCACAGCGTCCACTTTGTCACCAAGCTGCGAGAGCATTTCGCGATAGTCAGCAAAATGCGGAGTGCCTGGAAAGGAAGCATCGACTTTGTCAAATCGATTCTTGTCGATGTCGCAGAAGCCAACAAACTTTACACTCTTGTGGGAACCGACACTCGATAGGTCAGCCCAGCCCATGCCGTTGACGCCAACGCAGGCAACATGGAGTTGCTTGTCCAGTGTGTTAGCTCGAACGAAAGCGGGAGCAACAGCGATCGCGGAAAGGGCCAGCGAAGAATTTTTCAAAAAAGCTCGACGCTGCATTACAGGGTGGTTCGTCATTTCTCGAAACCTTAAGAAAAAGAGAGGGAAGTTTTCTGGAAGGCTAGGGGCAGGTAGGTGAGTAAGCGTCACACCTCTCGGAATTGTAAACCGTGAGCGGGCGCGATTAAAGCAGGAACATAAGGATTTGAGTGGATCGGGGGACTGACAATCAGATATTTCACCAATTACGATAAGCATCAGTGCGGATTCGATCTAAGTAAGATCTCGTCCGTGTGCGTATCGACATGATTTCCATAAGTCCATGTTGTCTTGACAACTGGAATCATTATTTAGCTATTGCAATTTGCAGTTTTCAAAAAAGCGAGAATTTCCATGCATTTACAGCTTGAGTCTCGATGGTTGCTCTGCGGTTTTCTAGGTTGTTTGCTTGCGTCTACAACTATGACAGCGAGTGGGCAAGATGCGGCCGTTCCAGCGGAGCCGACTCCGGCTGCTAAAGCGGCGACGATTCATCCCGAGTTAGGACCAGTGCAAAAGTCGCTCTCGGTTAGTGGGCAATTTGTACCCGAGTCGTCTAAAGAGATCATGCTTGAACTAAAGGCTCTAACCTCTCTAGAGGTTGTGGAGGCCGTCAAGCATGGAGCGGTGGTCCGCGCTGGCGATGTTCTCATAACCTTCGATGCAAAACAGGTTGCTGAGCAAATCGGACAGCAAGAGTCGGCGTTGCAGAACTTGATGATTGCAATTGAAGAATCAAGTCGAGAGAGCAAGTTGGCGGAAGCGAAAGAAGCGATTGAAGCAGAACAAGCTGAGTTGGCCAAAAGAAAAGCTGATGAAGACTTTAAATTCTTCAGCGAAACTCAATTTCCTTTTTCGGAAAAAGAGATCGAGATGACGTTGAAGTCGATGCAGGATTACACCGATTACGCTGCAGAAGAAGTCAAGCAACTTGAGAAGATGTATAAGGCAGATGATCTCACAGAGGAGTCCGAGGAGATTGTGCTTCGGAGAGCTAAGGACGATTTGGAGCGTTCGAAATTTTCACTCGAAGAAGCAAAGTTGAATTTTGCGAAATCGAAACAGTTTCTTTTGCCAAGATCAAAAACAGATCAGATCATCGGTCATCGTTTAGCGGAGCTTGCATTAGAGCATTACAAAGCCTTGCAACCTTTGATCAAAGCCAAGCGTGAGGTGGCGATGAAGTTGCAAAAGCTCGAAGTTGAGAAAGCTGCGAAAAAGCTTGAGGAATTGAAACTCGATTTGACACGCACGAAAATTGTTTCGCCTGCGGATGGTGTTGTGTACTACGGAAGAGTGATTGATGGTAAGTGGTCCGGAGGTAAGGAGGCTTCTTCTAAATTGGCTCCTCATGGTTCGGTGATGAATCACGATGTGGTGATGACGATTGTTCAGCCGGACAAGATTGCTGTGAGAGCATCGGTTGCTGAGGCAGACATTGCAGGAATTGCACCTGGATTGAGAGGGCATATTGCTCCGACTGCTTATGCATCTGAGAGGATGGATGTAGTAGTGCGCTCGATCGACGGAATCCCCGGCGAAGATGGGACGTATGCTATGACGTTGGATTTGGGAGCAAAAAGTGCTAAGCCAATTGTCGCAGGGATGACGGGAGCAGTGAAATTAACGACCTACTTCCAGCCAAAAGCGATCATGCTTCCGACCAAGGTCATTCATAAAGATGAGCTTGATGAGCATAAGCGATATGTGTGGATCAGCGGTAGCAATGGACAGCCCGAACGGCGAGAAGTCGCGGTTGGAATCGAAGTGGGGGATAAAACGGAAATTCTTTCTGGAGTAGTGGTGAGCGATGCGGTTTTGCTCGACAAGCCTGCTGCAGAAGGAGCTAAGTAATGCGTCCAACTTCGTCAGGGATTGCTCTTCGAAGGACCATTTGTCTCCCCCGATGGTTTCTGTTTCTTGGCCTTTATGTAGTAACCGCGCCGTGGTGCTTTTGCCAGGAGCGAGACAGATCGCAGGCAGAGTCAGGACCGGAGCCTTTACCGGTTGAGGCACCGCAGGATGCTGAGATTGTCGCTTCGCTGGATCGAGGTATTCAATTTCTTTTGAGTTCGCAGAACGAAGATGGTTCTTGGGGTAGTGCGACACAAACCAAGGAGTTGAATATCTATGCTCCCGTACCGGGTGCACATCATGCATTTCGCTCTGCGGTGACCGCTCTTTGTGTGGCGGCGCTGGTGGATATGAAACGAGACAATGAGGAAGTTCGTGGGTCGATCGATCGAGGCGAAAAATGGTTATTGGATCGATTACCCAAACTTCGTCGCGCGACCGGTGATGCGCTTTATAACGTTTGGGGGCATGCTTACGGAATCGAGGCGCTGGTACGTCTTTTCCATTATCGTGCTGGTGATGAAGAGAAGCAGAAGAGAATTGTGGAAGAGATCGACCGGCAAGTGGAATTGTTAGGGCGATACGAGACCACCAAAGGAGGCTGGGGCTACTACGATTTTCATATGCATATGCAGAGGCCGACCGCAGATCCGACAAGCTTCACCACTGCAACTGTGCTCTATGCATTTCATCAAGCGCAGGGTATTGGCGTCAAGATACCTGAGTCGTTGATTAAACGTGGTCTGGAGGTGATCAAGCGACAGCAGCGTCCCGATCTAGCTTACTTATATGCCGAGGATTTTCGGACCAATCCCGGTCGCGAAATCAATAAACCTGGTGGCAGTGTGGGGCGTAGTCAAGCATGTAATCTGGCGTTGCGCTTGTATGGCGATTCATCGGTTACCGACAAGGCGATGGTTGCCTGGGCCAAGCGATTGTACGCACGCAATCTGTGGCTTGATATCGGCCGCAAGCGACCGGTGCCACATGAGTCATGGTTCTTGGTGGCAGGTTATTTTTTCTACTACGGTCATTATTATGCCGCATTGGGTATTGAGCAGTTACCGGAAGATTCAAGAGATGAGATCAGGCATCAATTAGCACATGTGATGCTCAAGTTACAAGAGAAAGATGGTTCGTGGTGGGACTATCCTCTTTACAATTATCATCAACCCTATGGGACAGCCTTCGCGCTGATGTCTTTAAGTCGCTGTCGAATTGAGAAAAAATAAGTGTTGGGATAGTGTTTGTGGAGAATTGAAGGATCCTGCTCCTGGTTAGTCGATGTAGCGACTTGGAATTTCGATTTCCGCAGGTTTGTCGCTTGAAGGTTAAGAAGGAGTAGTCATGAAGGGGCTTATCTTTTTCTCTTGATCTGAAGTGTCACGGTTTTAGCGGTGTTAATTCAATAAACGCTTATTTTTGGGCAGTTTTTATTGGTAAATTCGGGTGTGCCAAACCATCCATCGTTGATGTATAATCAAAAGCCAGCGGTGTTGTCCTAGAAACATCCTCCTTTCCTTGTGCCTTTCCCTCCGGAGTTCATCACATCGATGCTGTCGTTCTTCTCTCGTCGTAATGGGCTGTTTAGTAAGATGCTGGTGAAGCCAGTTGGCTTGCTGCAGTCTGCTTTGCTATTTGGAAGTGTTGGTGTTGCTTGTTTGACGGTTGGTTCTACCCAAGAGTTAGCTGTCGCGCAGGAAAAAGATACCGCAAAAAAGCTGTTGGCCCTTCCACCTCGCCCAGCGCGTCCCGCGTTGGCACCGAGCAAGTTTCCGCTCGAGTTTATTCAGGGTGAACGCGTTGCCCTACTGGGTAACTCCTTGGCTGAACGAATGAATCTATTCGGCCATTTCGAGACGATGTTGCAATCGCAGTATCCAGATCGAGAGATTGTTTTCCGCAACTTTGCTCGACCCGCTGAAGAGGTTGGAGTGCAGCAGCGATCGGCCGATTACACGGCGCTTGATGATCCCTTGCGAGCTTTTGGCGCAGACACCTTCATTTGCTTCTTCGGATTCAACGAATCCTTCGCAGGAGCAGAAGGTGTAGGTCGATTCAAGCAACAATACGTCGAGTACATGGATCGGATCGCCAAGGACTATCCGCGAGATGATACCAATGCAGCTCCGCGATTCATTCTGGTTTCGCCGGTCGCTTTCGAGGATACCGCTTCGCGACTTTTGCCTGATGCCAAAAAAGAAAACGACAGTATCGCCGTTTATGCGAACGCGGTCGCTGAAGTCGCTAAGGAAAAGAATCTCGCCTACGTGGATCTCTATGCACCAACCTTGAAATTGTTTGCTGAACAGCCAGGGATGCAGTACACGATCAATGGCTGCCATTTGAATGAAGCAGGCGATGCTGCTGTAGCTCAGTTGTTGGCGGAAGGGATGTTCGGTGGAAAACCGGAAGGTGCCAAGGATGTTGCAAAGTATGAAAAACTTCGGGCTGCCATCAACGATAAGAGTTGGGTTCATTTGCAAGACTACCGTATGCTCAATGGCTGGTATGTCTATGGTGGTCGACGTACTTGGGATCATGAGACGTTCCCTCGCGAGTACGCAAAGATCCGCAATATGGCTTCTGTGCGTGATCGCTATGTTTGGGATATCGCTCAAGGCAAAGCGGTGGCTGATAAGCCCGTGGACGATACCACGGGAGATCTTTTCACTCCCGAAACCCGTTTCGGCAATCCAGGTCAAAACTATTCCGAAGCAGAAGAACTGCGGTATTTGACACCCGATCAATTCATTGCAGAAACCAAGGTCCCAGAGGGTTTCAAGATCGAGCTTTTTGCAGACGAAACCAAGTTTCCTGAAATCGCCAAACCAGTTCAATTGAACTTTGATAACAAGGGACGAGCATGGTTAGCTTGCATGCCAACGTATCCGCAGTGGAAGCCGGGCGATCCGAAGCCGGGTGATAAACTGGTGATCTTGGAGGATAAGGATCAAGACGGTAAGGCAGACGAAGCTAAGGTGTTTTACGATAAGCTGCATTGCCCAACTGGTTTTGAATTTTGGAATGGCGGTGTGTTGGTGATCGATCAGCCTCGCATGCTGTTCCTCAAAGATACTGATGGAGATGACAAAGCAGATTTGGTCGTGCATCTAATGGATGGCTGGGCGACCGACGATACGCATCATACCTGCGGTGCTTTCGAATGGAGTCACAGCGGTATGTTGCATATGTTGGAAGGTATCGCGACCAGCACAACGCTGGAAACTCCTTGGGGACCTCATCGCAGTCGTGGTGAGGGTGGGGCTTATGTTATGGATCCCAAGACGCTGAAGATTCGGCAGTTCGCGTTGCCAGGCCAGTACAACATGTGGTGCTATGTCTTCAATGGCTGGGGGCAGGGCATCGTAGGTGATGGAACGACAGCGAACCATGCTTGGGATACTCCGCTTTCGGGCACTCGCTTTGCAGGTCGAACCGGATTGAATTTTGTTTTCAACAATGAAGGCATGCGACCCGCTTTGGGATGCGAGTTCTTAGTTTCAAGACAATTCCCTGATAGCGTTCAAGGACAATTCACTTACGCTTGCGTGATCAACATGAACGGTATGCCACGGTTCACGATCAATGATGATGGTGGTGGATATCATGGCAATCGCATGAAGAATGCAGATGGTTCGCCGGACGATTTGATCCGATCCGCTGATAAACATTTCCGTCCGGCAGATCCTCAAATCGGTCCCGATGGTGCTTTGTGGTTTGGGGATTGGGCCAATGCTCTGATTGGTCATATGCAGTACAGCCAGCGCGACCCAAATCGCGATCATGTGCGCGGACGTGTCTATCGCTTGGTGCATACCGACAAGCCATTGCTCAAGCCGGTAACGCAGTTTGGTAAATCGGTTCCTGAATTGCTTGAGCAATTGCGGGAGTATGAATGGCGTACGCAGTATCGTGCACGTCGCGAATTGCGAGATCGTCCAACCGATGAGGTCGTTGCAGCGGTAAGTTCTTGGGTCAAGAAGCTTGATCCGCAAGATCCGCAATACGATCGATTGCGATGCGAAGCTCTCTGGGTATTGCACTCTCATCATGCGATCGACTCCGTTTTGCTGGGTGAAGTTCTCAAGAATGCCAAAGCACCTGAGGCTCGCGCCGCAGCGGTACGAGTCGTAGCTGATGCTAGAGAAGAGGTTCCGCAGGCTGAAGCGTTGCTGATTGCGGCATCGCAGGATTCACATCCGCGAGTGCAGACCGAGGCGGCTAGAGGATTGAGTTTCTTTCCTTCGAAAGAAGCGATGGGTGCCTTATTTGCGATGACCAGCGGAACGCCAGATTATTGGCGCGATTACACGATCCAGCATGCACTGGGTCCTCACGAACGCGTGTGGATGGGTGACTTTGTTGCGGGCAATATCAAAGGGGCTGGCGATAAAGCGGCTCAAATCGTAAGCCAGTTGTTAGCGTCGTCGAAAACCGGTGCTGCTGCGTTGCCTCATTTGCAGGTTCTTTTGTCTCAGCAGCCTAAGCCTGAAGAGGAAAAGAACAAGGCGATGACCGCTCTTGGTGGATTGGCTGGTGATGTCAATCGCGGTCGTGAAGTGTTTGTCCGCAACTGCACCGCTTGCCATAAAGTCGGCAATGGAGATGGTCGCGAGTATGGTCCCAATCTCGCTGGTGTTGCCAAGAGAATGGATCGAGTGAAGATCATTCAATCGGTTGTCGATCCGAATGCGGAGGTCGCTGAGAAGTACCGTTCAACCGCGATTCGTACAGAAGATGGCTTGGTTATCACCGGTTTGCTGGTTAGCGAAAACGATAAAGAAGTTGAGATCTTCGATGGCAAGGAATCGCGCAAGATCGCTAAAGATGAAATCGAAGAACGGAAAGTACAGCAGCAAAGCAGTATGCCTGAAGGGGCTGCGGGAACGGTTGCTCCTTCCGAGTTCGTTGATTTGATCGAGTACCTTTCAGCTCAAACACAGGATGTTGCGCCCAAGCCCTAATTTACGCTATCACGGATTGTTCTGTTAGATTAGTTCTGGGTATGGCTAGTTTTTAAGAAAAGCCGTCGACCATAATACGGTAACGTGTTAGAGGTCGACGGCTTTTGTTGCGTTTGCTCCGCAATGGATTTACGCGATCGTCGGCTCCCACCTTTATTTTGCTTTTCAGGTTATTTGATCTATGAATCCAGCACTGTTGTGTCGCCGTGTATTGTGGTTGCTTGTCGTTGCGATCACTTGGAGTTTGCTTGATCCAATCGCCGCACCGAATCTGATTGCTCAGGAAGCAAAGCAAAGTCCAGATAAAAAGAGCGATGTGTTCCGCGACGACAATCTGGTCGCATGGTGTATCGTGCCTTTTGACAAGAGTAAGCGGACGCCCGAGCAGCGAGCCGCGATGCTTGAAAAGATTGGTGTCAAAAGATTGGCGTACGATTATCGCGGTGAGCACATTCCGACGTTCCAGCAAGAAGTCGATGCGCTTCGCAAACATGGTATCGAACTGACTGCTTGGTGGTTCCCAACAGTGCTCAACGATGAAGCAAAGTTGATTCTCGATGTTTTGGAACGCAACAACATCAAAACGCAACTTTGGGTAACTGGGGGTGGTGGGAATCCGCAGAATGCCGAGCAGCAGAAACAGCTTGTGCAAGCGGAAGCTGCCCGAGTCAAACCGATCGCCGAGGCGGCAGCCAAGATCGGTTGCCAAGTTGGCTTGTATAACCATGGCGGATGGTTCGGGGAACCTGAGAATCAAATCCAGATTATCGAAGCATTGCAGATGAAGAATGTTGGGATCGTCTATAACTTGCATCATGGTCATCCGCATCTAGAGCGAATGCCTGAGCTACTGAAGAAAATAAAGCCTTACCTGATCGCGCTGAATTTAAATGGCATGGAGGTCCATGGTGACCAAGTCGGTAAGAAGATTTTGCCGATTGGCGAAGGTAGTCGCGATATGGCTTGGCTGAAGGCGATTCGCGAGAGTGGATATGATGGCCCGATCGGAATATTGAATCATACCGACGAAGATGCTGAAGCTAGATTGCTCGATAATCTCGATGGACTTCACTGGTTGCTAAAAGGGCAGGCGGGGAATAAGCCAAGCTGGCGATCCTGGGTTGATCAAGAGCAGAGAGCGAACGAATCGCGGGCGCTCCAAGGTGGAGTGCTACTGGAGAAGGAGACTCGATTTCGCAAGCCAACGTTAACGTTAGAAGTGATCGCTCGAGTCGACGATGCTAATGGGTTTAATATTTTGGCGGCGTCGGATACCAAAAGTAGCGCCGAGCACTGGGAGCTGTTCACCTTTGCTGGATCAGGCCAGCTATCGGTTTATCTGCCAGGAATGATTCCCGATCATGTTAAGTCATCGGATTCTGTGGTCGACAAGAAGACTCATCATTTCACCATGCATTATGAAGCCAATCGCGTTCGGTTGCTGGTCGATGGTGTTTTGGTTGCGGATCAAGCGATTGAACCTAAAGCGAAAGATGTGAGTGTCGATGCATCGCAACATGGTTTCGCTTTGGGGCGATTGGTGGAGGGGGGATTGCATTGCAATGGGAGAATCGACTGGGTGCGCGTTTCCAAAGGTATCCGCGAAGTGACGCCTGCTAAAGCAGTTACGGGTGAACGCGACGATGCAACGCTCGCCATGTGGTCCTTTGATGAAAATGGCAATGAGCAGGGAGAGAAGAAAGAGAAAGCAGCATCTGTGGAAGGTCAGTCCAGTATGCCTGCGGCAAAGCCTTTAGAATATGATCCGAAGCTAGTCGCGCAGTTGCTTAAGGAATCGATGGAGCATGGAAAAGCACAACGCGGTTTAGCGGTGTTTGCGAATGCCAAGTCGGCTTGTTTATCGTGTCATCAAATCGGCAAGCTGGGAGGTAAAGTCGGGCCAGCTCTGACGGAGATTGGTAAGCAACGTGACGGGATAAAAATCGTCGAATCGTTGCTTTGGCCCAATCGAGAACTCGAAGCAAATTATCAAACTTGGCAGGTATTGACGAGTGATGGCGAAGTGATTCGAGGCTATAAGGTGCGCGAAGAGAACGGTGGGGTCGTGCTGCGCGATCCATCACTGGGTACCGAGAGGGAGTTATCTAAAGATGAAATCGAGGAAATCTATGCAGCCGGGTCGTTGATGCCTGAAGGTTTGGTCGCTGGGATGTCCAGACAGCAGCAATTGGATTTGATTCGGCTGCTGGTTGATCTTGGAAGAGAACCGACTTTGGATCTGGCATTGGTTGAATCGGTTTTGTCCCACGCTCATGGACACGCGCCGGTAAAATTTCCACTCAATCGTGCTCCGATTGATGTGAAAGATTGGCCTCACTGGGAGTCGCATATCAATCGAGATCGGCTCTATGATTTTTACACCAAGCAGGCGGAGTTCTTTCGCGTGCATCAGGAGCGACCGTCACTGGTAGCCGAGTTTCCGGGGCTCGACGGCGGTCCTTTCGGGCATTGGGGTAATCAAAACGAAGCGAGTTGGGAAAGCGATAAGTGGAACAGTACTGATTTAGGAACGTTGCTTGGGGGAGTATTTCAAGGGCCACAGGGAGCAATTGGCCGAGGTATCTGTGTTAGCCTTGGCGAGTCGAAGGATTATGGGGTTGTCTTTAATCCAACGACGCTGACCTACGATGCATTTTGGAAAGGTGGCTTTGTTAAGTTCTCCCCTGTTCGTCATGGATTCATCAATGGGATGACGCCCCGAGGAGAGTATTTAGAAAAGCCGGTGGGAAACAAGCCAACGGAACCGTTTGAGTACCAAGGTCTGTACCGTTTCGGCGAGCGCGTTGTATTTGCGTATCGAATTGGCAACGTGGAATATCTCGATGCGCCTTGGGTGCAAGAAGGTAAATTTGTGCGAATAGTCGCACCGAGATCTGAACATCCTATGAAGGAATGTCTTGAGGGAGGTAAGGCGCAGTGGCCTCAGGTGATCTCGACCGATATCCAATACGGACAGCAGTCGCCGTATGCCATCGATACGATCGGATTGCCAGTTGATAATCCTTGGAAGGCATTGATCTTTTGCGGCGATCATGCGTTCAATCCAGATGGCACTGCTTTCGTCGTGACAATGCAGGGTGATGTATGGCATGTCAGCGGAATCGGGTTGGGTTCAGGCGAAGAGGCGAAGCCGACAGGTGAGACGGGTAAGGGGAGAGCGAAATGGAGACGTTTTGCTTCGGGACTTCATCATGCCTTGGGTATTGTGGTTGATAAGGATGGAATCTTTGTCTTGTGCCGCGATCAAATCGCACGTTTGCATGATCTAAATCACGATGGCGAAGCGGATTTCTATGAATGTTTCAGCAATGCTTTCGAAACATCACCTGCAGGACACGACTATATTTGTGGTTTGCATCGTGATGCCCAAGGATATTTTTTCATCGCATCGGGCAACCAGGGAATCGTGCGTGTATCGCCCGACGGGAAGCGAGCTGAAGTTGTTGCCACAGGCTTCCGAAATCCTGATGGATTGGGACTCTATCCCGATGGCGTGATCACTGTGCCATGTTCTGAGGGTGAGTGGACACCCGCTTCGATGATTTGTGGAGTCAAGCCAAAGCAGTTATCTAGTGCCGCTAATCTGGAAGCCGTTTACGATATCGCTGATCCACCGTTTTTTGGCTATCGCGGTCCGCGTAACGGCCAGATGCCTTCGTTGCCGCTCGTTTACTTGCCTAGAGGATTGGATAACTCGGCGGGAGGACAGGTTTATATTTCCAGTGATAAATGGGGACCACTGCAGGGGAACATGGTGCATACATCGTTTGGTACCGGTTCTCATTTTCTGTTGCTACGCGATGAAGTCGGGGGACAACTACAAGGTGGCGTGGTACCGTTGAGAGGTGAGTTTTTGTCGGGTACGCACCGTGCTCGGTTTCATCCGCTTGATGGTCAGTTGTATGTTAGTGGCATGGCGGGATGGGGGGCTTATTCGATCGAGACAGGTTGCTTTCAGCGAGCACGCTACACGGGACAACCGGTTCAGACGCCTGTTGGCTTCCATGTGCATCAGAACGGGATTGCGGTGAAGTTTGCACAGAAGCTCGATCCGAAAATCGCTGAGAATGTTCAAAGCCATATCGTGCAAGCCTGGAATTATCGATACAGTTCCGCATATGGATCGCCGGAGTTTTCGGCTCAGCATCCTGGAGTCATCGGGCATGATGTGTTGCTGGTAACTTCCGCGCAAATTGTCGATGAAGGGAATACGCTGTTTCTTGAGATTCCCGATTTGCAACCTGCCAATCAGGTTTACATGCGGATGAATGTGGATGCAGATCGTGGGCATGATTTATTCACAACTGTTCATCAGCTGGATAAGCCTCGAACCGATATTCGCGGTTATCGCGAAATGGAGAAAAGAATCGCACCGCATCCAATGGTAGGCGATCTTATCTTGGCAGCGAAAAAGATTCCAAATCCATGGCGCTCGAAGATTAAAAATGCTAGATCGGTGCGGATTGAAGCGGGTAAGAATTTGACGTATGCGACTCGTAGTTTCACGGCCAAGCGAGGCGAGGCAATCGCGCTGACATTGGTCAACCCGGACGTTGTGCCTCATAATTGGGCTTTGATTAAGCCGGGTACTTTGCAGACCGTCGGTGAGTTATCGAATCGCTTGATCTCAGATCCCGAAGCAGTCGCGATGCAGTATGTGCCGAGAAGCGAGCAGGTGATCGCTTATACTGATATCGTCGATCCGAGCGCTGAATTTACGATCCATTTCAGAGTTCCCGATCAACCTGGTCGCTATCCCTACCTTTGCACATTCCCGGGTCACTGGATGGTGATGAATGGCGAGATGATTGTCGAGTAGTAGTGACTCTTGTAGGGTGTGTAAGCAACTCGCGCTAGGTTACGAGCCTCACGTGGAATTTCCGTTGCCCCGATTGTCTATCATCCAACAGGAAAAATTGCGAGTTGCACAACACACCGTTGTGCGTCACGCGTGCATATGTTTTGCGGCGTTTGTGAGACGGTGCGTTGCGTCGGCAGGTTGTTTTGGTTTTGCGGCGTTTGGTTGTTGGAGAGTGGTTGTGCCGGTTTGCCGGGAATTGGTATGGCCGACATTACGCACCCTACATCAGCCATGACTTAGAACTTCCTGAATTACTTTTCCGTGGACATCGGTCAAGCGGCGATCGATGCCAGCATGGCGGAAAGTGAGTTGCTTGTGATCGATCCCTAGTAGGTGAAGCAAGGTAGCGTGTAGGTCGTAGCAATAGGCTTTGCCTTCGACGGCCTGATAGCCGAGTTCATCGCTTGCGCCATAGGCAACCCCTTCTTGGACGCCTGCTCCGCACAACCAAGTGACAAATGAGCCACCATTGTGGTCGCGACCAACACTTCCTTGGGCGAAAGGCGTTCGTCCGAATTCGGTCGTCCAAATCACCAGCGTGTCATCCATCAATCCACGACTGAAGAGATCTCCGAGCAGAGCGCTGATGGGTTGGTCGACACTAGTCGCAATCGGTGGCAGTTCACCGATAATGCTTCCATGATTATCCCAGTTATTTGCCGCTCCTGATGGACCGCTCCACACTTGTACAAAGCGAACACCTCGTTCAATCAGTCGTCGTGCGAGTAAGCAGCGACGACCGAAATCCTCTGTTGTTTTCTGCTGGAGACCATACGCTTCAAGAGTTGCAGTAGTCTCATCTTTCAGATCAAACGCTTCGGGTGCACTAAGCTGCATTTTCGCGGCGAGTTCATAAGCTGAAAGACGTGCCGTCAGCTGATTATCACCCTGATGCTGTATAGCAAAATGAGAGTTGAACTGCTGGAGTAAGCCTAAGCCGTCGCGATCTGCAGTACCTTGAGCGAATGTAGTCGCGGGAGAGGGTTGCAAATTGGGGATAGGATCTGTGGCAGCAGCATTCAGGACAAGTCCTTGATGCTTGACTGGCAGAAAGCCGGAACTGAAGTTACCACGCTGATTGTAGGGAAGGCCTCTAGAGTCTGGCAGTACTACGAAGGTTGGCAGATTATCAGTGAGATTTCCAAGGGCGTACGAAACCCAAGCTCCAAAGCATGGAAATCCGGGGAGGATAAATCCAGTGTTCATCATGTAGCTGCCTGGACCATGAACGTTGGTCTTGGATGCCATGGACATGATGAACGCGAAATGATCTACCCATTTCGCTTGATGTGGAAATACTTCACTGACCCAACGCCCGCTTTCCCCGTATTGGCGAAAGCGGAATGGGGACTTCATGACGGCTCCGGCTGGAGCGGTGAAGCCTTCTGGTTTCTCTTTGGGACCCAAGCTTTGGCCATGATATTTTTCTAGAGCGGGTTTGTAATCAAATGTATCCATGGGGCTTGCGCCACCATTCATGAAGAGCTGAATCACTCGGCGCACGCGTGGGGCATGATGCAATCCACCGTCGGGTCTGAGTTGAAGCTCACCTCCGATCGATGTCGCGAAGGAGTCATTCGCCCAAATCGGTTGACGCGCAAGCATGGAACTGAGGGCCAGCATGCCGAAGCCTTGACCGATGTTATGTAACCAGTCGCGTCGTGAGTTTGATGGATGGGCTTGTAACATAAAGATCACCAACGTGCGAATTTCTAATCGCAAAAAAGAAACTCACTGCTATTGATCATGATTCTCAGCAACGCGGCCAGACCATATTGATCGACATATTTTTTGGAGGCTTGATACTCTTCAGGGGAAGGTGCTCTCAAATAGAGAAGCTGAAAAGAAGAATGGATTTGATCTTCACCTGATGGCAACTGCAGTCGCTGCTCCAGTTTCTTACAGGCATAAAGTACGAAGTCATGGTTCCAAAGAGCGAGTGCTTGCAGTGGAGATGCCGAGAAAGATCTGGTGGGAATTAATTGGGCTGCATCGGGAAAATCGAGCGCTTCCATGAATGGATCCTGCATGCCACGATACACAAAGCGATAAATGGCTCGGCGATTTCCTGACGCTTGGTTCCAGTCATAATTCGAGTAATCAACGGAGGGTGTTACTTGAATAGCGGGGCCGAGACGAAACCATTGCACGGCTGGTCCTCCCATTGATCGGTCGGCCGCATTGGCTAGATGCAGCAGCGAATCTCTGTAGCTCTCGGCATCGATTCGTCGAATGGGGGCTCGCCAGATCAAACGATTGTCGGGATCTAGTGCCGCCGCTTGCGGATCATTTACCGAAGAGCGTTGATACGCATTACTAAGGAGGATCTGTCGATGCAGTGACTTCAGTGATCCGCCACTGCGCCGTAGTTCGTTAGCGAGCCAATCGAGAAGTTCAGGATGCGAAGGTAGGCTACCCATTCGGCCAAAATCGTTGGGCGTATCGACAAGAGCACGACCGAAGTGGTGTTGCCAAATTCGGTTGACGATGCTGCGCCAGAATAACGGATTCTCTTCATGAGTGATCCAGTTTGCAAACGCCATGCGTCTAGCGACTTCCTGATTCATGTTCGGAAGTTCAAATCGGCTAGGGGAATGGCCGAGGCAAGTGAGGGCACCGGGCAGGGCTTCGTCCGTAGGCTTATCGATGTCGCCACGGCGAAGATTAAAGACCTTTTTAGGAGTCATCCACGGTTTATAAAACTCACTTTGAGGAAGAGATTCAAAATTGGCTGCGGCCGCGTAGACATGAACGGGGCTGGGAAGAGTCTTTAAGATTGCTGTCGCTTTTTGTGCAGCAAGAAAGGCGCTTAGATCCAGTCGCTGTGATTCGCTGCGCTGATCCTTGGGAACCTGCAGAGCGTCTTGAACTGTTTTAGGTAAAAACGCCGAGCAGGGAGAGTCTTGATCGGTCAGCGCGATACGGAAGTTACCGATGGTGTGAAAGCCACCATGTAGCTGACGCAGATGCACAACCAGTCGATCGCGTTCTTTTATGGCAAGAGGTTTCGCGAATTGGAAAATAGCGACGTGATCCTTTCCAACTTCTGGAAAGATTCCCCAAGCTGTTGAAGCGTTGCCATCGATGGCATGGGAGATGTTCCAATCGTTTTGATTGAAGTCGGCAGTAGCTTGAGCGATTGGAATTTTTGTAGCTGTGGCAACACCCTCAGGATAATGCTCGATGATTACTTCGCTGAGATGAAAGTTACCGTTGTCATTACGACCGGGACCGGCCATGGGGAGCATCTCATCGCGAAAGACTTCCAGTCGCAAGCCGGTTACCGTGGAAAGGCTCGAATAGCCCGTGATGATGCATGTTTCGGTTGCAGGTCTTGGGCCAGTCGCTTGAATCTTGTTGTCAGCAACTGTTTTCAATTCACTTCCTTCGGTTGCAATGAGCATTTCCGAAGTGAACGTTGACCATTGTGGAGGCGTTGAGCCGACTTCGGCTTCCCATGTTGCCACTTCGGTTTCTAGCAAAGAGCTGAGCAAGATCGATTTGTCGCGCGACTTAGATGCCTGAAGCAAACGCTGCGCTTCAAGTCGTTGTTGGCCGACATGCGGATCGGAGTCGAAAGGGACATTGCCGCGACCGACGCCCGCAAAGACAGCTTGCAAAGCATAGTAGTCAGCTTGTGAGATCGGGTCGAACTTATGGTTATGGCAGCGAGCGCAGTGGACGGTGGTGCTGGTCAACACAGACATCGTTTGTGTGACCATGTCATCACGATCGATATAGTCAAAAGTGGTTTGAGCTGTCGCTGCCGTGCTTTGATCCCATGGACCAGCGGCGAGAAAACCCAAGGCGGGAGTTAGTTCGGGACGATCGGGATAGAATCCATCGGCCGCAATTTGCTGTCGGATCCACTCTTGCCAGGGAACATCTCGATTGAGACTATCGATAACGTAATCGCGATAGAGCCAAGCGTTAGGTCTCATCACGTCATGTTCAAAGCCATGGGAATCGGCAAAATGAATCCAATCGAGCCAGTGACGTGCCCACCGTTCGCCGTAGCGAGGAGAGGCGAGCAGACGATCCACGACTTTCTCATATGCGTGGGGCGAATTATCTTTTTCGAAATCAGCGAGTTCTTCGGGTGTTGGAAGTTGTCCATGCAAATCGATCGTCAGGCGTCGTAGTAAAGAGCGGCGACTTGCAAGTGGAGCTGCGCGAATTCCTTTGCTAGTTAATGCTTGATGGATCCATGTATCAATCGGATTGGCTAGTTCTGCAAGGGAAGTGTCAGCGGTTTGGGGTGAGGCATCGGTGGGTGGTATGGCTGATTCAATGGGCTGTAGAGACCACCACAATGTTTTATCTTCTGTCGATTTAGAAACCGTTTCTCGAGGGTCAATTGCGCCTTGTTCGATCCACGTTCTAAGGATCTCGATCTGATCCTGCTGGAGCGGCTCTTCCGGTGGCATCCGCAAGTCTTTGATTTCACCTTGCACAAATTGCATCAGTAGACTGGAGTCCGGTTTCCCTGGCATGATCGCGGGGCCGCGGTCACCTCCAGTTTTCCAGCCGCTGGCAAAGTCGAGTGCAAGATTGCCACTGAATTCGGTTTCATGCGAATGGCATGGGTAGCAATGCTCTTTTAAAAGCGGGAGCACACGCTGTTGAAAGAAGATAACTTTCGCTTCTTCAGAATCGGGCTCGATTGGGGTCTTTTCTGTCGCTGCAATTGCTCCAGCTTCCTGCTGGCAATAGCCAGAGGTTGAGCTGAAAAGAATTGCGGCGGTGAAAAAAAGTCCGTACCAACAGTGCATGAGATTATTGGGTGGGGGTGTGGACTGAGTTAAGGAAGGACTTTCATACTAACACTCCTCATGGTCAATTGGAAGAATCTAGGATCTGGACCTGTGTCGCATTTTAGAGCTAGAGCGCATGGGCTGCTGGCGTGTGGAGTTTATGTCGATGTCGAATATTTTCTATAGTATCGAGCCCAATTTGAGCGCCCAGGAATTCATCGACGTTTTAGTTCGCTCGACGCTTGCGGAACGCCGTCCGGTTGGAAAGATTGGTACGATCGAGAAAATGCTGCGTAATGCCACACTCATCGTGACAGCCCGCGATCCGTCTGGGTTGCTCGTCGGTGTATCTAGGGCGATCAGCGATTTAAGTTATTGCACATATCTTTCCGACTTGGCCGTGGATGAAATGTATCAGCGTATGGGAATTGGACGCGAGTTGGTGAGGCGAACGCATGAGGCGGCTGGTCTGTGCACTTCCTTGGTGCTACTGGCAGCTCCGGCGGCGCGAGAGTATTACGGTAAGATAGGAATGACGCAGCATCCAAGCGCCTGGACTTTGCCGCGTCAGGAAAGCGACGTCTGATTGCCGTTGTTATCTGCATCATCCATTGACAAATAAGATTCCGATTCGATACCGGATATGGCAATCATGTTAGATGGCTTCGAAAAGATCGAGGCTTAAAAAAAGAATCAAGGATTGCTCATCATTTCTTCATAGAATTTGAATCTCTATGAAAACCGAGGTGTGATTTAATTGATCGATAGAGGGCCATTTGAGATCGCTCAGTGTGGACAAATTCAATCGTCCCAGCGGGACTGTCTTTAGATAGAGGAACCCTATGAAGCTAAGTTTTCGATTGAGTGCACAGATGATGTTGGGCTACATCGTATGGTGTGGTGCATCTGCATGGCTTAGTGCGCATGAAGGTCACGAGCACAAGGATGTCAAAGATCTACCCATTACCGGTACTGCGGTCGGTTACGTTTTCCATGATCGAAACGGTGATCGAACCAAGGGTGAAGGAGAAGAGGGACTGCCAGGAATCAAAGTGTCCAATGGTCGTGACATCGTCGTGACCGATGACGCTGGCAAGTACAGTTTACCGGTTAGTGATGATGCCATCGTATTTGTGATCAAGCCACGGGACTGGATGACTCCGGTCACCGAAGATCAACTCCCTAAGTTCTATTACATCCATAAGCCAAAAGGTTCGCCCGATTCAAGGTTTCCTGGAGTGTTGCCAACCGGTCCATTACCTGCCTCAATTGATTTCCCGCTGACTCCTCGCAAGGAGCCAGACTCTTTCAAGGCACTGTTCTTCGGTGATACGCAACCTCGTGATATTAAAGAGGTGGAGTATATTGCGCATGATGTTGTAGAGCAGGTGATTGCGGAGCAGGGGCATGATGCTTCCTTCGGAGTTACCTTGGGCGACATTGTCTTTGATGATTTATCGGTGATGAAGCCGCTTAATCAGGCGATCGCGCTGATCGGGATCCCTTGGTACAACGTTCTTGGCAATCACGATATGAATTACGAAGCGGTCGACGATCGTACTTCGGATGAAACGTACGAGAGCATTTATGGCCCTTCTTATTACAGTTTTGACCATGGTACCGTTCATTTCATTGTGGTGGACGACGTGATTTGGCAGGGGGCGAAGGATGGTAAGGACGGTGGTTACAAAGGTGGATTAGGACCTCGGCAAATGGCATTCATTCGCAAGGACCTCGAGTTGATTCCCGAAAATCAGTTGGTAGTGCTGATGATGCATATTCCGCTGGTGCAAGTGGAGGATCGGCAGGAGCTATATCGATTAATCGAGAAGCGACCGTTCGCTTTGAGTGTTTCCGCGCACACACATTTCCAGGAGCATGTCTTCATCGATAGCAAGGATGGTTGGATGGGGAAGGAGCCACATCATCATGTGATCAATGTGACGGTTTGCGGTAGCTGGTGGAGTGGAGCGAATGATGAACGAGGCATACCACATGCGACCATGAGCGACGGTGGGCCTAATGGTTATTCGATCTTTACTTTTGATGGAGCTAACTACGCGATCGAATTCCGCGCAGCTGGTAAGCCTTCGCACAGGCAGATGCAGATCGATGCACCGGAATATATCGCGGCTGCGGACGCACCTAAGACCGAGGTTGTGGTTAATGTGTTTGGTGGATCGGATCGATCCAAGGTGCAGATGCGCGTGGGAGAAAAGGGTGAGTGGAAGGAGTTGAAGCAGGTAAGAGGTGAGGATCCCTTTTTCAAGCGACTGAAGGAGCTTGAAGCTAGTCCAGCTCCACCGCCGGGCCGGCAGTTACCAGCTCCCCATGCTAGCGCTCATATTTGGCGTGGTTTCTTGCCTGAGGGACTGACCGTTGGGACGCATGCGATCGAAGTGCAAACGACAGATATGTTTGGAAAGGTACATTTGGATCGCAGAACAATTCGAATCGATGAGCCGAAAGAGCCAGCCAAGCCATAGGAAGCATCGCTGTTTTTCGAGCGAAGGTTCTTTGTCGGTTGTTGACGTATGTCTTCGATCTCTTGTTTGCTTTGTGAGCAGCAAGAGATCGATATCAAAAGGACCAGTCAGAATTTCGATAAAAGAGTTTTTTAAATCGCAGCTTCGGTAGTTGTAGCGATCGGTGTTGCGGCACTTGATGGTGTAAAGATGATTGGGCGTGCGCGGTTGAACTGTTCAAAGAGCAGTGTTCCGATTTGCTGTTCAGTCAGGTAGCCTTCTCGGATCGCGAGTCGTTCAAACGGAGTCATGCAGGTTTCTTGGATCTGCAGCAATCTTCGCAGTTGCTTCATCGAGAGAAAGCCTTTCTCGATGGCAAGTTGTTCGATCTGGGGACGGCTTTTGAGATGTTTCTCGATGATATCTAGAGCGGCATCGGCGGAGATCATGCCCTGGCGATATTGCTGAATGATTTGTAGCACGAGGAACGCTCCCAAGTTATGTCTGTTTTTCGATGAGCCACGTGGGAAAGGGGAGTGGAGTACCGTCGAACAGTCTGCCTACAAACGTAGGTTTTGCTGAGTGGCATCCCAAAGATTCCTTTGCTAGGAGGCTGATTCAAGACATTTACGTCAAATTTGTATGGCGAAAGTAACGGTTTTACCGTTTAGTACGCTCGTGTTCCGCGTCAACGATTGCTTTGGCGAGGGAGTCGAATGTGGCTTGAGGTGCGATGGCACCGACCGATCCACCCAGGCGAATCACTTCATCAGCAACTTGAGGGCTGAGTACAGCCGCTGGAATTTTCGAGAAAGAATCTCCCAGGAGTGTGGCGGTCGAGCGCGCGATGGCTGGTGAGGTGATCGTCATCCAGTCAAATGGTTTGCGAGCCAGAACGGCTTCTACATCGGGAAGAAGGGCTGGCACATCAGTGCTGCAGTAGACAATCGCTTCCTGAAGATCCACGGCACGTTGTTTAAAAATTTCGCGCATAGAATCTTGGGTTCGCGAGCCGCGTGGCCAAAGTACTTTGCTGGGCGAATCGACAGGAAGCGTTTCCGCTAGGCATGCCGCATTGTAGGTCTTAGGAATCCAGTCGCAGTGTAAATGAAACGATTCAAGTGACTCTGCTGTACCTGGACCAACGCAAGCGATTTGGGTGGATCCGATAGAGCGTGCATCGAGCTTCAGTTCATGGAGTCGTTTGAAGAAGTGTTCAACAGCTTGGGAGCTTGTGAAGATGAGCCACTGAAAGGAATTCATGTTGACGATTGCTTGATCGAAATCGTGATAATGCGCAGGTGGGTTGATTTCGATTGTTGGTTGATAAAAGATCGTGGCTCCTAGCGATCGCAAGTTTTTAGCAAGTGGATCGTTGGGGTTTGCTGCCCTGGTAATCAGCACGGTGCAACCGAAAAGAGGAGGCTGAAGCACCATAGGTTGATTCTCTGTTTCTAGTGCAACTTGTCCTACGATCACGAGTACCGGTGGGCGAAGTTTCGAAGCGGGCGTCAGTTCTTGAGCGACCGAACCGAGATTGGTTCGAATGATTTGTTGATCGGGCCAGGATACTCTGCGTATTAATGCAGCGGGAGTCTCTGGGGATTTTCCAGCTCGAAGTAATTGTCGGCTCCAAGATGCAGCGGTGGTGACACCCATGTAGAAAACTAGGGTGCCAGGAAACCGGGCAAGCGCATCCCAGTCGAGTTGATCGGAGTTTTCCGCTTGCTGGCCGGTAATGAGGGCAACTGCGGAAGCGTGGTCGCGATGGGTGAGCGGGATACCTGTGTAGGCGGGAAGGGCTAATGCGGCGGTGATACCGGGTACGATTTCCGCGGCGATGTCATGTTGAGCTAGAAACTCAAGTTCCTCTGCGGAGCGAGCGAAAACGGCGGGATCGCCTCCCTTCAAACGCACCACTCGTTTGCCGAGTCGCAGATGGCGTAACATTTCTTCGTGGATTTCAGACTGCTGCCAAATGCGGCTTGAGCCATGTTTGCCGACGTTGATGCGTTGGGCATCGAGTGGAGTGTGCTCGAGCAGGACGGGGTTTACGAGCCCATCATAAAGCACGACTTCGGCGTTTTGCAGCTGTTCTAGGCCTCGGAGTGTCAGTAGGCCTGGGTCGCCAGGACCTGCTCCAACGAGAGAAATTGTCCCTGCTGGGATGTTGGCTGGCGAAGCTGGAGACGTCTTTTCAGGGGCAGGCTGTAGCTTCTCCGGGCCGCTTGGCGGTGTGGAAGATGGTGCGGGGTTGTTCGAAAGGGGGGATTCTGACACTCGAAGCGTAACTTTCGGAAAACCAAAATGAGCTAGACAGACTTGCCGATAAAGGTCATTATATTGGGTTCCTGACGAATAAATAACGTCCGATCCGGGACGTTTCGAAGTTATTGTGGTTTTGAGAACTAGCGGTTTTGAGGTTATAGAGTCGAATGCCAACAACCAAGAGTGCCAAGAAGCGTTTGCGTCAAAGTTTGGAGCGTCGTTCCAAGAACCGAGCTGTGAAGAGCAGCTTGAAGACGGCTGTACGCAAGTTGCGAGAAACAGCTACGACCAGTGGCGAGCAAGCTACTGCGATGCTTCCCAAGGTATTTAAGAGCTTGGATCAGGCAGCGGCCAAGGGTGTGATTCATCCTAACAAGGCTGCTCGTTCGAAGAGTCGCTTGCACGCTTTGCTGAAGGGTGCTGCGGGCAAGTCCTAATCTTCATGGGCGAAAGGTACGTGTTGGTAGTTAACTGAGCCAATTTGTTAGGCTTGGTTTTCTTGCTTCAGCATTACCACTCAGGCTAATTGAAATAATCAAAGCCGCCGTCTTTTTTCTAAGACGGCGGCTTTTTATTTTTGGTCTACATAGGTTTTGGTCTACATAGACTTGATGAAACGCTTCACGGTTTAATGACCAGCGTCTAGGTGTAGGAAATTTCTGTTGAAGCGTGCGGCAATATCCAATTTTAGATCGTTACGCTTATGAGATTGGTCACTCTAGAAGCAGGCTCTTTTTCAGCATTCTACTTCAGTCGCGTTTCCGTCAGTTCGACCGCCTTGAGCATCGCTTTGCTTTTGTTGAGCGTTTCTTGATACTCGCTGGTCGGATCGCTATCGGCAACAATCCCCGCTCCTGCTTGGATATAAACTTTGCCGGGTGTGACGACCATAGTTCGCAGGGCGATGCAGGTGTCCATGTTTCCGCCGTAGTCGAAATAGCCGACGGCGCCTGCGTAAGGGCCGCGCCGGGTCGGTTCGATCTCGTCAAGGATTTGCATCGCGCGAACTTTGGGAGCGCCGCTGACCGTGCCTGCGGGGAGGCATGCTTTGAGTGCGTCGATGGCATCGAGTTCGGGTCGCAGTTGACCATCGACGTTGGAGCTGATGTGCATGACATGGCTATAACGTTCGATGGTCATGATATCGGAGAGGCGTACAGAACCGAATTGAGCGACGCGTCCGACGTCGTTTCGGCCGAGGTCGACCAGCATAACGTGTTCGGCTCGTTCTTTCGGATCAGCCAGTAATTCTTGAGCGAGTTGACGATCTTCGTCCTCAGTTTGCCCTCGCCTTCTTGTACCTGCCAAGGGGCGAACGGTAACACGGCCATCGAGCACTCGGCACATCACTTCAGGTGAGGCTCCGACCAAGGTGGTGTCAGGTGTGCGAAGGAAGAACATGAATGGGCTGGGGTTGATGACTCGCAGCGAGCGGTAGATTTCCAGTGGATTGCTGTTGGTTTCCACTTCCATACGTTGGCTGACAACAACTTGAAAGATGTCGCCAGCGCGAATGTATTCGGTACAAGTTCGCACCGCGTCTTCGAATTGGGACTGAGTGAAATTGGATCGGACTTGAAGCGGTTTCAGAGAATTCAAATTCACTTCAGCGGGCTGCAGAACTTTATCGTTGCAGTTTAGTGATTCAACGATCAGATCAATGCGCTTTTCCGCATCGTCATAGGCAGCGGAGGGAGAAGCGTATTTATCAGGCTGTACCAGCACGACTACGATCAATGTTTTGGTGACGTTATCGAAGACAACAAGTTCGTGAAAGAATGAGAAATCGAGATCGGGCAGATGGCGATCATCAGGAGGAGGTGAATCAAGTTGCTCGACATAACGTACTACATCGTAAGCGGCATAACCGACGGCGCCACCGATAAAGGGTGGAAGGTCGGGGTGACTTGGAACGCGGAAAGATCTGAGTTGTTGTCGGAAGAAGTCTAGTGGGTCATCAACGGTTTGTTCGTGTTGATGGTTTCCTTCTTGAACAACGAGTCGATTACCCCAGGCGGCGATTCGTTTTTCAGGGCGTGTGGCGATGAAGCTGTATCGGCCAACTTTTTCGCCACCGATGACGCTTTCGAATAAGCATCCGGAGCTGTGACCATCATCAAGCCGATGGAAGGCTGAGACAGGTGTTAGGCTGTCGGCCAGGAGTCTGCGATGAACGGGAATTAGGTTGTACTCTTTGGCAAGTTGTTCGAATTGCAGCAGAGTTGGGGCAGAGGCCATAAAGACCGATCTTCGTAGAGGCTGAGGTGACTTGGGGAGACTCTTAATTCGTCTTAAACAATATTTTGATTTTATGCCGCGTTTGGGGCTTGGAAGTTTTGGCGATGGTCAAAGCTGGTAAGTCATTTTATTTCGGCTCGATCCTTGGTTCCGCGCGAGAGGTCATCGGCTTAGCGAACTTCGGTTCGTCGCTGCTTTTGTGAGCAACGAGAAAGGGTTAGATGATTCGGCTAAATGCTCTGAGTTAATTCGCGGTGTCCTTTGGTAGCCGGAAAAAATGATGGCGAGTTGGAACGGCTTATTTGGTAAGCAGGCCCAAGCCCAGCAAGTGACGCATGAGAACTTGTATCTGTCAGGATAATAGACGATACGGGAGGGGGCAACGGTGGCTTGAGCGCTGGAGTGAGTCAAAGTCGGGGGGCGGGAAGCAAACGATGATTTATCCGTGAATGGCAGTGGAGGGTGGGGGCTTTCGGCCAGAGGGCTGGACGACGAAACTAGGGTGTTCCCGAAGCGGGGCATTGGGGGTGCCTTTATCACAGATCTGGCGCTGTTCGAGAGCAGGGACTATTTGGAAATGGAGGGTGAATGGCATGGCAGGGGAGTGGACCACGCTGACTAAGCTTTCCTTGACACTCGCCTGACCACCGTTAGAATCCGCTGCCTGAATACGTTAAGCTGGGCGGGCTATATTGTTCCGCAGGTGAGCAGGCGAGTTGGGTAATGGGTGAAATAGTCAGGAAAGTTATATTGTGGGAAATAGGTTCCAGCGGGTCTTATTTGTGCTGAAGGAATACCTGTCCCAGTGGCGAAGTTGAGTGTCTAGTTAGAATACCGGCCTGGATTTCGGCCGTGGTGCGCTGTGTGATTGGACACTGCGTGGTTGGATGCTGTGTGGTTGAAATAGTGCCTTTGGAATAGGGCAGTCGGAATAATGAGCACGATTTGAGGTGATCCATGAAATGCCAGCATTGTGAGAAGCCGGCAACATTTCACATTACGGAGTTGACCGAGCCATCGGGTCCGCACGTAGTGCATCTATGCGAGGATCATGCGCGGCAATATCTTTCCGGAGATCCATCGCAGTCGGGTCCATCCACGTTAGCTGGAATGTTGGCGAGTCAATTGAAATTGGATCCTGTGGCCGAGCAGGCAGGGTCGCTGGATCAGAAGGCTTGTCCGGTTTGTGGGATTACCTTTGCCGAGTTTCGCAATATTGGTCGGTTGGGTTGTCCTTATGATTACGTTCACTTCAAAAGTGACTTGGAACCGTTGTTGTTAAATATCCATGGAGCGACTGAGCATCATGGCAAGAGGCCGTCAAGGACTGCTGGTTCAGCCGATCGACAGCATCAGTTGCTTCAGTTGCGGCGCGAGATGAAAGAAGCTGTTGAGAAAGAGCTTTACGAAGAAGCGACCAGGATTCGAGATGAGATCAAGCGGCTCGAGCAGGGAGAGATAGGTTCATGAGTTGGGAGTCTAGATCAACGTGAAGTTTGACGAGCTTGCCGGTAAATGCGGGGAATGGCTGAAGGGCACTGGTCCTGAATCGGATATCGTGATCAGTAGCCGAGTACGCCTTGCGCGAAATCTTTCTGAATATCCATTTGTCCGTCGTTGTAGTGAGGCGGACAAGCGAGCCATCTTGCGCCAAGCGAGGCAGACCGTAGAGGGGAGTAACGGTTGGGAAGATGTTGAATTTGTTGACGTAGAGCCGTTGAGAGAACTGGATCGCCAATTTTTGGTTGAACGTCAATTGATTTCGCGGGAACTGTCTGAAGCCGAAGGGCCTCGTGGAGTAGTCGTCGATAGTTCAGAGCGATTTAGTGTGATGATCAACGAGGAGGATCATCTGCGGATTCAAGTCATACGCAGTGGATTTGATTTGAGTTCTGCATGGCGTGATGCAGCGGCGATCGACGATCGATGGGAGCAAAAGCTAACGTTTGCCTATTTGGAGCAACTTGGTTATTTGACCGCATGTCCCACGAATGTAGGGACAGGTTTACGAGTGAGTGTGATGTTGCATCTGCCGGCGCTGGTGATAACGCGGCAGATCGACAAAGTGTTTCGCAGTTTGCAAAAGATGAATGTTGCAGTGCGAGGATTGTTTGGAGAGGGTTCGCAGTTTACTGGCGATTTCTACCAAGTCAGTAACCAAATCACGCTCGGTAAAAGTGAGGAGGAGCTTCTCAAGCAGGTCGAGGAAGTGGTGCCGCGGTTGATCGAGTATGAGCGCATGGCGAGGGATTGGCTGTTAAATAACAGTAAGCATGAGTTACACGACGACGTGAGTCGCGCCTTCGGTACATTGAAGACGGCTATGAAAATCAGCAGCGAAGAGACAATGCTCTGCTTGTCCAAGGTTCGAATGGGTGTGAATCTGGGGCTGATCACGGACCTGGAGATATCGACGGTCAATAAGCTATTTATTCACACGCAACCAGCTCATTTACAAAAGTTGCGAGGCAAGGTGTTGAACCGAACTGATCGCAATATTGAGCGGGCGGTTTATTTGCAGAAGCATCTAACGAACAACTAGCCCGAGTTGTTGCTCGTAGGTGTGTCTAAAGCGGCTGGGATCGGTGAGAGCTTTTTGTGTTTCCCACCGGCTGGAATTGTAAAGTTTAGATGGGAGCATCGCTGGGCATCCTGGCATTGGTTGGTTGTATTCTCCGAGTTTTCTTATCCAGCGAGGGGGCATGGCTCGCGACTTCACCCCCTAATCGAGGGTTTTGGTTGACGGGTGGGTTGGAGTTTGCCTAAATTAAATATCAGATCGCTGGGTAATCAGTGACAAACTCTCTTGTCGTATTCGCTAGAATTAGTCAGAAGAGTTTTCCGTAGAACATGTTTTGGCTGAGGTATGTCCTCAACCTGTTTTTCTTTAGGAGAAATTGTAGTGAAGAGCAAATTGATGATGGTGGTAGCACTCTCCTTGGTAGCTGTTATCGGCGGTGGCGCCGCAATGGCAAACAAGGTTTCGCTTGAAGGCGTAAAGTGCTTGATGATGCCAAAGAAGGACGTTAAGGAAGACAAGTTCGTTGAATACAAGGACGCGAAGGTTTACTTCTGCTGCCCAGGTTGCGTGAAGAAGTTCGGCGCTGATTCGAAGCCATTTGCTGCTAAGGCTAACCATCAGTTGGTTTTGACCAAGCAGTACGAGCAGAAGAAGTGCCCACTCTCCGGTGGCGACATCAATGCTGAGCAGAGCGTTACCGTTGGTGACGTGAAGGTTGGCTTCTGCTGCGGTAATTGCAAAGGCAAGGCCGAGAAGATGGAAGGCGACGCTCAGGTAGAAGCTTTGTTTGGCGACGAAGCTTTCAAGAAGGCTGGCTACGCAAAGGTCAAGTAATGTTGTGATCCGCACAATGCGGATTGCTTCCTTGATGCTTGTTTGCTAATGATCAGGCGTGTTCGAAGAGATTCGGCCACGCCTTTTTTAATGGATCGATTGGTGTGTTTGTCAATTGTAAGATCGTTTCAAACCGACGACCGAGACTGAGGATTCCCTGAGTCGGGGCTTTCGTCTCACCCTTGGTGTTCGGTTATTTCTATTGTCGCAAGCTGTCGGGAGATTCCTATGTTCGCTTTGGGCGAACCTTTACATACGCCATATGACATCCGCTTCAAGTTGCTCGGTTGTCAGGTGCGAGTGGCTGCTACGTTTTGGTTGGTCGCTGCGTTGTTGGGATGGGACAGCGCCTCATGGGTGGATCGAACGTATTTGGCGGCAGGTGGAGATACGCCAGGGATGGCCATCCTGCTGCTGATTTGGATGATCGCGATGTTATTGTCGATCTTGATCCATGAGCTGGGGCATTATCTGGCATTTCGTTTTTTTGGAATCGATTCGCATATCGTACTGTACCATTTCGGTGGCTTGGCGATTCCGTCGGGTGCACGAGCGTGGGTGAGAAATTCGTCGAGTTCCAGTAAGCTGACCCCCTTTCGTCAGTTGATCATTTCGGCTGCGGGTCCTTTCGCTCAGTTGGCTTTAGCCGCTGTGGTTGCCGTGGTTGCGGTTTCGATGGGGTTGTCGGTGGGTTCATTGGGGCGTTGGTTTGCCACGATCGGCTGGGATATGCCGCAGGGTGCGATGCCACGGTCGGCGGCGGTTTACGCGATCGTGGATTTCCTGGTCTTTCCAAGCGTCTTCTGGGCTCTGTTCAATTTGTTGCCTGTCTTGCCACTGGATGGTGGCAAGATTGCCGAGGAATTGATCCGGCTATGTTTTGGAGGAACGCAGCGTGAAGCGTTAGTGTTGTCGATGATCGTTGCAGCTGCCGTGGCGCTGTGGGGCTTTAGGACCGGCAACGTTTTCCTGGCAATCTTCTTTGTCAGCTTCGCTTTCAATAACTACGAAATGCTCCAATCGGGTGGGATGCGCAGGCCGTGGTAGGAGTTCAAGGCGAACCAGATAAGCCCTTACAGGATTCTTCCCCTTTGGTTTTGGTGTTTGGGGCCAGTAACGTTAGGCGTGGTTTGGTAAGCCTGATAAACGAGGTAAATTTCTGTTACGGGTCTCGTTGGGATTTGGTGATCGTTGCTGGGCATGGTCGCAGTTACGGCGCGAGCACATCGGTTTTAGGACGACGACTTCCAGGCATACGTCAAGCAGTTTGGCGCGATCATTTCAGCGGTCATCATAGTGCGCGTTACGCGCTGCTTACTGATTTTGGAAATGATCTTTTTTATGGTGCAACGATCTTTCAATTGCAGCAGTGGATCGAAGAGAGTCTCACGATATTGCATCGCGAGAAAGTTAAATTGACGATGACCGGATTGCCTTTAGAGGCGATTCAAGGCTGTCAAAAAGCAAAATTTTTTCTTCTGCGAACAATTTTTTTTCCAAAAACTAAATTGAAATTTTGCGACGCGATTCGGGGTGCTGAAACACTTGATGAAGTGATTCGAGCGCTCTCGAAAACGTATCGAGCAAGCTATATTCAACCATCATTGCAATGGTATGGAGTTGATCCAATTCACATTCGAAGAGACTGCTATGCAGATGCATGGAAGGCATTTTTGAGAAGTGACGAAATGAAAAAAAGTGCGGAAAAATCAAGGGAAAATAATGATTCGCAATTTCATTTCGATTCGCGATGGAAGTATTTACAGATAGCGTTAAAGCTTTTTTTAATTCGCGCGCATCAGCAAAGTTGGTTGATGATCGATCGCAGCATGAAGCAACCTGCATTGCGCATCGATGCGCAGCGCAGAGTATGGTTTTACTGATAAACATCTTTCGCGAAGTCGAAAAAAAATACTGTATGGATGTTGAAAAAATGTCGAAAAGATGTTGCATTCACCAGCCAGTTGCGTACAAATACACCACATAGGAAGTCACTAACTAGCTTGATGCGACTCGTCAATGAGTTCTTTTGAAAAAAAGAAATTCAAAGATAAGAAGGATGAGGTTGGAAGTGACATGAAGTATGAGTCACCGTCAGAAGTCGGTGGTGGCAACCGGCTCAAACGGTGGTGACTCGCAGACACATAAGTTTTCGGAGGAGAAAACGTGGCCAAGAAGAAAGCTGTTGCCAAGAAGGCTGCCAAGAAGGCTCCTGCCAAGAAGGCAGCGAAGAAGAGCGTTAAGAAGGTAGCTAAGAAGTCCGCAAAGAAGGCAGCCAAGAAGGCTCCTGCTAAGAAGGCTACCAAGAAGGCTGCTGTGTAGTACTTGGTGGAGAGCAATTGCAGCAGCCTAGGCTTCTGCAAATGATCGCCCAAGCAAACCGCTGTCTATCATGCCCAAAGCGTGGTCGACAGCGGTTTTTCGTTTCTAGCTCTTGATTCTTCGAGCTGGCCAAGCGGCCCTCATAGCGACTGTCCGAGGACTTCTGTAAGCCCCCGGTGCCATGGTCTTTCCCAGTTCGTACAGCATTTGCCGCTTGGCAGAGCATCATTAGCTTAGGGCTTTATCTGCGCCAGCAGTCTGCCGCCGATATTTACCATGGCCTGCAGGGGTCAGAAGCCTCGCCATCCATGGAAAAATCGCATTGATGTCCTGGGGGGTAGTTATCGATCGAGGCCTGTTTCAGTTCTGGATCCAGACACGCAGCGACTTAGGCAAACATCGGAAACGAGTTGTTGAGGGAGTTGTCATCCAATGGAAAGCCCTTTGAATGATACCGCTGGCCGTAACCGGGCACGCGCCAGTACGGCTCCCATTTCTAAACGCCGGATCGCGTGCTCAGGTTCACGGCTTGGTTATTTGCGATTGTCGAGGCAATTTCACGAGTTCTATTCGGTCACGTCATCCAAGTCGACAGATATCCGGTAATTGTATCGCCGCAATTTGGACACGCGAAAGTGTTTTCCAAGTATTGAGTTACGGCATCGGCGGCTCCGCAACGTTGGCAGGTGAGTGGATCCTTTGGCTTTGATTCTAGGACAACCTGTGCCGTCCAGTTCTGCTTCGGAAAAAGGAGTTTGTGATCGGCAATCTATTCACATTCGATTGTTGGCTCGACGAGAGACCGTAGTCTGTAAGGAGTCTTCGAGTCGTCCAGCGGAATCTCGAGTTCGTGTTGCGTTCCGCACATGGTGCAAACCATAAGTGTCCGGCCAAAGTATCCCGTAGTGTGCGAATGATAGTGGTAAGTGCCGACGCTAAAGCCAAGCTTGCACGATTTGCATTCGACATCAATGGGCATCCATTGTCCTGAAGCAAATAACTATGGATTATCCCAACACAGGTAGTGAGACGGATGCGGGGGTTGTGGAAGCGCGATGAGATAAATCGCGAACCAATGAGCGAACAATTTTCTGAAGCGGAATGCCGCAGATAGGGTCCTTTAAGACCTGGTCCAGGTTTCCTTCGTCGGATTGTTCTCTCATCGCGATATTGATTGGTACATCGCCAAGGAATGGAACTTGTAGTTCCTCGGCTTTGCGACGAGCGCCACCATGGCCGAAGATATCGTATCGTTTGCCATTGTCCGGGCAGATAAATCCGCTCATGTTTTCGACAACACCTAGTATTGGGATCTTTGTTTTTTGGAACATCGAGATCGCTTTTACGGCATCCAGAAGCGCGACTTCTTGCGGTGTGCAAACAACGACAGCGCCGGTGAGTGGGAGTAGTTGAGAGAGTGTCAGCGCGATATCGCCAGTGCCCGGTGGCATGTCGATAATCAGGTAGTCGAGAGAACCCCAGTTGGTATCACGTAGGAACTGCGTGATCGCACCGTGAAGCATAGGGCCGCGAAAGATAACGGCTTGTTCTTTCTCAACGAGAAAGCCCATCGACATAACCGGCATATTGCCGAACATACGAGGCTGAATTTTGCCATCGAGGATTTCTGGGCGACCCTCTAAGCCGAGCAGATGAGGGATGCTAGGGCCGTAGATATCGGCATCCATCAAGCCGACGCGGCATCCAAAATTTTTGAGCGTTAATGCAATCGAAGCTGCGATGGTGCTTTTGCCAACGCCACCTTTCCCTGATCCAACCGCGATGACCGATTTGGCTCGTAAACCGATTTGTCCAATGGTCGGAGGTGGGCGATCCAGAGGGGTGATGGTCAGTTTGATATCCGTGAGGTCGGGAAACTTTGATCGAATCTGTTCGCGAACTCGCTCGATGAATTCATCGGCGATTGGCAAGCTATGGGAACTCAGAGCAACTTCTGCGCTCAAGCGATGATCGGTCCACTGGAGATTACGTACTTGATCGGTGCGGCTTAGAGGGCGGCCGGTTTCTGGATCCGCTAAGGTTCCGATAACCTGTTCAATGGCTGCGAGGGTCAGTGGTGATTGATTCGGAGATTGATTCATGGGACGCTCAAAAACACTTTCACATGAGGCGATGGACGTTGATCGATTGCCTAAAGGCGAAGGGTAAAGGTTCGCAGCATCGAGGCACGCTAAGGGAGTCTCGGGTTCGGCAACCAAGGGGGGGCGATTAAGGATAAAGGCGAGATGGTTTTCGCCTTATGTAGCAGTGTAGGGAGGAGGCGACAGAATGCCAATTGATCATCGGCATGGAGTTGGGCTCCCGCTTCTAGGAGGCTGCGATGGAGCCACTGGGAATCGTCTCCCCCCAGGGACAGCCGAATGGAGCCTTTTAAACGCGTTCTGGCGATCGCCAGCGTTCGCCATGTGGACAAAAGGTTTCCGCGATCCACAACCACAGAAACAACGCTCCAGCGGCCAGGATGAATTTCCAGCGATTCTGCTGAAAAAAAATCCATGTTTGCGATGTGCAAACGTATGGTGGAGGCAAGTCGAGGTTCGATCAAGGCACGAATGGTCCCCAACCAACGGCCCGCATTTGGGTCGATGTGTAGCCAAGGTAAGAGGCACTCTGAGTTTTCTGCGTCGCGCCCCGTCAAGTGGGATGGCGTGGGCTGTGATGCGGGATTTTTGTCGTGGGTCGGCGGCACGGAATCAGCTCAGTAAAAGTCGGGTTCAATCGATCTATTGTTGTCGATCTATTGTTGTCGATCAAAACTACGGATTATCGGGTTCATCGATGGGAATGAATTCGTCAGATGAAATCTCGTCGGGGTTAGCGTTGGCGATTGGAGTTTGTTCGGCAGGGGAGGTATCCCAGCCGAATTGCTGAAGTCTTCTGAGCAGCTTAGCGCGGCTGATACCAAGTCGTCGAGCAGCTTGGGCGCGGTTACCGCGACTACTTTCGAGAGCTTGTTTGATGAGCATCTTCTCGGTTTCTAGTAGAGCGTTCTCTAGATCAATCGTTAATGAGCCTGCGGTCGCTTGCGATTTTCCTCCTGCATAGCTTCGTATTGCCAGCGGGAGATCAGCAGGTTCGATCAGAAAGCGATTTTCGGGAATCGAGATCGAAGCGATAAATGCTTTAAGCTCTGCGACATCACCTGTCCATGGATAAGCAGTGAGCATTTCGATGGCTGCCGGAGTAAATCCAAGTGATACCGAAGGATGCTGGGACGTTCTTTGATTAAGAAATTGGGTGGCCAGCAAGGGGATATCTTCAATTCGATCCTGCAGCGATGGTAGATCGATCACCAGTACTCCGAGGTAATGATCGATCAAGCGACTTGATGATGAAGGGGAATCGGAAGAGCGGTGCATCGTATCGCGGTGGAGCAGTTGCGTTGCGAAGAGTTGGTTGGGGCGATGTTGAATCAGCCAATCCGCGAGTATTTGGCGAGCCGATTCAGATAGCGATCCCAGGTCCTCAATCAGCAGAGTCGTCTCAAGAAATGTCGAAGAGGTTCGAATCGGAATAGCCATCTCCAGCATACTGCGAAGCATAGCTCCTTCCATCAATCCGACTGCCAGAGGTGTGAGTTGAAAACCGGCGGAGGAAATTTTATCGCGTTTGAATCGTTGCAGCCAAATAGCGCGAGCGAGATCATGGCAGGTTTCAAGATCATATCCGCGAATCAGTACAGGCGTGTTGGAGGCTACCGCTAATTGAACTTGCTGCATCACGCATCGAATAGCGGTCGAAGAACCAGCTAGAGCCTCAAGATGATTGATGTCGGGCCAACTCATTCGGAAATCAAGAAGCTGTTGTAGCCAGTGGTTCGAGGGACAGTTTGCAAGAGGAGCGACTTCCGATTCCGCTTTTTCTCTTTGCATCGAGTGATGCGGTAAGATTTCGTGAACCGAGATAAGGCATCCCGCGACCGTCGATTGTTCGGACAGCAGCGGCACGAATGAAACTTGGTGTGAGGGGAGAACGCGTGGTGGCGACGCTTGGCTATTGCTACTGTTTACCGCATCATTCAAAGAGGCTGTTAGGCAGAGCGATCTTTGGCATGGGGTGCCGTTCCAAGCTTCAGCCGGCGGACGAAGAATGGCTTCGGTGGCTAAGGGGTGCAGCGCTTGGAGATTTTCGATAAGCGCATTAAAGGGAACGTTAGCAAAAAGAATGTTACCCTCGTTATCGATGGCTGCAATCGGAGAGGTAGCCGACTCGAGCCATTTGCTGAGAGCTCGTGGTTTTTGAGGGGGCGTGAAGCCGGCCATGAGTAATTATCCGCGAACAGCCAACGAGAAGGAGTAACGTTCCTCTACTCGATTTTAGGCAGCGGCGGGCCGCGAGGTATCCCAAGAAATAAAAAATCCCGGCACGAACTTTGTTTCGTACCGGGAAAGTATTTTGGGAAATCGCTGAATCAGGTGTGTTTAGAACACGTCCGTGATGAAGTGGTGGCCCCAGTGATACCGGCGGCTTGAGGGATACTCATTGTGCCACTTGCGATTGTAGACCGGGATTTGCATTTCCGCTGGATAACGGTAATACAAGCTATTGCTACTACGGTAGTACTCGTTTCCGTAGAAATTCTGGGGGTAATAGACGTAAGGGTAGTGATAGAAGCGATGGTAATCGCGTCCCCCGGTCTGTCCTCCAGGTACTCGGCCGTAAGCGTATGGATCCTGGGCATTGGCTTGGGAGCTAGTCAGCGCACAAAGGCCGACCGCCAGAAGCGATCCCAACAGTAATTTGCGGAACATTTTTGACGATCCCCCTGCGAGCATAAGCGACTGGCACTGAAGCGAATCGAAACAGTGCGACCACGTAGCTTTACAATCGGCAGGAGTCACGACCAGAATTTAAGGATTATTCGTTACAAGCGGCTTCAAAAGAAAGCAGCCCCCGCTAGTGGGGCAGTTTGCCTTGTGCGATTTCTTCTTCCCACTGATCCATCAGGGGCCAATCGATGGCACATGTTCCGAAATCCGACATGTGTAAATAGGACTGCAATCGAGCGATGGTGCGGTTGATCATTTCTGGATCACGTCGGAACGCTGGACCATGGCTTGGTAAGAGCCATTTCACATCGCTGTCGCGAATTCTTTCCAGCGACTTGATGAAGCTGCGAATATCGCTTCCATGGTGAGCATCGATTGCTCCAACGCCTCCATCGCGATAGATGTTGTCGCCACTGAAAAGAAGATCGCCCAGACGGAAAGCAAGTTGGCTATCGGTGTGTCCCGGGGTGCACCAGACTTCTAGGTTCAAGTTGCCGATCTTTATTTGATCGCCATCATTGACATGGTTTTCGACGTTTACAGGAGGCATTTCCAGGTGAATGCCTTGCGCTTCGATTTCGGCGAACGTCTTTAAACGATCTCCCGCTTCAAGTAACCCGGCAGCTGCAGGATGAGCCGTGACTGTTGTTTTCAATATCTGCTTGGCAAGAGCGAAGCCTTGGCAATGATCGACATCAGCATGTGTGGCGATTAACGTTTTGCATTTCGACAACGGGAAGTCAAGTTCACGAATCAAATCGATCACTTCCTCGACGCTATCCTGGTAGCCGATATCCAGTAGCGTCCACTCATCCTGGTCATAGATCAAATAGACATTACAGCCGATGATATGACCGGCTTGAAAATTCAATTCGATGACGTTTGGAAAAAGTACTTTGCGGGGAAGCATTCGGAAAACTTTCTACTGGTAAACAACGTGGATGCAACCGGAAGGACCGAGGATTTTTTGATACCCAATTAAGCTTCGAGCCAAAATCCGTTCTTTTCTCAGAAGGATAAACCAAGGTTTTCCGGCACTTTGATGAACGGGGCCATCGGCCTTCGCTAAAGCATCTATCTCAAATAATTAAGGTTCTCAGTTGGAGTCGAGAATTCTAGTTTAAAAGTACTCTGACTCTCAAGTGAGTTCGCCGCAGGCTACGATTCCGTTGCGAAAATCAGGGAAACGACAGCGGTAGCTGAAGTCTCTTTCCAATCTCTTAGTGCTAATCCGCTTATTAGACTCGCTTCTTCGCGGCGGTCTAGTGACGATTTCCGAATTGCCTGAGGTTTGCGACTCGATAACTACAGGTTCCGACGTAGGCAAGCCAAGGCGTTCAGCCAAAAAATCATAGTAGGTCGACCGAGGAATCGGAGTACCATCGGAGACTAAGTAGAGCGATTCGCGATGAGGAATCTGTAGTGCTTCCACGGAGTAATGAGTTGCGTCATCGATGTGGAGTAAGTTCAAAAAGGTATGGTCAGACGACTGGAGTGAAGTTTTAAGCTTCAGTCTTTCGGCATTTGGGATGCGGCCCGGACCATAGAGTCCTGCCATTCGCAGCACGGTAAGTTGTCCACTTGGGACATGGTTTTGCAACCAGTGTTCGGCTGCGAGTGCAGCGATGCCACCTGGCCGCGTTGGTTGGCAAATCGAATCCTCATCGACCCATTGCCCGGTATCTTGAGAATACACACCCGTGGTGCTGATGTAGACCACTCGGCCGACTCGACCCCGCCACGCTTTCCAAAGATTTTCCAGACCATGCACATGGGTTTGCTGGGGGGGCAAACCTTCGACCGCTCTATGGCTTACTGCGATCAGCGCGGCATCGGTCTCTGGCAACGTACCAAGGCTATGAGGATCAAGCCAATCTCCGAGATGGGCTATCCAGCCTCTGCCGCGGAAGGCCTCCGCTTTCTCGGGTTGCCGAGTCAAAACGTGGATTGCGGAACCACTTTTGGATAATTCTTGTGCAACCCGCTCACCGAGATAACCGCAACCTACAATAAAAATACTCATCGTCTTCTTTTCAATCGGTCTGGCTGATACCAAAGCCCGACTCGAAACTTTTCAGTTTAATACAGGTATCTCGAATAACTTACGCAACCGTCAAGTCCAGCCTAATCGGAAGTCAATTCTACCCGCTCTAGGGGTGATTTTTCTTGCCGGAGGGTTTCAATCCGTCGCACTTTTGCGAATAATCGGTACATCGGGCTTGTTTGTTACGGAAGGATCTTCGAGCACGGTATGAAATACCGACAAGGGTTGCGGAATGTTCACAACGTATACGACCCTCCAAAAAGTTATTCGATGGCCCTTCTCCAGCGATGGGCCAAGTGCGGGCTTTATGCCTCGATCATGCTCGGCTCGCCGATCTTGCACAGCAAGTCGACGCCGGTTGATAGCTAGTCTATCGTTGATCGTTGCTCTCATTGCAAGTGTCGGCGCGGTAGTGGTCGCGCCATCGCAAGCCGGTGCTCAGGAGCTTGCACTGGGTTCCGATTCGGCAGCTCAGAAGAGTTCCCCAAAATCCGCTGGAGGCACCACCAAAGACGCTTCGGGCGTTGTTGCCGCTTCCAGTGAAGTGCGAGTTGCCAAAGCGATCATACCTTCGGCTGGCTTGACCCAAGTAGGCTTGGAGTTCGGTATGGATCGTGTGCTCAAAGGATTTGAGCCACAGACTCTCGACGAGTTGCGAGCCCTCGAAGCTCAGCAAGCAAAGGTTGCAGAGAAAGTGAAATTGGTCACGGTCAATGTCCAGCAAGGTAATTCGCAAGGAAGTGGAGTGGTCATTACCAAAGATGGATATGTGCTCACCGCTGCTCATGTCGCTGGCAAGCCGAACTTAGAAGCAACAGTCGTTTTTCATAACGGTCGACGTTATCGGGCTAAGACTCTGGGCATGAATCGCAATGTCGATGCGGGGCTTTTGAAGATCACGGATGAGCCGGCTGAAGGTTGGCCCTGCGCGACGATGGGCGAATCGCAGAAGCTTGCCGAAGGCCAATGGTGTGTTGCGGCTGGACATCCAGGGGGTTGGCAAGAAAAGCGAGGTACGGTCATTCGCGTTGGACGAGTCCTAGGCATGTTTCCAGGTACGATCGTCACCGACTGCTCATTGATCGGTGGTGACAGCGGAGGACCTCTGTTTGATTTGAATGGTCGATTGGTCGGAATACACAGCCGCATCGGTGCTGATGTAACGGAGAATATGCACGTTCCGGTCGATGAGTTTACCCGCAATTTCGAACGACTTGTCAAAGGGGAAAAGTGGGGCGTACTGCCCGGATATGAACCGATGATTGGAATTCAAGGCGACGAGAAAGATGGTCAAGCGATCATTTCAAAAGTGAATCCAGGTGGACCAGCGGAGAGAGCCGGCTTGAAAGTCGGTGATATCGTTTTGAGTTTTGATGGCGAATCTATTAAGTCGTTCAATCAACTTAAGGAAGCTGTGCACGGTTGCTTGCCCGGCGATCAAATCAGTATTGAGATCGCTCGTGAAGGTCGTGTTCTATCGCGAACTATGGTTGTCGGTCTTCGGAATCCTTAACCTCTTAGAAGCGGCAACCTGCTGAATACTATGTCGAAGCGAAAAATTTTCCGTCGGATGGAATCGACGATAGCTTCGTTGATGATGCTCTCTGCTCTTCTTTTTGCTGCCAGTCGGCTAGCAGTAAGAATGCCAGAGAGCTTTACAGCAGTTTCACCTCGGCTTCCCATTTTCACTTGGCTGGTTGGCAAACCGCAGGAAAGTGAGACTAAAGGTAAACTCGATTTTCCACTTACGCTGAGCAACAAACAACGCAATAACGCTTTGATGGTTCGCGCGTTTCGCCCAGCGATCGGAAGCAATTGGAAGTCAACGCTACGCATTCTGACGGAAGGACGGCAGGTAGCCCTGGCCGCTGTTGCGCGAAAAGATGGCTGGGCAGTAAGCAAGGCAAGTGAATTACCTGAAGGTGATTTTGATTGTCGCTGTTGGGACAACCGATTGGTGAGAGGTCGAGTCAAGGCTGTCGATGGTGACTTGGATATCGCTCTCATTCAATTCGATCGCCAAGATCTTCCCGCAGTGATTTGGCCAGCTGGTACGGTAGTAGTCGCTGGAGCCTGGGTCGCAACCACCGATTCGCGCGAATCACCGCAAGCCATTGGCGTTGTCAGTGTGCCGAATCGTCCCGTCGCTACCGAAAGAGCGATCCTCGGTGTGCAACTCGCCCCCGCCGATGTCGGTGCAGCGGTTGTCTCCATCATTCCAGGATCCGGAGCAGAAAAGGCAGGTGTCGAGATCGATGACATCATCTATGAAGTCAATGGAAAGAAATTGAATTCGCGCCGAGAAGTGCTTGAGGCTATCGCCAGCTATCGAGCGGGACAACGATTGGAGTTATCGGTACGCCGTGGTGAGAAGCAGCTTAAAATGACGGCCCGATTGATGGACTTAACTCAGGCAGTGTTGGATCCTACTGAAATGGAAGTCAACGGTTCAGTAAGTGCCAGATCGAGTGGCTTTCCCCGAGTCATTCAGCATGATACCGTGCTCAACCCCAATCAATGCGGAGGTCCACTTGTTGACCTCAAGGGAGAAGTTGTCGGTATCAATATCGCCAGGGCGAGCCGAGTCAGTTCCTATGCACTTCCATCCGACGTGGTGCAGCAAGCGTTAGAAAAGCTTTACAAAGAAGCGAAAGTGAAATAGGGCAGCCTGCAAAAACAGAAGCCGCCCTACTCTTGAAAAGTTTCACCAATCATTCCGGTTGATCACTTCTCGAAAACGAGTACTTCCGAGACTCCACTGCGTGCTGCATCGCGGTGCTCAAATAGCATTCGAATCGCTTCGGTCTTGATTGTTTCGAAGCGAAAGATATTCCAGCTTCCTCCCACTGGAGTGGCAGGCTCAGCGGTCGCGTCGATGGTTTGCCATTGCCTATCGATCCAGGCTTGAAGCTTGATCGATTTAGGTGGTTGTACACCTCCACGGTCGTCGTAGATCGCCAGTTCCACACGTCCCATGGATTGGGGTGAAGCCCAACGTAGTTCCAGCCAATCGCTGTTCGACTTGGATGCATAGCTTGTCCAGCGATTATGCGGTTGAGGCTGAAAACTCACCAAGCCATCATTGGCCATCTCGACCTTGTCATAAGGAGAAGTAAACGATGCAGTTGCTTTTGGGGAACCTTCGCCCCCGGCATTCAAAGCGATATTGCCAGGAAAAGGAATGGACTGATTATCAAGTAATGTTTCCAGGCCAACCTCTCCCCACGCTTCCCATTCGGTAAGTCCTACCGGTTTATCGGCGGATGGAGTCAATGAAAGCCTAAGTCTTGTGGTCGTTATCGGTTGGATGCGGACACGATTTGATGTCCGGCCGGCGGGTGACTCAGGAGCGATAGATTGGGGAATGATTTTTTGCCAATTCCCTTGAGCGTCAGCATACTCGATTGAAAATTCTTTCGGTGGAGCGACATCGTCATCTTCAAGAAAGTACAAGCGGAACTCATCGATCGAACGAGCGATTCCGAAGTCGACTTCTACCCAGGCTGGTTTATTGTCTGATGCTTGGCTGAGCCAACGATTAGGAGGCGCCTTGTGATAGAAGATGTTGCCATCGTAGATCTTTGCCAACATAGATCCATCGTTCGTTGACGAGGCGGTGATTCGTGGAAAGAAAGTGCCATCGTTGTTAACGATCCAGTTGGCTCGTGCAGGTCGATACTCTTCAGTGGGATTCGCTTTTTGCGGTGGCGAGGGGACTGGTATTCTTACTTCCAGTGAACCGAGATCGTCGCGCTGGGCCAGCAGCTTATCATCCAAGAGTACAACAAGCCCTTGGCCTCGGTTGTACCGTGTGCCCGATCGATCCCAAAGAAGTGTCAAGCGATGGCCACTCATCGGTGCATCGACGACAGCGAAGTACTCCCAGTCCTTTGAGAAAAGTGGATCAATAGTCAATCGAAGATTCGTGCTACCATCCGGCTCTTGAACGAACTCACGAGGCTTGAGCCCAGCTAAGCCGGAAAGAATCAAGTCACAATACGAAGAGTGAAAGTAATGTTCGCTGTGATTGTAATTGTCATACCCTTCCCATGATCCGGAGTCAGGGTTGGCGGCTTCAGCGATATAAGGTCTGCCATCTTTACGATGAGTTCGAGTGTAGACTTTTAGAAGCTCAAGGTAATCATCGCGCGAAACAACATCTTGTTGATAGTTATGAAGCAAGTTCGCTAAGGCCGTGAGCGTTTGGCTGGTGGCATAGGGCCATGATTGACCGCTCCACCAGCAGCAATGATTCGTGACTAAAAAGAGAGGATCTTTGCGTTCGGTCACCGTAGGCCCATAAGGGGCCAGGAAATAATTGGGATCCAAAAGAAATTTCCAGGCGGATTCAAATCCGGCGTCGGGCAGATTGAATTGCCAGGGAACAAGTCCAATCAATTCGCGACCGTGCGGGCTCCCCGCAAACTTACCTGATTGATAGGTGAGTGTCCCAGCTTTTACGTCGAAACCATCCAGTGACTCATTTTGCTTTGACTTTGGAAAGAAATAAGTGCGATTGGCATCCCAAAGTTGCTTTTGGAGTTGATCTTTAATCGATGCTGCTACTTTCGAAAAACGTTCCGCAGTTGCCTTGTCGCCGGATGACTGAGCGAAGCGAGATATCGCCATGGCATCCGCCCACATGTAACTGTTAATCGTCGGACGGTAGGCCGGAGCCCCGCGAAGAATGTCTTTTGTTTGTCGACTATTGATGTTGAACTCCATACCATCGTCATGACCAGTTTGCCAAAAGAGTCCTGCCGATGGGTCGAAGTGAGACTTTTGCCAACCTTCCCAATTGGCGATCATGTCAGGGAGAAGATCGTGATAGAGTGATGCATTGGGATGAACCAGAGAAGTGGCCCAGGCAGCATCAGCCAGCCACGTGCTGTAGTTGCGTGGTTGAGCGCCAGGAGTGCGGAACCAGTATCGACAATAGTCCGTCGAATAACGAGCATCGCGTAGCCAACGAACTTCATAAAGTTGATGACCTGCCGGACAACTGATCGCACCGTATCGACCAGACCAAAATGGGCGATCGATAAACTCAGTGAATGAATAACCAGAACGTGGTGAACCGTAGGTCAGGTGCTTGGTGACCACCTCCCAGCGATAGTAGTAAGTCGTTTGGATTTCGCGGTCCGGACATTCGACGAAAGGAATGTTTTCGAGATACCAATCCCAGTCGCGGTTGTCCCAGAATGTCTCCTGTTGCAGGAGCGAAAGTTTGTCGATCGGTGGTTTGCTGATGGTCGCTTCCTGGAACCCCAAAAGTTCATTAGTGCAAAGAAGCAGAGAGACCGAAAGCAGTGCACGCGACCATGAACGCGCCGTTAGATGTGATAGGAAGAAAGATCTTAGTAGGCAAATAGAAAGGCCCATTTCGAAATACACTTTCCCGCAGAGGATATGAAAATAGCGGCTTGAACTATCAAGCCGCTATCCTAATTCATGAAGTCCCCAGTTGGAATGACAAAGGGAGTCTCAAGCTTAATTAGCCTCTATAAGCGTAAGCTTGATCACTTGCTCTGGTCTTTGTCCAGTTTGCTGCTGGCCGCTCGCTCCCGTTTCTCCTCTTCTTCATCGTCATCTTCGTCTTTTTCTCCAGCTTCATGTTCCTCTTCTTCCTCCTCTTCTTCACCGCGAGTGAAGACGAAGGCAGCTCGAACGGGAGCCGGCATGGGCGAGTCCGCGCCGCGAACACTTCGCCAAACGATATCACCGAGAATCAAGTCATCCGCTGCATCCTCTTTCGAGAAATCCATTTTCATCGATTGTGCAGCACCGAAGGCATTCGGTTTGTTGACCTCGTTGAGATCAACCTTGGCAGGGATTGTAGTGTAGGGTGTTTCATCGAGTTTACCCGAGAAGCTCGCATACATTGGAGTGGCTGCTGCATCGAATTGTGTCATCGGCTCGACACCCAGGATGAGTTCCATGGTGCGGAGCATACTCGAGGTGGAATACAGGGTTGAATCGACTGTGCCGCGACGAATGTAAGGGCTGATCGCTAACGCTGTTGTGCGATGAGCATCGACATGGTCTGAACCGTTCTGCGCATCATCTTCGATTACGAAAATAGCAGATTCTTTCCAATACTTCGACTTCGAAATCGCTTCGACCACCATACCCAACGCAAGATCGTTATCGGCGACCATCGCAGTCGGTGTCGGCTTGCCGGGGCGAGTTCCCGACGTGTGATCATTGCCAAGTCGCAGGATCACAAGTCCCGGAAGATTGTTCTCGGCTTCGAACTGTTTGAAGCGTGTGATAAATCGTTCCGCACGTTTAACATCAGGGTAGTCAAGGTCATATCCACGGAACTGAGGATCGAAATGACCTTGCAAAGCTTCGATCTTTGTGAATGCAGGGCTATCGATGGTTGGGCCGTTGGAAATGAATTCACCGAAGCTGAAATACGAAACTCCAGCTCGCTTGCAGGCGTCCCAGAGGTAGCCGCTGGAGGGTTCAGCGATCTTCAATTTACCTTCAGCAGGGTAGGTGAATTTGTCTTTCCCACCACCGCGATAGGACATCGGCCAGCTCTTCTCAACGAAGTCGGTTGCATAGGCAGCCATTGTCCATTCGTGACCGTCGGCGCTCACTTCGCTTTCGACATAAAAGTTATCGAGCAACACATACTGAGTCGCAAGAGCATGAATGTTGGGAGTGACTTTCTCGGGGAAGATACAAAGATTGGGGTCACCATTGCCTTGCGGCAGATCACCGAAGACTTGATCGTAGGTTCGGTTTTCCTTGATGATGTAGAAGCAATGCTTTAGTGGACTTGGGTCGCCAACTTTGGCAGGGATGGCATTGTCGGGTTCACGGCCTGCCGTGTTGACTTTGGAGTCCGCTTGTAAGGGACTCAGATCCATAGCTTGCCGAGTCCATTTCGCCATCTGCTCAGGCGAAGGTGGAGTGACGAAGCTGATGGTGCCTTGCATCAAACCGCCGATGTATTGGCGTAGATTACGGGGTAATTCCTTAGAAGGATTCGGACCCTGTGAATTAGGACGAGATGTTAATCCTTTGCCATTGGCGATCAGAATCAATTTATCGTCAGGCGAACTGCGAACCGAGGTTGGATACCATCCTGCTGGAATAAAGCCTAAGGATTTAGACTGACCTATTTCAGAGATATTGAAAACAGCGACGTTGTTGTTACCAGCATTGGCCGCAAAGAGAACTTTTTCATCGGATGAGACAGCGATGCTTGAGGGGGTACTTCCATTTTTAGCTTTGAAGTACATGGCGGTGTCGATCACTTCCACTTGCTTGCCGGTGCTCGATTCCAACACGATGACGGTGTTGTCATTAGCACAGGAAACCAAAAGATACTTTCCATCAGAGATCAGTTCCATTTCGCAAGGATGGGCTCTGGTGGCAAAAGTATTAATGACTTTCCATCCCTGTAAATCGACCACCGCAACCGCCGATCCACCCCAAAGCGATACGAACGCAAGATGTTTCTCGTGATCGATAACGGAGGTGTAGGGATAACTGTCTTTAGGTAAATCGAGGATCTCAGGAGCGTTTTTCGAGTCTGTAGAAACACGCGCAAGTTGATGGCCGAGCACCCCGCAAACCAAGAGTTGGTCGCTACCGGGGACGGGAGTAATCCCAGATGGAACGAAGGTGCGACTGACTGGTCCGATCTCGATCGTCTTGGCATTGCTTAAGTAACCATCGGCGTAGTCGTAGGAGTGTACGACTTCAAACTCCGCACCACTGCAATAGAACTTTTTACCATCGTTAGAGAAAGCCATTCCATAAAAAACTTGGGGCATTGCAACTCGCGACCGGACCTTGCGAGTCGCGATATCGATAATCACGATCTCATGTTCACCGTATCCCGAGTGGAGCACGGCAAGATATTTTTTATCTGGTGTTACCTGCATGTTGACGGGAAAGTCACCAACATTCACTTGAGTTCCGGCAGCTTGAATCTTCCAACCGTTGGGTAAAAGAATATCGCCACCGACTTGTACGCCAGGAAGTTGTACTTGTTTGGTAGATGCCGCATTCGCTTTGTCTTCCTGACAGCAAGCGAGCGAAGAGGAATAAAAAGCGGAAAGAGAAAACAAGGCACAAGCACCCAGATGATTCCAGGGCATACGTGAATTACTGAGGAAGTTAAGCATAATACAATTCTCGCAAAATGATTGGGAGGCAATTTTGGTGAGATCGATCTTCGAAAGAGATATCCAATAGCGTAGTCGCCGAGCCATCAGGATGAACCGGTTCCGCATCGATGTCTCGCATTTTAACATACCATTTGAGAGAAATTCCAAGCGATGCTCGGCAACGCTGAAACTTCATCAAGACTTCTCGCAATCAAAATATCCAGCGACTATGCGGCCTGAAGAGAGTTGTCGGAAAGGCCATCGGATTCTGTTACCAGTTGTGAAACTGGTAAAGGGATGCTGGTCAAAGGAACAGTGTCTTGGGTGCCGTGACCTGAGGAGGAAGTTACTGAGGTTGGTCGCAAATTTCCAGGACGAGTGAACGCGTAGATAGTTCCTGTCATCGAAGCCTGGCCGAGACTTTTCTCGCGTACAACTATCGCCATCACATTGCTATGAACAGAGCGAAGGAAAAGAGAGCAGGGGACCAGCAACGGACGATCGACGTTCCAGAGCAAGAGCAGGGCAGCAAAGCGACCTAAAGTCGATACAGCAAAGATTGTTTGATAGGCAGCCGGCGTCGCACCGCACGTGGTGAGATACCAACCACCAAGTAGCGAGCCGCAAAACCAAGCCGAAGTATTGGCTAGATTGTAGACGGTCAACATCTTCGTTCGCTGATTGTTGGGTAACGTATCGAAGAACATCAAGAAGAATCCGAGTTCATATGCGGCCCATGCCGCACCGCTGGCTGCTTGAACCAATAGCAACCAAGCGAATGAGTCGCTCACATTCCAAAGGCTCGCAAGTGGAACAATGCTAATAGCGCCCGTCCATAACAGCGAGCGCGCTCCATGCCGTCGAGCGAACCAGCCCCACAAAGTCATCGATAACGCTTTGGCGATGAATGAAGCGGAGAAGATCGCAACGAACGCCGTGTAAGAAAATGAAAGTTGCTTCAGCATGTAGGGCGTAAAGTACGGACCGGAAAACTGAACCATCCCCTGTACGATCGCCAAGAAGAGCACAAGTCGATAACCTCGCGCGACATCTGCTCGTGCATCAGATGGCAGCATGAATAAGGATCTGTCCGCCCCCGAATCATCTTCGGTCTTGGTAGACTGTTTTTTGATACGCTGAGCATCGTGATGGATCGGATCTACAGCTCGATGTCGCAGCAAGAGCAGCACACTCGCTAAACGAAATAAGCCTGCTAATAAGAACAGAAGGCCAAAGCCGATCAATAATTTATCTTGATGACGCGCATAGTGCAGGATCAATCCACCGATGAGGAAACCGGTGAGCGTGCAGAGTTGGTTAGTGCGCGAACGAATTGCAAAAAAACGAGGCCTCAGCGCACTGGGGACGATTTGTCCCATCCAGGTATTCCATGCAGGTCCCGCTCCGAGTCCTCCACCCCAGTAAACCGATGCCAAGAAGAAAAGCATCGGAGTGTAGATGTAGCCAGTCCAAGCGGCGATCATCAGTGGAAAGAACGCTAGGCCCTGAATCGTACAGGAGATCGCTATCCAGCGTTGATAGGATCCAACAAGAGGGATCGCTCGCAAAGATAGCGTCTGCAGAATTCCACCAGCCAAGATGGGAAGGCTAGCGACCCACCCCGCCGTTACTTCGCTGAGTCCAGCAGCCAAAGCAAAAGCTGGGATATAGTTCTCACCCAGTCCTACCATCGCCCCCCAGCAACCACCATCGCGAATGCTATTGCGCAGGTTGCTCTTTAGATTTTGTTTTCTCGATGAGGCCAAACCATCGCAATCCGATGGTGATATAGGAGCAATCATTTAGGTAAAACTGACGATCAGCCAGTCATCGAAAAATATGGTTTGGAGACGTTCGTGTACAGTCTCTTAAAAACATTGCCACAACAGCTGGCCCAACAACGAATGAATTTCGCTCATGTTGAGTAGCTCAATAAACCTCAAAAAAACGTTCGCTCGTACCACCATGACCAACCCGAAATACCACCGGCTTTCCGCAACGAGGGCAATTCCCACGATAGCAGCGTTCATCGGAGGCGAGGTAAATTCGGGTGTAAACCTGACAGCATTGAAATCGAACCCCCAGAAACTTTCGGTTGTCTCGACCACCCGCCGGCTGCACTATTCCCCCGCTCGCTTCACTAACGAGGTCTAATTGGCTTCGCTCTCGGTCGGGCGGAAGGTTCATCAGCTCTATCCAACTGAAACCACCGTTACAAGTTTCCTAATCAACGATGTGTATTGTTATCGGCTCAGATTACCCTTCCCTCGACTAAAATCAGTCGCGAACCAGCGCAGAGATTTGCTAGCAAATTTCAGGAAACTCGACTGGATCAGCAGATGTGTCTAAACGCGACGAGCAGATTCATTGGTGGTTAGGGTTGGTCGCCAATTGATTAACAAAGAGGCGCAGCTCGAGAGGTAAAATCACTTCGCGTAAAATGCCGATGCACAACGATTTGCTGCAAATAGTGGTTTGTCTTCGGGCGAGAAGCTAGACGTCAGTCTGGGGGTAAATCGCTGGCGATGGGCCTTTGGGATACAAGGGTAAAAAGAGATCTGCGGAAGAAGCGAGAACGTTGATATTGCGGCCACAGATCGCAAAAGATACTGTGGATCCTTGTGATATGGTCGCGATGGATTGCGATCGCTAAAGAGATCTAACTGTCGAAATACTAGCCACGGAGAGGCGATTCCTTCGCCATGGAAGGTGGAGTACGCCATCAATCGATGCACGCGACGTTGCCATGTTGCTGACCGCGCGTTGGAACCTGGCGAATACTATTACTCAGTCATTGTTTCCGAGAACGATGAGCTGAAGCGGGTCGATATTGCCGAAAAGAGTTGGCAGCAGCCTCCTGAAGGGGCAGTGGGTTGGTGGAAGGCTCAGATTCCAAAGGCAAGTCAAACGGTTTTAAAGCCTGCGCCCGATGCGGTCCTACTTGAGACTCTGGGTTATCTCTGCGATCAACCAGGCCGTGAAGCTTTGGCATTTCTCCTAGCGGTTCTACTGGTGCGCAGACATGTACTTACTGAGCCTGATCTGTTCGATGATTCGACGGAAGAAAGTGAGATCTGGTCACTAACCGATCCGGTTGAGGGAACCGAGTACCGAGTTCCGCGTTGTTGGCCAGCAAAGAACGAACTCGAGACTTTGCAGAAAGAGTTGTATGAACTTCTGTATTGCGAGGCACCCAACTCTTGAACGCCAATCTTTTCAGGCTCGTTGGTTTGATGGTGCTGATCAGTGCCAGTGGTGCGACTTGTGCCAAGCATCGCACAATCAAAGAGTTTCAGCCCGAGGTCGTGTGGAAAGAACCTCCAACAATTGAGCAGGTGGTCGAGCACGTAAACGGCTCGCAGCGTATTAACCAACTTCAATCATCTTCGGTAACCTTGAAGATGGATGCTCCAGGCACACCAGCGCTCGAGGGGAATCTCTCCATCGAACGTCCTAGGCGAATGAGATTGCAAGCGAGATTCTCGCGTCTGATGGGTAATGAACTCGATATGGGGAGCAACGAGCAGGTGTTTTGGTTACAGACCATGCGACCCCAGCCCACGCTCTTCTACGCTCAGCATCAGCAGTATGACCAGTTGATAAACCGGCGTATACTTCCAGTGTCTCCTACTTGGATCATTGAAGCCTTGGGAGTCCCGGAGCTTAATCCGGCCGACTCGCATGAAGGTCCGATTGCGAGAGCCGATGGACTTCTGGAGGTGCGTTCGCTCATTCCGACTCCTGCGGGCACCAATCGTCGAATTATGGTGCTCGATCAAAATGGTTTGCTACGTGAACTCAACTTGTATGACCAACAAGGTAATCTGGTCGCGGTGGCTCGGCAGAGTGAGCATGAGAATTATCCGGCAGTGCGTTATGCGTTACCGCACAAGGTTCAGATTCGATTATTGCCCGCTGGTGAGCCCGAACTGAATTTCGAGATAGGGATCGGTTTCTACTTGGTCAATGAGTTGATAGGGAATGATCCGCAGCGTTGGACGATGCCCGATCCTGCAGGGATGAGTGTGGTTGACTTGGTTCAGTTCACCCAAGGTCAGCAGGTCGCTCCGATACCTCCCAACTATCAGCCGCAATGGATGGAGCGCGATGCATCGATGATTCCATATCGCGGATTCGAGCGGCGCTGATAGTAGATTCGCCTGTTGTAAAAAATAGAGGCGGGCTTCTCCGAGATCGAAGAGCCCGCCTCTATGTATTTGTATCTGTGCAGCTAGAAAGCGTATTCTATCGTTTTTGCAATTCGTTCATGATTTGTTGAACGATGCGATCGATTAACGCTGCATCTTGCGAAAGAGCAGCGATCTTATCGCCAGGCAAAGCCATTCCGCGATGATCGACTTGAGGCATGCCCGAGAGTTGCTTCGCAATTAATTGCTGTGTCGCTTCCGCAGCTTGCATCTGAGAAGGAGAAAGTGGCTGGCGACTGCGTCCCATATCCCAACCGCGAACTCGTAAACCGCGGCGGAAGCCTTCAGGAAATTCAGAGCAACCGATCATGGCATCGAACAGCGGGATCAACTGGTACTGCAACTGTATCGCATGTTGCCACTGACCATCGCGAACGGCGCGGAAGATTGCACCGGTCAATTCGGGTACGATACCGCTGGTCGCATTGGTGCCACCATCGCAGCCTGCCATCAGCATCGGAGCTAGAGCGGCTTCCCAACCCGTTAAGAAGCAGAAGTCGGGACGCTGTGGGCGAATCGAAGCCATCATTCGCATCATGTTCGGAAGATCTCCTGAAGAGTCTTTAATACCGACGATGCGAGGGCAGTCCATAGCGAGTCGAGTCACCGTAGCGACATCGATGGGAGAAGCAAACAATGGAATATTATAGAGCGTCACATCGACGCGGGCTGCGTCGGCGATTTCCTTGAAGTACTGATAAACCGCTTCGCTGCTGAGCTTGTAATAAAACGGAGCCACGATCGCAACGGCTCGTACGCCCATGTCACCATAAGCGTTACATGCGGATATCGTTTCTTGCACGTTGGCTTCTGCCGCACCTGCCAAGATCGGCACTCGGCCTCGAGTGTGATCGGCCATGACCTTAACGATTCGTCTTCGTTCTTCGGCGGTGAAGCGAGTGAATTCGCCGGTACTACCGTTGGGATAGAGACCGTCGACTCCATGCGCGATCAACCAATCGACATAGCTGCACAATCGGTCTTCGTCGATGCGTCCCTGAGGATCGAGAGGGACAATGTTAGGGGTGAAAATTCCAGAGAGGGATGTAGCGGGCATCGGTCCAATCCAAGTGAAAAACACGAAAATCTCTATCTGCGAGATTGTAGTTCACAATATTTAGTCAGGGATGCCCTTCTAGCGGCAGGGGGGCGAAAAATGGAGTTTCCCCTTGGATTTGCTGCGATTTAACCACCGTTTTTACTAATAAAACGAGGCCAAATATTGCCGTTATGGCCGAAAAACCGCAACCGATACCCTTTTTTCCCCCATTTGGAACGGCTTTTTCCTACTGAGTCAGTGTCCCAAGGCGATGCAATTTAGACCGTTTTTCAATCGAGTTTCCGCGAGTCTCCAACACAGTTTGGCAAATTGAGAAAGACCATTTTGCCTAACGGCAAGTAACTTCCGAAGATCATTTTAATTGGCAACCAACTACGGGCTTTTCATTACGATTTACTAACTCAAGTGGCTCTACTCGTTGGAAAATCGTCTACCGATTCAACCGCAGTCATAAGCCTTGGAGTTCGGTATACTCTGCAGTTCGCGAATCGGTGTTTCTCGCAGTGAGCGACGGATCGATTAACGCAGCATGACTTTAAAGAGGCGGTGTGAGTTCATGAGTCAGCAGAAGCAGTCGCTTGGCAATCAGTCTAGTGCGTTGACCCAAACGGCTTGGTCGCTTGCCGCACTTTGCGGTGTGCTCGGTTACAGTTGGCTTTTTCTCTCAACGTTGATTTCCAGTGACATACCTTCCTTCGGCAGTCGAGCATCGATCTTTTTGCGGTTGCTCATCCCCGAGACTGTTTATCTGGATTGGACTGCATCGGGACAGTGGCCAGCTACGTTCACAGACCGCATTCCTCTTTGGATCGCAGCTATCGCTTGGTATGGTCTGGCTTGGTGGATCGGATTATCGCTACTGAACTTTCTGGCTGCGAAAGGTTATTGCCGTATTGATCGAGAGTTGAGATCACCAATCGCGATCGCGCTCGGTTTATCGCTTTTGTCGCTGACAACTTTGGGTGTTGGCTTGGCTGGGTTACTGTCGACCAGGATTCCGATGGTTGCAGCGCTAGCAGCGTGGTTGGCAATCGCTACGATCTTATCGCTATTGGCATCCAAAGCAAAAGCCAAATCTCTCGATGATGCAACCAATAGAAGTTATGAGGCGAGCGAAGGCTTTGCTGGTTTCTTGGAGAGTGGAATTGAGAATCGCATTCGAAAATTGCTCATGTTCGCCTGCGGGTTATTTGTCATTCATTACTTTATCAGTGGAGTGATGCCGCCGCTTGAGTTCGATGTCTTGGAGTATCATCTACAGGCCCCCAAAGAATTTTGGCAACAAGGAAGCATTACTTTCCTACCACACAACATTTATGCCAATATGCCACTTGGTGCTGAGATGCATGCACTGGCTTGGATGACACTTGTCAGTGGTAATGATGGTTGGTGGTATGGAGCATTGATAGGCAAGTTGATCATATCGTTGATAGTTCCTTTGACGGCTTGGCTTATCGGTGCGTCAATCTACGTAGAGGGAAAGCGTGCTTTATCGCAAGGTGTACCAGCAGAGCGATGCGTCGGTTTGATTGGTGCTTGGGGAGGAGCCTTGGTTTATCTCAGTCTGCCTGGAATCTCTGAGGTTTCGCAATTTGGGCAAATCGATGCAGTACTTGGGCTTTACATTACCGCGACTGCGATTCTTTGGCGGCAGTGGTATTTTGAATTGGAGAGTCGTGGAACGGGGAGTGGTTTGGAATGGCTGGTGGGAATATTCGCCGGTTCTGCCCTATCGATCAAATACCCCGCATTGGTCTTTGCCGTTCTACCAATTCTATTTCTATGGTTTGTTTTTAGTCTTCGAAAGAAACAGGCGACTGCATCCATGGTGCGCGGTGGAGGATTGTTGCTTCTAGGTATCGCGTTAGCTGCGGGCCCATGGTTGATCAAGAATACAGTGCTTTGCGGAAATCCAGTTTATCCACTCGCATCGAATTTGCTTGGTGGACAGACCATTGACGAACAAAAACATGATCAATGGCAACGCGCCCATGCGATTCCGATTTGGAAGGATCCAACCAGCGGTAAGGAGTACCGATACTCGGTCCACCAACTCTCGGAATCGCTCCAGCAACTAGCCTATAAGTCGCCCATATTGAGCTTGATGTTCTTACCTTTGGCGCTGATCGGACTAGTCTGGGGACCGAGAGGTTCCACTTTTTGGATTGCTGTATGGATTGCGATAGGTTTGGCTTGTTGGTGGTTCCTCTCGCATCGACTGGATCGATTCTGGTTGCCCTTAGTACCACTTGGATGTTGGCTGGCAGGCCTTGCGCTGCGACCACTGTTGCAAATCGCTTGGGGGATTCCTTTGGCCGTTTATCTTACGTTGGGAACCTGCTACTCGCTTTGTCTATTTGCCTCTCCACCGCTCAATGATGCACGATATCTGGTAAGTCTCGATTCGTTGCGAACGGATGTGGCTGGAAAACAATTTGGTCGAGTGCCGCAAGAGATTGGTTGGATCAACGACAATATAAAGCCACAAGAGAAAGTGCTGTTTGTCGGAGAGGCTGCCGTCTTCGATGTGCGAGTACCTATGCTCTACAGTACATGCTTCGATTCTTCGTTGTGGGATTCGGTGATGCAAGAGTCAACGATTGCTGCCAAGCAAAAGAAACTTGCTGACCTTGGAATCACTCATGTGTGTATACATTGGGGTGAAATCGAACGTTATCGCAGTCCCGGGAATTATGGATTCAGAAGCGAGATTACACCGACTCAGGTCGATCAATTAAGCAAAGACGGATTGCTGATCGATGTCCCTATGGAACTGGAGTCTGGGAACGTTTCTTTGTATCGAGTGACTCCGGAGAAAAAGGAATGAATTGGGAGTGAGGTTGGCTTGCCTCTGATTCAATAGTCTCGGCAGCATTCGTGAGCGAGCGGCTTCGAGTTGGGCAGTGGTCGCAGGCGGAGCCGCATCGCCCCGCGCGATCCGAACGGAAAAAGAGCAGCAATTGTCTGAGCATGATTCCAGCAGCAACTGCGACAATCGCTAAGGCGATGACCGTTTGGAGTAGGTTGCTTTGAGGCATAGTGAATTAGCCGAACATGAGACTACAGAGGCCAAGACTACAGTAAATAAGAGCCGACGCGATAGACAAGCCAAGCGCCAACGTATGCTAAGGAAGTCATGTAAACAAAGGTGAAAATAGCCCATCTCCAGGAATTCGTTTCACGCTGAATGGTCATCAATGTTGCTGCACACTGGGCACATAGTGCAAAAAAGACCATGATGGATAAAGCGACCGGCAAAGAGAAAACGGGTCGACCATCGGGCCATTTGGCGTTGAGCAGTGCACCTCGCAACCCTTCATCTTCCTCGGTAACTTCGCCACCCAAGCTGTAAATAGTCCCAAGAGTCGCGATGATCACTTCGCGAGCAGGAAAAGAAGCAATCACACCAACTCCAATTTTCCAGTCCCAACCCAAAGGCCGGACTACCGGTTCAATCCAGTGCCCTGCCATACCCAAAAAACTATTCTCAATCGCACGGCTGCCAAGTTCAATCTCTTGCTGCTGCAAAGAATCAATTTGTGATGATGTAGCTACGATCGAGGTTGGATCGGGTGCCTTCAGTGATTGTGTTGGGTCGATCTGTCGTTCGAGTTCCTCGCGTTGAGCTTGTACTTGATGCAATTCTGTTCGATCCGCAGGGAAGTAACCCGCTGCCCAGACGAGAATGGCAGTGCAAAAGATCAAGGAACCAGCGCGCGTGACGAACGCTAAGCCTCGTTCCCATACACGCAGCGCGACAACTTCTAGGGATGGCCACTTGTACGGAGGCAACTCCATCACAAAGGGCGGCATCTCTCCTTTGAAAAAAGTCTTGCGCAGTATCCAGGCTACAGGAACAGCAATCAGTGCTCCGAGCGATTGCATGAGCAAAAGGGTAAGTCCCTGAAGTCCGATCCATCCTCCGAGCCAAGTGGTGGCTGGAACGAAAGTTCCAATCAACAGAAGATAGACGGGGAGGCGTGCCGAGCAACTCATCAGCGGAGCGACCAAGATGGTTACAAATCTTTCGGTACGATTCTCGATCGTACGCGTCGCCATGATCCCCGGTACCGCGCAGGCAAAGGAAGACATCAAAGGTACAAAGGACTTTCCGCTGAGTCCTAGCCGAGTCATCAGTTTGTCCATCACAAATGCGGCACGCGACATGTAGCCGCAATCTTCCAGGATTCCGATGAAGAAAAAGAGCAATAAAATTTGTGGAAGGAAAACGAGAACCGAACCGACACCCGCAATCACACCATCGACCAGTAAGCTTCGCAGGACACCAGGAGGAATAAAGGAACTGACCTGATCCCCTAATAAGCCTTGCACCCATTCAATTCCATCCATCGCAGGCTGGGCCCAACGATAGATCGCTTGGAAAACTAAAAACATCGCGAGGACAAAAAGAATCAGCCCCCACCACCGATGAGTTACAACTTTATCAATCCGATCGCTCCAGGTGAGTCGGCCATCTTCAGGACGCTGGAAGATATCTTGGATCGATTCGCGAATCCATTTGTAACGCACTCGCGTTTCAACTGCGGGGACTCGGCAACTTTGGTGAGCCAGCGATTGGCGAATCTCTTCCAGCTTGGCTGGTAACTCATTTACCTTATGCTCTTTAACTAGACGGTCGCACGCTTGGTTGCCCACATCCAATACCATTCGCTCAAGGAATGGAAGCGGAATATGGGTGACGTTACGTTCGCTCAGCCATTGTTGCAGTTGTTGAGTTTCAACGTGGAATGCATCGGGGAATAAGCACAGCGACTTGGGCGGTGCTTGAATGATAGTTTGTCGGATCGCTCCGCGAAGATTTTCAATGCCAACCTTCTTGGCGGCCGTCGTCGTGATGATGCACACCCCCAAGCGATTTTGTAGCGCATCGAGGTCGATATTGATTTGCTCAGTCGCAACTCGATCCCACATGTTGAGGACTAAAATGGTGGGCAGACCGAGATCGCGAACTTGAGAAAATAGATACAGGTTGCGTTCGAGGTTGGTCGCATCGGCCACGACAATCACAGCTTGTAGCGAAGGAATGTCAGTTTGTCGTCCTAGCAGTACATCGACAGAAACCTGTTCATCCAAAGTCCTCGCAGCAAGACTGTAGGTGCCAGGTAGGTCTATGATTTGGACTTCGCCTTCTTGATCGCGATAGACGCCGATCTTCTTTTCAACTGTTACACCTGGATAATTTCCGATGCGAGTGGAAATACCGCAGAGTGCAGAAAAGATTGTGCTTTTACCCGTATTCGGATTTCCGATCAGCGCAACACGAATGCAGTCGCGATCCGTTTGCGACGAACTTGCGTTTCCACTGGTAGGATTGGAAGACATGGGTGAGTGACCTGAATCAAGCTTCGTCCTTCAGCACTTCGATACGAACGCGAAATGCCTCACTCTTACGCAGCGAAAGCCTCGAACCACGGAAAGCGAATTCTAAGGGTTCTCCAAGCGGGGCCTTCCCCAGCAGACGCACCGACTCCCCTTCGATTAATCCCATTTCCATTAAACGAAGCGCGAGGCTGTCGTCTCCCTCCACTTCGATGATCGTTCCGCTCTGCCCAACTCTTAGGTCGGAAAGCTTCATACGGAATCCGATACTGCCTGATTAGAAGAAGCAACTTCTACAAGAATTTCTGTTCCAGCTTCCAACCGCAAACTCAATCGCTTGCCGCACATAGCAACGATGCAAGGCTTACCTGGACGAATCATCTGAACTTCGGTACCGACACACAGACCCATCTCATCAAGGCGATGAAGCGTGCCAGAGTCGCCAAAGAGATCTACGATCCGAGCGCATTCGTTGCAACGCAACGTATCGAGCGGCAGGATTGCGGAGTTCTGAGGTAGGCCAATCATGGAAGGAGGTCCCGTGTAATTGAGACTCAGTTTCATTTGCACTACTGAAGTATATTCGATTTGGCAATTCTCGGAAATGAGGTTTCTTCAACAGATGCTGTGAAAAATCGTTCTATTCGGACCTAATACTCCACCTGTGAGGGGTTTTTGGGTGTCTTAATCAGTTACTTGAGCTCCTTAATAGTCAGATCGGGTGGTGTGGTAGTGGGTTTTAGCGAATAAGAAATCTTGCCAGCAAACCACGAGGAAGCTGGTCGATGGGCTCAGGGCATTTCAATTGAAATTGATCGGCGCAAGTTTTTGCGGCCCGAAAACCGCTGCGCAGAGCCCCTTCCATCGTTGCCGGCCACGACGTGTCGGTCCAGTCACCTGCCAGCGCGATGCCATGGTTCGCAAACAGGGCATCGCTCGTGGGCCGTAAGGAACGCGAGTCCGGCGCAACAGAGAATACTGAGTTGGGATCGGTGACCACGCGGCTGTGAGTCAGTTTTGCCTGAGCGACTTCAGGGAAGATTTCCGTAAGATCCTTCATCACCGCTTCTGCTATAGCTTCATGATCGCCGCGTGGTAGCTGACGTGAAGCGCTAATGACGACTTGGTAGTGATGATGATTGGATGGAATGGTTGTGGTCGAAGTCGAAGCGAGATCTGTTGACGATGTCTCGCTGTCGCCAAGCCAGGGGCTACGAAATACCCATTGGCATAAACGACCCACGATGGCTGCATGCGGTTGCTTGAGCCAGGGGCGATCAAACCATAAATGCACACCGGTGATCGGGGACGATTCGAGCTGAGCGGCGCGTTGAAAGACCTCCAATACCGCGGGCGGTGTATCGGGTGAACCAAGTGACACGATATGAAACCAAGGAAGCGCAATAACGATCAAGTCAGCATGAGCTATGAACTGATCACTGAAGACCGCTCCCGTACAGCGATCTTTTTCGAACAAAAGTTTTTTTGCTGCGCGATTGAAGTGAAGCTGGATGCCTACGTCTTGGAGATACTCCTTGGCGCGATCACTGAAGATTTCCCTGAGTGGTCGTTTGGGTACTAGGATTTCGTAAGCCTTACGATGAGCAAGAAAACCATCCACAATTACTTTGCGCATCGGACCGACCGCGACTCGAGAGATTTCTTCACCTAGAGCACTGACGAGAATCGTGGTCCAGAAACGTTCGATCGTTGAAGGGCTTTGGCCGGCTGCCTGCAAGAAGGGAAGGGCAGGCTCGCTGTCCCACCTTCTATCGGAGCCGATTCGCATTAATCGCCATACTCCATAAGCAACTTCGAAGCGTTGACGGAGTGTTAGTCCAGGCCAGCCCAAGAGAAGACGATTGAGGTGGCTAGGTGCAGGCAGGATCGCGCTGGCCGATAGCGGTACATACTCTCCTTGAGGTCCATAGAAATGAAGAATGTGCTGCCGATCCCAATCCTCTTGCACTCCTAGATTTTGAATGAAGTCGACAAGGTGAGTACAGCATCCCATACCGACATGCTGGCAGTAGTCGATGGTTTGACCGGTTGACGCATCCACGAAAGACCCTGCTCGACCACCGAGTTTCGATCGCGCTTCGAACAAGTGGACATCAAAGCCAGCGTGGCGAAGATGCCAAGCTGCCGACATACCGGCTAGGCCTCCTCCAAGGACAATCGCTTTGGCTTTGGGGATCGGTGAATTCATGATCGCCATGGTCCAAAGTGAGAAAGGATCAGCATGACTTTTTTCCATGATGGAACGGTAGTGCGTCGTTTCCAAACCTGTCCAGGATCTCGGGCTATCTGTTTTAGCAACGTATGGTAGCTATGCCACATTAAGCTAAACATCCTTTTGCCATCCCCTTGCAAGTTTCCATGGATGCGCCAACTGCTTTGAAAAGCGTTCTCTGCTCGCTGCAAATACTCAGCCAGCAGTTGATTCCAGTCACCTGCCGGAGAGCCGCTGAGCCAGGACACAGAATCGCAGTGAAAGCGTTCTAGATCTTCAGCGGGCAAGTAGATTCGCCCACGCTGCGCATCCTCAAGAAGGTCTCGCAGAATATTGGTCACCTGAAAAGCATAACCGCAGTCGATTGCTAAAGGTTTAATCGATTCGACGGGGCCTTCCCAAATGTGAAGGCAGGCGATGCCAACCGTTCCCGCCACACAGTAGCAGTATCGATGTAGTTGAGCCTGTGTCTGCAGTCGCACTTCATCGAGATCCGTAAGCACCCCCTCGATGAGATCTTCCAAAAGCTCAATAGGTATCTTGTAACGCAGGATACTGTCATGAAGAGCGGGCCATAACCGATAGGATTCGTCTAGGGATTCTTCGCTGGTGGTATCGAGTCTGAAGTTGGGCTCTTTAAGCTGGCGGAGATTGTTTCTCCATTGCACGAGTCGATTTCGTTTTTCGGAGATGGAACCTTCACGATCGCTCAGGTCATCGGTCCAGCGCGCGAATGCATAGAGCGCTTCCATAGCGCGTCGGCGATCAGGGGAGAGAAGCGAAAAGCTCCGATAAAAACTGCTCCCGCTAGAACGCGAGATGTCGTGGCAGTATCGATAACTTTCTTCCAGTGGTAGATTCATTGCGCTATTTCCGGAGCAACCACTGGCAGGTGGCCGCTGAGACAAGTGAGAGCTTGTTCCAGCGACTCAGGGAAACTCGTTGACTCCAAACATCATAGCGATGTTTTCGAATAGCTTGGAGGATAGCGCGGCCTCCAGCGATAAAAAGTCGCAGATCCAAGCTGAGCCATCTAGGTACTTGCTGCACCAGCGGCTCGCCTGCTACAAAGAATTCATCCGTATATTCGACCCATTCCTGGAGTAGTTGCTGTAGTTCAGGAGTCACCTCTCGGCGCATGACCATTGCTTCGCTGACTGCATGGCGATCCATTCTTGCTTTCGGAATGTAAATCCTTCCTTTATCCGCATCGACAGAAATGTCTTGGCAAAAGTTTGCTAGTTGAAGACCCGTGCATATTAGATCGCTCAAGCGAATGTTGTCATCCGAGGCAGCATCGCTGATGGCTAGAACCAATCGTCCAACGGGATTCGCTGACCGCACACAGTAGTCAAGTATCTGAGGGTCATTATCATAACGCGTGGTAACCTGATCTTGTTGAAATGCGGAAAGCAGATTTTCGAACGGTTCGCGAGATAAATGAAATTGTTCAATCGTAGGCATCAAAGCGACAAAAACGGGATGTGACGCTTTGCCGTCAAAACAGTGGGAAAGCTCCCCGTGCCACCACTGCAGCAGTTCGGTGGCGGTGGATCTGGATTGAGTTTCGTCGGCGAGGTCGTCGGACCAGCGGCAGTAAGCGTAAATGTTGTAAAAGTGTTGCCGGAGTCTTTGAGGTAGCAGCCAACTGACAACGTGGAAATTTTCGTAGTGGCTGTGAGAGAGCTTATGGCAGTACTGCTGCGATTCCGGCAGGGTAGGGGGTGGGTAATTGCGGTAAGGCCCCCATTGTGCGAGTTCGGATTGAAACGAGACGGACGTTGAATCCATACGGTTTATGCCGTTGCTCCGAAATCGGATCTGTAAGTAAGCCAAGGATATCACTGCAAAAAATTACAAATCAGCTTCTTTGACGGTTGCTGACGGGTGATCTTCTACAATCTGGGAATGTATCAGGATCCGATTTAGGATACGATAAAGGAAAGGCAGGGGGAGTGATTCTCCGCCGATAGCTGACGATTTTATAGGGATTTGCAATGCAGATAATGTTAGCGGCACCCCGCGGTTTTTGCGCCGGGGTCAACATGGCGATCGAAAGTTTGGATTTAACGATTCGACAGTTCGGAACACCCGTCTATGTCTATCATGAAATCGTTCATAACCAGTATGTGGTGAAAACGTTTCGCGAGAAGGGGGCTGTATTTGTCGATCATCTTTCCGAAGTTCCCGAAGGATCGACGCTCTTGTTTTCCGCGCATGGGGTATCTCCAGAGATTCGACGCGAAGCTCAGTCAAGGAAATTATTCGCTATCGATGCAACTTGTCCTCTAGTCACCAAAGTGCATTTGGAAGCGATTAAATTTGCCAAAGGTGGCTACACGATTATCTTGATCGGCCATGAAGGGCATGATGAAGTTATCGGAACCATGGGCGAAGCTCCGGAAGCGATTCTCTTGGTCGAATCGAAAGAGGATGTTGATAAGCTCAACTTTGAACCAGGTTCCAAGCTCGCCTATCTCACTCAGACCACGCTTAGTGTCGACGATGCCAACCGCATCATTCTAAGACTTCGCGAACGATTCCCTTGGATCGAAGGTCCAGCGAAGGAAGATATTTGTTATGCCACGCAAAACCGCCAAGAGGCAGTGCGCATGCTGGCTGGTCAGGCCGATGTGGTACTGGTTTTAGGGAGTCAGAACAGCAGCAACAGTCAACGCTTGCGCGAGTTGGGAGCGGAGCAAGGAAAGAAATCTTATTTGATCGACGGTCCGGAAGGTATTGATGCCGCATGGTTTCGCGGTGATGAGAAAGTTCTTATCACGGCAGGTGCTAGCGCTCCAGAGTCGGTCGTTCAGAATACGATCGCTTATCTCCAAGATAAGTTCGGTGCGACGATGGAAGAAGTCGTTATCCGCCGCGAGGAAGTTCACTTTCCACTCCCCAAGGCCCTCCGTGAGTTTGCCAAGGACGCTGCCAACTAAGAACAATAGCCGAACCCAAGTGTCGTTCGTAGATTACACAGTGCATTGCTCGAGAATGTAATGAGCTTTGGTATATGATGGTTCCATTCCATTTAAAAATCCCATTCAGAAATATCGCGATCGTTTTTTGATCCCTAGGGCTATTCTGAAATACGGATTATGAGCATGCTTGATTTGTTTCTGTTGATTCCTCGGTTCGATCGGTCACTTTCCTCATTATGGTTTAAGTTGCCCAAAATGTAATAGCCAAAAAATTATGATCGAAGAGATATCGACTTTGGTTGGTCTGTCGATATTTGCTCGCAAAAGCTTGGTTTAAGAAAATTGGCTCTAGCTGAATGTGGATAGTTGACGCTATCAAACGTGGACAATTTGTTTTTTGGCTGTCTTGTTTGTTTTCAGCCGATTCTTTCATGGTAGTTGGGCGTGGTGCAACCTCTGGGGTTACTGGTTGCGATTTGATTCTCTTAGGTCATTGCTCGATCAACATGCCTAAGCCATGGTGGTCTAGTTAACCATCTCTCTTGGTCTCTTCCGGTTCACTAAGTTCGTGACAGCCAACTTTCGGCTCCAGCCTCCAGCAGAGTATCTCGACTGCTACCTTGGCGGGAAATCCATTTCTCTCTAGTGGGAAACCTTCGAACAAGTAAGCCGGGAAAGCTGCTGATTCTGCCATCTTCACCCAGTAAACCGATCCCTGAAAAAAACAATGAACCTCTCCACTCTCTTGCGCGTCCCTGCTTATGAGCAGGACTGATGCGCAGTTTCACCTTCCACTGTGACGCTAATCGCTGAACGACTCGTACATTTAGCTCCCAAGTAACCGGTTGGTCTTCGCTTGCCCCGATTCAGGGTAAGCATTGGAAGATCATCCCTCTGGCTTGGCACACTGTTTGCGTACTTCTTTCTACAGAGACGCTTTCCCTCATCGATATCGCTTACACGCCGGAGGCTCCTCACATGCCAACGATCTGTTTTCTCCTGGCTATTACGCTGTTGACCGATCACAACAGCCTCAATGCCACCAGCAATCATTCATTCCATGAAAGTGATCCGTCCTTACATTCTGCTACCAGCCAAAGCAAACTCGCAACTCATAGTGGCGCGGTGGATTCCAGGTTCATCCATGAAATCAACTACCATCCAGAACTTCAGCAATTTCTGAACAATAACTTGCAACGAGAACTTCAGTTATCGCTTCAGAGAGAGGCAATTTTACGGAGCGAGCTTGAAAAGCTCCAGCTTCTGGAATCTTCAAAGAATAAACCGGTTCCTGAAAAAAACAGCGAACTCCTTCAGCCTCCTGCGCGTCCCGGCTTACGAGCAGGGCTGTTGCTCAGTTTTACTTTACCCTGTGGCGCTACCGCTGAATTACACCTACATGCCACCGCACCTAATCGGTGGTGTGTTCATGAGCATCACGCTCAACGCTTGATCCGAAGAACGCCTGTTCTGAGAAACTCACCCTCCGATGGCTCGCGACTGCTTGCCATTCTGGAGGATGGCAAGACTCATGTTTATATCGATTCCCGTAACTTGCTTCAGATCGTCGTCAATCCCTAACACGGTTCATCTACCTACCGAGGTTCTCATCATGAAATCTTTCCTCGTTTCATTTGTCATCCTATCTTCTGCTGCCTGCATTGGGTTGGCTCAGACCGATGATTTTGACTCCACCAAGGTCGTCATTCCCGATTCACCTACCCAAGCATTTGATCAGGTTCGTAAAGACTATCTCGATTTGATCAACCGAATTCGTGAACGAACGGCGAATTGGCTCAAGGCTCAGGAAGCTGCGAAGATCGCTGCATCCTCCAACGACAATGCTAAAAAAATTCTTGCCGTAAGAGCGCGCTTGCCCGTTATGGAGGAGAAGATCGAGATTTTGCAAGGGGTAGTGGATTTGGGAACTCGGGTGGACCAGTCCTACCAGGAAGCCAAAGCCGCTCTTGATCAAGATATCCAGAGCGAGACCGATCAGTTGGCGGATACTGCCAAACGCCAGAGAGAAAGCATGGCCGATATCGTCAAAGCTACCGACTTGATGAAACGCGTCGAGCAGGTGCTCGGTAGTGAAGAGGCCATCGATGCTCTATTGGCAAGAGACGAACTATCACTTGAAGAACGCTTCCATGTGACACAGTTCAAGCTGGAGGTTGAGTCGCTCATGAATGAAATCGAGGCTCAAAAACAAGGCATGAGCGCTGCAGCTGATGCCCTGCTGGAACTGGAAAACGACCGCCTTCGACTGACACTCGGCTACTTTGAAATGAAATTGAACATCAAGAAGGCGGTCATTACCCAACGCTCGCTTCACCAGATCTATCAGAACGACCATGCCTTCCTGAAGGCCTTGGCTCGTCGTCAGAGAAGCAACTCTGAAGCGCTACAGGGACCATTACCACAGCCCGAGATTCCTGCTTGGGACAACGCCAAAAGCCTTAGCCCTAGCCTACCACCCGCAACCCAGCGCGGTGCTAGCTTAGGAGGAAACAAAATCAGTTCAGCAGACCTTGAGGCCTTTATGAAATCTCAGAACCAGGAGAATCCGCAATGAAAACCAAAGCTCTTTCCATCGCACTGATCGCACTCGGGGGATTGCTCTCGGGTTGTTCTCTGAAAACCGAGAACCCCCAATCGCAGTCCACTTCCACCGCCGATTCCTCGGGAGCGCAGCCCCCTCCTGTGCTCGATGAACCCACACTGGATCCGAATTGGGATCGAGTCAAAGAGTTAGTGAACAAACTCTAGGACATGTCGTTTTAGTTAAATCTCTTATTTCACTCATGGAAACCCAGATCATGAACAAGTCAATTATCACCGCCGTTTTGCTCGCTAGCTTTGCGTTCGCTGGATATCTCCCGGCTCAGACTTTTACCAGTGATCCTGTGCTCGATGACTCCTTGGCAGCGGAAGTCTCTCCGTCGGATAACCAGGAAGAAGGCTCTGGTGCGGAAGGAGTTCCCAGTGTGGGAGATAGCCAAGAGTCGACTCTGATGACCGAACGACAGCGCGATATCCTGAACCGTCTGGATAATGAATCCCGAAACGGTTACCGCGAGCAGCGAAAGCAAGATTTCGAGTATGTCGAAAAATTGCTGGCTCGCAAGATGGCCGAGCGTGCTGCGAAGTTGCCTAACGCGGATTCCAAACTCCCTAGCGCCTTGCCGCAATCAGCCTCTGCCGTGAAGCCAGCGGCTCACACTCGACTGAAACCGGTTCTCCAGAGAGAGTCTTCCGAACCTTCCAGCAACCTGGAGGCTCTTATCAATAGCTTGATTCGGCGCATCGAAGTCCTTGAGACCGAAGTGGCTACCCTCAAGGCTCAGCTCAAAGAGTAGTCAGCAACGTTTTTGAATGTCTCTTACTAAAGGGTTCTGCTCCCCATGACCAACCCAACTCCCATTCGTAAGGAAAGTTCTATGACCAAGATGTTCTTTCGTTTACTCTCCGGCGTGATACTCGCGATCTTCTTGATCCCCTGTATCCAGTATCTCATCGATACCTATGGAGGACACGTTCAGCTCCCACGCCTGATACTTCAAGGCAAAGAGAACCTCAGCAGCGCCTACCACTGGATGCAGGAGCAGGCCTCCCGTGGTAGCGAGAGCCGGGTCGAGACGCTGGTTGAGGAGTCGGAACAAATCGCCGCTGAAGCTGAAGAACAAATCAACGAGCTTCGTGCACGTAAGCTCGATTCCGAAGCTAAGGCGCTAGAGGCTCAGAGAGACAACTTCGTTGACAAAGCCAATCAACGTATTGGCATGGAAGTTGCAAGCAAGAAGGAACTCGATGCTGAGCTCCTGAAGTACAAGATCAAGCAACGGGCCAAACAGCGATCTACCAACGCTCAGCAAGAACTGCGC
>Ga0315904_10000122_pt1 | contig 121745 bp, 112 predicted proteins | sample LakEriMetagenome_6_FD_203529 | JGI IMG/M metagenome (GOLD analysis project Ga0315904, IMG submission 203529) | Freshwater fungal communities from buoy surface, Lake Erie, Ohio, United States - Buoy 12 MA120 | ecosystem: Environmental > Aquatic > Freshwater > Lake | place: USA: Lake Erie, Ohio...
ATAACGTTCTGCGCCTTTGGAAACTGTGAGTGAGACGGTACCGCCTGGAGCTATTGAATCTCCAGCTGAAGGTTGCGTTGAGATGACTCGACCTTTGGCAATCTCCTCATCAAAACGCTCTTCCACAATTGTGGTCTGCAAGCCAAGGCCAGCAAGCGTGGTATTGGCTTGTTCGACGTTTGCACCTACAACAGATGGGAACTTCACCGATGCTCCAGGTCCGGCTAAAACCCACCAGCCGGTACCAGCAAGGAGAAGAGCGAGACCTGCTGCAATCCAACGATTACGTTTTACTCTGTTGCTTACTTTCCTTCGAGCTCTCACCTGATCTGTAGTCTCTGGGGTTTTTGCGATCGGTGAGGGCGACGGAAGTTTTCTTGAGCGCTTCTTACTTTTTTCTCGCATCGGAGCAATGGGAATATCTAGTTCGAGACTGAGTTGCGGACCCGCAGGATTGAGAGCATGTGAAATAGCAAGTAGCTCGGTATGAAATTCCTGAGCATCGCGTGGACGCTCATCGGGATCGACACGTGTTGCGCGATAGATAAGGTCATCAAGTGCTGGAGGAACGTTCTCAACAAGTGAACTGATGCGAGGAACCTGTGAGTTCACATGCATAAAGGCAATCTGAATTGGTTCATCACCTTCAAATGGTCTGTTTCCAGTGAATATTTCAAAAGCAGTAATCGCTGCTGAATACACATCACTTCGAGAATCGGCAATTCCTCGCGATACTTGCTCTGGAGAAAGATACGAGACGCTCCCTAAGATCACACTCGACTCAGCGGTCATGGTGCTTCCAATGAGTGCGCCCTTTGCCAAGCCAAAGTCGGCAATCTTGATACGGCCCTCTTTGGAAACGAGAATATTTTCAGGTTTTACATCGCGGTGAACGATTCCTAATTTATGTGCAGCTCCTAGAGCGCTTAACACCGGAAGCAAAAACTTAATTCCATCTGCAATCGGAATACTTCCGCGCTCCGTTAAATACTCTCGCAGCGTATGTCCGACAACCATCTCCATCACTATGAAGACCGCAGGTACTCCACTCTGATTCCACCCTTGATCCTGCACCGAAACAATATTCGGGTGACTAAGCGCTGCAGCAGCCTTAGCTTCCCGAATAAACCGTTCGACGAATTGTTCATCTTGTGCAAGATGAGAGTGCATGATTTTGACGGCAACGCGGCGATCAAGTCGAGTATCGAGGGCTTCGTAGATCGTGGCCATTCCTCCTGAGCCCATCTGGCTGAGGAGCTGATAGCGCCCATCAATGAGATGGCCAGTGAGATCAGACATGAGTGAATTTTATGTTGAAAGGATGAATTCAGAGCGCTCTTTCGTGCGATCTCTAGCGAAGTGTTGCCGTTGTTGATCAAGCCAACCCTTCATCGACTCAGAAATATGATCACCATCGCGTTCAATCACGCGCTGGAATCCGATAATCGGATCAAGATCGATCCAGATAGATGTGGCGAGGAACTCTTCAACTGCCACTTGCGAGCTACCGACACCTTCTAGGATCAATAGCGATGTGCTTGCACAATGTCGCGGTGGATCAAAATCATTCTGTGACCAGTTGAAGGGGGAGTAAATCAGTTCTTTCCCAGCTTTATGAGAACGTGTGATCCACGTTAATGATTCGGTGAGAGCCGTGCCCAGCGCATCTTCCCATCCGGCGTAGAGATCATCCATGTGTATGACGGTTATCGTGAAGTCCTGAGCGAGAGCAAGAGAAAGAGTTGCAGAAAGAGTTGTCTTCCCCGCCCCAGCCGGCCCATCAATTGCGATGATTGGTTGATCAGATGTCTTACAAATATCAGCGAGTGCTGCGATAAGTTCCATACCACTGCCTCCACCCGACCGCTGCAACGATTGTAAATATCAGAAAGAGACCAGAAGTCAGGTAGACCTCTTGTGAGTAAAAAAGCGATGTGTAACCAATATTGATCACAAGCCACATCGGCCACGCTTCATATTTTTGATAAATCATGAGCATCTGAGCAGTAATCGAAGCAAAGAGCAGTACAGCGTCGGCGTATGTTGCAGCTGCACCCACACGTTCGAGTACTGGCCCAAGAAGGAGGGTAAATCCGGCGATTCCTAGTAGTGAGTAAAGACGGTAAGAGTTTTTAAGTCGTCCCGGTACGGCACCATTTTTGCCCCAGCCAAACCAGCCGGCAATCGCTGCTGCGATAAATACAACCTGCAGAACGGCGCTAGCAAAATATTCTGATTGAAAGTAGAAGACACCATAGAGCACACTTCCCACTACCCAGAATGGCCAGGTAATTCGTTTTCCAGTAACTCCGAGAGAGACTGCGATGAATGAGAAGAGTGCTGCAAAGATTTCAAGGGTAGACATGAGTGATTCCTTTCCACATCCGCATTACCGGACGGGTCTAGCGGTCGATCTCACGTTGAGATCCTCTCAGCAGCGCCTGTAACAAGCGCATGTGCTCCCGCGTTTTTAGTCTAGCGCACGTCGAGCAGATAGTGCATGTACATATGCTTTTCCTGCGACACGAATTCGGCGGGCCATAGAAGTCTGTGCCCGCTTGTTAAAGATGTCGTACCCAATAGCTTCTACCTCATCAACAATTCCACAGTAAAGCTCACTAGCGGCACGAATGCAGGGCTGGCTTGTGGGATGCAGTAGTTCAATACCGGGATCGGCTTCTTTCTGTAACTCGCGCACTCTCGCGATTTGAAACTTAAGGGCACGAACAATTTCAGGCGTTAATCTGCGCGCAGAGAGCATCTCTTGATCAACACCTTCGGCAGCGAGTTCATCAAGAGGTAAATAGATACGTCCCCTATCAAGATCTTCGGCGACGTCTCTAATAAAGTTTGCCAACTGGAAGGCGATACCAAGTTTTTCCGCCGGTAGATACGCCTCGTCGGAAAGTGGTCCAAGAATAGGCACCATTTGCAGGCCAATGACAGCAGCTGAGCCGTAGACATATTCACTCAAATCTTTATATGTGGCGTAGGTGCCAACGGTTAAATCCATCTCCATTGAGTGAAGGAAATCGACAAAGTATTGGTGGGGGATATCAAAACGCTTGACGGTATCAACCAGTGCAGCACCTACAGCATCATGACTCTTACCAATTGCTAAGTCATTAAGTACGCCAGAGCTCCACGTATTGAGAACTTCCGCCTTCTCTTCCGGGGTAAGTGTTGATGCTAAATCGTCAACGATTTCATCGGCATACCTAGCAAAACCGTACAGTGCATGAACAAATGGCCGTTTACCCTTTGGCAACAGTAACGTTGCAAGATAATACGTTTTTCCATGTAAGGAGTTCAGCCTCTTGCATTCGCTATACGATGCCCGCAAGGCAGGATCCAAAATCCCTGCAGCATCTAACTCATTCATTACTTAACAGGTCCGACGATTCGTTCGGCGGCAAGGCGTCCTGAGATCAAGACCATCGGAACTCCCACTCCTGGCTGAGTTCCAGATCCAGCAAAGACGATGTTTTCAAAACCGGCAGCGATGTTACGTGGTCTAAACGGTCCGGTTTGGAAAAACGTGTGCGCACTAGCAAAAGGTGCTCCGCGCTCCATTCCTTGGGCTTGCCAATCAAGTGGTGTTGTCATTACTTCGGTCTCAATACCAGTGTTGAAATCGGTATAACCGCGATCCTCAAGTGTCTTAATCATCTGATCACGGTATGGACCAGCCTGCTTCTTCCAATCAATATCGGCATCAAGGTTTGGGGTCGGATAGAGAATGTAATACGACTCTTTACCAGCAGGAGCGAGTGCGGGATCGTCCTTACTTGGAATCGTGACAAGGACTGAAGGGTCTGTCATGAGAACTTTTTTATTAATCAATTCATCGAATACGCCATCCCAAGACTGCCCAAAGTGAATATTGTGATGAGCGGTATGTTCGTACTTCTTTGAAGATCCAACAAGCAAAGTCACGCAGGAGGGCGAATACTTGAGGCGCTTGATATTCAGCGGAGTTTTGCCGAGAAGATCACGCCAAACAACAGGTAAATCTGGATTCATCACGAGGGCATCGCATTCATAACGCTCACCTGTTGCCGTTGTTACTGCACGAGCACGTGAATTTACAACGTCTACACCGGTGACCTCTGTGTTGTATTTAAAGGTCACTCCGTGCTTTTCAGCAGCTGCCGCTAGTGCACGCGGAACTGCATGCATTCCACCCTTAGGAAAGAAGACACCATTAACAGAATCCATATATGCAATCACTGCATAGATAGCAAGCGCCTGTTGCGGGCTCACGCCGGCGTACATAGCTTGAAATGAGTAGACCTTCTGCAGGCGCGGATCCTTGAGGAACTGATTTACCTTTGGAGCAAGTCGTCTAAAGCCACCGAGTGCGACTAGTCGAGCAAGGTTTGGGGTTAAGAGATTAAGGGGTGAATCAATATTGCGATCGATAAAGTCGTTCATCTCATACTTATATAGCTTTGTGACAAAATCTACGTAGCGACGATAGCCGAGTGCTTCTTCCGCACTTACCGTTCGCCTAATTTCCTCTTCCATCTCCGCAGTATTTGCATGTACATCGATAACGCTTCCATCATGATAGAACGCACGATAAAGAGGCTTTACCGGTGTTAGTTCCAGCCAATCTTTCATATCTTCACCGACGCATGAGAATGCATCTTGAATAAGAGAGGGCATGGTCAGAACTGAAGGGCCGGTGTCGAAGGCATACCCATCTTTTTGAAGGAGTCCATTACGACCACCGGGAACACTCTCGCGCTCTAGGACTGTCACCTTGCGTCCAGCACCGGCAAGGCGTAGCGCAGCACTTAAGCCAGCAAGACCAGCGCCGACAACAACGACATGATCTGTTGGTCCCTTAATGCGTGCAACCATGGTGGTTCCTAACTCTTTCGCGCAGTTGCACTAGCTGCAAGTGCTGATAACAATTCTTGAGAATCAGGTGCAATCTCATGAGATTTCGATGCCTGCAAAGCGTCATATGTTAATTTCTCAATTAACCCTTCAACACTTTCTACAGCGCCACTTTCCATGATGATGCCCCGAAGTACTTCAATGATCTCATGAGACAGGTCAGGCCGCCCGAGATAGGAATTCAGCTCGCTTCGTCCAGCATCGGTGGTGCGCTCCATCGCCATCGCCATCAAAACTGTGCGCTTGCCTTCACGCAAATCATCTCCGGCAGGTTTTCCAGTGATAGCTGGATCACCAAAAATCCCCAAGAGATCATCACGTAACTGAAATGCCTCACCGAGAGGCAGGCCATACTCTGATAACTTCCAGTTGAGCGGATTATCTTTGCTTGGGCTAGCCAGAGCAATCGCGGCACCTAAATGGAGCGGGCGCTCAATACTGTACTTTCCAGATTTAAATCGTGCGATACGGAGAGATCGCTCTACGCTAAAACTTTTCTCACCCGCCTCGCGAACATCGAGATATTGCCCGGCCATCAGTTCGATTCTCATCTCATCATGAATCTCTAGCGCACTTAACAATTGTGCCGATGAGATTCCAGATGTATGGAGCATATGATCGGATTGCACCAGCGCAAGATCACCCAAGAGAATGGCAGCGGCGGCACCAAATTGCTCCGATAGCCCAGCCAGTGCTTGTTCTTGATGAAGGTTTTCAAAGCGTCTGTGGATCGCAGGTTTTCCGCGCCGGGTATCGGAAGCGTCCATAAGATCATCGTGAATGAGGGCGCACGCTTGTAAGAATTCAAGACTTGCAAATGCTTTGATCTCGTGTGGCCCCACAACTTTGCCAGCTGCTCTATGGCCTGCATATGCAAAGAGCGGACGCAATCGTTTTCCACCGTCAAGAATGAACTCTTCTAACCCATCGCACACGGGGGCTAATTGCGAACCAATAGTTGTCAGATGTATCCGCGCATCGGCAAGGTATGACGCCAAGGCTGCCTGTACTTGTTCGCGCACCGATACAAGTTCATCCATAACCTGACTATTCACGGGGGCAACGGTACCCTGACGCCGTGAGGATGCGACCTGAAAAGACTATGTACTCATTTGAGTTTTTTCCACCAAAAGATCTCGCTGGGGAAGAACGTCTGTGGCAAGCTCTAGAAACTCTGGCACATCACACCCCTGATTTCGTCGCTGTCACCTACGGTGCAGGGGGTGGAACTCGAGACCGAACCATTCGCATTACTTCAGAGATCACAGCACGCACCAAGATTCCAACCGTTGCACATCTGACCTGCGTTGGTTCAACACGTGCAGATTTAATTGAAATTCTCAATCGTTACACCAATGCCGGAATAAAAAGCATTCTGGCACTTCGCGGAGATCCTGTTGGTGGACCCCGCGCTCCATGGACGCCGGTAGATGGTGGACTCACCCATGCCGATGAATTAATCACTCTCGCGAAAGAGCATGGCGATTTTACGATTGGCGTTGCCGCATTCCCCGACGGACATCCAAATTCTGGAGGAGATTTCAACAAAGATATTGATGTCTTGCTTCGAAAAGAATCTCTAGGCGCTTCATTTGCGACCACTCAATTTTTCTTCGAGATCGATAAATGGAAACGCTTAGTTGACACCTTAGAGTCTCGCGGTTCAGAGTTACCAATTATTGCTGGAGTATTGCCGGTCACCAATGTAAAGCTACTCACGAAGATGGCAGAACTTGGTGGAACACCAATTCCACAGTCGATAGCAGCGCGGTTTGCTGCGGTTGAAGCTAACCCAGATGATGTTCGTAAACTCGGAGTAGAGATTGCACTAGATCTTTGCAACGACCTTATTGATGCAGGTGCGCCGGGAATTCATTTTTACACGATGAATAGCTCGACTGCCACAAGTGAGATCTTTACATCTCTTCAAGATCGGCGCTAGAAAATGAAGCGCGAAGAATTTTTCACAGTGTGGTCGAAGCTTCATCTAGGAGCTGAAGTCTCGGGAATAGTTAAAGGGTGGTTGACTATTTCTTACGGAATCGCTCGAGCACTGAATCTTCTACGCATTACCCCCAACATGCTTACCCTGGGAGGGATTCTCTTCGCAGCGGCGGCACTGTTTTATCCAACTTCAGTTATCGCTCTCATCTGTTTAGTCCTCTCGCTTATCTGCGACGGGGTCGATGGAAGCGTTGCCATTATTGGAGAGCGCCATAGCAAACTCGGGGCGATCGCCGATGCAATTGCAGATCGAATCACTGAGGCGCTCTGGTTTATTGCTCTTTATCAATGGGGGATTCCAACAGAGATTTGTTTAGCCCTCTTTGCACTTGCCCTCACACAAGAGTATGCGCGTGCGCGTATGGCATCACTTGGATACGATCAGATTGGTGTTGTTACCATTGCAGAAAGACCCGTGCGAGCTAGCGCTATCGCAATCTTTATGGTGCTTGATTTACTACATTTTTCCTTCGCAGCGATAGCTATCTATATCTTTACGGCTATGGCTCTCTTTAGTGTCTATCAAGTGATGAAGGCTGCCCGAGGCTATCTCGTTCAATAATTGCTTGGGCGACAATTTCTGCACTGAGTCCCACTAGCGGAAGTCCACCACCCGGATGTGCCGATCCACCCACGCAGAAGAGACCCTTAAGCGGGCTTCGGTTCTTTGCGCGATTAAATGCGCTGCGGGCTCCATTGCTCGAAGTTCCGTAAATTGAACCACCGGGCGCCATGACACTTTTTTCTAAATCTGCAGGTGTGCGAATCTCCAAAAGCTCAAGTCGGTCACGAATTGAGATTCCCCGAGATTCAATCAGATCAATAATCTTCTGCGCATAACTTTCTGCAACAGCGCGATTATTCCAATCGTATGAATCTGAACCGTGTCGAGGTGCATTAACTAAAACAAACCAGGCTTCATGCCCAGCCTTGCTCACCATGGTTGGATCATGCGGTGCGCAGATATAGATCGTCGGATCTTCGACCGGAACCTTCTTATTGAAAATCGCTTCAAATTCGTCATCGTAATTTTCCGGAAAAAGTATGGTGTGATGTTCAAGCGGAGTATCAGTAGATGGCTTGAGTCCGAGGAGAAGCGAGAATCCAGCAAGAGAAGGCTCCATTCTTTGGATCTTCCGTTTGGCCCGACGAACGGCACGTGGTGGGTTCTCAATTAACTTCGAGTAGATAAGTCCAGCATCACTATTTGCAACGATAGTTGTTGCGTTTACCGTTCTGCCATCTTCTAGCACGACTCCGCTCACTGCACCTTTTTCGTGAACGATATGAGCGACAGGTGTATTGAACTCGAAGGTGACGCCACGATCGAGGCATCTTTGGTAGAGAGCATCTGCAAGTTTTCCGATGCCGCCAGTGATATGCCACGCGCCAAAGGCTTCCTCAACAAAAGCGATGGATGAAAGAACAGCGGGCGCGGTTCGGGGATCTGATCCACTATATGTGGCATATCGATCTAAAATCTTTTGCAATTGCGGGCTCTTGATATTTAATCCACGGATAGATTTCCAGGGAGCAATTATTCTCATGTCACGAATCAAGGAGCGACGCTTCAGTAATGATCGCATCGATGTAAGTTCTGATTCGATAAATGGTTCACGAGAAACATCCCACATCGATTCCGCTCGCTGCATTATTGAGTCCCACTCTGCGGCAGCCTCGGGTCCAAGGGATGATGTAATCGAATCTAGCGTTTTCTTCCGTGAGAGATTGGCAAATGTCACATGTGAGCCATCATGAAATCTGTAATCAAATGATGGGTCAACTGATTTCAATTCAACAACTCTTCCCAGGACATCACCGGTGCGTTGAAAGAGATCGCGATAAACAGCAGGAAGTGTCAGCAGGGATGGCCCAGTATCAAATGCGTATCCGTTAATCCACTCAGTTCGACACTTACCGCCGTGGCGATCTCCCGCTTCAAAGACTCGAACGCTATAGCCCTTCTTGGCCAGACGAGCTGCAGTTGCCATGCCACCCATACCTGCACCAATAACAATCACATCTTTAGTAACGGCGTTCATAGTGAACGCCCCTTCCACGTGATCTGCTTGCGATAGAGATTGGAATAGAGAAGCAGATAGATAAAGACCACAGTTGAGATGGGGTGCAAGAGCGCGTCGATCAGTAGTGATCGGGAAGAGAGAGCCGAGACCAGCCGTGAAGCGATCACAAGCAGAAGGGCAATTGTTGCAACAGTAGATCCTGTGATTGCAAAGATAAAGGGAATTAATCCAGAGATGGCCATGACGATTGCGATTGCAAGTGAACCCACTATTCCACCGAATCCTTGCGATAGTGATTTTCCATACCCCGCACGAATCTCGCTGAAGTTGGAGTACATACGGGTGGATGCAACAGTTGAACCATCACAGACACCTCCATGAAAACCATTGCGCACTAGTAAGCGAGCGAGATCAATATCATCAAGAACACTTGATTTAATTGCTTCAAATCCACCCGCCTGAAGGAGTGCGCTTTTTCTGATAAAAAAGAATTGACCATTTGCTACCGCTAGGGATGCTCGCGCACTCTTCATAGCAAGTCTTAATGGAACTGTTGTCATCCAGGTCCATTGTAAAAGTGGTTGAATCAAGCGCTCCGAAAGTGTAAGCGCTATCTGCGCTGGATACGGCGATAGGAAATCAACACCAGTGCGCTTGAGAACTACATCGATTGTGGAAATTGCATAAGGAGTCAATCGCACATCAGCATCGATGGTGACGAGAAATTCATTCTTTGCTTGCGCAACCCCGTGCGATAAAGCCCATGGCTTACCCAGCCAACCGTGCGGCAACGGCTCCGCGTTGATCACTGACATTGCGGAATGATCGGCTACTGCGTGCAGCAAGAGCTCATACGTGCGATCGGTTGAATTGTCATTGATGAAAATTACTTCACAGCGAGGGTGTGTTATGGCCGCCAGGCTTTCTACCAGCGCCAACACATTCTCTTCTTCGTTTCGACAGGGAATAAGCAGTGAAAAACTAAGATTTTCCGAGCCCACCTTTGGCGGCCTCACCATCGTGAGTGAATTAGCAACTGCCATGAGCAAGAGAAAGGAATTGATTCCAAGAGCGATGTTAAGGAGAAGAGACATAATCAATTACGCGCGATTGAGCCAGCGGTTGAAGAAATATGGCGCCAGGATTGCGCCATAGATTGCCCCAGCAAAGAGTGCCAACCCTGGGCGATCAAAGAAGAAAAATTGAGAGATAAATCCACCGATAAGACTCCAGCCTAAGAAGATGTCGGCAACCAATGTGCTGGGAGCTTCTTTACGTCGCTCTGTTGGAAGAATGAAGTGGAGTATTGCGATAAGTGTCAAACCTGAAAGCAACCATCCAAAGGGATTAGATAATGGAATTTCTGGAGCGAATGGAAAGGCCGCCCCTGTCACTTCCCATGTCCACCGTCCTGCAGTAACCATCTGGGGATCAAGAAAGAGATCCCAACCCATCAAGATCGCGCCTCCGTATAAAAATACCCATGCACCGGCAACGCGACGGGCAGCAATAAGTGCGGGGTAGGCCATCATCGCCCACGCAAATGGAACAACTAGTGGCACATCTACAATTAAGAATCCCAAAGTGCTGCTGTACTCATAGACCCCGAATGGCCAACCAGTATTTACGCCAATCGTTTCAATCACGAGTGCGAAGACAGTTGTGATTGCAATATAGGTCAATGCAAACTTGCTACCAAAGCTCATCCAAGCGTGCACGAACATCGCGGCTGCTCCGCAATACACAGTGAGCAGAGTGAGAATCTCAAGCGGTCTGCCATCAAGAAGTGGATAGGGAATTTGAAGCAAAATTGCGGCACCAACAATTGCGATGAGAAATATTTTTGAACGCTGAGATTGACCTCGACGACGGTTTGCCCGCGGCGTGAAATCTCGAATAGACATGGGCTAAGTCTGCCCTACTAGAGTTTCCCACGCACATTACGTACTGCAAAGCGCGAAAACAACTCCTCGGCATACCAGTTGTACTGCGCTGTTGCCTCAATTGCCTTCTGATGTGCCTGACCTTTATAAGCAAAATCACGTAGGGCTTTTCCATTTTCCCAGAGTGAAAAAGTGCCCTGTAATCCAATAGGGGCTTCACCTATGCCGATGGCTGAAAGAAGACCAGGGGATTGATGTAGTTCGGTTGAAACTGGTGGGACCGCAGCCCAGAATCTAAAGTTCTGCAGCCATTTAATGCGCGCGCGAGTGATAGCAACAACTTTTGTATCAGCTGAAGGAGTGTGGCTCCAGTCAAAGGGATTAGATCCAGACCAGAGCCCATGAGCTGCGATCGGATCAAGAGTCATCCTGACTTCATTGGATGCTCGAGCCTTCCAACCCTGAATCACAGCGTTGCTGTCAATGGAATCTAGGCGAGCTTCATCAATAACAATAAGTGCGCCCCATCTAGAAAGATCGGCATCACTGGGTGTGAAATTTTCTCCAGTGCCAGTACCTAGCATCTTTGCGAAGTGAACACCAGAAGATTTTCTCAACCGCCTACGATCGCGTGCCATCGAGAACAGTGCAAAGGGGAGTGATTTCTTTTCGATCTTCCAAAAATATGCAACGACAACCTTAGACATACTCAGCTACCAACAACCATTGGCTGAGCACCGGTACATTCAAGTAGTTCGGTAAATGAGGTGGGGTAGACCGCATGGGGATGTCCAGCAGCAGCCCAAACAATGTCGTAATCGTTTAACGCTTCATCAATAAGGATTATTTCTGGCTTTGAAATCCACCCCAATGGGCTCACGCCACCGATTGAGAAACCGGAAATTTCTTTTACGAAATCAGCGTTGACGCGACCGAGTGAATCTATCTGCAATTTTTGGGCAACGAGATTGGTATCAACGCGATGACGACCACTCGTAATGATTAAGAGAGCTCCTCCTGATGGGAGTTTAAAGATCAGGGAAGAAGCGATTTGGCCAACCTCGACGCCAAGTGAATCGGCAGCTTCTTGAGCAGTGCGGGCACTCTCGCTCAAAGCCACAATTGATCCTTGCACACCAAGGGATTTCATCGCTTCGGCAGCTCGCATGACAGATGCGCGCTCGAGAATGTGTTCCATAGGTGAAGAGTACGACAGACAGTGCCTGATCCATCTGTAATCGTGGGGCAGATGGTTTAGCGTTAGCCGTTATGAGCCCGCAGAGATTACGAGCAACTACCCCTGTCGCGATTGCCAAACAGGCACGTAAATCTCTCTGGACAATGTTTCTGCTCATGGGCATGGTCTCTATGGGATGGGTTCCGCGCATTCCTGAAATTAAAGATGCGATCGGATTAACCAACGGTGAATTTGGATTTGTCTTATTAGCAAGCACCTTTGGTTCTGTCGCTGGCGCTCAAATCGGTGGAAGAGCGATACATACCTTTGGCTCGCGTAGAGTCACACAGGTTGCTATCTCAATCATGCCGCTGGGGTTAGCGGGGATGGGGTTAGCACACTCAGTTCTCACTTTAGTTATTGGGCTGTTCATTATGGGTTTTGGATACTCCCTTATGGATATCTGCCTCAACTCCCAAGGATTTATCGTTGAGCAAGTAATCAAAAAACGTTGCATGTCCAGTCTTCACGCGATGTGGAGTGTGGGCGCATTTCTTACCACTGTCATTGGTGGGGCTATCGCGCGCTTTGTTTCCTATGAGGTAAACCTTGTGGCAATAGCAATTTTTGCAGTGATTGCATTCGTTCCTGCAGCATTTTTCTTACTTCCAGGAGATCTTGATGATCATGATGGGGGAGATGAAGAGACTAGCGCCAAGATTCCACTCTTTGGAAAGAGCGTTCTTCCTTTGTGGGCGATGGGGATAGGCCTTCTTGGATCCATGATCGCAGAAGGTGCGGCAAGTGACTGGGCAGGAATTTTGCTTCGCGATGATATGGGTTATGACAAAGGGGTAAACGCTTCAGGTTTTGCCAGCTTTGCCCTTGCGATGATTGTAAGCAGATTACTTGGTGATAAGACACTTGATCGCTTTGGCCCCGTGAACACCGTGAAGTATGGGGCTTATCTTGGGGGATCAGCGTGGAGCGCTGCGATATTAATTGCAGTACCGCTCTCTGACTCACACCCGCTGATTGCTCTGATCATCATTAACTTCGGATTTGCGTGTGCCGGATATGGCATTGGCCCCATGTTTCCTGCATTTATTCTTGCCGCAGCTGCTACAACTGGAGTAGCACCCTCAGTTGCGATTGCGCGAGTTGGCGTGATTGGAATTGCAGGTTACTTCTTTGGTCCAACACTGACAGGTGTGATTTCAGAGCTGACCAATTTGCCAGCCGCACTCTTCTTCCCGATCGCCATGCTATTTCTCTCTGGTTATCTATCCAGAACAATCAAAACTGAGAAAAAAAAGACTAAACAATAAAGAGTCGCTCAATCATGCTAAAGGCGGCGACAGTAAATAGGAAGTACGCAAAGATCTTTCGCAACAGGCTGTCTTTTATTGGTAACTTAATGCGTGATGCAATTTGAGCAATAATGATGGCACTTGCCCCCATGATGAGAGGAATTTCCCACGAGACTTCGCTCCAGAGAGCGTAGTGACCTAATAGAGCCGTTGCTGAATTCATAGCGATAACTAATAGCGCGGTCCCGGCAGCAATTGATTGTGAAGTACCAAACCCGAGAACAAGAACAGGGATGACAAGAAAGCCACCGCCGATTCCGAAGAGCCCTGTGATCGAGCCAATCAGGAGTGAGATCCCGATGAGCACCGGCCAAGTCATTCGTTTATGAATTGTCGTCAGTGGTGAGCCAAGCATGCTTAACCCAGCAAAGAAAATAACAACAGAGAAACCGATGGCGATAAAGTCTTCAGAGAGCCTGTGTACGAGGGAGGAAAATCCTAAATTTGTGGCTAATCCAATTGCCCAGATGGCCACCGCATCTCGATAGTAAATTTCCTTGCTTTTAATCTTTGCGCTAGCCCCAGATAGCGCAGCTGCGCCAACAACTGCAAGTGCTGACGTTGATGCTATCGAAGGCTCTAGCCCGAATCCATAAATCAAAATCGGAACGGCCAACATAGCCCCACCAGCTCCAACAAAGCCAAGGACGCCACCGATAAATGTTCCGGCAATGATGGCTGCAAGGATTTCCATGCAGTAATACTCTCAGATGAATGTAGAGAAAAAGAAGAAAGCCCCCGGTTTCCCAGGGGCTTTCTTGTGAACGTTCAATTTACATAAAGAGTGAGATGCTTCCGATGTTCACGAGAAGATCGCTTCCTTCAATTACTCCTGATGCAACGAGTGCGAAAAGCATCAGTGCAGCACCTGCAAGAGAGATGTCCTTATTGAAGGCGATTGTCTCCTGCATCTTTGTATTTGCATCGGTCTCTTTCCAGAAGTTGTGGAAGATTACTGCTGCAAGTACGAGTGTGATTGCGATGAGAAGTGCACCAAGATCAATATATGTTCCGATGACGATCAAGATTCCACCGACAAGGAAGAAGAGTCCGCTCGCCATTACTCCAAGCTTTGCTGCTGGGAGCTTCTTGTACTGTGCATAGCCGGTCATCGCCTCAAGCTTTGCGAAGTGACCCATGCCTGATGTGATGAAGAGGGCTGCGAAGAGCAGCTGGCCGATAAATAGGACGACGTTCATATTTCTCCTTAGGTGTATTCAATGGTTTCTCTTACCTGCCTAGGGTAGGGGATATAGTTGAAATTTCAACTATCTACGACCTATCTGAGCGTGGGTGTCGCAGCCACTTGCCCTTGTCAGTCCTCTCGGTTACTTTTCGAACATCTGTTCGAATTATCCACACGGCAAGAAAGAAGGCGGTACCGATGTCAGTCCCAGAGATAGCCCCATCCCACAGCGTTCTATCCCACAGCGTTCTATCCCACGATGTCGTCGCAGATGGCATGGATGCGATGGCTACACCCATTGAGTTCACCTTTAAGGGCAAGCGTTTTCGTATCCACGCTGTCCTCTCACGGTGGTGCGAGGCGGGTGGCTGGTGGAATCGAGTCAGTGATGGCAGATATCGCCCCGATGATGGAGCCCGTGCATTGTGGACTGTAGAGGCGGCGCCAATTGGTGCTCTTGCAACATTTGAGATCGAACGCGATGAAGCCACAGGGCGATGGCTCATTCGATCGATTTAGTACAGCAATGAGTTTTATACATCTGCGCGTTGCTAGCGCCTTTTCAATGAAATATGGAACAACTCAACCAGATGATCTTGTCGAGCGCGCTCGCCAACATGGAGCGCCAGCTCTTGCTCTCACTGATAGAGCAAGCCTTTCAGGTGCTATTCGCTTTGCCAAGGCATGTGTTGCTCATGGGATTGCACCAATTATTGGAATCAATCTTCCAATAGAGATTACTCCCAAGGATAAGAACCACCCGCGAGTAACCGTTCTAGCTCATGGTGATGGTGGGTGGCCTCACCTTGTACGTTTTCTAACGGGCCTGCATATGAATAAGGGCGATGGCGAGCTACGAATTACTACCGACCTCTTAGAAAAGTTCAGCGTTCATAGCACTCAGTTACATCTTCTCCATGGGCCACAATCACCGCTGAGCTATGAACTAGCAGCCCATAGAGCCGATAAAGCCCTCGATCTCTTTAATCTCACACGCGAGTTCTTCGCCGATCACGCCATCGAATGTGTTTCGCATCTGATTGCAGGTAACGGCCCTGGCTCTACCGCACATGCTGCTCGATCACTGATCTTTGCGCGCGATCACGATATTGATGCAGTCATCACCAATGCAGTACGAATGCGTGATCCTAGCGATGGGCCGATTGCAGATCTCTTAGATTGCGCTCGCCAACTTGTGCCACTGGACTACAGACATATTGAACGACGCAACAATCAAGCCTATTTAAAAAATAGTGACGAGATGACACAAGTGGCTACAGAGATAGCAAGGGCAGCAGGTGAAGGAACACCGCGCGCACTTCTTAAGACCACGCGAGAATGGGCAGAGCGCGCACTGCTATCACCACAGCGCGATATAGGCCTTGGAGGAATTCATCTTCCAGAGCCACATATTGTTGGCGCAACATCGCAGAGCTCAATGCGCACTCTCTTGCGTTCACGAGTAGAGGCAGGAATCCATCAGCGATATAGCGCAAATAAAGATGTGAAAGCTGCGCGAATACGTTTAGATGATGAGCTCGCAACGGTTGCATCATTAGGGTACGAGTCCTATTTTCTTACCGTTGCAGATATTGCGCAGATGGCTCGCGATAAGGGAATTCGTGTTGCAGCGCGGGGAAGTGGCGCTGGCTCTTTAATCTGTCACTTACTTGGTATTTCAGGCGTTGATCCAATGCGTCACGGACTTTTAATGGAGCGCTTCTGTTCGCCGCTGCGGGCCGCCTTGCCTGATATCGATATTGATGTGGAATCAGATCGTCGACTTGAGATATATGAGATGGTCTTTAACCGTTATGGATCGCCATCATTGCATCTGCCGGGTGCTATCTCACGCGCTGCAACGGTGGCAATGTTTGATACCTATCGAGCTCGCCATGCGATTAGAGATACAGGTGCCGCCCTTGGCCTGCCGGCGGCTGAGATTGATCTTCTTGCAAAAGCTATGCCACATGTGAGAGCTCGCAATATTCAAGCGGTACTGCAATCTCTTCCTGAGTTAAAAACCTTAAATACATCGGCACCCCTTATGGCGATGACGGTATCTCTTGCCCAAGAGCTCGATAGCCTTCCACGCCACTTAGCAATGCATCCATGTGCAGTTGTGCTCTCTGATGGTGGCCTTTTAGATCGCATCCCATTGCATATCAACGCTAGCGGATATCCGATGGTTGAATTTGATAAAGATGATGTAGAAGATATCGGTCTTCTTAAACTCGATATCTTGGGTGTTCGAATGCAATCCACTCTTGCATATGCAGTTTCTGAGATTGAAAAGATAGAAGAGAAGAAGATTGATCTCGATGCAATATCACTCGATGATGAAAAAACATATCAACTCATTCAATCCACTCGGACCTTAGGAATATTCCAAATAGAGAGCCCGGGTCAGCGTGAATTAGTAGGCAAACTCAATCCACGTACCTTTAACGATCTCATTATCGATATCTCTCTCTTTCGCCCAGGGCCAGTAAAGAGCGACATGATCTCTCCTTTTCTTCATTCACGTCATGGCTTCACCGCAGCTGATGTGATCCACCCTGATTTAGCTCCCATCCTTGATGAAACCGAAGGTGTGGTTGTCTTTCATGAACAAGTCATCTCGATCATCGCCACCATGACGGGAATCTCGTTGGCTAGCGCTGATGAAAAGCGTCGTGGATTAGGGGATAAGCAGAGCCAACAAGAGATCTGTGACTGGTTCTTTCCTGCAGCAACGCAGAAGGGGTACCCACTTGATGTCATCACCAAGGTGTGGGAAATATTGCGCGCCTTTGCATCCTTTGGTTTCTGCAAAGCCCATGCTGCTGCCTTTGCTCTTCCTACCTACCAATCAGCCTGGCTTAAGACTCACTATCCAGCTGAATTTATTGCAGGAGTACTTACTCATGATCCCGGGATGTATCCACGACGACTTATCCTTGATGAAGCAAGGCAGATGGGAATTACTTTGGCCCCGCTTGATGTCAATAAGTCAGATGCTTCATATCGTGTTGAGTGTAATGACGGTAAGAAATCTATTCGCATCGCACTTTCTTCTATTGCAGGAATTAGCGATCATGAAATTGCATCGATTATGCAGGCAAGGCCCTATATAGATATGGCTGACTTTGTGGCACGCAGTGGCGCGTCAACTCCAATAATAGAATCATTGATCCTGACTGGAGGCTTTGACGAGTTACATTCACTTCATACAGGAGATATTAATCATCGCGATCTTCTTCTCCACCTGAGCGATATTGAAAAGTCGCACTCTGTAAAGAGTATTAAGAAAGGTACAAGCGGTGCGCAGATGACATTTGGCTTTACTCCGCCAGCTCTTATCTCAAGCGGGTTGCCCAATATCACTACCAACGAACGCGTGCGCCATGAAGTTCAACGGTTAGGTATGGATATCACGCATCACATGCTTGAGTTTTATGCGCCTTTTCTTAATGCTATCGGAGCAGTGCGCTCGTGTGATCTTCTTGCCCAGCGGTCGGGTAGTGATGTTTTAGTTGCTGGCGTAAAAGTTGCCTTACAGACACCACCCATACGTTCAGGGCGGCGCGTGATCTTTCTGACCCTCGATGATGGCTACGGTTGTAGCGACTCCACCTTCTTTAGCGATGTACAGAGCAGTAGCGCTGGACTTCTTTACTCAACATCACTCATTCTTGTCCGTGGAGTTACTCGCCGTACAGGTGATCGCGGTATCTCAATACGCGCCACGGGGGCGTGGGATTTATCTGAGGCCTATGGGAAATGGCAGAGCAGTAAGGTGGCCATATGAGCGCGGAGCACGAGGCGACAATTCTGCACGTTGATATGGATGCCTTCTTTGCATCGGTCACAGAGCGCGATCACCCCGAACTTAAAGGTAAAGCTGTAGTTATAGGTGCAGGCATTCGTGGTGTGGTGACATCGGCAAATTATGAAGCACGAAAATTCGGAATTAAAGCTGCGATGCCAGTGGGGCGCGCACAGCGACTTGCTCCACACGCAATCTTTATCCCACCAGATCACAAGCGCTATAGCGAAGTGTCAGAGCACATCATGGAGATCTTCCATTCATTTACCCCACTCGTTGAACCGATATCACTCGACGAAGCTTTTCTTGATGTGACAAAGGCAAAACGATTACTTGGCGATGGCAGGGCAATTGCAACGGCAATTCGAGCAAAAGTTGAAGAGCAAGAGGGGATTACATGCTCGGTAGGAATTGCATCCTCCAAGTTCATCGCAAAACTTGCATCGCAGCGGTGTAAACCAAATGGAATGTTAGAAATTCCTACCGATCGAGTCCTTACCTTTCTTCACCCTTTACCAGTTTCTGCGCTATGGGGAGTGGGGCCAAAGACCAATGAAGTGCTCGAACAGTTAGGACTTCATACAGTCGGTGACATTGCGCAGACACCGCCACAGACTCTGATTCGCGCACTCGGGCAGGCAGCAGGTGAGTCACTCTATGAACTTGCATGGGGACGAGATGATCGTGATGTGATTCCAGAGGAGCCCGATAAAAGCATTAGCGCAGCAGAGACATTTGATAGCGATATTGATGACCCTGAGATTATTTCAAAAGAGATATTGCGCATGTGCGAGAGAGCTTCCTCGCGTATGCGTGAGCGATCACTCTTCTCCAAAACAATTTCGCTCAAAGTGCGGTTCGCAGATTTCACAACTGTTAATCGTTCCAAGACTTTGGCGCTACCAATAGATACAACACATGAGATTTATGAAGTTGCTAAATCTCTCTATGAGGGTTTGAAGTTGGGGCGTTCCCGCATTCGACTTGTTGGGATTTCACTTGAGAATTTACATACCGAGACCCATGAGCAACTCGAACTCGGGGGCCGGGAATCTAGCTGGCGTGAAGTCCAAGGTGGCATTGATGCCGCCAAAGCCCGCTTTGGTGGAGATAGCGTGCGGCCGGGGCGCTTGATTGACCAAGAGTGATCAGTCCAACCCTGCCTGAGCCCTTCTCTGAGTAGTCAGGGCGAAAAAGTTGTTCTAGAGTATGCATATGCCACTTTCTGAGCATGAAAAACGCCTTCTGGCGCAGATGGAAGAAGCCCTCGCCGTTGATGATCCACGCCTTGTGAGCGCTCTGACTGGCCCATCGAAGGTCTCGCGTAATCGCGTCCTCATGGCAATTGCCCTGGTGATCCTCGGGATCGCCACCCTCTTTGCTGGCTTGACCTTCTTTTCAGATTTAACGCTTCAAATGGCCATCGGTCTCAGCGGCTTTCTCCTTGCCTTGACTGGTTCGATCATGATGTTCCGTGCCTTCACTTCGCCAGGGGCGCTCATTTCAACTCCATCAGGCGGAAATCCAAAGGCTCCACGCTCAAATAAGGGCTTTGGGGATCGACTTCAAGAGCGTTGGGATCAGCGAAACTTCGGAGAGTGATACCTCTTCATCACCGATAAACCCGCCCACAAGGCGGGTTTTTTCATGCCCGCGAGTTCTTTCGCAGTGGGGGGGAAGGGGTGGATCGTGGGGCAGGGTGGTTGAAAAAGGAGGAAAATGGAGTAAAGTGGGGGATTAAGCGGGTTTTTAAGAGATTCGCCTACACCTTGGGGAAGGGGATGAGTCAGATGTTTCTTGGAACTCATGAACCCCGCCTTGATGAAAAAGGTCGCCTCATACTTCCCGCTCGATTTAGAGAAGAACTCTCCTCTGGCCTTGTGATTACAAAAGGCCAAGAACGCTGTCTCTATGTTTTTCCAGCTGCTGAATTTGAAACCCTCACACAGACATTGCGTCAAGCGCCAGTTACTGCAAAGGCAGCTCGTGATTATCAGCGCGTGATGTTTGCAGGCGCACACGATGAAATTCCTGATCGCCAAGGTCGCGTGACGATTCCACAAGGACTGCGCACATATGCAGGTCTTGAAAGAGAGTGCGTTGTTATCGGTGCAAATACACGCGTAGAAATTTGGGATGCACAGGCGTGGAGTAAATATCTCACTGATCGTGAAGAAGGTTTTGCCGATGTGTCAGAGGAAGTGTTTCCAGGACTCTTTTAAAAAAACTAAATAGCAAAACAACTACATAGCGCTCTCTCGATTGTGGCCACCGTCGACCCCATGCCTAGGTTTTATGGCCGACAGCAGACGCCCCTTCCCCGGCGCCTGCTTTCGTGAGATCCGTCGGCCGGCGGTGACCAGAGTTGAGAGAGCGAATGAAGCAGGTACATAAGTCAGGCAAAGAAGTGGGGGAGAAGATGCAACACATATCAGTAATGCGCGATCGTTGTATTGATCTTTTATCTCCTTCCATTGAATCAAATGAGCATCCTGTAGTAGTAGATGCAACTTTAGGTTTAGGCGGACATACTGAAGCGCTACTTGATCGCTTTCCTCATTTAATAGTGATCGGAATAGATCGCGACCCTCGTGCTTTGGCACAAGCTACAGAACGACTTTCACGCTTTGGCCACAGAGTAAAAACCTCGCATGCAGTATTTGATGAAATAAGTGAAGTGGTTCTATCCCACGGTTATTCACATGTTTCTGGAGTCTTATTTGACCTTGGCGTATCTTCAATGCAACTCGATGAGATTGAACGCGGGTTCTCATACTCACAAGATGCGCCTCTAGATATGCGTATGGATTCAAGTCGTGGCATTACCGCTTTTGAAATCATTAATCATTATGAACCAGGCGCGTTAGTGAAGATTCTGCGCACATTTGGGGAAGAAAAGTTTGCTACTCGAATCGTCGAAAATATAGTTAAAGCTCGCGCACAAGCACCACTGAACTCAACGCTAGAGCTAGCCACGCTCGTCAAAGAGAGCATTCCTGCCGCCACTCGTCGCACGGGTGGAAATCCTGCAAAGCGCACCTTCCAAGCTCTTCGCATCGCAGTCAACGACGAACTTGGTGCGATCACGCGCGCCATACCTCAGGCTCTTGATCTTGTTGATGTGGGCGGCCGGGTAGTTGTGATGTCCTTTCAATCGCTGGAGGACAAGATCGTGAAAGAGATCTTTGTTGAGGCAGCAACATCAAAGAGTCCGCGAGATCTTCCGGTAGAACTACCTGAATTCGCTGCGAAATTTGCGTTAGTACTCAAGTCGAGTGAAAAAGCGAGCGAGAGCGAAAAACTTGAGAATCCTCGTTCATCCTCTGTACGCCTTCGTGCGATCGAGAGGGTGGCTGCCTGATGTCGATTCTTGCTATCGCTCACAACGCTCGCGAACGAGTCGTAACTCAATCATCACGCGCCTTCCTAAAAATAGTTCCAGAGACTCCGCAAGCGGTCCAAGAAACTCGCCGCTTCTTTGCCACCTTTCTCACTGTCGTTGCAGCAATCGGGTTCCTCGCGTTGCTGGCAATCAATACCTTATTGGCACAAGATGCTTTTGTACTGTCTGAACTTAAGTCAGAGGCAAAGATGATTGCCGATCAACGAGAAGCCATTTCCAGAAAGATGGAGCTCTACTCATCACCACAGGCACTTGCCAATCAAGCAGCCTTGCTCGGAATGAGTTCATCAGAGAATCCAACTTTTCTAGACATTTCCCCAAAGATGCCGCCTCTGACCAATGAAGAAGGTGTCACACGTGGGTAATTTTGAACTCTCTGCCAAGCGAATTCGAAGCCTATTTATCATTCTATTCGTCATATTTTTACTTTTTGGTGCACGGCTGATCCACATTCAAGGAATTCAATCTGCAGAGTACAGATTGAAAGTTGCAAATGAGATGGAAACAACGCGACTGATTCCAGCACCGCGAGGTGAGATCACAGACATCAATGGAGTCGCCTTTGCACGAAGTGTTTCTGCAATCAATATCGTGGTCGACCAACAGATGATCAAAGATCCTGCACGAGTAGCAGCCTTTGTTGCCCCAATTTTGGGTCTGACCATCGAAGAAGTTCAACAATCGATTACTGGTGATCGTCGATATTCAATGGTCCTAGAGAGTGCTCAACCAAGTACATGGAACCGCTTGACCGCAGCAATCGATCGATATAACGCAACTCTGAGTACAAAAGATTTTGAAAAGCGTATTTCGGGATTCTTTTCAGAGCGTGGGTATGTCAGAGAATATCCATCTGGAAATCTCGTCTCATCTCTCGTTGGATTTGTGCGCAAAGATGGCTTAGGAGCATCGGGAGTCGAGCTCAGCATGAATTCAAAGATCACGGGAACTCCTGGCTTGTACTCCTTTGCTCAAGGCCGAGGCGCTGAGATACCAGGATCACAATCAGAAATTGTCCCTGCCCAAGCTGGAACAACAGTGCGATTGACAATTGATCGAGATGTTCAATGGGTAGCGCAGAAGGCTATTGCCGAGGCTGTGCGTAAGGCGAGAGCTAGTAGCGGAACCGTAATTGTGATGGATCCAAAAACTGGAGCAATTTTGGCTCATGCAACCGCACCAACCTTTAATCCCAATAATACAAAAGACGTTACTTTGAATTTAATGAGAAATCCTTCAGTGCAAGATGCATACGAACCAGGATCTACCGGAAAGATTATTACTCTAGCTGCCGCACTCGAGGAAGGCGCAATTTCGCCAGAAACTGTCTTTGATGTTCCATACAAGATTAAGCGCGGTGGAGAAGATTTCAAGGATCACGATCCGCATCCTCTCCAAAAACTGACAACTGCCGGAATTCTTGCAGTGTCAAGTAACACAGGAACAATTAAAATTTCAGAGACGATCAGTCATGATGCTCTCTACTCTTACTTGAAGAAGTTTGGAATTGGGACAAAAACTGGAGCAGGTCTGCCTGGTGAGAATGTTGGAAAACTGCTCGAAGTAAAAGACTGGTCTGGCACGACAGCACCTACTGTTGCATTTGGCCAGGGTTACTCACTCAATGCAATGCAGGCCACCAGCATATTTGCGACAATAGCCAATAATGGAGTTCGAGTTTCTCCTACAGTAATCGCAGGAACAAGTGATTCTTCTGGAAACTTCACACCCTTTAAGTCGGAAAAAGGAACAACAGTCGTGAGCCCTGCTACTGCATCTAAAATGCGACTCATGATGGAGAGCGTAGTTTCAGATCACGGAACAGCGCCTAGCGCCTCTATTCCTGGCTATCGAGTAGCTGGCAAAACTGGAACCGCAATTCGCTATGACGATCTCTGTGGTTGCTATCGGGGTTACACCGCATCATTTATTGGCTTTGCTCCCGCTGACGCTCCAGCGTATGTAATCAATGTGACGATTCAAAACCCAAAGGGTGCTTACTACGGTGGTTCACTTGGGGGACCAGTATTTAAAAAAGTTATGACTTTTGTATTACAAAGTAAGCACATCTCTCCATCCGGAACTGTGGTCAAGCCGATTGCTATGGACCTCAAGGAGCTGAATAAGCAACGGTTAGCAGAGAAGAAGGCGTCGAAGATTGAGATCACTCAGGCGAGTGCCAAGGAATAATCCATGCGGCCACTTCTAGAGTATTCAATAACAGTTGAAAAGATTTGTCGTCTTCTGAGCGCAGATTCAGCAATCGACGGAGAGTGCGTCGTGACCGGAGTGACTTCCAATGACGCAGATGTTCTACCAGGAGATCTCTTCCTTGCATATCCCGGCAAAACAACACATGGTGCACAGTTTGCTCAGAGCGCTATTGCAAAGGGAGCTCGAGCAATTCTGACTGACGCTCAAGGTGCGCAGATTGCTCAGGGTTTACCAGTCATTGTCGTCGAGAATGTTCGCACTGCCGGAGCTCTGGTCAGTGCGCATCTTTACCGCAAGCCTGTGCAAGAGATGGTCAGCATTGCAATAACTGGCACAAATGGAAAAACCACAGTTTCGACGTTACTCCACCAACTCTTGCAGTCAGCCGGACGCGAGAGTGGCCTGATTGGAACAGTGGAAACTCGCATCGGACGCGAAAGATTTGAAAGCGTGAGAACTACTCCGGAAGCAGATACTTTGCAATCAATCGCTGCGGCGATGGCGGAGCAACATGTACGCCACCTAGTAATGGAAGTATCAAGTCATGCATTGGTAATGAATCGAATGGAAGGTTCACATTTTGCTATTGCTGGGTTCACTAATCTCACGCAAGACCATTTAGATTTTCATGGTGATATGGAGAGCTACTTCATGGCAAAAGCCAAGCTGTTTTCTCTGGAATTCGCCGATCAAGCATTTATTAATATTGACGATCCATACGGGCTACGGATCTTTAATACCTGCGGGATCCCTGCGACATCCATCTCACGCAGAAATACTCAGGCTACGTGGCATTACACCTCGATAGTTTCTACCGGAAATGGAACCAATATCTCCATACGAGGCGCTGGAGGAATACTGATTGAAACAACAACACCTCTTCGCGGAGACTTCAACCTAGACAATCTTCTTCTTGCCATTGCTATCGCAACTGAATGCGGTATTGACCCATTGGATTGTGCTGCACTTGTGCCAAAGCTCTACGGCGCACCGGGGCGAATGGAGCTTGTCGATAGAGGTCAAAGTTTCAGCGCATTTGTTGACTATGCACACACCCCCGATGCCGTTGGTAACGTGCTCGCGACCGCCCGTGCGTTTACGGAAGGGAAAGTGATAGCTCTACTGGGATGCGGCGGAGATAGAGATGCCAGCAAGCGCCCACTTATGGGAAGAGCGCTTAGCGAAGGTGCCAGTATTGCAATTTTTACCAGCGATAATCCGCGGAGCGAGAATCCACGTCATATCCTCACGCAGATGACATCAGAGTTAGCAGTCAATCAGCCATCAGCGGTTATCGAAGATCGAGCAGAAGCAATCTCATACGCTGTCTCCCTCTGCGGCCCAGGCGACACATTGCTCATTCTTGGCAAGGGTCATGAAGTAGGCCAGGAAATTGCCGGCAAGAAGATTGATTTTGATGATCGGATTGTTCTCGCACAAGCAATCGAGGCTTTGCGATGATTAAGTTACACGCTTCTCAACTCGCAGAAATTATCGGCGGAACTCTTGTAGGAACTGATGTTGAGATCACTTCTGCTCCTGTACTCAACTCATCCGCAGCAACGCAAGGCTGTATCTTTCTCGCCTTTGTTGGAGAGAAAGTAGATGGCCACGATTTCGTAGATGATGCCTTTGCTCGAGGCTCTGTTCTCGCAATTACATCAAAACCGGTCAAGCAGAGACATATTGTTGTAGCTGATGTATCTGCCGCACTGACTGCGCTAGCTGGATTTGTTCGAAGTGAACTTACATCCCTGACTGTCATTGGAATCACTGGGTCACAAGGGAAGACAACTACCAAGGATCTTCTGCGTCACATGTTGTCACAGCACGGAGCAACAGTTGCGCCACAAGGAAATTACAATAATGAGCTAGGTGTTCCTCTCACTATTCTTTCGTGCACTTCTGAGACTAAGTTTGCAATCATCGAAATGGGTGCACGGCACATGGGCGACATTGCGCACCTGGCATCGATTGCTCAACCAGATATCGCTGTTGTTCTGCGTGTGGGAATGGCACACCTGGGTGAATTCGGATCAATGGATCTCATCGCTCAGACAAAGTCAGAGTTGGTAAGTGCTCTCAAGGAAGATGGAATCGCAATCCTGGGTCAGTACGATCCGTATACGAAGGCAATGAGTGCCCTGCACAAGGGTCAAATAATTACATTTGGAACTGCTCATTCAGATTCAGTTCGTGCCACAGAGATTGAGATACGTGAAGGTTGTCCACATTTTGATCTGGTAACCCCAGAGGGACGAGCAGCAGTGGGCCTCAGAATTGTTGGTGAGCATCAAGTCGCTAATGCCCTTGCATGTGCAGCCGTTGGGACCGCACTTCACTTCTCACTCGACTCAATCGCGGGAGCCCTCTCTACGGCAACCATTGAGAGCAAGTGGCGTATGCAAATTTCAGAGTTTTGCGAAGTGGTTCTGATTAATGATTCTTATAACGCTAGTCCCGATGCCATGGAGGCCGCCCTCAAGACTTTGCTCCTTTTTGCCCAAGAACGAGGAGGCCAGTCTTGGGCCTTTGTAGGAAAGATGGCTGAACTCGGCGAGTCCTCAGAGAATGCCCATCAACACATTGGCACCCTTGCCTATGAGCTGGGTATCGATCACCTAGTTGCGATCGATGCCCCGGAATACTTATCTGGGTTTTCAGGTAGCACTGGTACGACTACTCACTCGTGCACACGAGATCAAGCGATTGCACTTGCTGAGCAGATTGAACCGGGTGATGTGATTCTTGTGAAAGCTTCACGATCAGAGGCATTTGAAATTCTGGCTGAGAAGATCGAGCAGGTAGTCACCGCTCGTCACCGCGATGTTGAAGAGTTAGGAGGTAAGTGAGTTGAGAACCATTTTGATGGCTGGAGGATTTGCTCTCCTTCTTTCACTCTTTGGAACCCCAGTGCTTATTCGCTCACTTGCTCGTCGCGGATATGGGCAGATCATCAGAGATGACGGTCCCACCTCACATCACACCAAACGAGGCACACCCACGATGGGTGGAATCATCATTATCTTTGCCGCGATAGCAGCTTATCTGTTGGCACATCTGATCAGTGGAAATGCCGTAACTGTCTCTGCACTCCTGGTTATTGGCCTCGTTATTGCTCTGGGTTTTGTCGGCTTCATCGATGACTGGCTTAAAGTCTCACGTCAGCAATCATTAGGGCTTACTTCACGGCAGAAACTATTTGGGCAAATTGTTATTGCATCGATCTTTGCATATCTCGGCACACAGTTTGCCGATAAAGATGGCTTGACTCCGATCTCATCACAACTTTCGACAGTGCGTGATACCTCTATTACTCTCGGAGCGTTCTTTGTTGTTATCTGGGTAGCGCTCATGGTGACGGCTACTAGCAATGGAGTGAATCTCACAGATGGATTAGACGGGCTAGCCTCCGGTGCATCTGTACTTACATTTATCGCATTTATTCTCATAGGTGTGTGGGAGTTCGGTGAGAGCTGTGCGGTTTCTCCTGGTGTGAATTGTTATGAAGTCAGAGATCCGCTAGATATCGCAGTTCTCGCCGCTTCTTTTGCTGGCGCGTGTACTGGTTTCTTGTGGTGGAATGCATCACCAGCCAAGATCTTCATGGGAGATACAGGATCACTGGCACTCGGTGGAGCACTTGCCGGTATTGCAACAACGCTAAGAATTGAACTTCTGCTTATTCCTCTAGGCGGCCTCTTTGTGATTATTACAATGTCTGTAATCATCCAAACCCTCTACTTCAAAATTTCTGGAGGCAAGAGAGTTTTTCGAATGGCTCCACTGCAGCATCACTTTGAATTGCTCGGTTGGGGAGAGGTAACGATAGTTATCCGCTTCTGGATTATTGCTGGACTCTGTGTATCAGCTGGCTTAGGGCTCTTCTACGCCGATTGGATTGCAGGCTAATGTCCCTGTTAGCGGGCTGTCTGTGAGTACTTCCTCTCGCTATTCCCAGAAAAGAATTTTTATTCTCGGAGCAGGTGTTACTGGACTTGCCTGCGCACAATCGCTGAAATCTCGAGACGCGCAAATCACCCTCATCGATGATTCGGTCACTCATGTGGATGGTTTTGAGGTTGTTCCTACCTCTTCAGTGACAAAAATCGATTGCGACTATCTTTTGATTTCTCCCGGATGGAAAGAATCTCACCCACTTATCGCTCAGGCGATGAAGAGCGATGTGCAGCTCATCAATGAGATTGATCTTGCCTGGGAGATTCACCAAGAGCGTTCACCCGGACAGAAATGGATTGCACTTACTGGTACTAACGGCAAGACAACAACGGTTGAGATGACCGCCGCTGCCCTTCGCGCAGGTGGTTTACACGCGGTTGCATGTGGCAATGTTGGAAAGACTGTAATCGAATGTGTTGATAGCAATGAGAATTTTGATGCACTCGTGCTCGAACTATCAAGCTTTCAGCTTCACTGGCTCAAGCGTGCCGAGTTTCTTTCCTGTGCAATTCTTAACATCGCCGACGACCATACTGATTGGCATGGAACTTTTGATTCATACGCTAGCGCCAAGATATCAATTCTCGATCGATCGCTGACTGCCATTCTTAATGGCGATGATAAGGAAGTTGTCAGCAGAACGTCACATTGGAACGGAAGAAAAGTCTTCTATTCACTCGACACCCCAAAGCCAGGTGAGATTGGCTTAGTTGAAGAGCTACTTGTTGATCGTGCTTTCGTACCAGATCCACAAGAAGCTTCCATGATTGCAGAATTGATTGAGATTAAGCCGACAGTTCCCCATAATGTTTCAAATGCGTTAGCTGCTGCCGGATTAGCCAGAACGCTAGGGGTTGCTCACGAGAAAATTCGTGAGGCTCTTACTCAGTTCACTCCAGGGCGACACCGTATAGAAGTTATTGCTGAGAAAGATGGCATTACGTGGATCGATGACTCAAAAGCGACTAACCCACATGCTGCAGAAGCATCAATCCTCTCGGCATTATCGGTGATTTGGTTGGCAGGAGGCCTTGCAAAAGGCGCTGATGTCGCAAGCTTGGTTGCCAGGGTGCATCCAAGAATTAAGAAAGTGATTACCTTTGGCGCAGATAGAAAACTTTTTACCACCGCATTTGCCGAGCATGCACCGCATATCGAAGTTCTTGAAATAGAACCTCCTTCAGATTATGTGCGTGGAGGTGAATCGAATTCCTTCATGGAGGAAATCATCCGCCACGCACAAATCGTTGCCACAGATGGAGATACTGTTTTACTCGCACCAGCCTGTGCATCTATGGATCAATTTATTTCATATGCCGATCGCGGTGATCGCTTTGCAGCAGCGCTTCGAAAGGCGCTGAAATGACACGTGTAGCGCCTACCAAAAGGATCAAAAACCCTGCGGCTCCGTTTTACGCTCTCATCATCAGCGCTGCACTACTTTCCATCATTGGTGTGATTATGGTTTTCTCTGCTTCCTCCATTTACTCACTAGATACAAAAGGTTCTGCCGGTGCAATTTTCATTCGCCAACTAATCTTCCTTCTCATCTCAATCCCCATGGCCATATTTTTGGCACGAATGTCACTCAAGAGCTGGAAAAACCTTGCGCGATTCGGTCTGATCTTGTCAATAATCATTCTTCTAGCGCTAAGAATCCCAGGTGTCGGAAAGACTGTTAACGGAAATACAAACTGGATCTCCCTCGGTGTTGTTGATGTGCAACCCAGTGAATTGGCTAAGTTCTTAGTAATTCTTTGGGCTGCGCAACTACTTGCAACGCGCCTCAATGCTGGATTTATCCGAATAAATGTCCTAGCTCTGATCGCTCCAGGATTTATAGTGGTGAGTGGTCTGATTATGTGGGGAAGAGATTTAGGTACCGCATCGGTGACAATGGCGATTTTGGGTGGAATTCTCTTTGTCTCAGGGATTCATCTCAAACTTATTGGCACCCTTGTTGCAAGTGCGGCGATGGCTTTAGCTTTCTTTATCGTTACCGCTCCTTATCGAGCAGCACGATGGAGCGTCTTTCTTGATCCCTTTGATCCAGCGCAGTACAAAAATGAAGGGTGGCAGCCGGCGCATAGTTTGTTGGGGCTAGCCAGTGGTGGAATTTTTGGTGTTGGACTTGGAGGCAGTCGTCAAAAGTGGGGAAATCTTCCTGAAGCTCACACTGACTTTATCTTTGCAATCATTGGAGAAGAGCTAGGCCTAGTCGGTACGCTCTTGATTCTTGCACTTTTAGGAACGCTCATCTATGCAATCTTGCGCATCTCTATCTCTTCCGATGATTCATTTACTCGATTTGCCTGTGCGGGTATTGCATCGTGGATCGCAATTCAGTCTGTATTAAACATTGGATCGGCGCTGAGCTTGCTACCAGTTGTCGGAGTGACGCTACCTCTTGTCTCATACGGTGGTTCGGCGCTGATAGCAACATATATGGGAATCGGATTTGTAGCATCCTGCGCCTTGCGCAACCCAGCCACTCTAGCTGAGGTAAAGAGAGCGGTAGCAAAGAGAAGGAGCGCATAGATGAAAACGCGCACCGTTATCTTTGCAGGAGGAGGAACTGCTGGCCATATCCAGCCAGCACTAGCGGTAGCCTCACATTGGGCGAAAGTGCACTCGAGTGATCACATCATCTTTCTCGGAACATCAAGTGGTTTAGAAACAACCCTCGTTCCAGCAGCTGGTTTTGATCTCCAACTCATCACGCGGGTGCGAGTCCCTCGTTCACTTTCTCTCAGTGCACTCAAAATCCCTGCTCAACTTTTTCGATCAATCGCTGAAAATCGAAGGATTCTCAAAGGCGCTGATGTAGTGATTGGTTTTGGAGGATATGTCTGCGCTCCGGCGTACATCGCGGCAGCGACGCGCAGAATTCCGATCGTTATTCACGAAGCAAATGCGAAACCTGGTTGGGCAAATCGCCTCGGCGCACTCTTCACTCATTGGCTAGCTGCCGGAATTCCAGTGGCAACAGGTAAGTTTTCTGAAGCCCTGATCACCGGCATACCGTTGAGAGAAGATATTGCAACGCTACTCAGTGATAGCAAAGGCATGGATAAACAGGGCTGGGCAGATCTGCAAGCCAATGAAAAGAAGGCGCTTGGTTTTGACCCAAAGAAACCACTTCTGCTTGTAGTTGGAGGCTCACAAGGCTCTCAGGCAATTAACACAGTTATTGAACATGCTCGGAGAGAGATCACAGCACAATCTGTTTCGATTCTTCACTCAGTCGGAGGAACAAATACAGCCGCAGTAGCGGATGAGAGTTATAAGTCAGTGCAATACATTCACGAGATGGCTCGAGCCTATGTGGCCGCTGATCTCATTATTGCCCGAAGTGGTGCAATCACATGTTCTGAAGTGCGCACCCTTGGAAAATTTGCGATCTTTGTTCCGCTTGCGATTGGAAATGGAGAACAGAGCGTAAATGCTCTCGATTTAGTTTCTCGGGGAAATGCAGTGCTGGTCGATCAGAAATCCTTCACTCCACAATGGTTGATCGATAACATTGGGGCCATTATGAAAAAGGCTCTCAATAACTCTCCTAGTGCAGACTTAAGTGATCTCGATGCGACAGCAAAGATTGCAGCACTGATGGAACATGCCTTAAGAAAGCCACAGGCCTGAGGCGATGCAACGACCAGAGCTCAGTGAATGGATAGGTCAACAGGTTCACTTTGTGGGAATCGCCGGAGCCGGCATGAGTGGTTTGGCACGTATTGCCTTATCCCATGGCGTGCATGTATCGGGTAGCGACAGCAAAGATTCTTCTGTCGTGCTTGCGCTCAGAGCTTTAGGAGCCGATGTACATGTTGGCCACGATAAGTCGCATATCGATGGCAAGAAATTCGTTGTCTACTCCAATGCGATTCCTTCGAATAATCCAGAAATACTTCGCGCTAAAGAACTAGGTATCTCGCTTTTGACGCGTGCCCAAGCACTTGCAATTCTGATGACAGGGTCACAGAGTGTGGCAGTTGCTGGAACACACGGGAAGACAACAACATCGTCGATGCTCACTGTTGCACTGCAAAGCTGTGGAGTGGATCCTTCGTTTGCTATTGGCGGAACCCTGACTGCATCGGGTTCCAATGCTCATCGCGGAACGGGAAAAATCTTTGTCGCAGAAGCAGATGAATCAGATGGCTCTTTCTTGGAATATCGCCCATTTAGCGCCATCGTGACCAATATTGAGCACGACCACGTCGACTATTTCACTACTCCACAATCTGTCATGGATGTGTTTACCGAATTCGTGCAGTCGATAGATCCCGATGGGTTCTTAATTTACTGCCGTGACGATCAAGGAGCATATGAGATCGCACAGAAGGGTGCGCCATCAAAGAAAGTTTCCTACGGAACAGATCCACAATCAGATTTAGTAGTTGATCAGATTAATCTCCTTCCCATGGGCTCTCAATCACGCCTTTTGTGGCATGGACGCAACATTGGAACGCTCAAGCTAGAAGTACCAGGACATCACAATCTGCTCAATGCAGCAGCAGTGGTCGCCATGGGCTTGTCACTTGGTCAGCCAGCGGCAGAACTTCTTCAAGGGCTGCAATCATTTAGAGGTGCAGGTCGACGTTTTGAACTAAAGGCAAGCATTGCGGGTATACGAGTGATTGATGATTATGGCCATCATCCAACAGAGATAGATGTAACCCTTACTGCAGCCCGTCGATATGCAGGCGATGGTCGAGTTCTTGTCATATTTCAACCTCATCGATACACCCGCACCCAAGCATTCTTAGATTCTTTTGCGCGAACGCTAGATCTGGCAGATCACGCCATCCTGCTTGAAATCTACCCAGCAAGTGAATCTGCGATTCCTGGAGTGAGCTCCTCGTTGATTACAGAGAAAATGCAGCGCGGAGTATTTCTCCCTAATTTTCTTGAAGCGGCAGAAGCGATGATCTCTATGGCAAGACCAGGTGATGTCATTCTTACACTCGGTGCTGGAGATGTGAATTCTTTAGCGCCGATCATCATCGCCGGACTCGAACAACGATTCGAAATCAATTCATAGCAGTGAAGAGATTTATCTTTAAACCTTTTGTTCTACTGGGGATTGCTCTTACCGTTATCTCTGCCTATTTGCTTGGTTGGTCCCAGATATTTACTGTGAAGGCTGTCCAGGTAGTTGGATCTCCGAACGCACTCTCAGAAGGTGACATCCTGAAGATGAGTCAGGTGAAGATCGGGGGACAACTGGCTCGCATCAATACGCGATCGACCAAGGAGAATATCCAGGAGATTCGCTGGATTCGCGAGGTAGACATATCTCGCAACTGGATAGACGGCAAAGTTCAGATTTTAGTGAAAGCCCGTGAGCCGATTGCATATTTCAACACCGAGCAAGTAGAAGGTCAGACAATCGATAGCCAAGGAGAGCTCTTTGTTCTGCCCGGTTTTTCCAACCCCGAGTTACCTGTCATCTCATCTGCAACCCCCGCGGGGGCACTTGAAGCCAACGAGCTCTTCACCACTTTCCCGGACGACTTTAGGCGCTCCATTACATCGATGGTGGCCACAACATCGTCTTCCTTTCTACTCAATGCCACATTCAAGGGCCGAAATATAAAAATTCGATGGGGAGATAGTGCAGAGATGAATCTGAAAATCGCTGCTATTGATCGACTTTTGGCACTGCCTGAAAATAAAAAAATCACTGTGATTGATCTTCTCGCGCCCCATGCACCGGTTGTGCGGTAAAAAAACTCTCAAGGTATAGATGAGGAATTGGTTCGAGTCGGTATTTGATTCACCCTCTGTATCAGCCTACTTTTGCGGCTATCAAAGTGAATGAATCGTAACTCTCAAGGCGAGATTTATAGTTCATAAGGGGGACTGTCGTGGCTGCACCACAAAATTACTTGGCTGTTATCAAAGTTGTTGGCATTGGCGGCGGCGGAGTGAATGCAATCAATCGAATGATTGATGTCGGACTCAAGGGTGTTGAGTTCATCGCGATCAATACCGATGCACAACATCTACTCATGAGTGATGCCGATGTGAAACTTGATATTGGTCGTGCATCAACGAAAGGTCTTGGTGCAGGTGCAGCTCCTGAAAAAGGAAGACAAGCTGCAATTGATCACACAGAAGAGATTGAAGAAATTTTGCGCGGAGCAGATATGGTCTTTGTTACCGCAGGAGAAGGCGGCGGTACTGGCACCGGTGGTGCACCTATCGTTGCAAAAATTGCACGCGACCTAGGAGCACTCACTATTGGAGTGGTGACACGACCATTCTCCTTCGAAGGAAAAATTCGTACAAAGCAAGCAGAAGAAGGAATCGCTCTACTGCGCGATGAAGTGGATACTCTCATCGTTATCCCGAATGATCGCCTACTTGCAATTTCGGATCGCAACATCACAGCAGTTGATGCATTCAAGAGTGCGGATCAAGTATTGCTCTCGGGTGTACAAGGAATTACTGAAATCATCACCCAACCCGGCCTGATCAATCTTGACTTTGCTGATGTTAAAACTGTGATGACAGATGCTGGTTCGGCTCTTATGGGAATCGGTTCAGCGCGCGGAGAAAATCGTGCGACGAGAGCAGCTGAGTTGGCAATCTCGAGTCCGTTACTGGAAACTTCTATCGATGGCGCAATGGGAGTACTTCTCTCTGTCGCAGGTGGTTCAGATCTAGGCCTCTTTGAAATTAATGAAGCGTGCGAACTTGTACAGGCAGCTGCTCATCCAGATGCTCGAATAATCTTCGGTACAACTATTGATGATGCCTTAGGTGATGAAGTACGCATCACGGTGATTGCCGCTGGGTTCGATGGTGGTGAGCCAAAGAAAGTTGCTGTTCCGGTTCTCAATGCAGCAATTCTCGGGGGAGTCGCTGACCCACTTCCAGAGAATGACCCATTGGTTGTTGCGATGGATCTCGACGAGAAGAAGCCTGCCAAGCGGGTAACTTTTGAAGATCTTGTGGCTGAGGACGAGATCGACGTGCCTGACTTTATGAAGTAAAAAGAGTGAACTTTAGATTTACAGATAGCACCGGTGGGAAATCCGCCGGTGCTTTTCTCTCTCGTAACCTGGGTGTGCATGTCGGTGATGATCTGGATTCCGTAGAGGCCAATCGCCAGCAGCTCAGCCAAGAGATCGGGAGACCGATTCAGTTCATGAATCAGGTACATGGGAACACAGTTGCCTTCATTGATGAACATATCCACACACCACCGACAGCAGATGCACTTGTTACCAGTAACCCGCATATTGCCCTTGCGGTGATGGTGGCAGATTGCATTCCACTACTTCTTGAAAACCAGGGAAGTATTGCTGCCGTGCATGTCGGCAGAAAAGGTTTACTCAATGGCGTTTCTCGCAGCGCTCTCGCAACAATGCGTGATCTTGATTCATCACCGATCACAGCAATGATTGGTCCTTCAATTTGCGGAACTTGTTATGAAGTCTCCGAGGATGTTTTTGAAGAAGTGACATCAGTTTTTCCACAATCAAAATCTCAGACGAAGCAAGGCGGGTTTGCGCTCGATCTTGCAGCAGCGCTTACATTTGATTTAGAGAGTAATGGAGTGAGAGTTCTTGATCGCAGTAGTTGTACAGTCGAAGATAGCTCCCTCTACTCGTATCGCCGTGATGGAGTGACGGGGCGTCAGGTAGGATTAATCTGGCTATGACACACCAGAAGAGAATTGACGATGTTTCGCACTCATTAGTTCAGGTAGAAGAGCGGATTAATCGCGCTTGCTCGTTAGCCGGCCGAGTTCGGGATGACATTACCTTGGTGGCGGTAACAAAAACATATCCAGTCAGTGATGTGCAGATCCTGCTTGGGCTTGGAATTGAAAATTTTGGCGAGAACCGTGATTCCGAAGGAGTAGAAAAATCTTCTCTCATCAAGGCACATTGGCACTACCAAGGGGAGGTGCAGAGCAAAAAAATTGGCTCAATCTCCCGTTGGGCAGATACGGTGCATTCACTTGATGATCTCTCTCATATTGAAAAATTCGATCGCGCACTGGGAATTATTGGCGATAAATCCCTGCAGGTTTTCATTCAGGTTTCACTCGATGGCAATCCCACTCGGTCGGGTCTTCAACCCGGTGAACTGATGCAGGCATGCGAGGCGGTCACTGCATCACAGCACCTGCAACTGATGGGAGTGATGGCCGTCCCTCCTGTGGAATCAGATCCTGAGAAGTCCTTTGCTCAAGTGGCGGCCATTGCAGAGGGCGTCACAAGCAGATTCCCGGAGGCTAAGTACCTTTCGGCAGGCATGAGTGGTGATTTTGAAGTCGCAATCGCCTATGGCGCGACACACATTCGAATCGGAAGCCAAATACTCGGCTCGCGCAGCGCAGCACCTTAAAATAATCACATGTCAGCACTTAATAAAGTCATGGAATACCTCGGCCTCGTAGATGGTCCAGAAGGTGCTACTCAAGAACCAAAAACTGTTAAGAAAGATGTTCGAGTGGTTCCAGTTGCTGCCTCCCAACCAACTCAGTCAGTGGGAGTCACCGTATTGGGTGGACGTCGCACAGTTGAAACTGAAGTAAGTGTTGACCTTGAACCCTCATACAACATCATCACTTTGCACCCACGTTCTTATTCAGAGGCCAGACAAATGGCGGAACACTATCGCCAAGGAAACCCTGTGATCATCAACCTTGATGACATGGATGAGTCTGAAAGAAAACGCCTTGTTGATTTTGCAAGTGGTTTAGCTTTTGGACTGCAAGGTGGAATAGAGCGAATTGCGAGCCGAGTATTTTTGATCTCACCTGCCAATGTCAGCGTGCGCACCGAAGATAAAGCAGCCTATGCTCAAGCCAGCTTTTTTAACCAGAGCTAACTCGCAGTAGTCCCACAAAATGCTGCAATCACTTCTACTTAATCTGCTCACTTTCTTTAAACTGATACTTTTTGCTCGCTTAATCATTGAGTACACACGTATGTTTGCGCGTAACTGGCGCCCCAATAGTTTTTTGATCGCTATTTTTGAAACGGTGTACGCCATCACAGATCCGGCGATGAAATTCGTAGGACGCTATGTCCAGCCATTGCGACTCGGGGGAGTATCTCTGGATCTCTCCTTCATCGTAATTCTTCTTGCTATTCAGTTTGCTCAGTTAATAGTAAAAAGTTTGCTCAGTTAATAGTAAAACTCGTTCTTTAACTCTTTCGCAAGAGAGCAGAGAGCCCAAGATCATTTTCGCCCAGTTCTAGCGTTGCATCGTGGATCAATGATGTCGCCAGAACCTCAGAACAGATAAATGAAAGCTCGGAAGTAATCGCTGCTTGAGTCTGGCTATTTGCGTTGTATGTCACGTTGATGCGATCAGATATCTCAAAGCCATCTGATTTGCGCTTCTCTTGAATATATCTCACGACTTCACGCACCAAGCCGGATTGGATGAGCTCTGGTGTGAGGGTCAAATCTAGCGCTACTGACTCACCGTCATGGCTTGCCACCATCCAACCGCTCTTTGGAACTTCTGTGACGACAAGATCGTCGAGATTAATTTCATATGTAGCTACAAGCGTGGTCTTCTCCTTGCGCAGCGTTCTCACAAGAGAAGTCGCATCGGCTGAGGCTATGAGTTTTGCAATAGCTTGCACATCTGAACCATATTTTGCACCTAGAGATTTGAAGTTTGCCTTGACTGAAATATCGACAAGGTCGCCATCTGCATCTGCGATATCTGCAAGCTCAAGAACATTGAGCTCATCGGCAATCTGATCTTTCATCTCCAGTGGAAGTTCGCGCCATCCTGGGGCCGAAATCAAAGCACGGCCCAGCGGTTGACGAATTTTTACTCCAGATTCGGCGCGAGCTGCGCGTCCCTGCTCAACAACTCTGCGAGTCATCGCAACCTGAGCACTTAACTTTCGATTAATAAGAGCTGATTGCGCGATTGGAAAATCACTCAAATGCACTGATGGCGTAAGCGAAGGATCTGCAGGAAAGACTAGCTCTTGCCAGGCATGCTCTGTAATAAACGGCACCATCGGTGCGAGTAGCTGAGTGAGAGTGACAACACATTCATGCAAGGTCGCCATAGCGGCTAGATCGCCATCCCAGAAACGACGTCGTGAACGTCTGACATACCAGTTCGAAAGATCATCAATGAAAGTGGCAAGGACTCGTCCTGCTGTCTGTGAATCAAAGTCTGTGTATGCCTTATCAACTTCTTCAATCAGAATGTTTAATTCAGAGAGAATCCAATGGTCCATCAGTGAGCGCTCAGAAACGGCCGGCGCACTTGCTAGATCGAACTGAGAGGCATTGGCGTAGAGAGCGTGGAATGAGAGCGTGTTCCAGAAAGTGAGAAGGGTTTTTCGCACAACATCACTGATGGCATCGTGTCCTACGCGTCGCGCAGACCATGGAGATCCCGCAGCAAGCATGTACCAACGCACCGCATCAGCGCCATGTTGATCCATGAGGGCAATCGGTTCTAGAACATTTCCAAGATGCTTACTCATCTTGCGGCCATCTTTATCAAGAATGTGACCGAGGCAGAGAACGCTCTTATATGAGGATTGATCAAAGACCAGCGTTCCAATAGTCATGAGTGTGTAAAACCAGCCGCGTGTCTGATCAATCGCCTCGCAGATAAAATCTGCTGGATATGCTGATTCAAACTTCTCTTTTGAACCGTCTTTGTGTGGGTAGCCCCACTGCGCAAACGGCATCGCACCAGAATCAAACCAGCAATCAATTACTTCAGGAACACGGTTCATTATCGAAGCACATTGTGGGCAGGCAAAGGTGATGTCATCAACAAATGGTCGATGAGGATCGAGCTCAAGCAGATTCTGACCGGCGAGCTCACCAAGTTCTTTGAGTGAGGCGACGCACTCCTCGTGTTTATTCTCGCAACGCCAGATAGGTAGCGGAGTTCCCCAGAAACGATTACGAGAAAGAGCCCAGTCAATATTGTTCTCAAGCCAATCACCGTAACGACCAGTCTTGATTGTCTCAGGATGCCAATCGGTCTTTTCATTCTCACGGATCAACGCATCTTTTATCGCAGTCGTGCGGATGTACCACGATGGTTGTGCGTAATAAATAAGAGCTGTATGGCAGCGCCAACAATGTGGATACGGGTGCTCGTATTGCAGATGGCGATAGAGAACTCCACGAGATTTGAGCTCTTTCACTAAAGGTTTATCGGCATCCTTAAAGAAGAGGCCGCCAACAACAGGGACATCTGCCAAAAATGTGCCATCAGGAGCGATGGGATTAATTACTGGCAACCCGTATGCACGGCAGACTTGTAAGTCATCTGCTCCGAAGGCAGGGGACTGGTGAACGAGTCCTGTTCCATCTTCAGTTGTCACATAGGTTGCAAGTACGACAAAGTGCGAATCTGGAATATCAACGAAATCTAGCGGACGCTTGTAGTGAACTCTTTCGAGAGTGGATCCCTTAAAGCGTTTCAGAATTTCGACATCACCCGTAAGGCTAGAGATCAGTGCTTCGGCAACGACCAATACTTCACTTGCATCTTCATGCGTTACACGGGCAGCCACGTAATCAACGTCAGGGTGAACTGCGATAGCTGTATTTGAAACTAAGGTCCAGGGTGTTGTCGTCCAGACGAGTAGCGCTGCATCTAGAGCGACAAGGTCACCAGATGTGATTGGGAATCGCACAAAAACTGATGGATCAGTGACGGTTTCATAGCCTTGTGCTAACTCGTGATCACTTAAGCCCGTTCCGCACCGTGGACAGTACGGAGCCACACGATGATCTTGAACCAGCAGACCTTTCTTCCAGATCTCTTTGAGCGACCACCACACACTTTCGACATACTCTGGTGACATCGTCCAATACGCCTGATCAAAATCAACCCAGAAACCCATGCGCTCTGTCATTGTTGTGAAAGCGCCTACATGCCGAGTTACCGAGTCACGGCATTTGTTATTGAACGCTGCAATTCCATATTTTTCAATATCTCCCTTGCCGGAGAAACCAAGTTCTTTCTCAACGGCAATTTCAACCGGTAGTCCATGGCAATCCCATCCCGCTTTACGAGAAACGAACTTGCCCTTCATCGTATGAAAGCGCGGAAAAACATCTTTAAAGACTCGGGCTTCAATATGGTGAGTTCCAGGCATTCCATTGGCCGTTGGGGGACCTTCATAAAATGTCCACGGTTCTTTTCCTTCACGTGCCGAGAGTGAGCGCTCAAAGATCTCGTTGCGTCGCCACAAATCAAGGATGGAACGCTCCATCGCCGGCAGATCGATCTGCGTGGGAAGCGGGCGAAATTGTGAACTCATGAGGGGGTCGAGTCTAATGCAGGAGAGTTCGGCGTTTGGCGACGAGGAGCCCAAGGGGTCAGCGCGTTCTCAACTAATATCCTGTGAACTCGAGTGGCATATTTGGTAGAAGTGGAAAAAGCGCATAGGGTGCGCGGCGTGTCAGCAAAAAAGGTAGTGAAGAAGGCCGCCGCCTCCTCTTCCAAAGCGAAGAAGAAAGCGCCGGTCAAGAAAGCTGCCGTAAAGAAAGCAGCAGTGAAGAAGGCTGCCGTAAAGAAACCAGCGGTTAAAAAAGTTGTGAAGAAAGCGCCAGCAAAGAAGGCGCCGGTCAAGAAAGCTCCCGTAAAGAAGAGCGCACCAGGTCGACCATTTCCTTCAAAAAGTGGAAAGCCAACTCTGACAGTTGATGAGAAGTCGCAGACAGTTTCTGTGGCAACGGTCGTAGCACCTGTTGCAGCGCCTGTCATTGAAGAACGTCGTCTTGTAATGCCACCGCCTGCTCGTCCGGTCAAGAGCGGCAAGAAAGTTGCCCCGCTTAAGCCGATCAAATCAGCACCGACTCCAGTGACCGCTGCTGCCGGTGAAGCACCATGGACAGCAACTGAGCTCAAGACCATTCGAGTTGAATTGGCAAAAGAACTCACCAGACTCAAGCACGAGTTAGAAGTTATTGAAGCCGAGATGGAAGATCTGATTGCAGATTCCGGAGAAGGTGCCGGCGATGACCAAGCCGACTCAGGAACAAAAACTTTTGAACGCGAACATGAGATGTCTCTTGTCATTAATGCCCGCGACATGGTCTTACAAACAGAGCGCGCTCTTGTTCGAATTGATAACAAGAGCTACGGAAGTTGTGAAGATTGCTCGAATCCCATTGGTAAAGAGCGACTCCATGTATTTCCTCGCGCAACGTTATGCATGATCTGTAAGCAGAAAGAAGAGCGGCGCTAGCAGTGCCCTTGGCAAAATTCGTTTTTCAGTGGCAACGCCTCTATTTTGTAGCAGCGCTGATTTGGGCCTTAGATTTCTCGACAAAAGTGTGGGCGCTTAATTCGATTAGCCAGGTGAAGCCGACTCCCATTCTTGGATCTTTTCTACAACTTCGCCTGGTCTTTAATCCAGGAGCAGCCTTTAGCGTCGGTACAAGTGCGACTTTTATCTTCACAATTCTCTCCGGGTTTGCTGTCGCAGGCATCGCTTACTTTGCGATCAAAGTTGTTAATCGTTGGTGGTCGGTCGTTTTAGGGCTGGCCCTCGGAGGAATTTTAGGAAATCTCACCGATCGAATTTTTCGGGAGCCCTCACTATTTAATGGCCATGTGATTGATTGGATCGAACTACCACGCTGGCCAGTCTTTAATATTGCGGATATGGCAATAGTGTGTGCAGCAGTTCTATCAGTACTGTTGATCACTAAGGAGATCCCTCCCTTTGCCCCCACGGGCGATCAGAAAAAGTAGGTGGCGCAGGTGGCAAGAGAGTTGCGAATACTCAGCGTGCCAGAGGGCGTTGCGGGAGAGCGAATAGATAGCGCATTAGTGCGTGTATTGGGATTATCTCGCTCTGCCATTGTGCGCTTAATCGAAGATGGTGACATTACCTGCGCCGGTATACCGCTCGGAAAATCTGAAAGAGTAAGTGCCGCCCAGGTGATTGAAGTTCTACTCCCTGAAACTATTGAACGGGAAGCAATTCCATTGACGCCATTAGATGGTCTAGATGTTGTTTATAACGATGACCATATTGTTGTTATCAATAAACCTGTGGGGTGCGCCGCTCACCCAAGCCCAGGTTGGCATGGACCAACAGTCGTTGGGGCACTCGCTGCAGCTGGATACACAATATCTACATCCGGTGCCGCTGAGCGCGCGGGGATTGTCCATCGATTAGATGTTGGAACAAGTGGACTCATGGTTGTTGCAAAAACCGATCGAGCATTTACAGTATTAAAAGAAGCGTTTAGAACACGAAGTGTGAAAAAAACGTACCATGCAATGATTCAAGGACATATCGATCCTCCCACTGGAACAATTGATGCGCCTATTGATCGTCACCCAAAGATTGATCACCGATTTGCTGTTGTTGCAGATGGTAAAGAGAGCATCACCCATTACGAACTGATTGAGTATTACCGCGGCGTGACGATGGTTCAGGTTGAACTCGAAACCGGAAGAACCCATCAGATCCGGGTACATATGAGTGCGCTCAATCACCCACTCGTTGGGGACACCACATATGGCGCTGATCCAGTTCTCGCAAAATCACTTCAGATGACGCGTCCCTGGCTCCACGCCAAGGAGTTAGCCTTTGCGCACCCGATCACTGGCGAGTCGATGGAGTTTAAGGTTGAGTATCCAGTTGACCTTCAGGCTTGCCTGGCGTTGCTATCCGATGCTGTGATTCCGTAAGTGCTAATTTAGCCAGCCTATGACCGGAACACCTTCAGATTCATTTGTTCATCTGCACGTCCATACAGAGTATTCGATGCTCGATGGCGCTGCTCGTGTTGGTGATTTAGTTGCAGAAGTTGCACGCCAGCAAATGCCAGCGATTGCAATGACAGACCATGGAAATGTTTTCGGGGCATTTGATTTTTATAAACAGGCAACCAGTGTTGGGGTTAAGCCAATTATTGGGATTGAAGCTTATGTAGCGCCAGAGTCCCGCCATGAAAAAAAGCGAGTGCAATGGGCTAGCGGCGGAGACGATGATGTCTCAGGCGGCGGGGCATATACCCATATGACAATCCTTGCCGAAAACAATCAGGGTCTTGCTAACTTGTTCAGACTCTCTTCCCTGGCATCTCTTGAAGGGTATTACTACAAGCCCAGAATGGATAGAGAGCTCCTCTCTCGCTATGCCGATGGATTAATTGCAACAACAGGTTGCCCAGGTGGCGAGATTCAAACTCGACTGCGTATGGGAAATTATCGAGAAGCGCTGCGGGCTGCAAGTGATTACAGAGACATTTTTGGGGCATCCAACTTCTACTTAGAGTTGATGGATCATGGAATCGATATTGAAAATCGCGTAAGAGCAGATCTTCTGAAGTTGGCTAGCGAGTTGAAGCTTCCCCTACTCGCAACTAACGATTTGCATTACACCTTCGCAGAAGATGGCGCTGCACATGAAGCCCTGCTCTGCGTGCAGTCAGGGTCAACTCTTGCTGACCCAAAGAGATTCAAATTTGATAACCATGAATTTTATGTGAAGACAGCTGCGCAAATGCGCGAACTCTTTAAGGATATTCCTGAATCCTGCGACAACACATTGTTAATCGCAGAGCGTTGCAATGTCACATTACGTGAGGGCGAGAATCTGCTTCCTCGGTTTGAAGTTCCACAGGGAGAAAGTGAAGATAGCTGGCTTCGCGCACTCTCTCACGAAGGATTAAAGTCTCGTCTCGGAGATAAGGTGACACCAGTTCATCTGCAACGCTTGGATTACGAACTCGATGTCATGATCAAGATGGGCTTTCCCGGCTACTTCCTTGTCGTTGCAGATCTTTGCTCTCATGCACGTGAAGTGGGAATTCGAGTGGGGCCAGGCCGCGGATCAGCTGCAGGTTCATTAGTTGCCTATGCACTCGGAATTACCGGTCTTGATCCACTCGAACATGGACTTCTCTTCGAACGATTCCTCAATCCAGAACGAATCTCAATGCCAGATATCGATCTGGACTTCGACGAACGTCGCAGGTCAGAGATGATTCGTTACGCCACTGAAAAATATGGTGATGATCGCGTGGCGCAGATCATTACGTACGGAACAATTAAATCTAAGCAAGCACTGAAAGATGCAACACGAGTACTCGGCTACCCATATGCAATCGGTGAAAAACTCACCAAAGCGCTACCTCCGTCAGTGATGGGTAAAGACATCACACTGGGTGGAGTCTTTGATAAGGACGATCCGCGACACGGAGAAGCGGGCGAGTTTCGAACACTCTATGACACAGATGCAGATTCAAAGCGCGTAGTTGATCTCGCAAAAGGCTTGGAAGGTCTCAAGCGCCAATGGGGAGTACACGCTGCTGGCGTGATTCTTTCGCGCGAGCCTCTGCTTGATGTTATTCCAATTCATCGCCGCGAAGCAGATGGAGCAATTATCACGCAGTTCGATATGGGTGCCTGCGAGGCAACAGGTTTATTGAAGATGGATTTCTTGGGACTGCGCAATCTTTCAGTCCTAGACGATGCGCTACAGAACATCAAACTCAATTTAGATATCGACATTGTTTTGGAAGATCTCCCTCTCTCTGATCAGAAGACCTTCGAATTGTTAAGTCGTGGAGATACTCTCGGCGTCTTTCAGCTCGATGGTGGTCCAATGCGCGCCCTTCTTCGCAGCATGGCGCCCGACTCCTTTGCCGACATCTCTGCTGTTATCGCTCTCTATCGTCCTGGTCCTATGGGCGAGAATGCACATAACAACTATGCTGATCGAAAGAACGGAAGAAAACCAGTCGAAGCGATACACCCAGAGCTGCGCGAGCCACTGGCTGAAATTCTTGGCGATACATATGGATTAATTGTTTATCAGGAACAGGTAATGGCGATTGCCCAAAAAGTTGCGGGCTTCTCTCTTGGCCGTGCAGACCTTCTTCGAAAAGCAATGGGAAAGAAGAATAAAGAGATTCTTGATAAGGAATACATCCCATTTGAAGCAGGTATGAAATCAAATGGCTTTGGTGATGCTGCCATTAAGCGACTGTGGGAAGTTTTGATTCCGTTCTCTGACTACGCATTTAACCGGGCACACTCTGCTGGCTACGGTGTCGTCTCGTTCTGGACTGCTTACCTCAAGGCTAACTATCCAACAGAGTACATGGCCGCATTATTAACGAGCGTGCGAGACGATAAAGATAAGTCAGCGCTCTATCTCTCTGAATGTCGTCGCATGGGAATTAGCGTTCTGCCGCCTGATGTCAACGAGTCCAACTCTGAATACACCCCTAGAGGCAAAGACATTAGATTTGGTCTAGCAGCCATTAGAAATGTTGGAGAAGGTGTTGTTGCATCGATCAAGAGTGCTCGTGAGGCAAAAGGTGCATTCACCTCATTCGGTGATTTCTTAGCGAAGGTAGATGCGCAAGTCTGTAACAAGAAGACTATTGAATCGTTGATTAAGGCAGGAGCCTTTGATGAACTTGGACATCATCGTAAAGGACTCGTAGCAGTTCATCTCACAGCGATTGATGCTGTGATTGAGAGCAAGCGAGCAGAGGCAATTGGTCAATTTGATCTCTTCGGTGATGTCGGGGGTTCGGAGATGAGCGGACTAGAAATCGATATTCCTACCGGCGAATGGGATAAAGCAACACTTCTTGCCTTTGAAAGAGAGATGCTTGGGCTCTATGTCTCAGACCATCCACTTCTCGGAGTCGAGCACATCCTTCGCTCCAACACGGATATGTCTATTAGCGCTCTCCTTGATGATGGGGGAGTGCAAGAAGGATTTGTCACTATCGGCGGATTGATTACAGGAATATCTCGCAAAGTTTCCAGGCAGGGTTCATCCTGGGCAATTGTCACAGTTGAAGATCTCGAAGGTGCGCTAGAAGTTCTCTTCTTCTCCAATACATATAATCAATACGCTCTCACCTTGATTGAAGATCGCGTTGTTACGATCAGAGGGCGGGTAGATCGCCGTGAAGATCAAGTGCGATTTAGCGCATTTGAAATGTCGCCCCTTGACATCACCAGTGGTCCTGTAGGTCCGTTACTGATCTCGCTGCCAATGTCTTCGTGCACGCCTCCGATTGTTGAGCGGATCAAAGAAATTCTCCGCTCTCACCCAGGTAAACGAGAAGTCCATCTGCAGATTAACGATGCAGGTGCCAACACCATGATGAAGATCGATGCCCTTGTGACATCTTCTCCGAGTTTGAGTGCTGATCTGAAGAGCATTCTTGGCCCAGATTGTTTAGTCCGCAGCTAAGGTCAGTAATTCATGCCTCACCGCGGGGGCGGCTCAAAGTAGACTGAGCCCATGATTCGCACCGTAGATCTCAGGAATCTTCGCCTGTCGAAGGCGGGGTATCAGGAGCGTCTCCCTCGAGCCACACTGGATATCAATCAGGCGATGGCGAGCGTTGAACCAATATTGGCTCGCGTTAAAAATGGAACTCTTTCAGATCTGCTTGATCTCTCTTTGGAATTTGATGGTGTGCGTCCTGCAGCACTCCGAGTCTCGCAGAAAGATCTCGATTCATCTCTGGCACAAATTGATCCTGCGGTTCGTGCAGCTCTTGAGCTTTCTATCGAACGTATCCGCAGAGTGCATAATGATCAGCGACGCGATGAAGTCACCACAACAGTCGTTGATGGTGGACGTGTTACTGAGAGATGGGTACCTGTTGATCGGGTAGGTCTCTACGTCCCAGGCGGACGCGCGGTCTATCCATCCAGTGTGATGATGAATGTGATTCCTGCTCAAATTGCTCAGGTTGCAAGTATTGCAGTGGCATCACCACCACAAAAAGAGTTCGGTGGATTACCACACCCAACCATTCTTGCTACATGCGCGCTCCTCGGTATCGATGAGGTCTATGCCATTGGTGGCGCACAAGCGATTGCGCTCTTTGCCTACGGCATGGAAGATGTCTGCGATAAATGTGATGTTGTCACGGGTCCGGGCAATATTTATGTTGCTGCAGCAAAGAGAGCACTGCGCGGAGTTATTGGGATTGATTCAGAAGCTGGGCCAACTGAGATTGCAATTCTGGCCGATGACTCTGCTGATCCAGTAAATGTGGCTGCCGATCTCATTAGTCAGGCTGAGCACGATGTGATCGCAGCAGCAGTGTTGGTCACAGACTCGCCTGAATTAGCACATGCAGTTGACATTGAATTGAAGAGACAAGTTCCACTGACTAAACACTCAGAACGAATTACTACCGCTCTCTCTGGAATTCAAAGTGCTATTGCTCTTGTCGATGACATCGAGCAAGGTTTAGATGTTGTCAACGCATATGCTGCTGAGCACCTTGAAATTCATACTCGTAACGCACGCGGGGATAGCGCAAATGTGAGAAACGCTGGCGCAGTATTTATCGGTCCGTTTACACCAGTCTCCCTCGGAGATTACTCTGCAGGTTCAAATCACGTGCTACCAACAGGGGGATGTGCTTGTCACAGCAGTGGTCTCTCCGTTGCAACATTCTTGCGAGGATTGCACTTTGTTGAATATGACGAGAAAGCTTTTCGTGACATTGCCCAGACTGTTATTACGTTGGCTGAAGCAGAAGATCTCCCTGCACATGGTCAGGCAATGAGTGCCAGATTGGATCGACCATGACAGACTGGCCATCCTGGCTTCCGCTGCGACCACGTCTTGCTCCCTTATCGCCATACGGTGCACCTCAGGTTGCCGCGGATGCAGCGCTGAACACAAATGAGAATCCATATTCATTATCACCGGCTCTGACCGCAGCAATTGCCACAAAGATCTCTGAGGTGGCATCTACTCTTAATCGATACCCTGATCGTGATGCTCTCTCATTGCGCTCTGCCCTTGCCTCATATATCAATGAGCAATCCGGGACACAATTCACTGCTGTGCAGATCTGGGCGGCGAATGGCAGTAACGAAATCATTCAATCTTTATTCCTAGCATGCGGCGGACAGGGCGCAATTGGATTTGTTCCGTCATATTCCATGCATCCTCTTATCGCAAAAGTGACGTCCACTGATTGGATCGATGGAAAACGAGAGAACGATTTTTCACTGGATGTCGATAACGTGATTAATCAGATCAAGAAGAATCCGCAAGGACTTACCTTTCTCACCACTCCAAATAATCCAACTGGTGAAGCGATTACGTTAGGCGATATCGAGAGAATTGCGCAGCACGTTACGGGGCTCCTTGTTGTTGATGAAGCCTACGCTGAGTTTTCTGATGAGGCATCTGCTGTCACTCTCATTGCGCAATACCCACACGTCGTTGTGATTCGAACAATGAGCAAAGCCTTTGCTTTTGCTGGGGCCAGAGTGGGCTATCTCGTTGCGCACCCATCCGTGATTGATGCGATGCTCTTGGTGCGCCTGCCGTATCACCTCAGCACTCTGACCCAAAGCGCCGCCCTTGTTGCACTGGATTTCAAGGATGAACTGCTTTCTGGAGTAAGGGATCTCAAGGCTGCCCGAGAACGTGTTTCGGCATCTCTTAAGGCGATGGGTTTATCAGTTCTACCGAGCCAGGCAAACTTCCTTCTCTTTACCGGTTTTGCACAGACATCACACGAGCTATGGAAATTAATGCTCGATCGCGGAGTATTGATTCGAGATGTGGGATTATCAGGTTATCTACGTACAACAATCGGTACCACCGATGAGAATGACAAGTTTCTAAGCGCGCTACAGGAGTGCCTAGTGAAGGAGAGATCATGAGAACAGCACGAGTAGAACGAAAAACAAAAGAATCACATGTGCTTGTAGAGATTAATCTCGATGGTAGCGGCGAGATAAACGTTGATACAGGTGTTCCTTTCTTTGATCACATGCTTTCGCAATTGGGCAAACACTCGGGCTTTGACCTGAAGGTGAAGACGGAGGGTGATGTAGATGTTGATTCACACCACACAGTGGAAGACACATCACTCGCCTTTGGCCAAGCACTCCGTGAAGCCCTAGGGGATAAGAGCGGAATTCGTCGCTTCGGTGATGCCATGGTTCCCCTCGATGAGGTGTTGGTGCAAGCAGCGGTAGATCTTTCCGGTCGCCCTTACCTTGTGCATCGCCAACCAGAAATAGTTGAATTGATTGGAACCTTTGATACCTCTCTCGGCAAGCACATTTGGGAATCAATCGTTGCAGAAGCACGTATTGCGCTTCATATTCGCGTTCTCGAAGGGCGTAACGCACACCATGTCTTTGAGGCTCAATTCAAAGCTGTCGCTCGCGCCCTGCGCGACGCGGTTGCAATCGATGGTCGAGTATCTGGTATTCCTTCAACAAAGGGTTCACTCTAATTTCAACGATTGCAATTCTTGATTACGGTTCTGGAAATATACGATCTGCAGTAAGGGCTTTTGAAACCTCGGGCCTCACTGTTGTCCTTACTTCCGATCCTAAGGTCGCACGAGAAGCTACCGGCCTGGTTGTTCCAGGCGTAGGAGCGTTTGCAGCGTGCATGGAAGGATTACGAAACGTCGGTGCACCCGAGATCATTGCGGCACGTTATGCAGATGAAAGACCGACACTCGGAATCTGTATCGGAATGCAAATACTCTTCTCCGATAGCGATGAGAATGGGCTACATCAAGGTGTTGGGATCTGGGAATCTTCCGTACGCAAACTAGAGGCTCCAATTCTTCCGCATATGGGATGGAACTCGGTGGAGCCAGCAAGCGGATCGACACTCTTTCACGGAGTGGAAGAAGAATCATTTTATTTTGTTCATTCGTATGCAGCTCGAGAAGTTGCGTCCGGACTGGGAACATATGCAACTCATGGCCAAAGATTTTTAGCCGCAGTCGAAGATCGTTCCTTAAGCGCGACACAGTTTCACCCAGAAAAATCAGGGCGAGCGGGCCTTGCGCTGATTAAGAATTGGAGTAAATCCCTATGAGTTCCCTCGAGCTTTTGCCAGCAGTAGATGTCAAAGATGGTCGCGCAGTACGGCTCGTACAGGGCGAACTTTCACAAGAGAGTGTGTATGGCTCTCCACTTGAGGTCGCATTAGATTTTCAAAAGGCAGGCGCACAGTGGATTCACTTAGTAGACCTTGATGCAGCTTTTGGACGTGGTGAAAACACCGCCCTGCTTGCAGAAGTAGTTGGCAGATTAGATATTGATGTAGAGCTTTCGGGGGGAATTAGGGATGATGCCTCTCTTGCACGGGCTCTGGCAACAGGTTGTCGTCGCGTAAATCTTGGGACGGCAGCGTTAGAAGATCCCGAGTGGACATCGCAAGTGATTGCAAAATTTGGGGATCAGATAGCAGTAGGCCTAGATGTTCGTGGACATATTCTCGCAGCGCGCGGATGGACGAAAGAGGGCGGTGATCTCTTTGAGACTATTTCACGTCTGGAATCAGATGGGTGCGCCCGTTACATCGTTACAGATGTCACCAAGGATGGAACGTTACAAGGACCTAACCTGAATCTATTACGAGAAGTGTGTGCGGTAACCGATAAGCCTGTAGTTGCAAGTGGTGGTATCTCAAGCCTTGCCGACATCGCTGCGCTCTGTGAGTTACAAAAAATTGGAGTTGAAGGAGCAATCGTTGGCAAGGCGCTCTACGCCGGTGCATTCACCCTCGAAGAGGCGCTTCACGTGAGCCGATCATGAGCCTTGCAACCCGAATTATCGCCTGTCTCGATGTAGATAATGGTCGAGTAGTCAAAGGCGTAAACTTTACTGATCTTGTTGATGCTGGGGATCCGGTCGAGATGGCCACACTGTATGGCTCTGAAGGCATCGACGAGCTTACATTTTTGGATATTTCGGCAAGTGCTACCAATCGCGAAACGACATACGAGGTTGTCGCTCGAACTGCCGAACAAGTTTTCATTCCACTCACCGTGGGTGGAGGTGTCAGAACAGTTGATGATGTCGATAGATTGCTTCGCGCTGGAGCAGATAAAGTTTCAGTGAATACCGCTGCAATCGCCCGACCTGATCTCATTTCAGAGATTTCGCATAGATTTGGGAATCAGGTTCTTGTACTTTCAGTTGATGCACGCCGAGCTCGAACCCCGTCGGGCTTTGAGGTGACTACTCATGGCGGGCGAACAAGTACGGGCCTTGATGCGCTGTCATGGATTGAAGATGCAACTCAACGAGGCATTGGTGAAGTCTTACTGAATTCAATGGATGCAGATGGAACGCGGGCAGGGTATGACATTGGAATGATCAGCCGTATCCGAGAAATCTCTTCGCTGCCATTGATAGCAAGCGGTGGCGCTGGATCCTTGGAAGACTTTGCCGCAGCGATTGAGGCTGGGGCCGATGCACTACTTGCGGCGAGCGTCTTTCACTTCGGAATCCATCGCATTACAGATGTGAAGAAGTATCTCTCTGAGCACGGATATCCGGTGCGCATGAGCTCCTCAGTGTGAGGCACAATTAGCCTGTGAGCATCACTGTATCTCCAGCAATTATGGAACTTCTCAAAGACCCCACAGCGCTGATCCCTGCGATAGCTCAAGACAGCCTGTCCGGAGAAGTGTTAATGCTGGCCTACGTCAATGCCGAATCTCTTGGCCTGACCATCGATTCAGGCTTTGCTACCTACTTCAGTCGTTCACGAAATGAGTTATGGCGAAAAGGTGAAACATCTGGACACCTGCAGAAAGTTGTCTCAATTTCACTCGATTGTGATGGAGATGCAATTCTTTTACAGGTCATTCAAGAGGGTTCAGCGTGCCACACAGGCGAATTCACCTGCTTCCATCGGGAAATCTTTCCGGCTGAGAAAAGTCACGACGGCGAGATTACAGAATGAATCTAGAGGAGTTTCGTAGGTACGCTCAAGAATTTAATGTTATTCCTGTCTACAGAAAATTGTTGGCCGATGGAGAAACTCCACTAGGCGTCTATAGAAAACTTGCAGGAACATCTACCGCTTCATTTCTTTTAGAGTCTGCCGAGCATGGAGGTGTTTGGTCACGTTACTCATTCATCGGCGCGCACTCTCAAGCGACGTTGACCGAAGTTGATGGCCTGGCTCAATGGATCGGCGTTGCTCCAGCCGGTGCACCGAGTGGAATTGATCCACTCGAAGCACTTCGACTTTCTGCATCGCACCTGCGCTCACCGAAAATTGAGGGTCTCCCACCACTGACCGGAGGACTCGTTGGGTATATGGGCTATGACAGTGTCCGACGTTTAGAGAAGCTGCCAACTATTTCAAAGAAAGATATCCCGCTACCCGAAATCGCATTTATGCTAACGAGTGATCTTGCAGTGATGGATCATGCAGAGGGAAGCATCACCTTGATTGCGAATGCCATTAATTGGGATGGAAGTAATGAGCGTATTGATGAAGCATTTGCCGATGCGACAGCCAGACTCGATCGGATGCAGAGTCAGCTCACTGCTGCAATCCCTGGCGATATTGTTCACATTCCACAGTCGTCAGAACCTATCTACGAAAGAAATATGAGCCAGGACGATTACATCGCAAAGGTAATCCGCGCCAAGGAAGAGATTGTCTCAGGGGAGGCCTTCCAGATTGTTCTCTCGCAACGTTTCTCAATGGAATGTAGCGCTGATGCAATTGATGTCTACCGTATGTTGCGCCTACGTAATCCTTCTCCATATATGTATCTCTTTAGATTTGATTCTGGGGTAGATGTCGTTGGTTCATCCCCTGAAGCACTTGTGAAGGTCACCGATGGGGAAGTGATGGTGCACCCGATTGCAGGAACTCGAAAGCGTTCAGCCTCACCTGAGGAAGATAAGAGACTCGGCGAAGAGCTCTTAGCCGACCCTAAAGAGCGAGCAGAACACTTGATGTTGGTTGATCTTGGGCGAAATGATTTAGGTCGCATCTGTGCTCCCGGTTCGGTGGAAGTCATCGACTTTATGAGCGTTGAGAGGTATTCCCACGTCATGCATATCGTTTCGACAGTGACCGGAACGTTAGCGCCCGATAAGTCGGCAGTGGATGCACTCTTTGCAACTTTTCCCGCCGGAACTCTTTCGGGTGCGCCTAAACCTCGTGCCATGGAAATTATTGAAGAGCTTGAGCCACATCGTCGAGGTCTTTATGGTGGCGCAATCGGATACTTGGATTTCACTGGAAATGTGGATACATGCATTGCCATTCGCACAGCTCTCCTCTTTCAAGGGCGTGCATACGTTCAAGCAGGCGCGGGTGTAGTTGCTGATTCAGTTCCTGAATCTGAGAATCAAGAATGTATCAATAAGGCTGCAGCAGTATTAGGTGCAATTAGCGCTGCGCAAGCGATGGCGAGTAAGAGATGATTGACCTACTGCCAGTTGCAATAAGTGTAATCGTTATTTCGTTTATCGTCGTGTTAATCAGTAAGAAATTCTCACTCTCTTCACGTTATGAACGTAAACCTAGAACTCGATCTCTCTGGAGCGCACAAGATCATGGGATAGATCCAACAGATGAGGCACACAATGAGCGTGCTTGACTCAATTATTGAGGGAGTGAGAGAAGATCTGGCGGCACGAAGATTGCCACTTAATGATCTGCAAGAAAAACTAGAGCACGCTCCTGCATCAATCGATCCTCATGAAGACTTGCGTGGTGACCTCGTTTCCGTAATTGCAGAGGTGAAGAGATCATCACCCAGCAAGGGAGTTTTGGCAGATATTGCAGATCCGGCATCACTGGCTTCGACATATGAAGAAGCTGGGGCAAGCATCATTAGTGTTCTTACAGAAAAGCGCAGATTTGGTGGCTCACTTGAAGATTTAACTGCCGTGCGCTCTGCCGTGAAGATCCCAATCCTACGAAAAGATTTTATGGTTGATGAGTATCAATTTTATGAGGCGCGTGCCTATGGTGCAGATGTAGTACTTCTAATTGTGGCCGCGCTATCGACGCATCAACTGAAAGATTATTTCGAGATGGCTACTGAGTTGGGTATGGCAAGTCTGATCGAAGTGCATACCCATGATGAGCTTGAGCGAGCAATGGAGATAGAGCCGCGCATCATCGGAATAAATTCTAGAAACCTCAAGACACTTGAGGTTGATCAAAGAGCATTCGCTGAGTTATTACCTGAGATTCCAGAGACGATTATTAAGGTGGCAGAGTCAGGGATCTCCACGCGAGCCGAGGTAGAGAGCGCGCAATCTCACGGCGCTGATGCAATCCTTGTGGGCGAGGCCCTGGTCCGCGCTGGCGACCCACTTTCTGCACTGCGCACCCTGCGTGGTCTCTAGTACCCTCAGCCCCATGACAACTCAAGTAGAGAAAATCATCGGTCACTTCGGTCCGTATGGTGGCCGCTTTGTTCCGGAGGCTCTTATCGGAGCGCTCGAAGAGTTAGAGCAGGCACATATTGCTGCCTCGACAGATCCAACATTTATCGCAGAACTAGATCACCTGCATCGCACATACACGGGTCGACCAAGCATTATTACTGAAGCACCACGATTTGCAGAGCATGCCGGAGGCGCACGCATCCTTCTTAAGCGCGAAGATCTCAATCACACCGGCTCACATAAGATCAATAATGTTTTGGGTCAAGCGCTGCTCACCAAACGTATGGGCAAGAAGCGAATCATCGCAGAGACTGGTGCCGGTCAACATGGAGTTGCATCTGCAACTGCTGCCGCACTTATGGGTCTTGAGTGTGTTGTTTATATGGGCGAAGAAGATACAAAGCGCCAAGCACTTAACGTCGCTCGAATGAAACTTCTGGGTGCAGAAGTTGTTCCTGTCACCAGCGGTTCTCGCACTTTGAAAGATGCAATTAATGAAGCGATGCGGGACTGGGTAACTAATGTGGAGTCAACACATTATCTTCTCGGTACCGTTGCTGGCCCACATCCATTTCCAACGATGGTACGAGATTTCCACCGCATCATCGGAGTCGAAGCTCGGGCACAAGTTCTTGAGCTGACAGGCAAGCTACCGGATGCGGTCCTTGCATGTGTTGGTGGCGGATCAAATGCAATCGGAATCTTTCATCCTTTTATTGATGATGCCAGCGTCGCGCTGATTGGTCTAGAAGCTGGTGGTGATGGAGTTACAACCGGACGCCACGCGGCAACTATTTCTGGTGGATCTCCTGGCGTCTTGCACGGAACTCGCTCATACGTACTGCAAGATGAAAACGGACAGACAGTCGAATCTCATTCCATCTCAGCCGGACTTGATTACCCAGGTGTCGGACCTGAGCACGCCTTCCTTCACGATATTGGTCGTGCGCAGTATCGCGCGATTACCGATGCAGAGGCGATGCACGCATTCGCTCTCTTGTGCAAAACCGAGGGCATTATTCCTGCGATTGAAACTGCGCACGCTTTAGCCGGTGCGATGCAAGTGGGACGTGAAATGGGACCAACTGCAACGATCCTGATTAATCTTTCCGGACGTGGAGATAAGGATGTTTCAACTGCAGCCGAATACTTTGGGATAAAGCTCTAACGTGTTGTTGGAAACGGGGCTAGATCACGTTCTTGCACGAGCTAAGAGTGAAAATAGAGCGGCGCTTATTGCGTATATTCCCGCAGGATTTCCTAGTCACGAGGGCTGTAAGAAAGTAATCGCCGCCTTCGCCGCCGGTGGAGTCGATGCGATAGAGATTGGATTTCCCTATAGCGATCCCGTTATGGATGGTCCCACGATTCAAGCTGCAGCGGTGCAGTCGTTGAGTCAAGGAACGGGCGCCAAGGAAGTATTTGAATCGCTTAAGTGCGCGACAGATCTTGGAGTCCCAGCAGTTGTTATGACTTATTGGAATCCCATTGAGCGTTACGGCGTTGAAAATTTTGCAGAGTCGATTGCCGCTAATGGGGGATCGGGTGTAATTACTCCAGATCTCACAGTTGAAGAGTCGAGCGCCTGGATTGCAGCGACTGACCGTTGGAAGATTAATCGAATTTATGTTGTCGCCCCCAGTACATCAGATACGCGATTGCCGTACGTCACCAAATCCTGCGGGGGCTTTATCTATGCAGCAAGCCTGATGGGTGTGACCGGTACACGTACCAGCGTTTCATCATCTGCTGCCGATCTCGTCGCCCGAATTAGAACGACTACCGACACTCCAGTAAGTGTCGGACTAGGTGTTTCAACGAGAGAACATGCCCGATCGGTCGCAGCGTACGCCGATGGGGTGATTGTTGGTTCTGCCTTTATTAATGTCCTATTGGAAGCAGCCGATGAAGAATCCGGCCTCAAAGCGGTGCAAGAATTGGCTGAGCAATTAGCCATGGGGGTACGTGAGGGTCGATGAATGATTTATCGATCTCTCCCAGTATTTTCAAGTACCCTTATGGAGAATTTTCTCTCGCAGAGCAGTCCACAGTACAACTAACAAGTGAGGTTCAATGATGAGCAAAGTGAAGAAGAACTCTGTAAAAACCCAAGGCGGCGACCCATTCACACGCTGGCTTGTCATCGGCATGGTTGCACTCGTTCTTGCAGTGGGAACCTTCTTTTTTCTCACAAGTGAGAAGAAAGAAAGCAACGCCTCGCTCGTAGCTCTCGAGTCATTTTCTCCTATTGGAGACGTTCCAGCCACTGTGGATCCAGCTCAGGGAGATGGCATTGTCTTTAACGCGGGACTGCCATTGCGCATTAATGTATTTGAAGATTTCCAATGCCCAATCTGTAAACTTTTTGAGGACCCAATCGGTGGATATCTCACATCACTGATTACTGAGAAGAAGGCAGAAGTTGTTTTCCACCCATTGTCATTCCTCGGTAATGGTCAGAAAGATGATGAATCTATCGGTGCGGCCAATGCCGCATATTGCGCCGTTGACGAAGGCAAGTTCCTAGATCTCCATAAAGCGCTCTATGACGTTCAATCTAGTGTTGAAAATTCCGGATTCCTCAGTGACGATACCTTGATCGCCATTGGAGAGAAAGTCGGCATCTCTTCTCAATCCTTCTCTGACTGCGTGAAGAATAAATCTAAGCTAGTTAATGTCGCTGCAGCGATGGAGTCGATGGATCGCTATAAGGTAACTGGTACTCCAACAACGTTGATTAATGGAGAAGTCTGGAATCGACAAAATCCTACCTTTGATGTCAATGAGTTTAGAGCCGCGGTTGAAGCAGCTATAAAGTAGCTCGAGAGTGATATCTCGAAACTTAGCTCGTTCAATCCCTTCACCTAGTTCGTCCTACATCGAACTAGGTCCACTGACGCTACATTTTTACGCGCTCTGCATCATCGCTGGAATCGCCGTTGCCATCTGGCTAGGAGATAAACGCCTTCGTGCAGTAAATCCAGCGCTCACATCTGTTGTTGCAGACGTCGCTTTCTTCGCTGTGCCTTCAGGAATTATTGGTGGGCGTATCTACCACGTAATCTCAGATCCTTCAGATTACTTTGGAAGAGGCGGTAATTTTCTCGATGCCTTTGCTATCTGGAAAGGCGGACTTGGGATTTGGGGAGCAATCTCACTTGGTGCATTGGGTGCATATATCGGTTTTATACGAGCGAAGAGATCTCGTCCAGAGATTGATTTTCCAACATTTCCACAACTACTCGATGCCCTTGCTCCCGGAATCTTGATTGCGCAAGCGATCGGTCGAATTGGTAATTGGTTTAATGTTGAGCTCTTTGGAGGACCAGCACAAGGTTGGTGGGCCCTTGAGGTACCTCTAGGTTCGCGGCCCCGCGGTTACACCGAATTTGAAACTTTCCATCCGACCTTCGCCTATGAAGCCATCTGGTGCCTTCTGATTGCAACTCTCTTAATTGTTTTCACATCACGGTTGCGGCATGGTCAGACTTTCGCACTCTATATCGCCTTGTACTGCCTAGGACGTTTCTTCATCGAAGGTGTACGGATTGACTCTGCCAATGAATTCTTTGGACTGCGCCAGAATGAATGGGTGAGCGTCGTAATTGGACTCGCCGCACTTGCCATTTTTGCGAAATTGCAGAAAAAGAGTTCAAAGATTTAATCCCTCAGGTACTCTTTCCGACATGGGATTAGAGGATGTCTATCAAAGGAATCTTCACCACCGCACGCATCGTGCTGGTTGGTTGCGCGCAGCCGTCCTTGGCGCAAATGATGGAATCGTTTCAACGGCAAGTTTGATGATCGGTGTGACTGCAGCTACCCCAGATGAAAGTGGTTTTATTGTCACTGCAGGTGTTGCAGGAATTGTTGCTGGAGCAATGTCGATGGCAGTGGGTGAATATGTTTCAGTGCGTTCACAAAATGATGTGGAAGACTCGGATCGTCATTTAGAGATTGAACATTTAGCGTTAGATCCCGAAGGGGAGCTGCTTGAATTAACCCAGATCTATATGGATAGAGGGCTCACGCCGGAGTTGGCAAAGCAAGTTGCTCAGCAGATGCACGATCGCGATCCGCTGGAAGCACATCTTCGTGATGAGTTAGGACAGACGCCTCATAGCAAGGCTCGCCCGATGCAAGCCGCTTTGGCATCTGCTGCGAGTTTTACTGTGGGAGGGCTAGTTCCTTTCGTTGGTGTTTTTGCACCGACACCCGGCGCGATTGCGCTGAGCATTGTTCTCTTTGCCCTGATTGGTCTTCTCTTTACCGGCATCACCAGTGCAAAGATCGCGGGCAAGCCAGTGTTGGGGCCAACTGTCAGAGTGCTCATTGGTGGCTCGCTCGGAATGGCAGTCACAGCCGGAATTGGGCGTCTTTTTCATATCTCCCTTGGCTAGGAGTGCTTGACCTACCAACCTCGCCTCTGACTTGATACCCTTTCCCTCGGGTCAGCGTTGTCCCGTTGATGTAACGGAACACGACAACAGGAGATTTATTCCATGGCTCTTCCATCCACATTTCCAGCAGCGCAAGGGTTATACAACCCTGCAAACGAACATGATGCCTGCGGTGTTGCCATGGTTGCCACACTGAACAAAATTGCAACGCATGACATTGTTGCCCAAGCCTTGACCGCACTTCGTAACCTCGAACATCGTGGTGCAGCAGGTGCTGAACCCGATAGCGGAGATGGTGCAGGAATCCTTATTCGCATCCCAGATGCCTTTTATCGCGCCGTCACTTCATTCGATCTTCCTGCTGAAGGAAGCTATGCAACAGGTATTGCATTTATTCAACAAGGTTTCGATCCTACTTCACTCATCCAAAAACTAGCAAAAGATGAAAACCTTGTCGTCATTGGTTGGCGTGACGTACCTACAAATCCTTCATCGGTGGGCTCAACCGCAAGATCTGTAATGCCAATCTTTAAGCAACTATTTGTTAAGTCAGTTAATGGAGAAAGTGGAATCGCACTTGACCGTATGGCTTTTGCGCTACGTAAGCAAGCAGAGCACCAAGGTGAAATCTACTTCCCATCATTTTCATCTCAGACAATTGTTTATAAAGGAATGCTTACCACTGGCCAGCTAGAAGAATTCTTTCCAGACCTCAGCGATGAACGTGTTGTTTCACCATTAGCACTTGTTCACTCAAGATTTTCCACCAATACCTTTCCGTCCTGGCCACTGGCTCACCCATATCGTTTCATCGCTCATAACGGCGAAATCAATACCGTTAAAGGAAACCGCAATTGGATGCGCGCTCGTGAATCACTTCTAGCAAGTGATTTAATCCCTGGTGATTTATCTCGTCTCTATCCAATCGTTGAAATGTCTGGAAGTGACTCAGCCTCCTTCGATGAAGTTTTAGAGTTGCTGTATCTCGGTGGCCGATCATTGCCGCACGCAGTATTGATGATGATTCCGGAAGCCTGGGAGAATCACGCAACGATGTCGAAGAAACGTCGTGATTTCTACGCATTCCATTCATCATTGATGGAACCTTGGGATGGACCAGCGTGTGTGACATTTACAGATGGCAATCAAGTAGGCGCGGTGCTTGATCGCAATGGACTACGCCCTTCCAGATTCTGGGTAACACGTGATGGCCTTGTAGTTCTCGCATCCGAATCAGGAGTACTTGATTTCCCAGCAGATTCGATTGTTCGCAAAGGTCGCTTGCAGCCAGGCAAGATGTTTTTGGTCGATATCAACGCTGGTCGCATTATTGAAGATGATGAAATTAAGGATTCATTGGCCGATGCCGCCCCGTATGGAAAATGGGTTGAAGATGGCGTAGTCAAACTCTCTGATCTACCAGCGCGTGAGCACATCATCTATCCGCACTCATCAGTGCTTCGTCGTCAACGTGCATTTGGTTACACCGAAGAAGAGCTACGCATCATTATCACGCCTATGGCAAAGGGTGGGGGAGAAGCGTTAGGTTCCATGGGAACCGATACGCCAATTGCAGCGCTCTCGAATAAGCCTCGCGTACTCTTTGATTACTTCACGCAACTATTTGCGCAGGTAACTAATCCACCGCTGGATGCAATTCGCGAGGAACTTGTCACCAGCTTGGCCGGATCCATTGGACCAGAGCACAATCTTCTCGATCCTGGACCGCAATCCTGTCGCCAAATTAGTCTTCCTTTCCCTGTCATTGATAACGACGAGCTTGCGAAAATCATCAATGTAAATGCCGATGAGGATTATCCAAATCTTCAGTCTTACGTTGTCCGCGGGCTTTTCCCTGTCTCAGGTGATGGAAACACGCTACGTATGCGTCTTGAAGAAATTAAGTCTGAGGTCAGTGCCGCAATTGCAGATGGTGCGCGCATCATCGTTCTCTCCGATCGCAATGGAGATGCCGAAGACACACCAATTCCATCACTCTTGCTCACAGCTGCAGTTCATCATCATCTGATTCGTGAGAAGACTCGAACCAAAGTTGGTCTTGTAGTAGAAGCCGGAGATGTTCGTGAAGTGCATCATGTCGCACTTCTTATTGGGTATGGCGCAGCTGCGGTAAATCCATATCTTGCGATGGAGAGCGCGGAGGATCTTGTTATTCAAGGGGTGATTACAGGAATTACTCCTGAGAAGGCAGTCCACAACATTATTAAGGCGCTTGGAAAAGGTGTCCTCAAGGTAATGTCGAAAATGGGTATTTCAACGATTGCTTCCTATACGGGTGCACAAGTCTTTGAGGCGATTGGTATTGCTCAGGATGTTGTTGATGAATTCTTCGTTGGTACAACGTCGCGATTAGGTGGTGTTGACCTAGATGTGATTGCCGAAGAAACTATCAGGCGTCATCACATTGCATATCCACCAGGTGGAGAAGTCCCGGGAACCAAGCGACTTCCTATCGGAGGCGAATATCAATGGCGCAGAGATGGCGAGCCACATCTTTTCAATCCAGAAACTGTCTTTACTTTGCAGCACGCAACTCGTTCGAAGAGATACGACGTATTCAAGCGCTACACAAAGGCGGTAGATGAGCAGAGCAAGGCGCTTATGACTCTTCGAGGTCTCTTTGCCTTTAGTACAAGTGCTGGCAAGCCGATCTCTATCGATGAAGTTGAATCAGTTGCAGATATTGTTAAGCGTTTTTCAACTGGCGCAATGTCATACGGTTCTATCTCCCAAGAAGCGCATGAAACGCTGGCTATTGCCATGAACCGTTTGGGCGCAAAATCCAATACCGGCGAAGGTGGAGAAGATCCATCACGATTTACCCTTGAAGCAAATGGTGATTCAAAGCGCAGTTCAATCAAGCAGGTGGCCTCAGGGCGTTTCGGTGTTACTAGCGAATACCTTGTTAATGCCGATGATATTCAAATCAAAATTGCTCAGGGTGCTAAGCCGGGAGAGGGAGGACAGCTACCTGGTAACAAGGTCTACCCATGGATTGCACAGGTGCGTTACTCAACACCTGGTGTCGGTCTCATCTCTCCTCCTCCACATCACGACATCTATTCCATTGAAGATCTCGCACAACTCATTCACGATCTCAAGAATGCGAATAAGAATGCTCGCATCCACGTTAAATTAGTTGCAGAAGTTGGAGTCGGCACTGTTGCAGCTGGCGTATCGAAAGCTCATGCTGATGTTGTATTGATTTCTGGACACGATGGCGGCACAGGAGCATCACCTCTTACTTCGCTGAAGCACGCTGGAGCACCCTGGGAGCTAGGTCTAGCAGAGACGCAGCAGACACTTCTTCTCAACGGACTACGTGATCGCATTGTGGTGCAGACTGATGGGCAGTTAAAGACGGGTCGGGATGTTGTTATTGCAGCACTTCTCGGAGCCGAAGAGTATGGATTTGCCACTGCGCCACTAGTTGTTTCTGGTTGCGTCATGATGCGTGTATGCCATCTCGATACATGTCCGGTGGGCGTTGCAACGCAGAACCCAGAGTTGCGTAAGCGCTTCACAGGAAAGCCAGAGTTTGTAGAAACGTTCTTCGAATACATCGCTGAAGAAGTTCGCGAAATTCTCGCATCCCTGGGCTTTAAAACGTTGCAAGAGGCAATCGGCCATGTTGAATACCTTGATACCAAGGGTGCTATCGATCACTGGAAGACAAGCGGTTTGGACCTATCACCACTGCTTGCTCGTCCTGATGTTGAGGGCGCGCTCTACCAAGTAACAACGCAAGATCATGGACTTGAAAATGCGCTAGATAATCTCCTCATCAGTCAAGCTCAACCAGCGCTCACATCTGGAACAGCTGTATCTATTTCATCGCCAGTAAGAAATGTGAATCGCACAGTTGGAACCATGTTGGGTGCTGAAATCACTCGTAAGTTCGGCGGCAAGGGACTTCCTCGAGATACGGTCCAAGTAACTCTTCGTGGATCGGCCGGCCAATCACTCGGAGCATTTATCCCATCGGGCTTAACACTCAAATTATTTGGTGATTCCAATGACTATGTCGGTAAGGGAATCTCTGGTGGTCGCGTCATCCTCCGTCCAGATGAGAGCGCGACATTTAATTCTCATGAGAATGTCATCGCCGGAAATGTCATTGGCTATGGAGCAACCTCGGGTGAACTCTTCATCAGTGGCATCGTTGGAGAACGTTTCTGTGTGAGAAATTCCGGCGCTACTGCAGTTGTTGAAGGAATTGGTGATCACGGCTGTGAGTATATGACGGGCGGAACCGTGGTTATTCTTGGTAATACCGGCCGTAACTTTGCTGCAGGTATGTCAGGTGGTCGCGCCTTCGTTCTAGATCTCAATCCGGATCTTGTAAATAAAGAGATGGTAGATATCTTGGCTGTGCCAGCAGATCAAAAAGAGTCGCTCCGCGCGATAATCACCAGCTTCTTTAATGAGACCGAGTCACAAGTGGCAGGAAATCTCTTACTCGATTGGGAAAATTCCATCGGTCGAATTTCATTGGTAATGCCGCGTGATTATGCGAGAGTACTTGCTGCGATGGAGAAAGCCACGCGAGAAGGTTTGCCCGTCGATCAATATGTAATGGAGGTTGCAGCAAATGGCTGATCCAAAGGGATTTATGACAACACCTCGAGAGGTGCCTAAGCGACGACCAGTTGATGTGCGAATCAAAGACTGGCGAGAGGTGTACGAGCCACAAAGTCTCGAGCATCTGCAGAAGCAGGCAGGTCGCTGCATGGATTGTGGTATTCCTTTCTGTCACTCGGGATGCCCACTCGGTAATCTCATTCCTGAGTGGAATGACCTCATGTGGCGTGGCGATAAAACAGAGGCCGTCGCTCGCTTACATGCGACAAATAATTTCCCTGAATTTACTGGTCGACTATGTCCAGCTCCATGCGAAACTGCATGTGTTGTTGCAATCAATGCTGATGCAGTCACCATTAAGCAGGTAGAACTCCGCACGATTGAAGAGGCATTTGGTTCAGGTGATGTGAAGCCCCTTCCACCAGATCGAATCACAGGAAAGACCGTTGCAGTCATCGGGTCCGGGCCAGCGGGCCTTGCCGCCGCACAACAACTTACTCGCGCTGGTCATACAGTCGTCGTGTACGAACGCGCTGACAAGATCGGTGGCCTTCTTCGATATGGAATTCCAGAATTCAAAATGGAGAAGAACATTATTGACCGTCGTCTCACTCAGATGGAGAAAGAGGGCACGCGTTTTCGTACAGGAGTTAACGTTGGTGTAGATATCACCGGCTCAGAACTTCGCCAAAAATACGATGCAGTTGTGCTCGCTCTGGGTGCTACCCAATGGCGCGACCTACCGATTAAAGGTCGAGAGAATAAAGGAATTTATCAAGCGATGGAGTTCTTGCCATGGGGGAATAAACAAGCCCTCGGTGAAGTAACAAACCCAGAAATCAATGTCGCAGGAAAGCATGTTGTTATTTTGGGTGGAGGAGACACAGGAGCAGATTGTCTTGGAACTTCAGTTCGTCAAGGCGCAGCGAGTGTGACTCAACTTGAAATCATGCCTCGACCAACCGATGAACGTCCGGATGCACAGCCATGGCCTATGTACCCAATGATTTATCGTGTTTCTAGTGCACATGAAGAACTTGATCAGCGGGTATTTGCCGTCAGCACAGAAGAATTCATCGGCGACGGAAATGGAAATCTGAAAGCTCTCAAAATTGTTGAAACCGAAATGGTAAACGGAAAATTCCAGCCAGTACCGGGGACTGAACGTGAACTTCCAGCCGATTTTGCATTCCTTGCAATGGGATTCACAGGTACGCAGAGCACACCACTCTTTGATCAACTCGAGGTAGAGCTCGATGATCGCACCAATGTAAAGCGTGACGAGGGATACCAGAGCACATCCGAGGGCATCTTTGTCGCCGGAGATGCCGGACGCGGACAATCTTTGATTGTCTGGGCTATTGCAGAGGGTCGTAGCGTTGCAGCATCTGTTGATCGTTATCTCGAAGGAGAGACACAGTTGCCGTCTCCTATTGAGCCAACGGCACGACCTCTCATGGTCTAGCGTCAATGTGGTCTAGCTTCAATAATGCAATGAGTCCTACAAGTACGTTGGTTTCACCGATGATAGATAGGATTTGAACATGCGTCGCGCGAAGATTGTTTGCACATTAGGTCCAGCTGTTGATTCACCTGAAAAGATTCGCGACTTGATCGCAGCAGGCATGAATATGGCACGCCTTAACCTCTCTCATGGAGGGTATGTAGAACATCAGAAACGGCTCGATCAAGTACGTACTGCCGCTGACAATGCAGGCGTACCCATTGCAATTCTTGTTGACTTACAAGGTCCGAAGATTCGCCTGGGTCGATTTAAAGATGGACCTCACGAACTAGAGCGTGGTGATGTCTTTATAATCACAACAGATGAGATTGAAGGAAGTAAAGATCGAGTGGGCACCACCTACAAAGGTCTTACTGGTGATTGCAAACCAGGAGATCGCATTTTGATAGACGACGGCAAGGTAACCGTTGAGGTAACTAGCATTGTTGGTAACGATGTCATCACTCACGTCATCGAGCCCGGTACGGTGAGTAATAACAAGGGAATCAATCTTCCAGGAGTTGCAGTATCTGTTCCGGCACTTTCCGAGAAAGATATTGATGATCTTCGCTGGGGACTTAATGCAGGAGCGGATTTCATCGCCCTCTCTTTCGTGCGCAGCGCCGAAGACATCAAAGATGTACATCGCATTATGGATGAAGAGGGCATCAGGGTTCCGGTGATTGCCAAGATTGAAAAACCACAAGCAGTAGAAAATCTTGTCGGGATCGTTGATGCCTTCGACGGAATTATGGTGGCTCGAGGAGACCTTGGGGTTGAGCTACCGATTGAAGATGTGCCGTTGGTTCAAAAGCGTTGCGTCGAACTTGCTCGCGATGCCGCAAAACCTGTCATCGTTGCCACGCAGATGCTTGATTCAATGATTACAAACTCGTCGCCGACTCGAGCAGAGGCGACAGACTGCGCTAATGCTGTACTCGATGGGGCTGACGCGCTCATGCTTTCGGGTGAAACGAGCATTGGTGATTTTGCTATTGAAGCGGTGCAGACAATGGCTCGGATTATTCAGCGAACTGAAGAAGGCGGGCTTGAGAGAATTCGTCCTTTGAAACATGAACCGCGGACTAAGGGTGGAGCAATCACAAAGGCAGCTGTTGAAGTAGGAACGATTGTCGGTGCACAATTTCTTGTTGCATTTACGCAAAGTGGTGACTCTGCTCGTCGCATGTCTCGCCTTCGCTCACCGATTCCAATTCTTGCTCTCACTCCAGATCGTGGAACCTATAACCGCCTAGCGTTGACGTGGGGTGTGGAACCGATGATTACTCCAGTTGTCTCTCATACCGATGAGATGGTCAAGCAGGTCGACGGTCTTCTGCTTGAGAGCAAGCGAACCACAATCGGAGATAACGTCATTATCGTTGCGGGATCGCCTCCAGGAATTCCTGGCTCTACAAATGCTATGCGTGTACACCGCATGGGTGATGCTGTTGCAGGCGCAGCACCTGCGTACCGATAAATCAAGGATTCGGCTCACACTCGAAAACGGGTTAGGATTACCTTCTTACGCCTCGGTACTCCAACGGTAGAGAGGGCAGTCTCAAACACTGCATAGTGTCGGTTCGAATCCGACTCGGGGCACATGAATCACGCTGATAAAGACTCCACAGAAAATTCTCGCGTGCGTATAGTCGTTGCTGAAGATGAAGCGTTGATCCGAATGGATCTAGTCGAGATGTTAAAAGAAGCGGGTTACGAAGTTCTTGCCGAAGCGGCCGACGGCGCGCACGCTATTGAACTCGTCAAGGAATTCAAACCAGATCTTGCAATTCTTGATGTGAAGATGCCCATTCTTGATGGGATTAGCGCTGCAGAAGAGATCATCTCTTACTGCCCAGTTCTTATGCTTACCGCTTTTAGTCAACGAGAACTTGTTGATCGTGCACGTGATGCGGGCGTAATGGCCTACGTGCTCAAACCTTTTACGATCAATGATCTTATTCCAGCGATAGAGATTGCAATAAGTCGTCATGTGCAGATGAAATCACTTGCAGATGAAGTAGCAGATCTTCACGAAAGACTTGAGTCGCGCAAGATTATCGATAGAGCTAAGGGGATCTTGATGGCCGCTCTTAATCTGACAGAGCCGGAGGCTTTCTCGTGGATTCAGAAGGCGGCTATGGATAGACGTGTGACCATGAAGGATGTGGCGCTGGCTGTGGCCGATCCAGACCAGGCGAAGAAGCTGAACTTCTAGAAATCCGCATCCGAGGGCTGCTTGATGGGGCTCCTATGCGAGTCTTTACGCGTAAACCATTTACCTTTGCCCTTGGTGCAGTTATGCTTGCCCGATCTGTCTACATGTCATATCTCGAATTTGCGGATAGGGACATCCAAGATAGTACTTACCGAAAGGAAGAAAATGCAGAAATTTAATAGAGCGACCATCGTGGTCGCTGCGGCAATTGCAAGCTTAGTTCTTGCTGGCTGCTCAAGCGATAGTGGTTCAAGTGCACTTAAGATCGGTTCACTTCTACCAGAAACAGGAAGCCTTGCTTTCCTCGGACCACCTGAGTTCGCAGGCGTTGATTTAGCTGTTGCTGAAATCAATGCTGCTGGTGGAGTACTAGGTGCAGATATTGAGCACATTCGTGGCGATTCCGGAGATACAAGCTCTGATATCGCACAGCAGACAGCTGACTCACATATCTCAGCTGGTGTGAGCGCAATCGTCGGTGCTGCTTCTTCAGGAGTTTCCTTCACAGTTATCGATAAGATTTCAAGTGCTGGAATTGTTCACTTCTCTCCTGCAAACACATCACCTGATTTCACAAACTACGCTGATGATGGCTACTACTTCCGTACCGCACCATCAGATACATTCCAGGGAGCAGTTCTTGGACAGTTGATGGCAAAAGAGGGTGCGAAGAACATCGTAGTTCTTAACCTTGATGATGCATACGGAAACGGTCTTGCTAAGTATGCAATGGCTGCTTTCTCAGGCACATCTACCAACATTGTCTATAACCCAACAGCTGCTGAATTCTCAGCAGACGTTGCAAAGGCTAAGGCTGCAAAGCCAGACGCAATTGCAATCATCGGATTCGATGAGACTGTAAAGATCTTCACAGAGTTGATCAAGCAGGGAATCGGTCCAGATAAGGTAAAGACATATCTTGTTGATGGAAACCTTTCAAGTGGTGCTTACGCGGATCTTCCTGCAGGAATCATGAAGGGCGTTAAGGCGACTCTTCCTGGTGTATATGCAGATGGAAGTCTCCAAGAGCGTCTACTTGGTGTAGATCCAGCACTTACCGACTTCTCATACGCTGCTGAGTCATACGATGCAGTGATCCTGATTGCACTTGCTGCAGAGCAGGGTGGAGCTGCAGATGGAAAGACCATCCGCGATAACCTCGTCTCAGTTTCAAAGGGTGGCACTAAGTGCACAACCTTCGCTGAGTGCAAGGCCTTGATCGCAGAAGGTACTGACATCGACTACGACGGCGTTTCTGGCCCAGTCGAGTTTGCAGACAATGGAGACCCTTCATACGCAACAATGGGTATCTACGAGTACACAGCTAATGACAAGTACGTAGCACTACCAGAGCAGTTCATTTCTGGTGATGTTCCTGCGGGCGAGTAACTAGCTCAAGAAAGTAAGAGAAGGCCCCCCGGTTATCCGGGGGGCCTTCTTCTTTGTACAAATATCTATATGAAAGTTACTTTGCGAGAGTTCCGAGATAGAGCTCGATCACCTTTGGATCTGTAGAAAGTGATTTACCGGTGCCTTCATATGCATTCTTGCCCTGGTCTAGAACGTAACCGCGGTCAACAATCTGCAAGCAGCGACGGGCATTCTGCTCAACCATGATTACGGTCACGCCAATCTTGTTGATCTCGCGAACGCGAACGAAGACTTCATCTTGTAGAGCAGGGGATAATCCAGCGCTTGGTTCATCGAGAAGAAGTACAGAAGGGTTCATCATCAGTGCACGGCCCATCGCCACCATCTGACGTTCACCACCTGAGAGAGAACCAGCACGCTGCTTGCGACGAGTTCCAAGGGTTGGGAAAAGGTCGGTAACAAAATCAAAGCGCTCGGTAAATGATGCGGGGGATTGGAAGGCACCCATCTGAAGATTCTCTTCAATTGTCAACGATGGAAAGACGTTATTGCTCTGTGGGACAAAACCTATGCCACGTCCAACGAGTTCATCTGCGCGCATATTTGTGATCTCTTCGCCTTGCAGAGTCACTGATCCTTCTCGAATCTTGACTAGACCAAAGAGTGCTTTAAGTAGAGTTGATTTACCAGCTCCATTTGGGCCGATGATTCCGACAAGCTCGCCTTGATCAGCATAGAGATTACATCCGTTAAGGATATTAATTCCAGGAAGATATCCAGCTATGAGGTTTTTAGCTTCAACTAATTTCTTGCCGTTACCGGCTGCATTGCTGGCTGCATTCATTATTTCTTCTCGCCTTCTGCCGAGAGATCTACATCGTGGTGAGCACCTAGATATGCTTCGATTACGTGCTCGTTCTTCATCACCGATGTTGGGGTTCCTTCTGCGATAATTTGACCCTGAGACATAACAATGACCCAATCACTGATCTCATGGACCATATCCATATCATGTTCCACAAAAAGCACAGTCTTACCTTGAGTGCGAAGTTCCTTAATGTGCTCAAGTAGGGATTGCTTGAGCGCCGGATTAACTCCCGCCATTGGTTCATCGAGCATCACCATCTCGGGTTCGACCATAAGCGCACGCGCCATTTCAAGTAACTTTCTCTGACCACCTGAGAGCGCTGCAGCAAAATCATCTTTCTTATCAATGAGTTTAAAATTAGTCAGGATTGAGATTGCTTTCTCCTGAATCTCGCGCTCTTGCGCCTTCCATACCCAAGGAAAGAGTGAAGTCAGTAGTGATTCACCCTTCTGCCCTCTAGCTCCCAAAGCCATATTCTCAAGAACTGTCAGACGATAAAGTGCTTTCGTTAATTGAAAGGTACGCACCATTCCCAACCGCGCAACTTTGTGTGGGGGAATTCCGTTGAGCGCCTTCTCATTGAAACTCCATGTTCCAGAGTTAGGGGCGTCATAACCGGTAAGAAGGTTGAAGAAGGTTGTCTTTCCAGCGCCGTTTGGACCAATGAGTGCGGTGATTGAACCGCGCTGAATCTCAAGGTGGTCCACATTGACAGCAGTAAGTCCTCCGAAGGTACGGGTGATGTGATCTGCAATCAAAATCGGATCTGGCTTGGCCGATCCTGGGGTTTCTGCCGTTACTGCAACGAATTCGTTGCCACTCACACTATGCCTTTGCATCGAGAGCCAACTCCTTCTTGTCACCGAAAATTCCCTGCGGGCGGTAAATCATCAAGAGCATCAAGCCGATTCCCATCAGCATGAAGCGAATCTGGCTCACCTGGTTGGCACCGATCAACCAATCAGGGATGAGATTATTGGTAACCCCTTGACGGAGAACTTGTTCGATAAAGACAATCAAGAACCAAAAGATCATCGCTCCGATGACAGGAGAGAATACGCGGGCTGCTCCTCCGAGAATCAAAACGGTATAGGCGAAGAAGGTGAGCGCAGTTCCATAGTTATCGGGCTGCACTGATTGACGCGAAAGCGCGTAGACAAAGCCACCACATGCTCCAATGACGCCACCGATAATCAGAGATTGCATCTTGTACAGGTAGACATTTTTACCTAAAGATCTGACTGCATCTTCATCTTCACGAATAGCTCTCATCAGGCGACCCCAAGGAGAGTTCACCATAATCCACATAAGGAAGACGATGAGAGCAACAAGTAGCCAACCGGTGATGACAACCCAGAGATCATTGGCATTGAAGCGAAGGATTGGAGTATTCAACCCTGACTTAAATGGATTGAGTGCGAAGAACTCTGCACCGAATTTTCCTGTAATTCCGTCAGATCCACCCAGGGTCGAGTTGAATGTTGCCGAACGGGCAATCTGGCGAACAATTTCTGCCGCAGCAATCGTGACGATAGCTAGATAATCGGCGCGAAGACGAAGTGTCGGTACACCAAGTATCAGGGCGAAAATAACGGAGTTGAATATTCCAATCAGGAATGCCACCCAGAGAGGTAATCCGAAGGAGATCACGGGAACTGCAACGCTGTATGCGCCGATCGCTAGAAATCCTGCCTGCCCGAAATTGAGAAGGCCGGTATAGCCAAAGTGCATATTCAATCCGATTGCAGCAAGTGCAAAGATGATTGTATTTACGCCGATAGTCGCACTCAGCGTTTGCTGGATAATAAAGAGAAAGTCCATTTATCCAATCCTCTCCTTCTTACCCAGAATTCCTTGTGGTCTGATGACGAGGATCAGAATGAGGACGATGAGGGCACCGACGTATTTGAGTTCGGTTGGAATAAAGAGAGTTGATAACTGAACAAAGAGACCGATGATTAGTGATCCAACGAGTGCTCCGTTGGCAGTGCCTAAGCCACCTAGAGTCACAGCGGCAAAGATGAGAAGCAACATATCTTGACCCATCAAGAAGCTGACACCTTGATTAACAGTCACCATAACTCCGGCGAAGCTAGCCAGGGCTGCTCCGAGTATCCAGACGGCGCGAATAACCTTCTGTACATCAATTCCTGACGCTGATGCCAATGCGGGGTTATCAGCAACTGCTCGACTGGCTTTGCCCATACGCGTGCGAAGAAGCCAGAGAGTCGCGCCGAAAATAAAGACCACACCTATTGCGCTGGTGAGAATCGATTTAGGGGTGATGTTCAGGAGTCCAAGTTCGAGTCCCGCCTGTCCGGCATATTGCGGAAGCTGGCGAGTGTCTCCACCGAAGATAAAGAGGAAGAAATAACGAAGGAAGATCGCAAATCCAATCGAGACTACGAGCATGGCAATAAGGCCAGTGCCACGGCGACGCAATGGTTTCCATAAGTATTTATCTTGCAAGTAACCAGAGATGACGGCGCCGAGTATCACTGCCACGGGTGCGGCGACTAAGACCGGTAGTCCAGCGATCGCGCTTAAGTAATAGGTCAAAAGTCCAGCGAGGGTGAGAATTTCACCGTGTGCAAAATTGGTTAATCCAGTAGTTCCAAAGATCAGACTGAGTCCCAACGCTGCTAACCCAATAACCAAACCGAGAAGGATTCCATCGAGAGTGAGTTGGGCAGAACGCTCGAGAAGTGACGCTTGTTCTACTCCTGGTCCAACCGGAAAGAGAAGGCGAAGATCGACACCAAGCATAAAGACATTTGCCTTGACTGTGCCTTTCGTCGGATCGGTTAAGGCTTGACCTTCTGGTAAGTCGTCAATGTTGATAGTTGCACTAAAAGAACCTTTGGTGAGAATCGGAACTTCCCAGAGTCCTTGCTCATCGGTGGAAACAGCGGCCGAAAATCCTTCTGGACCAACAACGGAAATTCCAACGCCTGGGATCGCAGCACCTTCTGAATCAGTAACGACTCCATAGAGTTTCGTTGGAGTCTCGGCATGCACTGGCGCTGCGAGAAATAATGAGAAGGTGATTGCAATGATGAAGAGGAGTGCGGATCGACCAACAGTAAGGAGGTTAAAATTTCTGGCCATAGCACTCTCCAATTCCGGTCACGCTTGTGGGAGCTAGGACGCCTCCTTGGGGCCTAACCTTAGCGAGGACCCCTATCTTTCGGCAAGAATCATGCAGGTAATGCGGGCAGTACACGTACGCTGGCCCTGATCATTTGTGATAACAATTTCATATACACAAAGAGTCTTACCAAGTGAAGCTGCTGTCGCAACGCCCGTTACAAAACCCGATGTCGCTGACTTGTGGTGGGTAGCGTTGATATCAACACCGACAATGCGGCGCAATGGACCAGCATGAAGTTGAGTTCCAATAGAACCGAGTGATTCTGCCAGGACGACATTTGCTCCACCGTGCAAGAGGCCAATGGGTTGAGTATTTCCCTCGACCGGCATCCGTCCTACAAGGCGTTCAGGGGATGCCTCAAGTATTTCAATCCCCATCTTCTTATCGAGCGCGCCGCTGCCGCGTTCACGGATTAACTGTAAAAAATCAGGTTGCGTCATAGCAGGCAACTTTATACCTAAGATTGGTCTCATGGCGATGAAAGAGAAGCGGCTCCTTCTCATTGATGGTCACTCAATGGCCTATCGCGCCTTTTTTGCCCTACCAGCTGAAAATTTCACTACGGCTACCGGACAACACACGAATGCCATTTATGGCTTTGCCACAATGTTGATCTCGCTCTTAAAAGAAGAGAAGCCAACCCATGTCGCGGTGGCATTTGATGTCTCACGAAAAACTTTCCGAACTGAGATATTCCCAGAGTACAAGGCAAATAGAGCGAAGACTCCTGATGAATTTCGTTCACAGATGTCATATCTACATGACTTAGTTTCGGGATTCGGCATCACACAATTTTCTGTTGAGGGTTTTGAAGCCGATGACATCATTGCAACGTTGGCAACTCGTGCGGCTAGCGATGGCTTCGAAGTCCTTATCTGCACCGGAGATCGAGATAGCTTCCAACTTGTTACCGATTCGATTACCGTGCTCTATCCAAAACGTGGCGTCAGTGAACTGGCGCGGATGACACCTGAAGCGGTGCTCGAGAAGTATTCAATGAGTCCTGCGCAGTATCCAGATTTTGCGGCGCTGCGGGGTGATCCAAGCGATAACTTACCCTCAGTCCCTGGAGTCGGCGAGAAAACAGCGGCCAAGTGGATTATTGAATACGGTTCATTGGAAAAGTTATTGGAAAATGCAGAGAAGGTTCCAGGTAAAGCTGGGGCGTCACTTCGAGAACATATTGAGAGCATAAAGTGCAATCGCGAATTGACTCAACTTATCCATACCGTTGATATCGCATCAGATCCGCAGGCTTTAGGGTGGAGCGGAGTTCGGATTTCTGACCTTGCATCACTCTTTGAAACGTTGGAATTCCGTACGCTCAGAGATCGTGTTGCAGCTATTGCGATTGCAGAAGATGATCACACGCCCAATACGCAGGCTCCATCACTCTTTACTCGTGAATGTGATCAGAGCGTCCTTACTCCACAGGAGCTGAGCAAGAAGATCGATTCACATAGCGGAGATCTTGCAATCGCGTACGAGCTACAGGATGAAGTACTCCATCGATATGCCGTAGCTTTTTCTGCTGCACAGGTATTCATCGTTCACTCCGGTGAAATTGGCGCGTGGATAAGCGATGCGTCAAAGAGAAAAATTCTTCATGACGGCAAGGCTTTATCTAGGCTCCATGAGATTGAAGGAATCACCTTTGACACTAGCCTGGCTGCATATGTCCTTAATCCAGGAGTTCGTACCAACGAGATAGCCGATCTACTCGAGCGATGGGGCGATGGCGCAACTCTTGATACAAGTTCACAGGAAAGCATTCTCGCGTCGACTGCCACTGCGCTCTTTATGCTGCAAAAATCCTTGCACAGCGAATTGGAATCTCGCGGGATAGCAAGCCTTCTCTATGACGTCGAACTTCCTGTCGCACACCTTCTCGCACTGATGGAACGAAGGGGAGTGGCCGTAGATGCGAAGAAGCTCTCCGCGCTTCTTGATTACTTTGAATCCGAAGTAGCCACCCAAACATCCATCGCACATGATTCCGTCGGTCATGAGTTCAACGTTGCATCCCCGAAACAATTACAAGTTGTGCTCTTCGAAGAGTTGTCTTTGCCTAAGACTAAAAAAATCAAGACCGGTTATACAACTGATGCTGAAGCGCTGGCCTGGCTCTTTGAGAAATCAGGGCATCCTGTATTAGGTGCGCTCCTACGTATTCGAGAAACTAAGAAATTAGCAACAACTATTGAGGGTTTACTGGCCGAGATCGCCGCAGATGGCCGAATCCACACGCACTTTGCCCAAACCGTCACTGCAACAGGGCGCTTGTCTTCTGTTGGTCCAAATCTGCAGAACATTCCCGTGCGCACTGAAGAGGGGCGAAAAATTAGGGAGTGCTTTGTCGCGGGCAAGGGTTTTGAGCTTTTGCTCACCGCTGATTACAGTCAAATAGAAATGCGCATCATGGCGCACCTCTCACACGACGAGCACCTGCTTGCTGCGTTTTCATCTGGTGAAGATCTACATGCAACTGTAGCGGCAGAAGTTTTTGGAGTAAGCGCATCAGAGGTTGATCCAGAAATGCGACGACAGATTAAGGCGATGTCATACGGTCTTGCTTATGGGCTTAGTTCGTATGGCCTCGCTGCACAGTTGGATTTAACTCCACCTGCAGCGCAAGATCTCATGGATAGATACTTCCTCCGTTTTGGTGGAATTCGTGATTATCTTAAGAGCGTTGTTGAGCAGGCGAGAAAGGTTGGATACACAGAGACAATTCTGGGGCGCCGACGCTATCTTCCAGACCTTATGCAAGATAATCGCGCGCGGCGAGAAATTGCAGAGCGAATGGCGCTAAATGCTCCGATACAAGGCTCTGCCGCCGACATCATTAAAATCGCAATGCTCAATGTTCAGAAAGAACTGGTGGCACAGAATCTTCGTTCGCGACTACTGCTTCAGGTACATGATGAGTTAATTCTTGAGACAGTTTCGGAGGAAGTTGAGGTTGCCACTGCAATTCTTCGACGAGAGATGGGTTCTGCCTATCCACTCAAGGCACCACTGGATGTAAATGTTGGCGTAGGTGTGAGCTGGAATGAAGCAGCACATTAAGGCTACTTGTTAGGGTCGCTCAGATCCTCAATAGCAGCAAGATCTTCTTCCTCAGTCGGTATGTTATTGGCGGCAAAAAGGCGTCCTTTTCCAATTGTAAGAATGATGAAGCCAATAAAAATCATGAACGGCAATAATCCAAGGCCTATTCGGGGAGATATATGCTCGGAAACTATTCCACCTACTGCCGCACCTAGTGCAATAAACATTCCTTCAACGCTCCAGATCCAACCGAGTGATGACACCTGCGAGCCTTTTGGTCGTACCGCCTCTAGGACTTCAAAGTAGAACACTTGAACTGCTCCACCCAGGAATCCAATCGATGCGCCTACCAGAGCCATAGTCCAATCTGGATAGGTAAATACAATCGGGATACAGGCAATTGCCCACAATAAGTAGGCCCGACGGAGCGCTGAAAGTGGAGCCAATTTCTTTGATACCAGTCCACCAAGTAATCCTCCAATTACATTGGCAAGACCAAAGGCAGCAAATATCCATGCAACACGGTGAGGAACATTCTCTTGTGTAGCAAATGCTGGCACCGACACATCAAAGACGCCCCAACCAAATCCGATAAAAGATCCTTCAAACATCAAGAGCTGAATTGCTCGATTCCGAAAAAGTACCTCTTGCCCCTTGTCTTTTTTCTCAGGAATCCAATTGCGCGATACAGGAGTAAATGCAAGTGCGAGTCCGCCGGTGAAGATGAGGGCCGCAACCGCATTGAGTGCTAAATACGGTCGGGACGAGAGAGCCAATGCTGTAACAATGACGGGACCAATAACTTTGGTTGAACTCATCATTGCTGAATCAAAAGCGTAGGCAGTACGTAAATACGTTTGTGGAACAATATCTTTCCACAGTGGTCTCACCGAGAGATTAATTCGGGGCGCTGTCATTCCGAGAACAAAAGCAGAGATAAGAATTGCTCGGGTGGAATCTGTCTGATTAAGATTTAAGACCAACATAGAGTACGTCGGTACAAGAATCCTGAGAGGCCATTTCTGGCCCCAACGATCCATGATGGATCCTCGGATCCCAGCAGTGGATGCGGTAGCAACAGAGGCTAAGCCAATTGCAAAACCTGCAATCGCAAAAGATCCCGTGGTTTGTTCAGCCTTGAAGAAAATGCCAAGTCCGAGCATGCCGTAGGCCAAACGTGCGGGAAAAGCTGCAATTCCAAGTCGGATGACTTGAGGGAAAGCAAAGAGCTCTCGATAGCGCTTCATAGAGTGATTATCTTACGCAGGGATTTGCTGGCAGATGGGAGACCCGCGTACCCTTCACCTGTTCCTCAGGCAGATCGCTTGGGTCCTATTACTTATCTATCCCTACGGAGCTCACTTGTCTACATCACCAGTAATTGCAGTTAATGACATCGGATCAGCAGCAGATTTTCTTGCAGCAATCGAAGGCACAATCAGAAATTTCAACGACGGAGACCTCGTCGAAGGTACGGTCGTTCAGGTAGATCGCGAAGAAGTTCTTCTTGATATTGGCTACAAAACAGAAGGTGTTATCCCTTCACGCGAACTCTCAATCCGCCACGATGCAGATCCAAATGACATTGTTAAAGTTGGTGACAAGGTTGAAGCCCTCGTCCTACAGAAGGAAGATAAAGAAGGACGTCTGATCCTCTCGAAGAAGCGCGCACAGTACGAGCGTGCTTGGGGAGAGATCGAAGGAAAGAAAGAGCGCGATGAAGTTGTCATCGGAACAGTTATTGAAGTTGTTAAGGGTGGACTTATCGTCGACATCGGGTTGCGCGGCTTCTTGCCAGCATCACTGGTTGAGATGCGTCGTGTTCGCGACCTTACTCCTTACATCGGTAAGCAGGTTGAAGCCCGCATCATCGAACTTGATAAGAACCGCAACAATGTTGTCCTCTCACGTCGTGCGTTCCTTGAGCAGACTCAATCAGAGTCACGTACAACATTCTTGAACCAGCTTCAAAAAGGCCAGGTGCGTTCAGGCGTTGTCTCATCTATCGTCAACTTCGGTGCATTCGTTGACCTTGGCGGCGTAGATGGTCTTGTTCACGTGTCAGAGCTTTCTTGGAAGCATATTGATCATCCAGGTGAAGTTGTTGAAGTGGGCGATGAAGTAACCGTCGAAGTTCTCGAAGTTGATTTCGAGCGCGAGCGTGTCTCACTCTCACTTAAGGCAACTCAAGAAGATCCTTGGCAAGCATTTGCTCGCACACACACGATCAACCAAGTTGTTCCAGGTGTTGTCACCAAGCTTGTTCCATTCGGTGCATTTATTCGTGTTCACGAAGGTATCGAAGGTCTTGTACATATCTCAGAATTAGCTGAACGCCATGTTGAAATTCCTGAGCAGGTTGTTGCAGTCGACGATGAGCTATTTGTAAAGATTATTGATATCGATCTAGAGCGTCGCCGTATCTCGCTCTCACTCAAGCAGGCTAATGAAGGAACTGAAGTTGAGATTGAAGCATTTGATCCAACTCAATACGGAATGGCTGCTCGCTATGATGCAGATGGAAACTTTATCTATCCAGAAGGTTTTGATCCTGATACTCAGGATTGGAAGCCTGGATTTGAATCACAACGTGAAGAGTGGGAGCGTCAATACCAAGAAGCACAGGTTCGCTTCCTCGCTCACAAGAAGCAGAAGGCTGAGGCAAAGGCAGCTGATGCAGCTGGAGCAACAAGTGAAACTCCTGCAGAAGTTGTTGCAGAGTAAGTAACTCTTAATGGAAAGCCCCGCGCGAGTAATTCGTGTGGGGCTTTCTCTTTGCCCATGTGGCAGAGGTAGGCTCTCTCCATGAGCGTTATCGCCCTTACAGGAGGAATCGGCGCGGGGAAATCTACCGTTGCACAGTTCTTTAGTGAGCTTGGCGCTGTCGTTGTTGACGCAGATCAACTTGCTCGAATTGCGATAGAGCGCGGTAGCGAAGGTTTTGATGAAGTAATTACAACTTTTGGCCAATCGATTATCAGTTACGGTGATATTGATAGAAAAGCACTTGCCGCAATAGTCTTTAAAGATCCACAAGCAAAGGCTGATCTTGAAGCGATTATTCACCCGCGTGTACAGAAACTTTTCGCACAAGCCGTTGCCGAGTCTGATCCATCCATTCCCATGATCTATGAAATTCCACTTTTAGTTGAAACCGATGCTGCAGGTAAATTTGATTTTGTCATCACCGTTGAAGCCGATGAAGAGCTTCGAATAAGTCGCCTTCTCTCACGGGGTATGTTCATCTCGGATATCAAAGCGCGCCTTGCCAACCAAGCTCCAGCGGAAAAGCGCATCGCGATAGCCGATGCAGTCATCAGAAACGATGGAGATGATGATCATTTACTGCGCCAAGTAGAGAACCTATGGGAGGGTGCGCTAGCTGATCTCACATCAAAGCGATCACGCTAGTAGGCTAGAGCGATGTCACGTACTCCAGATATCGCATCCGGTGGCGGACCCTTTCAGGTTATTTCTGACTACTTACCTGCCGGAGACCAACCCCAAGCGATCGAAGAGATTGCGCGACGAATCAATTCTGGCGAGAAAGATGTTGTCCTTCTTGGTGCCACAGGAACAGGAAAGTCGGCTACAACGGCATGGTTGGTAGAACGCCTACAACGCCCGACTCTGGTATTAGCGCCGAATAAAACCCTGGCCGCGCAGTTAGCAAATGAATTTAGAGAGCTGCTTCCAAATAATGCGGTCGAATATTTCGTTTCATACTACGACTACTACCAACCTGAAGCGTATGTACCCCAGACCGATACCTTTATTGAGAAGGATTCGAGTGTTAATGATGAGGTTGAAAGGTTGCGACATTCGGCTACCAATGCGCTTCTCACTCGGCGAGATGTCATCGTCGTGGCGACCGTTTCCTGTATTTATGGATTAGGCACACCTCAGGAGTACATCGATCGCATGATTCACCTCAAGGTGGGGGATGAGATTGAACGAAATGCCCTTCTTCGCCGCTTTGTCGATGTCCAGTACAAGCGCAATGACATCGCATTCGAGCGCGGCACATTTCGAGTACGTGGAGATACGATCGAGATTATTCCGATGTACGAAGAACTTGCGATACGCATCGAAATGTTTGGCGATGAGATCGAGAAGATTATGACTCTTCACCCACTGACGGGGGAGATTCTTCGCGATGAAACTGAGATTCATATCTTCCCTGCCACGCACTATGCGGCAAGCCCGGAGACTATGAAGCGTGCCATCGGTGATATCCAGGACGAACTTCAGATTCAGCTCAATCTCTTTGAAAAGCAGGGAAAGTTACTTGAAGCCCAGCGACTTCGTATGCGTACGACTTTTGATATCGAGATGATGGAACAACTCGGTTTCTGCTCTGGCATCGAAAACTACTCACGACATCTCGATGATCGCACACCAGGATCAGCACCACATTGCTTGCTCGACTATTTCCCTGATGATTTTCTTGTGGTGATCGATGAAAGTCATGTGACGGTTCCGCAGATCGGCGCTATGTACGAAGGCGATGCATCACGAAAGCGCACACTGGTAGAACATGGGTTTCGCTTGCCAAGCGCTCTCGATAATCGACCACTGAAATGGCCGGAATTTCTGGAGCGAGTCGGACAAACTCTCTACCTTTCTGCAACACCCGGAAAGTACGAAATGGAAAAAGTCGGGGGAGATGTTGTTGAGCAGGTCATTCGACCTACAGGATTGGTGGATCCTGCAATTATTCTTAAACCAATTAAGGGTCAAATTGATGACCTGCTAGAAGAGATCAACATTCGCGCTGCAAAGAACGAACGCGTCCTTGTGACAACACTGACAAAGAAGATGTCAGAAGATCTCACCGATTACCTGCAAGAACGGGGAGTGCGTGTTCGTTACTTGCACTCTGAAGTAGATACCTTGCGTCGAGTGGAGCTGCTGCGAGAGTTACGAACAGGTGAATACGATGTTCTGATCGGGATCAACCTTCTTCGGGAAGGCCTTGATCTCCCCGAAGTTTCATTAGTTGCCATTCTTGATGCGGATAAAGAAGGTTTCTTACGCTCTGCCACCTCACTGATTCAGACAATCGGACGTGCTGCACGAAATGTTTCGGGCGAAGTTCATATGTATGCGGATAACATCACGCGATCAATGGCGCTAGCTATCGATGAAACTAATCGTCGTCGAGCAAAACAAGTTGCCTACAACCTAGAGCGCGGTGTTGATCCGCAGCCATTACGTAAGAAGATTGCCGATATCACCGATCTCATCTCTCGCGAGAGCGATGACACCTCGGCTCTACTGGCGAGCGAGAAACAATCAGGTAAGCGCAGTAGCGAAGGGCTATCGGCTGGCCTCAACGCTAAAGGCGTGGTCTCTCTGCCTCGAAAAGACTTAGTCGCCTTGATAGGCTCGCTCACCGATCAGATGCGAAGTGCAGCTGGAGATCTCCAATTCGAAGTAGCTGCAAAACTTCGTGATGAGATTCGAATTTTAAAGAAGGAACTTCGGTCGATGGAAGAGGCGGGTGTCTAAGTGACTATAGAAAAACTCGTCGTCCGTGGTGCTCGCGAACATAACCTCAAGGATGTCTCTCTTGATCTTCCACGAGATGCTCTCATTGTTTTCACAGGGCTTTCAGGTTCCGGAAAATCAAGCCTCGCTTTCGACACAATTTTTGCTGAAGGTCAGCGCCGCTACGTCGAATCACTCTCTGCCTACGCACGCCAATTTCTGGGTCAGATGGATAAGCCAGATGTAGATTTCATTGAAGGGCTTTCACCGGCTGTTTCCATCGATCAAAAATCTACCAATAGAAATCCGCGCTCAACGGTCGGAACAATCACCGAGGTGTATGACTACCTGCGTCTTCTCTTCGCGCGCGCGGGAAGACCTCACTGCCCACAGTGCACAAAACCCATCTCACGTCAAAGCCCACAACAAATTGTTGACCAAATTCTTGAGTTGCCACCCACAACAAAGTTCCAAGTGCTTGCACCCGTTGTTCGAGAGCGAAAGGGTGAGTTCGTTGATCTCTTTGTTGATCTTGTTAAGCAGGGATATTCTCGTGCCATCGTTGATGGAGATGCGATATCACTCTCTGAGCCTCCCAAGCTGAAGAAGCAAGAGAAGCACACCATTCAGGTCGTCATTGATCGATTGATCGCGAAAGCCGACTCAAAATCTCGCTTAACCGACTCAATTGAGACCGCTCTTAGACTTTCCAGCGGAATAGTTCTTCTGGATTTTGTTGATAGCAAGAGCGAAGAAGGAAAAATTCAGACTTATAGTGAACATTTAGCGTGCCACGATTGCAATCTTTCATTCGAAGAACTTGAACCACGCTCATTCTCTTTCAACTCACCTTTCGGCGCATGCCCTGACTGCTCTGGAATCGGAACCAAACTAGAAGTAGATGAGGAACTCATCATCCCTGACGATTCATTGACCATCAATGATGGAGCAATCGCTCCATGGGCAGGCGGTCAGTCGGCAGATTACTTCCTTCGTCTACTTGAAGCGCTCGGTAATGACATCAAATTCTCTCTGGATACACCGTGGAAGAAGATTAGCGCTAAGGCGCAAGATGCCATTCTTAACGGCTATGAATATGAAATCAAGATGCGCTACAAAGGTCGCTATGGCGCGCGGAACTACACGACAGGCTTTGAAGGCGTTATCCCATTTATTCATAGAAGACATAGCGAAACCGATAGTGATTACAGCCGTGACAAGTACGAGGCGTATATGCGGCAAATTCCTTGTGCAACATGTAAAGGTGCACGCCTCAAGCCTGAAGTTTTATCGGTAACCATCGGCGAGAAAAGCATTGCTCAAGTGTGTGAGCTTTCGATTGATCAATGCGCAGTTTTTTTAAAGCAGGTCACACTCTCAAAACGAGAAGCACAGATCGCAGAGCGCGTGTTGAAGGAAGTCAATGCCAGGCTTGGCTTCTTACTCGATGTAGGGCTCGACTATCTCTCTTTGGATCGTCCCGCCGGAACTCTCTCTGGTGGTGAAGCCCAGAGAATTCGCTTAGCGACACAAATTGGTTCTGGACTTGTAGGTGTTCTCTATGTACTTGATGAACCGAGTATCGGATTGCACCAACGTGATAATCGTCGATTGATCGAAACTTTGACACGGCTTCGCGATCTCGGAAATACACTGATAGTTGTAGAACATGATGAAGAGACAATCCGCACCGCAGATTGGGTTGTTGATATCGGCCCAGGTGCCGGTGAGCATGGTGGAAAAGTTGTGGTCTCCGGATCCTATGAAGATCTCATCGCATCCAAGGAATCTATTACCGGTGCCTATCTGTCTGGTCGTCGCGCAATTGAGATCCCAAAGAATCGAAGAACTATCGATCCAAAACGCCAACTAGTCATTAAGGGTGCGAAAGAGAATAATCTTAAGGACGTTGAAGTTTCAATTCCGCTTGGAACGTTTGTAGCAGTGACTGGTGTGAGCGGATCTGGAAAATCTACCTTGGTCAACGACATCTTGTACTCGACTCTTGCAAATAAACTCAATGGTGCCCGCATCGTTCCTGGCCGACATAAGACAATTACCGGCATCGATCAGCTCGACAAAGTGGTTCACGTCGATCAATCACCGATTGGGCGAACACCGCGATCAAACCCTGCGACATATACAGGTGTCTTTGACAAGATTCGAGCACTCTTCTCTGAAACAACCGAGGCGAAGATTCGTGGATATCAGCAGGGTCGCTTTAGCTTTAACGTGAAGGGCGGACGGTGCGAAAACTGCACGGGCGACGGAACGATCACTATTGAGATGAACTTCTTACCTGATGTCTACGTTCCTTGCGAGGTCTGTCACGGCGCACGCTATAACCGAGAGACGCTAGAGGTTCATTACAAAGGAAAGACAATCGCCGAAGTTCTCGATATGCCGATCGAGATCGCTCACGAGTTCTTTGAATCAGTGCCGACCATTGCACGATTCCTCAAAACTCTCTGTGATGTTGGCTTGGGGTATGTACGCCTTGGACAATCTGCCCCAACCCTCTCAGGGGGAGAAGCCCAGCGCGTGAAGTTGGCGACCGAACTTCAGCGTCGCTCAACTGGGCGAACTATTTATGTTCTCGATGAGCCAACTACTGGACTTCACTTCGAAGATGTCAACAAACTCTTAGGTGTTCTTAGTCGTCTTGTTGATTCTGGAAACACAGTAATTGTTATCGAACATAATTTGGATGTCATCAAGTGTGCCGACTGGGTAATTGATATGGGGCCAGAAGGTGGATTTAGAGGTGGAATGGTAGTAGCGGAAGGAACTCCAGAACACGTTGCATCCGTTAAGGAGAGTTATACGGGTCAGTTCTTAGGTGAAATTCTTGAGAACAACCGTACAGTTAAGAAATCTGCAGCGAAGAAGAAGTAGCGATGGCAGATCCAGCCTCCTATCGCCCACCGGAGATCCCCGAAGATCCTGGGGTTTATCGTTTCTATAATAAAAGTGACAAGGTGATCTACGTCGGTAAGGCAAAGAACCTTAAGAATCGTCTGAGTTCATATTTTGGTTCAAACCTGGCTCAAAAGACATATCGCATGGTGCATGAGGCGGTTCGAGTCGATTGGACGATTGTTAAGACAGAGCTAGAAGCGCTGGCACTCGAGTTCTCATGGATTAAGCAGTACCACCCAACCTACAACGTTCAATTCAAAGATGATAAGTCTTATCCCTATCTGGCGATTTCATTAGAAGATGAATACCCACGCATCTTTATTACCCGTAAAGAGAAGCGACCTGGCCTTAAGTATTTTGGCCCTTATACAAATGCCTGGGCTCTTCGAAATACATACGAGGTCCTCTTAAAGGTATTCCCAGTGCGCTCGTGCAGCGTTGGAAATTTTCAAAGAGCCCAACGCTCAAAGCGTCAATGCCTTTTGGGTGATATCGGAAAGTGTGCTGCACCTTGCGTGGGTTGGGTGACCCCACAAGAACATAAAGATATTGCAATCAAACTTAATGACTTTATGGAATCCGGGATGGAAGATCTCCTGCCAACGATGCGACATGAGATGGAGCTAGCGGCCTCTCGTGAAGAGTTTGAACGTGCTGCACGGCTTCGCGATCAAATAGAATCTTTCGAAAAGGCCCAGAAGTCAACGCAAGGAAATCTTTCAGATGATCTCGATGGAGATTTCATCGCTATCCATGAAGAAGGATTTCATGCAGCGGGTTCGATCTTTATGGTTCGCAGGGGATCAATTAAAGGCTCACGTTCATGGATTGTTGACCAAGAGAGAACCCTCGAGGGTGAAGATCCATGGGCTTCTCTGCTCTTTTCAATTTACGGTGATGGGGCGACCGAGATTCCATCGACAATCCACATGAATCACGAACCTGCAGATGGAGCGGCTCTGACGCTCTGGTTGAGTTCGCTTGCCGGACATAAAGTCACAATCAAAGTTCCGCAGAGAGGTGAGAAGGTTGAACTCCTTGATACCGTCGACAGAAATGCTCACTACGCTCTCATTCAATTTTTGAGTAAAAGAGCAAATGATGCTGCTGTCTCAGGTAAGGCGCTGATAGAACTAGAAGAGATACTGGAGCTTCCTCGCACACCCTTGCGTATTGAGTGTTTCGATATTTCAAATATTTCAGGAACCACGGTTGTGGCTTCGATGGTGGTGTTTGAAGATGGAGTTGCCAAGAAGAGTGAATATCGTCGATTCATTATCGATACCACCGAAGCAACTGATGACACACGCGCTATGCACCAAGTAATCACTCGACGACTCAAGCGCTTACTGGCTGATCGAAATATTGACCAGAGTGAGGTAAACGAGTCGGGTGGTCGGCTCAGTAAGTTCTCGTACCCACCACAGCTCATTGTTGTGGATGGGGGAGCACCGCAAGTCTCGGCTGCGGCGCGCGCCCTGCAAGAACTAGGGATAACAGATATCGCTCTCTGTGGATTGGCAAAAAGATTGGAAGAAATCTGGTTGCCACACTCTTCTGATCCTTTGATTATGCCGCGCACCAGCGAAGGAATGTACTTATTGCAAAGAATCCGAGATGAAGCGCATCGATTCGCAATTACTTTTCACCGCTCACGCAGATCAAAGGTGATGCTCGAATCTGTCCTGGATGAGATAGAACAGCTAGGGCATGTTCGCCGAACGGCGCTACTTGATCGATTCGGTTCAGTTGGCGCACTGAAGAAAGCAACTATGCAAGATATCTCGGCGACTCCCGGTATCGGAGAAAAAATCGCCAGCATTATCTGGAACCATCTCAATCGCGACGATTCACAAGCACCCGAGGGTGTTGATATGCAGACAGGTGAGATTCTAGAAAGGTAGCCGGCAGAGCACGGTAGGCGCGAGAAAAGGTACTTGACGACGGTGGCAGACTGTAGCCATGGAAGAACGGGAACTCTTAATTCTCACCGGGATGTCCGGAGCTGGGCGATCAACTGTCGCCCATGCGCTAGAAGATCACGGTTGGTATGTGGTTGATAACCTTCCGCCCGCACTTCTCCCAGATTTAGCGTCACACACAATAGGTTCTGAATTCGAATCAGTGGCGGTAGTAGTAGACGTGCGCGGCGGAAAATTCTTCGATGAGTTGAGTACATCGCTGGCGACGTTGAAGGCGAAGAAAGTCCCATTTAGATTGCTATTTCTTGATGCAAGCGATCAAGTGTTAGTTGCTCGTTTTGAATCCACGCGTCGTCCACATCCGCTGCAGGGTGCAGAGCGAATCGTTGATGGAATATCGCGCGAGAGAGCAAAGCTCGATGAACTTCGTGGAAGCGCTGACATTGTGATCGATTCAAGTAATCTCAACGTCCATCAACTTGAAAAACGAGTTGCTGAAATTTTCTCACCTGGCTCACTCAGCGCTATCCGCATCAATGTACTGTCATTTGGATTCAAATACGGTATCCCTGTTGATTCAGATCTCTTGCTAGATGCGCGCTTTATTCCTAATCCACATTGGGTCCCAGAGCTTCGCCCTCTGACTGGGCTCGATGAGCAAGTCTTTGCGGCAGTAACCACGAGTGAAGGAGTCGAAGAGTTCATCCGATCCTATGTATCGGTGCTTCTCCAAATGATTCCTGGTTATCTTCGCGAAGGAAAGCGCTTCGTCACACTTGCAATTGGGTGCACCGGTGGTAAACATCGAAGCGTCTCTGTCGCCCGAGAAATCGCCCGACAACTATCTGCGCATTCATCTGATTTTGAAATTTCGGCTCATGCCACGCATAGAGATGTGGGTCGCGAGTAAGAGATGTCTGCACCACACGTTGTCGCACTTGGCGGCGGTCATGGTTTATTCGCCACTTTAACTGCATTGCGATCAATTACATCTGAGATCACTGCCATCGTTACAGTCGCTGACAATGGTGGATCTAGTGGTCGCCTCCGTGAAGAGTTTCCAATTTTTCCACCGGGTGATCTTCGTATGGCGCTAGCTGCCCTGTGCGGAGATGATGAATGGGGTCGAAGTTGGGCGCAGATTATGCAATATCGCTTCACTAGCGATGGACCGCTTAATGGCCATGCAGTAGGCAATCTTCTCTTAGCTGCACTGTGGGATCGCGACGATGATCCCGTTGATGGGCTAGATCGAGTGGCAGCGTTATTGAAAGTAAATGGTCGGGTATTGCCCATGGCTAGTGAGCCATTAGATATAGAGGCAGTCTTTATCAACGATGGTAAAAAAGAAATTATTCGCGGCCAGAAAGAAGTAGCTGTGGCCGAAGGAAAGTTTGAATCATTACGGTTGATTCCTGAGAATCCTCGAGCTCGAGTAGAGGCACTTGAAGCAATTGATAAAGCAGGGATTGTCTCGATGGGCCCAGGCTCTTGGATCTCTAGCGTACTTCCGCACGTTCTGGTTCCAGAACAGCGCGATGCGTTGGTTTCCACAAAGGCAAAGAAGGTATTGATACTTAATCTGGATGAGCAACATGCGGGAGAATTTTCAGGGCGCAGTGCGATTGATCACTTGAGTGCGATCCAAAGCTTGGCGGTCGACCTGCATTTTGACTATGTGATTGCAGATTCATCAATGATAGAAGTGGGCAATACAGCCGAGATCCTTCGAGAAAAAGTTTCAACCCAAGGTGGAGAGTTGTTGGCCGCAGATCTGCGCAGCGCAGCGAACAGAACTCACCACGATCCGAAAAAATTAGCCCTTCTTTTCTCGCACATTGTCGGGAAATCTTTGGTTGGATAGCCCAATGGCTATGACTGCAGCGGTAAAAGATGAACTCAGCCGCCTTTCGGTGACCCGACCATGTTGCCGTAAGGCCGAAGTTTCATCCCTTCTCCGTTTTGCGGGTGGTTTACATATAGCAGCGGGAAAAGTTGTCATCGAGGTTGAATTAGATACATCTCAGAGTGCTCGTAGGTTGAAGAAAGATATCGCCGACATTTACGGACATGACAGTGACTTGGCCGTTCTCTCATCAAGTGGCCTACGCAAGGGCTCTCGGTATGTTGTTCGCGTTATCGAATCAGGTGATGCGTTAGCTAGACAAACGGGGCTCATCGATGGAAATGGTCGCCCGATCCGTGGGCTTCCACCGCAAGTTGTATCGGCAAATATCTGCGATGCCGAGGCAGCATGGAGAGGGGCTTTTATTGCACATGGCTCACTGACTGAACCGGGACGCTCTTCTTCCCTTGAGATCACATGTCCTGGTCCCGAAGCGGCGCTTGCTTTGGTCGGTGCCGCGCGACGTCTCGGCATTGCCGCTAAGGCGCGCGAGGTACGCGGAGTTGATCGAGTGGTTATTCGTGATGGTGATGCAATTGGCGTATTGCTCACTCGTTTAGGCGCACATGAAAGTGTCCTTGCATGGGAAGAGCGACGTATGCGTCGTGAAGTACGTGCAACTGCAAATCGGCTTGCCAATTTTGATGATGCCAACCTTCGCCGGTCAGCTCGTGCGGCGGTAGCTGCAGCGGCACGAGTACAACGTGCGATGGAAATTCTTGGACCTGAGATTCCGGATCACTTAAAAGAAGCGGGTGAGTTACGAATCAGTCATGGTCAAGCCAGCCTTGAGGAGTTAGGTTCACTTGCAACTCCGCCTATGACAAAAGATGCGATCGCAGGTCGGATTCGTAGATTGTTGGCGATGGCGGATAAACGCGCATCTGAATTAGGAATTCCTGATACCGAAGCGGGATTATCGCCTGACCTGCTCGGCGAATAGTAGTTTCCGGCTCTCGCCGACTGATAAGGTTGGCTCAGACCCCAGTGTTGTGGCAGATAGTGTGCCGACTTCCTTAAGTGGGTCCCTCTAGAAAAAGGTTTACTTATGATTAATGTAGGAATTAATGGTTTTGGACGCATTGGCCGCAACTTCTTTCGTGCCGCACTGGCAAACCCTGAGATAAACATTGTTGCCATCAACGATCTCACCGATAACGCAACCCTTGCCCACCTACTTAAGTACGACTCTATTTTGGGCCGCCTCGGATTAGAGGTCTCACATACAGATGAGACCCTCACTGTCGGTGGAAAGTTAATGAAAGTTTTTGCAGATCGCGATCCAGCAAATCTTCCATGGGGTGCAGTCGGTGCCGACATTGTCATTGAATCTACTGGACATTTCACTAAAGCAGCCGATGCGGGCAAGCATATCGCCGCGGGTGCCAAGAAGGTAATTATCTCAGCACCAGCATCGGATGAAGATATTACGATCGTGATGGGTGTCAATCACGAAAAGTATGATCCTGCAAACCACCACATCATTTCAAATGCATCATGCACAACAAACTGTCTTGCACCGATGGCAAAGGTTCTTCACGATAACTGGGGAATTGTTAAAGGTCTGATGACAACAATTCACGCCTACACTAATGATCAAGTTATTCTTGATTTTCCTCATAAAGATCTGCGTCGCGCACGAGCTGCAGCAACAAATATGATTCCAACCTCAACCGGGGCTGCCAAGGCGATCTCCCTGGTATTGCCAGAGCTCAAGGGCAAGCTTGATGGTTATGCGATGCGTGTTCCAGTTCCAACCGGATCTGCGACAGATCTCACCGTCGAACTAGCGAAAGAGGCAACTGTTGCCGAGATCAATGCAGCGATGAAGGCTGCAGCGCAGGGCTCGCTCAAGGGATTCCTTTCTTACACCGAAGATCCAATCGTCTCTTCCGATATCGTCACAGATCCTTCTTCATGTATCTTCGACTCAGGCCTTACCAAAGTAATCGGAAACCAAGTAAAGATTGTTGGTTGGTATGACAACGAGTGGGGATACTCAAATCGTCTCGTCGATCTTGTTGGGCTTGTTGGTAAAAAACTCTGATGCAATTGCAGGGTAGCGATCTCTCTGGAAAGCGCGTCTTTCTCCGCTGTGATCTCAATGTGCCACTTAAAGATGGTGTCATTACTGATGACGGTCGAATAAAGGCTTCGCTCCCAACAATTCAATACCTGATTTCTGCTGGTGCCAGCGTTGTGATTGCCGCTCACTTAGGTCGCCCTAAGGGCGAATTCAAACCAGAACTCTCTTTGGCTCCGGTTGCTACACGTCTCGGTGAGTTACTAGGAAGAACAGTTTCTTTTCCTGGTGCAGTAGACGGTAGCGCTGTCACCTCTGCCGCGGCAGATCTCAAGCCGGGAGATGTTCTCCTATTGGAAAATATTCGATTTACTGCTGCAGAAACATCTAAAGAAGAATTAGAGCGTCAAGTGCTGGCACAGTATTTAGCTTCTCTTGCTGACTTCTACGTAGGAGATGGCTTTGGTGCAGTTCATCGAAAGCATGCATCAGTTTATGATCTTCCACAGCTACTGCCACACGCTGCGGGTTTATTAGTCAGTGCAGAAGTTGAGGTTCTTAAAAAATTGACCGTTGAACCAGCCCGACCTTATGGGGTAGTACTTGGCGGCTCGAAGGTCTCAGATAAAATCGGAGTGATCTCCAATCTCCTCAATAAAGTTGATGTCATGGCTATTGGTGGCGGAATGGTCTTTACATTTCTGGCCGCACAAGGACATCAGATTGGTAAGTCACTTGTTGAAGTAGACCTGATCCCTACAGTGAAGGAATTAATTGAAAAGGCGCAGAAGGCCGGAGTCAGATTAATTCTGCCCACCGATATCGTTGTAGCCCCTGAATTTGCTATAGATTCGCAACCCACACTCGTTTCAGCTGATGCTATTCCGGCTGATCAGATGGGTCTTGATATTGGTCCAGAATCTGCCCAAGCATTCGCAGCAGCAATCGCTGATTGTGAGACTGTTTTTTGGAATGGACCTATGGGAGTTTTTGAATTCCCGAATTTTGCTCATGGTACAAAGGTTGTTGCAGAAGCTCTTACTCACGTCTCTGGAATATCAGTTGTTGGTGGCGGTGACTCCGCCGCAGCAGTGAGAGCGCTAGATTTTGCCGATAGCGAATTCGGATATATCTCAACCGGCGGGGGAGCATCTCTGGAATACCTTGAGGGTAAAGAACTCCCGGGTCTTAAGGCACTTGATCTCTAATCTTGCTGTAATTTACAACCACCTCAAAGGAGAAAAATATGCGCAAGCCACTGATGGCGGGCAATTGGAAGATGAACCTCAATCACCTTGAGGCGATTGCAGTTGCACAGAAGCTTGTCTATTCACTTTCTGATAAAGATTATGATGCGGTTGATATTGCAATTCTTCCTCCGTTTACCGATATTCGATCCATTCAAACGCTTATCGATGGAGATCGACTTCGCTTGCTCTACGGTGCACAAGATGTATCTCCAGAAAATGGTGGAGCCTTTACCGGCGATATTTCCGGATCAATGCTTTCAAAATTAGGCTGCACCTTTGTCGTAGTGGGTCACTCTGAGCGTCGTGCTATCCATAAAGAAGATGATGTAATTGTTAATAAGAAGATTCGTGCAGCTCTTGCCCACGATCTCATCCCAATTTTCTGCGTTGGTGAAGAACTCCCAATCCGTGAATCTGGCGCCCATGTGTCACATGTGATCCGCCAAGTGCGAGCTGGTTTAGAAGGTTTTACAAAGCCAGAGTTGAAGAAAGTTGTGATCGCTTACGAACCTGTCTGGGCAATTGGAACCGGTAAGACTGCTACCCCAGAAGATGCACAAGAAGTCTGCGCAGCTATTCGGGAAGAAGTGGGAGTTATTGGTTCACCAGAGATTGCTGCAGGAATGCGCATTCTTTACGGTGGCTCTGTGAAGTCTTCCAATATCGTTGAGATTATGAAGCAGAGCGATGTTGATGGCGCGCTAATCGGGGGAGCAAGCCTTGATCCCGAGGAACTCGCAAAAATTTCCAAGTTTTACGCACAAGAATCCCTCTAGTTTTACCGAGGGCAGGTGCTCCCTCGCCCTTGGAATCTAGTATCCTTCCCTTCTACGATGTAAGGAGCACGGCAAATGGCCCTCGGACTTTCTATCTTTCTGATCGCAATGAGCATCATCATGATCCTTCTCGTCCTTCTCCATAAAGGTAAGGGCGCAGGACTTTCTGACCTCTTCGGTGGTGGAGTCTCCTCAAACTATGGAGGTTCATCAGTAGTTGAGCGCAACCTTGATCGCCTCACCATTGTCGTCGGTGGTCTCTGGTTTGCCGGCGTTGTTGCTCTCTCATTAGTGTTGAAGGGATAAGACGATGGCAAGTGCTATTCGTGGAAGTCGAGTCGGCGCTGGCCCAATGGGCGAGGCCGAGCGCGGAGATCAAATTGAGCGCGCAACAGTTTCATACTGGTGCGGTAACGGCCACGAAGTCCGCCCATCATTTGCAGTAGAGGAGACTGTTGTTATTCCTGCCGAATGGGATTGCCCTAAGTGCGGTCTTCCAGCTGGTCGCGATCGCAATAAGCCACCTACTGCTGTCGTCAATGTGCCCTACAAAACTCACCTTGCCTATGTCAAAGAGCGCCGTACGGATACTGAAGGTGCCAAGATTCTTGAAGATGCACTGAAGAAACTTCGCGGTGATGAGTAATTTAAAGTAAGCGAGCAGCTTCCAGAAGTTGAGTGATTCCCGCTGGGCGATCTTTTAGATGAAGACGCAGGAGCGGGAATTTTCTTTTCTGCAGCGCTTGAAAGTCACCAAGCGCTTGAGCCATCAGTAGTGTCTCAAAGCTGAAGTCAGAACCCGGAATCTCGAAATTGGTCTGGCAGTCACCAGTGATCTGTAGAAAAGCGCCATTCGGCTGGCCGCCTTTATGAAATTGGCCGGTCGAATGAAGAAAACGCGGACCCCAACCAAAGGTAACTGGCACGCCTGATTTTTCTGAGAGTATCTTTCGCAACTCGTGGATTTTATTATCGTCCTTGCGATCTAGGTATGCCTGAATTGAGATATAGCCACCTGCTGGAACGCTGTGAATCAATGCATGAAGTGATTGACCAAGTGAATTCTCTTCGCCAAAAATTGCTATTGCTTTATCAGAATGTGGGGCAATGAATTGAGGGAGAACGCCCTTCCATTGGCTCAATAACTCTGCTGTCGCACTCTTTGCCTCTGCGACATTGGGTTGATTAAATGGATCGATTTCTAGTCCAGCACCTACAAGGGCTGTTACCCATTCCCAAAAAATAAAGTGCTCGCCTAGTTCGCCGGTAACGACAAGATCCGCCTCGCTATCGGAGAAAGATACGGTGAGCGCACCACCGACTGCAGCGGACTCTAGATCCTCTACAGCAACCGGCAATCTTCCAACGCCGGACTTGCCAGTGGATTCCGCGATTAATTGCTCGATCCAATCAGAGAGCCCGTGAAGTCCTGAGCCTTGCTCGACAAATGAGACGTATTGCTCTGTTTGAGTAAGAAGTATTGCGGCAACATCGATAATGAATTGAGAGTGAGATACAAACTCTTTCTTTGCATCTGCTGCTTGGTCAAGTATTACCGACACATCAACTCCGACGAGAGCACTTGGCACTAAACCAAAGGCGGTCAATGCGCTGAAGCGACCACCAACATGTGGATCGGCATTGATGACAGTAAGACCTTCTTGCCTCGCCTGAAGATCTAGCGGTGAACCTGGATCAGTGATAACCAAAAGATGCGATGACAAAGCGAGCCCAGCTTTTTCATATACTTGGCTGAAGAGTGCTCGCGCAGATGCAGTCTCGATAGTGGATCCAGATTTCGATGAGACAACGAGAAGAGTGGAAGCCAAATCACCAGCAAGGGCATCTGCCACATAGTCAGGATCGGTCGAATCGAGTATGAAGAGATTTTTCTGATAACTCTGAGCAATAACTTCAGGAGCTAGGGAAGAGCCACCCATTCCGGCCAGAACGATTCTCTTTATATGTGGGAAGCGCGCAATCACTGCATCGATTTCGGGCAAAAGTTCGCGCGATGTCTCTGGCAGATCAACCCAGTTCAGTCGAATCGCTGCCTCAACCGCAGCTTCGGTACCCCAAGTGTTCGGATCTTTCGCTGCAATGCGCTGATGCGCTCTTTCTAACTTTTTGTAGAGATCACTTGAACGATCAACGCGAGAGACCGCTGATCCGTAGATCTTCATCTATTTCATTTCCTTCTTTACGGAATCGAGCAGATCTATCCACGACTGGGCAAATTTCTTCACGCCATCTTCTTCAAGGAATTTCGTGATGGCAGCGAGAGATATACCCGACTCTTCGAGCTCACGGATATATTTTTTGGATTTCGCGATTTGTGGTGAAATCGAATCACCGTTAATAGTGCTGTGATCCAGAACTGCATCAAGTGTTGTTGGTGGCATAGTGTTTACAGTGTGAGCAGCAATCAATTGATCAACGTAGAGGGTGTCCGGATACGCTGGATCCTTCACACCGGTAGATGCCCAGAGCGGTCGCTGCACGTGTGCGCCTGCCTTTTGTAGAGCGATCCATCTCTCTGACTGAAATCTTTCTTGAAAAAGAGCATAGGCAACGTGGGCGTTTGCGAGGGCGATTTTTCCCATAAGGCTGGTGTTACCGATTGCTTTGAGTTCCTTATCGACTGCGCTATCTATACGCGATATGAAAAATGATGCAACGGAATGAATCGTAGAAAGATCACGGCCTTGCGATGCGGCGATTTCAATTCCCTTAATGAATGCATCAATGACCTGGGCATATCTTTCGACCGAGAAAATAAGTGTGACATTGACGCTAATACCTTGGCTGATGAGGGCGGTGATGGCAGGAAGACCTTCGATGGTTGCGGGAACTTTAATCATGACGTTTGGACGATCTACCATCGAGAAGAGAGCTGCACCTTCACTGATCGTTGCTGCGGTATCTCGAGCCAACCGTGGATCCACTTCGATACTTACTCGACCGTCGATACCGTTACTTGATCGATAGAGATCGAGGAAGAGATCGCAGGCAATGCGGACGTCGTCGGTCGTTAATTTCTGAACGAGGGCATCTACATTCGCGCCGTGGAAAGCCGCGATATCAGCAGCGTAATCTGCCGATCCGGTGATCGCTGCAGCAAAGATACTTGGATTAGTTGTTACCCCTCGGACCCCGTCATGAGCAATTCGATGGGCAAGACTGAGTCGATCATCACCTGAGAGCTTTGCTCGAGATAAATCATCTAGCCAGATTGATGTTCCCGCAGCGAGGATCTGTTGGTGCTTCATCCTCGTGCTGCCAGAACTTTTGCTACGACATTGTCTGCACTAAATCCAAACTCCTTGAAGAGTTCTCCAGCGGAGGCAGATGCACCGTAGTGATCAAGACTAATGATGACTCCTGAATCGCCGACATAGTCTCGCCAACCCATAGATATACCTGCTTCGATACTGACTCGAAGTGCTGAAGCTGGAATTACCTGATCCTTATACTGCTGACTCTGCTGAGCAAACCATTCCAGACATGGAGCGCTCACAACCGACGTTGAGATACCTTGAGCGTTAAGGATTTCTGCACTTGCAACAGCGACGCTTACCTCTGAACCGGTGGCAATAAGAACTACCTCTGCTGGCTTGGGCGAGCGAACAAGGGTGTATGCACCTTTATCTACGAGCGCTGCTGAATTCTCCGAGGTACGAGCAAAGACCGGAAGATTTTGACGTGAGAGCAGTAGTCCAGCAGGTTCGCGTCGCAGCAGAATTGATTTCCATGCTTGCGATACTTCGTTGGCATCGGCTGGTCTAATGACTGATAAACCTGGAATAGCGCGAAGTGATGCCAAATGTTCGACCGGTTGGTGTGTTGGCCCATCTTCGCCGAGGCCAATGGAATCGTGTGTCCAGATAAATGTCGTTGGAATATTCATCAGTGCAGCCAGACGAACTGATGGACGCATGTAATCGCTAAAGACTGCGAAGGTTCCACCGAAGGCGCGAGAGAGTCCATGAAGAGTGATGCCATTGAGAATTGATCCCATGGCATGCTCGCGAATTCCGAAGTGAATCACGCGACCATATGGGTCGGCATCAGGGAATGAAGTTGTTGTTGGCAGGAATGAGCGTCCACCTTCGATCGTGGTGTTATTACTCTCGGCCAGATCTGCCGAACCTCCCCAGAACTCTGGAAGTGAGGCAGCGATTGCATTCACCGCCTTGCCGGAAGCTGCGCGGGTTGAGACATCTTTACCCGCTTCAAATGTTGGTAGTGAGGTCTCCCATCCAGCAGGAAGATCATGCGCGATCAAACGTGTGAGTAATTGAGCATGCTCTGGGTGTGATTTCTTCCACGCATCAAAGCGAGAATTCCACTCTTTCCGACTGGCAGCGGCACGATCTTTGACTAAGCGGATGTGCGTCAAGACTTCATCAGGCATTGCAAACTTTTCCTGTGGATCCAGACCCAGTAGCGTCTTCGTTGCTTCAATCTCGGCATCACCGAGTGCTGAGCCGTGCGATTTGGCAGTGTTACGCAACTTTGGCGCAGGCCAAGCGATCACTGATTTCATACGAATAAGAGTGGGTTTCTTACTCTGATTTTTTGCATCGGTCATTGCTTGATCGAGTGCGGGGAGGTCTACATTTCCATCTGCAAGGGTTGCAACTTCAATGACATCCCAACCATATGCACGGTATCGTGCTGAAACATCTTCAGTAAATGCCAGATGCGTATCACCTTCGATTGAAATTCGATTATCGTCATAGATGACATTGAGATTGCCAAGTTCCTGAGTTCCGGCCAACGATGAAGCTTCCGCACTCACGCCTTCTTGTAGATCTCCATCGGAACAAATCACCCAAATGGTGTGATCAAAAGGTGATTGACCAGCAGGTGCTGCAGGATCTAGCAAGCCACGCTCAAAGCGCGCTGCCATTGCAAATCCAACAGCGGTGGAGATTCCTGCCCCAAGCGGGCCGGTTGTCATTTCGACTCCATCGGTATGTCCATACTCTGGATGACCGGGGGTGAGTGAACCGTGTGTGCGAAATTCCTGTAAATCTTTCATGGTCAGCCCGTAGCCACTGAAAAACAGTTGCGTATAGAGAGTCATCGATGAATGTCCGCACGAAAGAATAAAGCGATCGCGTCCTAACCACTTCGGATCAGCAGGATCATGAACCAGGTGGCGCTGAAAAAGCGCGTAAGCAGCAGGAGCAAGTGACATTGCAGTTCCGGGATGGCCATTGCCCACTTTCTGGACGGCATCCATCGCAAGTGCGCGTGCGAGAGCGATCGCACGATCATCAAGCGGGCTCCACTGTGACATCGTTTTCATTTACTCTCCCTTTCGATCCTTTGGAACTCGAACAACTGTGAGACGAATATGCCAGGCGGCTATCCAGAAGCAGACAGCACCAAGAAGATGGAAGGCCACCAAAATTTCTGGAACACCGGTGACATATTGAATATAGCCGATAGCCCCTTGACCCAGTGATATGCCGAGGAAAAAAATGATCGCGCGTTTCGTCGCAAGATTCACTTGGGGTACGACCAGATAAGCGATTGTTAAACCCATCAGGAAAATCACTGCGTCTGTGTGCAGTACCGTGATGCTACGGATGTCAAAGCCAAAGCGTTGCGCGGATTCGTCTCCGGCATGTGGACCGCTTCCTGTAACAAGTGCACCAAGTACAAGAACTACGAAGGCAAGGGCAAGGTGTGTACCTGAGATGATCCGCAGTGATGTGGTTTTAATTGGAGTTCTTGACACTGGGCCAGATCGGCGCGAGTAAAGTGAAGCCGCCCCAGCAATAAGAATCATTGACAGCAGGAGGTGTGCTGCAACTGTTAACGGATGAAGACCGGTGAGCACTGTTATACCCCCGAGAGCTCCCTGGGCAAGAATGCCAATCAGTTGTCCGGCCGCAAGAGGCCGTAGATCTCTTCTTTTTGTTTTTAGAACTTCGATAACCACAGCAAGTGCTGCAATAAGCAACGCAAATGTCAGGAGACGATTTCCGAATTCAATCCATACCTGATGCTGCGGTTCGATTTGAGTTGCAACTGGTGTAAATGAACCTTCAGAGCACTCTGGCCACGTCGGGCAACCGAGTCCAGATCCTGTGAGGCGAACAGCGCCCCCTGTGATTACCAGAGCGCCTTGGAGAAAGAAAAGGACTCCATACAAGGCGGTACGAATACGCATATCTCTAGCCTATTCCAGTGGGGGGAGTGTTCGAGTAGAAGGCAGGAGTTAATTACGATACATTCGTGTTGTGAAAATCGGCGATGCGCAGGGCCAGGATCTCCCTACAAGGGATGCCATCGCGCGCCTGATTCTTGAGCATGGACCTGCCACGGCATCGACTTTGAGCCAATCTCTCGCCTTAACTCCTGCAGGAATTCGCAGACATTTGGAGCTCCTTGTCGCAGATGGAATTTTGGAAGCGCGAGAACCGCGTACTGCTTCGACACGGGGACGAGGACGTCCATCGAAGGTATTTCTCATGACCGATGCTGGTCGGGCGCAATTTGAACACACCTACGATGACTTAGCAGTCTCAGCGTTGAGGTTCATGGCATCACACTCGGGGGAGCACCTTGTCGCATCATTTGCACAAGCGAGAGCAGATGAGATTGAAACAAAAGCTAACGAATATATTGAACACAATAAAACCTCACGAAAGAACGACAAGGTTGCGCTCCTTGCAGAATTTCTCACCGACCAGGGTTATGCAGCCAGTGTTGAAGATCGCGGTTTGGGTGAAGAGATTTGCCAACATCACTGTCCGATTGCCCATGTTGCATCGGCCTACCCACAACTCTGTGAAGCAGAAACACAAGCATTCTCTCGTTTACTTGGAACACATGTTCAACGGCTAGCAACTATCGCTCATGGTGATGGTGTCTGTACTACTTATATTCCTCAACTCACAACTACTGCTGGAAAGGCACAATAATGACAACAGCACATCCTGAACTCGACGGCCTTGGTAATTATGAATACGGCTGGGCAGATAAGACTGATGCTGGTGCAACAGCTAAGCGCGGAATCAACGAAGATGTAGTTCGTGATATCTCAGCGAAGAAGAACGAGCCGCAGTGGATGTTAGACCTACGCCTTAAGGGACTTGCTCTCTTCGAGAAGAAGCCTATGCCGTCATGGGGTAGCGATCTCTCAGGTATCTTCTTCGACACAATCAAGTACTTTGTGCGCTCCACTGAAAAGCAGGCAACTACGTGGGATGACCTGCCAGATGACATTAAAAATACTTATGATCGCCTTGGTATTCCAGAGGCAGAGAAGCAGAGATTAGTCTCTGGAGTAGCGGCGCAGTACGAATCAGAAGTGGTCTATCACTCCATTAGAGAAGATCTAGAAAAGCTCGGAGTTCTCTTCCTTGATACTGATACAGCCCTGCGCGAACACCCAGAGCTATTCCGTGAATACTTCGGAACAGTTATCCCTGTAGGAGATAACAAGTTTGCAGCGCTTAATACCTCTGTCTGGTCAGGTGGATCATTTATCTACGTTCCAAAGGGCGTTCATGTTGATATTCCCCTTCAGGCATATTTCAGAATCAATACCGAAAATATGGGTCAATTCGAACGCACACTCATTATTGCCGATGAAGATTCATACATTCATTATGTTGAAGGCTGCACCGCGCCTATTTACAAGTCAGACTCACTGCACTCTGCTGTCGTAGAGATCATTGTCAAAAAGGGTGCACGCGTTCGTTACACAACAATTCAGAACTGGTCTAACAATGTGTACAACCTCGTCACCAAGCGTGCAACATGCGCAGAAGGTGCAACGATGGAATGGGTCGATGGAAATATTGGATCAAAGGTAACAATGAAGTACCCAGCAGTTCTATTGATGGGTCCTCATGCTAAGGGCGAGACACTCTCACTTGCATTTGCCGGTCCTGGTCAACACCAAGATTCTGGTGCAAAGATGGTTCACGCAGCTCCTTACACATCATCGTCTGTCATCTCGAAATCAGTAGCACGTGGTGGTGGAAGAACGTCATACCGCGGACTTGTCCAAGTGCAAGAGGGTGCTCATCACTCTGCCAGCACTGTGAAGTGTGATGCTCTTCTTGTCGACACAATTTCACGTTCAGACACATACCCATATGTAGATATCCGTGAAGACGATGTCTCCATGGGTCACGAAGCGACAGTCTCGAAAATTAGCGATGACCAACTCTTCTACTTGATGTCACGCGGACTTAACGAAGACGAAGCAATGGCGATGATTGTTCGTGGCTTTATCGAGCCAATTGCTCGTGAGCTACCAATGGAATACGCCCTCGAACTTAACCGCCTTATCGAGCTCCAGATGGAAGGGGCCGTTGGGTAATGAGTGCACTGCAATCAAATGTGCTGGACATTCATACCCCGCAAGGTCGTGAAGAGGCGTGGCGTTTTACTCCTCTGAAACGTTTAGCGGGTATGCACGATGGAAGTGCTATTACTTCTCTTCTCAATTCGCTTCAGCCGGTTCAGGCGTTGCCTTCAGGTGTCAGCTTTGACACTGTGGAAGCTGACGCATTCTCGCCAACTGATGATGCAATCACACAGCGGATACGCGCTTTTTCAAAGACGGTGCAACGACTCACTATCACCAAGAACTCTGAGATAGCCCAACCGATTCATTTCTCACGATCGATGCGAGATCTTAATTCAGTTGAGTTTGCTCGAATTCAGATTGTTGTTGAACCTCATGCAAAAGCTACGGTGATCTTTGAGAACTCAGGTGATTTGCGAATTGGTGAGGATCTGGAAATTCAGGTAGGAGCTGGGGCACATCTGACCTTTATCTCTCTGCAAGAGTGGGGTGCTTCCTCCATTCACGCAGCCCGCCACAATGCTGTAGTTGAACGTGATGCCACCTTCAATTCCATCATCGTCACCGTTGGCGGATCACTTGTTCGCCTTCTCCCTACAGTTGAGTTTGCTGGTCCTGGATCAAGTGCTGAACTACTCGGTGTCTACTTTGCAACTGCTGGTCAGTTCTTCGAGCACCGCATCTTTGTTGATCACCTCGTTCCTCAAGCCAAGTCGCGCGTGAATTACAAAGGCGCGTTAGCTGGCCAAGATGCCCATACCGTCTGGATTGGCGACGTATTTATTCGTGCGGCGGCAGAGGGAACTGATACCTATGAGCTCAACCGAAATCTACTTCTCTCAGATGGAGCACGTGCTGATTCGGTTCCTAATCTAGAGATTGAAACTGGTGAAATTATTGGTGCCGGTCACGCCAGCACCACAGGTCGATTCGATGATGAGCAACTCTTCTACTTGATGTCTCGCGGAATCAATAGCGCGGATGCACGCAGGCTCGTTGTTCGTGGGTTTTTTACCGAGATTGTTTCTCAGATCAAGGATCAAGTGATCGAAGATCGAATCATGGCGCGTATAGATGATGAACTTGCTAAAGCGGGGGCAATCAATGGCTGACTTATCTTTTGCATCTTTAGTTGAAGGAAAGCCAGTCAAGCTAGAAAAAGATGGGAAGACGATTTGTGTTGCGCGTGTGGGCGATGAGGTTTTTGCCATCGATGACACCTGCTCGCATTCAGATGCGTCGCTATCTGAAGGTGATGTCTCACAATTTAAAATCGAGTGTTGGCTTCATGGAGCTGAATTCGACCTGCGCACGGGTGAGGCGCTGACACCACCAGCGGTAGCACCACTTAAAACTTATGAAATACATGTTGACGGAGACTCCGTCACAGTGGAAATCTAATCGGGGATATACATGAGCACACTTGAAATTCGTGGATTAAAGGTAAGCGTTACCACCGAAAATGGGGATGTTGAAATTCTCAAGGGGGTAGACCTCACCATCAAATCAGGCGAGACACATGCAATCATGGGTCCTAACGGCTCAGGAAAATCCACTCTCGCATATTCAATTGCTGGTCACCCTAAATACACAATTACCGGTGGCACAGTGACTCTCGACGGTGCAGATGTTCTAGAGATGTCTGTAGATGAGCGCGCAAAGGGAGGTCTATTCCTTGCGATGCAGTATCCAGTTGAGGTGCCAGGCGTCTCTGTCTCTAACTTCCTACGAACTGCAGCAACAGCCCTACGTGGTGAGGCTCCAAAGCTTCGCGAGTGGGTTGGCGAAGTTAAGGGTGCAATGGAAGCGCTCAAGATGGATCCATCCTTTGCCTCACGTAATGTCAACGAAGGTTTCTCCGGAGGCGAGAAGAAGCGTCACGAAATTATGCAACTTGAATTGCTCAAGCCGAAGATTGCCATCCTGGATGAAACAGATTCAGGTCTTGATGTTGATGCGCTACGCGTAGTTTCTGAAGGCGTTAATCGCGCTAAGGAGAACAGCAATGTTGGCGTCCTCCTCATTACTCACTACACACGCATTCTCAAGTACATCAAGCCTGACTTCGTGCACGTCTTTGCAAATGGAAAGATTGTGGAAGAGGGCGGTCCTGAACTAGCTGACAAGCTGGAAGCTCAAGGGTACGAGGAGTACGTCAACGCGTAAGCGTTCTCGTTTCATTTATGTCCTTTAACCCTCTCACTGTTCGCGATGACTTTCCGATATTTAATCGGACTATTCGCGACGGTAAGAGGTTGGTCTATTTAGATAGCGGAGCTACATCACAGAAGCCTCAGGTGGTGATCGATTCCGAACTCGATTTCTATCGCCTGCATAATGCCGCTGTTCATCGTGGCGCTCACCAACTTGCAGAAGAAGCGACAGATCTCTTTGAGGGAGCCAGAAGTAAACTCGCTGAGTTTCTCGGAGCAGAGACTGATGAAGTAATATTCACTAAAGGTGCCACCGAGTCCCTGAATTTGATCGCCTATGCGATGGGAAATGCACCACGTGGAAATAGATTTCATATCTCAGAGGGTGACCGCATTGTCCTGACAGAGATGGAACACCATGCCAACCTCATTCCTTGGCAACAGTTAGCAGCGCGGACAGGCGCTGAACTAGTCTGGTTTAACGTTACTGCCGATGGTCGTTTAGATCTCTCACAAATTTCAGAACTGATCACATCAAAGACCAAAGTCGTTGCCCTGACTCATCAATCAAATGTTTTGGGAACCATCAATCCTTTAGACGAAATCGTGAATGCGGCACATGCTGTTGGCGCTGTTGTTGTCCTCGATGCATGTCAATCGGTTCCACATATGAAAGTTGATGTGAAAGAGCTCGGAGTTGATTTCCTTGCTTTCTCTGGCCATAAGGCTCTTGGTCCTACAGGTGTAGGAATCATGTGGGGTAAGCGCGAACTCCTTGCTGAGCTTCCACCGTTTCTTACCGGCGGTTCGATGATTGCAGATGTCACTATGACAACAGCAACGTGGGCAAAAGCGCCAGCAAAATTCGAAGCCGGAGTCCCCAATATGGCGCAAGCTGTTGGCCTGGGAGTCGCCATCGATTACCTCGCTGCGATCGGAATGAATGAAATTGCAGCTCATGAACATGCTCTTACCTCTGACTTACTCGGTAAAATGTTGGAGCATAAAGAGATACGCGTAGTTGGCCCACATACGATGGAGAATCGCGGGGGAGCACTCTCATTCACTGTTGCAGATATACACCCACATGATCTTGGCCAATTTCTTGATAGTCAGGGTATCGCCGTGCGAACTGGCCATCACTGCGCTTGGCCGTTAACGCGCTCACTTGGCGTTCCCGCGACCACTCGCGCCTCGCTCTATCTCTATAACTCAATAGAAGATAACGATGCGTTGATCTCTGGTATTCATTCGGCTATGAAATATTTTGGCAAATGAACTTAGATAATTTATATCAAGAGGTAATTCTGGATCACTACAAGAATCCTTTAAACAAAACTCTTTCAGAAAACTTTGATGTGCAGGTTCATCACATTAATCCAAGTTGCGGTGATGAAATAACCCTTAACCTGACCTTAGATGGTCAGACGATTAAAGAAATCACGTGGGATGGCGTTGGCTGTTCGATCTCCCAAGCAAGCGTCTCGATCGCAAGTGATCTCCTTATGGGCAAGTCACTGAACGATGTAGAATCAATCTCAGAGCAATTCATTGAATTAATGCAGAGCAAGGGCAAGAAGACTGGTGATGAGGCAGTACTCGAGGATGCAGTCGCGTTAGCCGGTGTTTCCCAATATCCAGCCCGTATCAAATGTGCGCTCTTGGGCTGGATGGCAATTAAAGATGCGACACTGCAAGCGGTGGAGAAGAGATAACCGATAACACGATTGTTCCACTAGAGATAGTATGAACCCCTAAGGAAAGGCACGTGATGAGCGCAAAAGTTGAAGATGTCACCGAGGCGATGAAGGATGTTGTTGATCCTGAGCTAGGAATCAATGTCGTTGACTTAGGACTCATTTACGATGTGATGGTCGATGAGAGCAATATTGCCGTGTTGAACATGACTCTTACTTCGGCTGCATGCCCACTTCAAGATGTTATTGAAGATCAAACTCGACAAGCGCTAGCGCCTCTCACAAGTGATGTAAAAATTAATTGGGTATGGATGCCACCCTGGGGGCCAGACAAGATTTCCGACGATGGTCGCGAGCAGTTAAGAGCTCTAGGCTTCACCGTTTAATTCATGTCTCAACATGCAATGTGGATGACCTTTCGGTCAATCACAGCAGATCCTTCCGTAAAAGAGACCAAACTCAAGCCCGGCACAGTTAAGCGAATTCTTTCGTACGGCAGGGCCTATCGTCGATATCTCGTTTTCTTTCTCGCAACAGTTGTTGCTGATGCTTTTTTAATTGTTTCCACTCCATTGCTACTGAGAAAACTAATAGACGATGGAGTACTCCCTAAAGACACGGGGCTAGTGACGCAGTTGGCTTTAGCCGTTGGAGCTCTTGCGGTCCTTGATGCCATCATGAATGTCATCGGACGTTGGTTTTCAGCTCGTATCGGCGAAGGTCTTATTTACGATCTCCGATCTGAAGTCTTTGCTCATGTGCAGAAGCAATCGATTGCATTCTTCACTCGAACACAAACAGGCGCGCTCATTTCACGTATTAACTCAGATGTTATGGGAGCACAGCAGGCATTTACGGCAACCCTTTCGGGCATTGTCAGTAATGTCATTAGCCTGACGCTAGTAACAATTGCCATGCTCTTTCTCTCGTGGCAGATCACTCTCTTTTCACTCGCCCTCCTTCCGCTTTTCTTGCTTCCCACCAAGTGGGTTGGTCGAAAGATTCAGTCATTGACGCGGGAATCTTTTGAGGTAAATGCCCAGATGTCGAGCACAATGACGGAGAGATTTAATGTCTCCGGTGCGCTGCTTGTTGCTCTCTACGGCAAGAACTCAACTGAAAAAGAGTTCTTCCGTTCTCGAGCGCGGAAAGTGGCAGATATCGGCATTCAACTCGCTTTGCTCAACAGACTCTTTTTCATAGCGCTCACCAGCGTTGCTGCAATTGCAACAGCCTTCGCTTATGGAATCGGTGGCCATCTCGCAATTTCGGGGTCAATCACTGTGGGAACAATGATTGCAATTACAGCTCTATTGGCACGCCTCTACGGACCGCTGACAGCGTTATCGAATATTCGAATTGATGTCATGACTTCACTGGTCTCATTTGAAAGAGTCTTTGAAGTTCTTGATCTTAAGCCTATGGTCGAGAGCAAGGTAGGTGCAATTGCTCTGGCACCATCGAAGCCAAAGATTGAATTTAAAGAGGTAGATTTTTCTTATCCGAAGGCAGATGAGATTTCATTGGCCTCACTTGAGGGAATCGCTACTCGTGAAGTGGTTGATTCTGGCGAAATCTTGAGAAAACTCTCCTTCACCGTTGAGCCAGGAACGATGACAGCTCTAGTAGGTCCATCGGGTGCCGGTAAAACAACAATTAGCGCTCTCATTCCGCGTCTTTATGATGTGACAGATGGGTCGATTGAAATCAATGGCATCGATATTCGTGAGTACGATCTGGAAAGCTTGCGCATGAATATCGGTGTAGTCATGCAAGATGCGCATCTATTCCATGAAACGATCGAAGAGAATTTGAAGTATGCCAAGCCAGATGCAACGCTTGCAGAGATGGAGGAGGCATGCCGTTCGGCCCAGATTTGGACTTTGATCGCATCCCTTCCGCAAGGTTTATCTACGATGGTGGGCGAGCGTGGACACAGATTAAGTGGGGGAGAGAAGCAGCGATTGGCGATAGCCAGACTTCTTCTTAAATCACCATCCTTAGTCATTCTCGATGAAGCAACCGCTCACCTAGATTCCGAGAATGAAGATCTCGTTCAAATTGCGCTGAAGAATGCACTTCAGGGTCGAACAAGTATCGTGATTGCTCACAGGTTGAGTACGGTGATGGATGCCGATCAGATTCTTGTTATTAGAGATGGCGCGGTAGCTGAAAAGGGGCGTCACGAAGAGTTAATTGGAGCGGGTGGAATCTACTCAGATCTCTTTAGTCGGCAGGACCTCACCGCTCGTTAAATCCATTTTTCTAATCAAGTAACGTCCATAAACAATGAGCGCGGCAAAGAGAAGCCACTGAACTGCATATGCCAGGTGTGGACCATCACTGAGTGAGGGAACTTCTGCAGGGGCGCTCGGAACAAGTAATGGATCGGAACCAGAGATCAGATCAAGATAGTAATTTTCTGATTCTAATCCTGATTGTGCGTTTAGACGCGAAACAAGACCACTTTCACCAGCACCAGGGAGAGCAAAGAAAGAGCCGGATGGCAGAGATGAGTCGAGCCTTAATCGTGCGGTAATAGAAACTATTCCGCTTGGTACTTCCGGTGTTGGTGGAACAACAGTGGCAGATGCGCCAGCTTGTACCCAGCCGCGGTCAACCCACATCACCTTTCCCTGATCTGACGTAAATCGCGTGAGAACTCCGTAACCGTACTTACCTTCGAAGTAGCGATTGCGTAGCAAGATTTGGTTTGTCGGATCGAACTCTCCGCTGGTTGTTACGGTCCGCCATTCATTCGCGTTTACATCCCCAGTAACTAAATCAAGGGCGCTCTCTGATTGCGAAATTCTCAATTCAATTACGTTGTTTCGGGCTTTACGATCTTCACCTCGATGAAACTGCCACTGCGAAGCCCACAAGCAACCAGCGATCAGTACAAGGGCGACAAGGGATTTAAAGTAGGGGTGAGTTTCGACCGGCTTAGTCACAACGGAAGTCTAGTTAGGAAAGCGAGCGGGGCTTTTCATTGAGCAAGGCATCGCCCGGTGTAATTGTCTCGCGACCTGCATTTGCGATAACGACCGCGATGTACGGCAGCGTTACTGCTCCCGCCAATGCAAACCAGCGATAGGGGCTCGGTAAAACTACGGTGAGAATAAAACAGACCGTACGAATCATCATTGAAATGAGATATCGACGTTGTCGCCCGGCAAGATCGTTACTTAAAGATTTTGGGGCGCTCGTGACGTCAAAGACTTCTCCGCCACCTGCACTACCGCGCTCCATATCGAAATCCTAGGCCCGAGACGGCCTTCCAGCGACTTCAAATGCAGGTTACGCATAGGTAGCGCGGTAAGTTTGGCCCTATGAGTTCAATAGCTGTGGTGACAGGGGCAAATCGGGGAATCGGTTTAGCGATAGCTACATCCTTGAAGGCCAGCGGTGTCGACGTTATCGCCACATATAGGAGCGGAACAGCACCCGCAGGATTTAATTCAGTTGTGATGGATGTGACATCTGCAGAATCTGTGGACGCCGCTTTCTCACAGATCGAGGATCAGTGGGGAATTCCTGACGTCATTGTCATGAATGCTGGAATCACTAAAGACACACTTGTTCTTCGTATGAGCGAAGAGGATTTCACTTCTGTTCTGGATGCAAATCTGAGTGGCGCGTTTCGTGTGGCAAAGAGAGCGACAAAGGGACTTCTTAAAAACAAACGAGGCAGGCTCATCTTTATCGGCTCGGTAGTTGGCTCAGTAGGTGCCGCGGGGCAAGTGAACTATTCTGCTAGCAAAGCTGGCCTTGTAGGAATGGCGAGATCTTTCGCTCGCGAACTAGGAAGTCGTTCCATCACAGCAAATGTGGTCGCGCCAGGTTTTGTTGAAACCGATATGACGGCAGAGTTAGATGACAAACGTCGTGAAGAAATAGCCGCACAAGTTCCTTTGGGTCGCTTCTGCACCGCTGAAGAAATTGCCGATGTCGTTACCTTTTTGGCATCGGAAAAGGCAAGCTACATCACGGGCGCAGTGATCCCGGTCGATGGTGGATTAGGAATGGGGCACTAACTATGGGAATTCTCTCCGGAAAAAATATTTTAGTGACCGGTGTGCTCACTGATGGATCCATCGCCTTCCACGTTGCAAAGATCGCGCAGGAACAAGGCGCCACCGTTGTTCTCACTGGCTTCGGAAGAGCACTGAGCCTGAGCACTCGTATCGCAGGGCGACTTCCGCAGATGCCACCCATTATTGAATTAGATGTCACAGATCAATCTCATCTCGATGGATTGGCAGAGGAAATTCGTAAGTATGTTCCGCACCTCGATGGCGTCGTTCACTCCATTGGATTTGCACCCGAAGCTGCTCTTGGTGGAAATTTTCTTAATACCGCTTGGGAAGATGTAGCAACAGCCGTTCATGTTTCTGCTTACTCACTCAAATCTCTGACTCTTGCTTGCCGCCCCACATTTCTTGAGGGTGCATCGGTTGTCGGACTTGATTTCGATGCAACGGTTGCTTGGCCGCAATACGACTGGATGGGTGTTGCAAAGGCGGCTCTGGAATCAACATCGCGCTACCTCGCGCGCGATCTTGGAAGCGAGAACGTACGCGTTAATCTTGTTGCTGCTGGCCCAATTCGTACGATTGCCGCTAAATCCATCCCCGGCTTTGATGAATTTGAAAAAGTTTGGAATGAACGCTCGCCGTTGCAGTGGGATGTAACTGACCCACAGCCTGCAGCGAAGGCAGTAGTCGCACTACTCAGTGATTGGTTCCCCAAGACGACCGGGGAGATCATCCATGTAGATGGTGGGCTTCATGCGATGGGCGCGTAGAGATAACTCTCTTTTCATCCTTGCCGTACTTCTTCCATTAATCGCAGGATCGCTATTTGGTGTTATCGAGCAGCGGTCGAGCGCTTCGGCTCCAGCAGTCAACGTCGTCAACTCTGCAAAGTTTCGACAATGTTTTGACGTTACAAATCTCTTCATTTATTCCACTAAGAATCGTGATTGTCCGCAAGGTTATCTTTTCTTAGGAGATGGAGGACTCAGTGAAAGTGCCACTGCAAGCGGTGTTGTTGAAGAGATTCATCCTCAGTTAGAAGAACGCTTTAATACTGCGCGACTTTTCGCCGCAGAAGATGGAATCTCTTTAGTGATCACTTCAGGATTTAGAACTCTGCAACGTCAGGAATTTCTCTATCAACGTGAAGTTCAGATTCGGGGGAGTGAGAGCGAAGCAGCGAAATGGGTCTTACCTCCACAGTCATCCCACCATCCCATGGGTTTAGCAATCGATGTGAATTACCCGATGGATCGCCCCGGTGCACTCTGGCTTGAACGAAACGGTTGGCGTTTTGGTCTCTGTCGGGTCTATGCCAATGAATGGTGGCATTTCGAAGCGGTGAGCGCCCCTGGAGTGAAATGTCCACCGCTTGCCCCCGATGCACGCGTAGATCTCGCTGGTTCCCAATCGTAATTTTCACTTTCACCCACCCCTCAGGTACCCTTACGCCCAGACCAGTGACGAAAGTTGCTGCAAGAGGAGCTCACCGCTCCCACCTCTCTCGTTCTGCGAGTGTTGGTCATGTCGGATGAAGAAGGCTCATTGAGCCGTGGGTCTACCCACACTTCACTGTCTGCGGTGTCCTTGCGCGGCGGCTTCGTTACAACAGCAAGCTAAGCCAAACGAAGGAGCAGAAATCACCACTGAACCGCGCATCAATGATCGAATCCGCACACCTCAAATTCGTCTCATCAATTACACCGGTGAACAAGTTGGAGTAGTAGATATCGAAGTAGCGCTTGCAATGGCCGATGAGATCGGACTCGACTTAGTTGAGATCGCACCAGAGGCTAACCCACCTGTTTGCAAAATCATGGACTTTGGAAAGTTCAAGTATGAAGCAGCACAGAAGGCACGCGAGGCTCGTCAGAACCAGACCCACATTGTGGTGAAGGAAGTGCGATTGACACCAAAGATCGAAACTCACGATTACGAAACAAAGAAAAACGCAATCGAGAAGTTCCTCAAAGGTGGCGACAAGGTGAAGATAACGATGAAGTTTCGTGGTCGTGAGCAAACTCGTCCGGAGATGGGCTTTAAGTTACTACAGCGTCTTGCAGAAGATGTGACAGAACATGGTTTCGTTGAGTTCGCCCCAAAGCAAGAGGGACGAAACATGACGATGGTATTAGGTCCGACGAAAAAGAAGACCGAAGCAGTAGCAGAACAGAAGGCAGCTCGAGCAGCTGCTGAGAAGGCAAAACAAGAAGTTGAGAAGTAGAGAAACCGAGTAGGCACAGGAGACAGCAATGCCAAAGATGAAAACCCATAGTGGTGCGAAGAAGACCTTCCGCGTCACAGGTTCAGGAAAGATCATGCATGAGCGTGCAGGAAAGCGCCACCTTTTGGAGCGCAAGTCTTCACGTGTCACTCGTCGTCTTAGCCAAGAGCAGTCAGCAAAGCCAACCGTCACAATGACAGCCAAGCGCATGCTTGGTTTGAAGTAAGGAGAGTGCGCTAAATGGCAAGAGTAAAACGTGGTGTCCACGCAGCGAAGAAGCGTCGTACAACTCTCGAGCGTGCCGCAGGTTATCGTGGCCAGCGCTCACGTCTTTTCACAAAGGCGAAAGAGCAAGTTACGCACTCAATGGTCTATGCGTTCAATGATCGCAAGGATAAGAAAGGCGATTTCCGCCAGCTTTGGATTCAGCGTATTAATGCTGCATCCCGCGAAAACGGAATGACCTACAACCGCTTTATTCAGGGACTTAAGGCAGCAGGAATTGAAGTTGATCGTCGCGTACTTTCAGATATCGCGATCAATGATCCAGCAACCTTCAAGACCCTCGTTGATCTTGCTCGCAAGAGCCTTGTCTCAGCGTAATCTGAACAAGTAAAAATCAATCCAATGATTGAGAGCCTTCAGTCGCCGCATGTTGGGCGAGTGAAGGCTCTTATTGGTTCACGGGGAAGTAAAGAGCGAAGCGAATCTGGCCTCTTTGTAGCTGAAGGTGTTCAATCTCTACGTGAAGCGCTCACTTCGCAATCTGGCCCGGCAATCGAGACTCTTTATCTCAGCCCGGCCGGTGCTACTCGTATCGGTGATCTTGATATTTCAGAGGTCAATGTTGTTCAGGTAAGTGATGCCGTAATGCAGGAGATGGCATCGACGGTAACACCCCAGGGAATTCTGATGGTCTGTTCGATTCCTGCGTATTCGCTGACTGAACTCAACATCACTCCAGAATCATTTGTGATTTATCTTGATCGAATTCAAGATCCGGGTAATGCCGGAACGATACTGAGGTCAGCAGATGCCTTTGGCGCGAGAGCGGTCGTAACATCACCTGGCAGTGTCGATATGTACTCTCCTAAAGTTGTTCGATCAACGGCTGGCTCTCTCTGGCATATTCCGGTCTTTGAAGCGCTCGAATTAAAAGAGCTCACGGCCCACATGGATACAGCTGAGTGCATCGTCCTGTCATCGCATGCCAGCGAATCGATTGTAAATTTCCGTTCTTCAGCACCGTGTATCGCAATTTTTGGAAATGAAGGAGCAGGAACAAGTACCAATCAACTAGCAATCAACGCTCGCACTGTTGCGATCCCTATGTCAGGACAAGCCGAGAGCTTAAATCTCTCTGCCGCGGCTTCGATCGTAATGTTCACGCTTTCTCAGTCCTCTCGCGGTTAGAATAAGGGCCATGAATCAGGGCGAGGTTGCACAGTGGGTCGATCAGGCGCGTAGCGCTTTCGCGGCAGCCCAGGATTTAGATTCGCTCAAAGATGCGCGGCTAGCCCACGCCGGAGATAAGTCACCTATAGCGCTGGCCAGTCGATCACTCGGATCACTTCCCGCCGACCAAAAAGCATCAGTAGGAAAAATCATTGGTGAAGCAAAGGCAGCAATTGCAGCTGCTCTTGATGAGGCGACAGCAAAGTTAGAGCGCGAACAAGATGAAAGAGTTCTTCGCGATGAGGTTGTCGATATCACGTTGCCTGTATCACGATCACATAAAGGTGGTTTACACCCCATCACAATTATCAAGAATGAGATTTCCGATTTCTTTGTTGAGCAAGGATTCTCTGTCGCAGAAGGACCAGAGCTGGAATCAGGTTGGCTCAACTTCGATGCACTCAATATTCCGGCCGATCATCCAGCGCGCACTATGCAGGACACTTTCTTTATCGAACCAGTGGAATCTGGAATTGTCCTGCGAACTCACACATCACCAGTTCAGATTCGCACCATGTTGGAAAATGAACCTCCCATCTACGTCATTTGTCCAGGACGAACTTTTAGAGCAGATGAACTCGATGCAACACATTCCCCGGTCTTTCACCAGGTAGAGGGCTTGGTCATCGATAAGGGCATCACCATGGCTCACCTCAAAGGAACTCTCGATAACTTTGCACGCCACATGTTTGGTGCCGATGTTACAACGCGTCTGCGTCCATCGTTCTTTCCCTTCACCGAACCAAGTGCAGAAGTAGATATCTTCTTCAACGGCCGTTGGATCGAGTGGGGTGGATGCGGAATGGTGAATCCGCGAGTTCTTGCAACCTGCGGAATTGATACAGATCTCTATTCAGGTTTTGCATTTGGAATGGGACTTGAACGAACACTCATGGTCCGCCATGGAATAACCGATATGCATGACATTGTGGAAGGCGATCTTCGTTTTACTCGTCAGTTTGGAGTAGGACTCTAAATGCGCGCACCTTTATCGTGGATCAAGGAATTTGTAGAGATTCCAGCAACAATTACTCCAGAGCAGATTTCGGATGGCCTTATTCGAGTCGGATTTGAAGTTGAAGAGATTATCAAGCAAGGAGCCGAGCTCACCGGGCCACTTGTCTTTGCAAAGGTCCTCAGCATTGAAGAGCTCACTGAATTTAAGAAGCCAGTTCGATACGTCGGTCTTGATTGTGGCGAAGGATCAACGCGCTACGTCATCTGCGGAGCAACCAATTTCGTTGTAGGAGATCTCATCGTTGCAGCCCTGCCTGGCGCTGTGCTTCCTGGTGATTTCGCAATCGGAGCGCGTGAAACATATGGAAAAACTTCCAACGGCATGATCTGTTCTGCACGCGAACTAGGCCTCGGCGATGATCATTCGGGAATTATGACCTTTGCCGAAGGTTCGGTCACAATCGGAGAAGATGCAATCGCTGGATTGATGATTAACGATGTCATCTTTGATGTCGCAGTGAATCCAGATCGTGGCTATGCCTTGAGTATCCGAGGATTGGCACGTGAGGTTGCTGGTTCGCTGAACTTGAAGTTTACCGATCCCGTGGATGCACTACGCGATCTCACCTTCGCCGAAACCGGAAAAGGAGTGACAGCCAAAATTGCTGATCCAGCGACTGCATCAGTCTTTTACCTGCGCACGCTGACCAACTTCGACCCGCGAGCTACAACTCCACTCTGGATGCGTCGACGCATTGAAAAAATGGGAATGCGCTCTATCTCACTCGTTGTAGATGTCACTAATTATGTGATGCTCGAACTTGGACAACCACTTCATGCTTTCGATAAGTCAAAGATCAAAGGTGGATTAACAATCAAGCGCGCGGGTAAAGCGCAGCCATTTACCACTTTAGATGGACAGGTTCGCCAGCTTCATCCTGATGACTTAATGGTCTGTGATGACGAGCAACCACTTGCACTGGCCGGAACTATGGGCGGAGCTTCCTCTGAGATTTCTGAGAGTACAACTGAAATTGCGCTCGAAGCTGTTCGCTTTGATCCCGTATGTATTGCAAAGAATTCCCGACGCCACAAATTATCATCCGAGGCATCACGCCGCCTTGAACGTAGCGTTGATCCATCACTGGCAGAATTTGCATCAGCTCGTTTTGTTCAACTCCTCACTCAGAACAGTTCGGCGCAACATGTTGCTACCGTCGTCGATGGAAAGCCGAAGTACGCTCCACTTCTCACATTAGATCCAGCCTATATCTCACGCATATTGGGGCTAGAGATCACACCGACAAAGATCGCTGAACTCCTTCGAGTAATTGGCTGCGATGTCGATGAAAAGAATTTTGAGGTTGACCCACCATCCTGGCGCTGGGATCTTCTTACTCCTGCAGATCTAGCTGAAGAGGTAGCGCGGATGATTGGCTACGATGCCATCCCATCAGTGCTTCCGCCGCGTCCCGTTCACGCATCACTGACACCAACACAGAAGCGACGTCGTGCGGTTGCGACAATGCTGGCTTCTCGCGGCTTGGCAGAGGTGCAAACTTTCCCATTTACCAATCAGGAGACTATTGATTTCATGGGATTTGTGGGGGAGCGAGCTTCAAGCTACGCAATAGCCAATCCAATGTCAGAAGAATTTCCTTTGATGCGCGTTCATCTTGTTCCAGGACTCATTGAAGTAGCTGCACGCAATATTTCTCGCGGTGCGAAGGACTTTGCGATCTTTGAGATGGGTTCTATTTTCAGAAGTTCTCAAAAACTCATTGATGGAATCTTCCCAGAGATAGGCTCTCGGCCTTCCGCCCAAACAATTAAAGAAATTTATGCAAGCGTTCCACCGCAAGGTTTCCATGTGGCCGGAGTGCTTGTAGGAAAAGTGGAGAATGAAGATTGGCAGGGCTCTGCTCGTTCATATGGATGGCAAGATGCGATCGCTGCCGCCACAGATATTCTTGACCTCTGTCACTTGCCATGGAGTATTGCTCGCAGTGAATTCGCACCATGGCATCCTGGTCGTTGTGCCGAGTTGATTGTTGATGGCAAGGCCGTTGCGCACGCTGGAGAACTACATCCACGAATTATTGCCAAGTACGGGCTTCCCGCACGAAGTGCCGCATTCGCAGTTGCCCTGAGTGCTCTCCCAGAATCATCGCGAGTACGCCCAACAACAGTAGGAACAATGCCGGCTGCTCTGCAAGATGTCGCACTTATTGTTGACGAGAAAGTAGCCGCTGGAGATGTTGCAGCAGCGTTACGCGCCGGTGCTGGTCCGCTCCTTGAATCGATCACCCTCTTTGATCGCTACGACAAGCTGGGAGATGGAAAAGTTTCTCTCGCTTTCGCACTTGTTTTCCGAGCCGAGGATCGCACGCTCACCGGGGCGGAAATCACAGCCCTGCGTGAATCGGCAGTGGCCGAGGCAGCTCGTTCAACAGGGGCGACACTACGAACTGCATAATTATGCATAAGATTGCATAATTATAGATCGCGCTGTATTCTAGTTTCATGAAAATTGGAATCGTTGGTGGTAGCGGCTATGCAGGGGGCGAACTCCTGCGCATCCTGGCTGATCACCCAGTCTTTTCTGTTGAAGCAATCAGTGCGCACTCGAATGCAGGCGAACCCATCACATCAGTGCATCCACAATTGGCGTCCTATACAGGAAAGAGTTTTTCCGCTTTCTCTCCTGAAATTTTCACCTCGTGTGAACTCATCTTCTTGGCTCTTCCTCATGGAGAATCGGCCTCTGCAGTTACGGCGATTGCTTCAGTGAAGCCATCGATGAAATTTATCGATATCGGAGCCGATTTCCGATTGGAAGACCCGACTGCCTGGGAGAAATACTATGGCGGCGCTCATGCAGGTTCTTGGGTTTACGGATTACCGGAGATTGCAGGGAATGTAGAGAAGATTAAAGGTGCACAGAAGGTAGCCAATCCTGGATGCTATGCCACAGCCGTTGCCTTGGCATTAACACCGCTTGCTCCCTTTGCACACCTCAATGATGTTGTCGTTGTTGCGGCATCTGGAACTTCAGGTGCTGGACGAAGCGCGAAAACACATCTTCTGGCAAGTGCGATTATGGGGTCGATGACATCCTATAAATTCGGGGGAGCGCATCAACACACACCAGAAATTGAGCAGTGCGTATCTGCGGCAAGTGGGAAAGAAGTGCGTATCTCCTTTACGCCCATGCTTGCACCGATGGTCAGAGGGATCTTGGCCACGATCACTGTTAGGTTGGATCAGTTTGTATCTACAGATGAATTGCGCAATCACTTTATTTCCTACTATGAGGGTCAGACGTTTGTATCGATTCTAGAAGATGGTCAGATGCCCGCAACGTCGTCGGTCTTTGGTAGTAACTCTGCACATATACAAGTAGCTGTTGATAGCCATACAAAGCGCGCAATCGTGAGCATTGCAATCGATAACTTAGGTAAAGGAGCTGCTGGGCAAGCGGTTCAGAATGCGAACATCATCTGCGGACTTGAAGATTCTTTAGGACTATCACTGCAAGGAATCGGAATATGAGAAGTACTTTGGTCGTTAAATTTGGTGGCCATGCTATGACAGATGATTCAGGGCTCTTTGCTGCGGCGATACGTGATGCACGTGAGTCCGGCCGCAATGTCATCGTCGTACACGGTGGTGGTCCACAAATTAACGCAGAGATTTCTTCTCGCGGAATTACTCCACGCTTTATCGGAGGATTTCGATATACGGATCAAGCGACTCTTGCAGCGGTGGAAGAAGTGCTCATTAGGCAGGTAGGGCCGATGATCGCCCAGGCGTTGAATGCGCACTCTATTCCAGCGATCGCCATTTCCGGACGCACGGTCTTAAGCGCAAAAAAGCTGACCCATCTTGGAGATGGCACTCCGGTAGATCTCGGATTTGTCGGTGAAGTGGTCTCTATTGATCTGACGCCGGTTGATGCAGCGCTAGCGAATTCACAGGTCCCCGTAATCTCACCGGTGGCTTCCGATATCGAAAGAGATGGCGCTCTCAACATCAATGCCGACCTGGCAGCAGCTGCCATTGCCGGCGCACTCGATGCTGAAGCCTTGATAGTGATGACAGATGTTCCGGGAATTTATCGCAATTGGCCCGATAAAGATTCATTGATTACATCGATCACACGCGATGATTTGTATTCCATCAAAGATAGTTTCACAGAAGGCATGGCACCAAAAGTCGCAGCATGCCTAGAGGCGATTGATAATGGCGCACGAGCAGTGCGCATTATTGACGGTAAAGATCCACTCGCCTTTGCAATGGCTTTGGAAAATTCTGGTGGAACTTTGGTGAGCGCATGAGCAAGAAGGCGCCGATCCTTTCATGGACTGATCTCATGATGCCAAATTACGGAACACCATCGCGCACCTTTGTTAGTGGCAAAGGGTGTGTCATTAAAGACGATCAAGGAAATTCATACCTTGACTTCCTCGCTGGAATTGCCACCAACGTCTTAGGTCATGCTCATCCAGCAATCATTAAATCCGTCTCGACCCAAGTTGCCACCCTGGGCCATGTCAGTAATTTCTTCGCTCATCCTCAGGGGTTACTACTTGCCTCACGCTTGCAGGCAATGACTGGTGATAGCAACTCTCGCGTCTTCTTTTGCAACTCTGGCGCTGAAGCTAATGAAGCAGCACTCAAGATTTCTCGTCGCACAGGACGATCAAAGATCGTTGCAGCTCAAGGATCATTCCATGGTCGCACCATGGGAGCTCTTTCTATGACCGGCCAACCTGCAAAGCGTGAGCCATTTACGCCGTTGCTTAAGGGAATGACACATGTTCCCTTTGGCGATCTTGCAGCAATGCGTCGAGCTGTTACAAAGCGAACTGCAATGGTGATCGTAGAACCAATCATGGGAGAGGCCGGCGTCATTACTCCTCCGGATGGATATCTCGCAGGATTACGCCTTCTTTGCGATCAGACTGGCGCACTTCTTGTCTTCGATTGCGTACAAACCGGTATTGGTCGTACTGGTCAGTGGTTTGGGTTTGAACATGAAAAAGTAAAACCCGACATCCTTACCTTAGCTAAAGGCCTTGGCGGGGGATTACCGATTGGTGCAACCATTGCTTACGGCAGCGCTGCGCAACTTCTCCAACCAGGTGATCACGGCACAACATTTGGCGGAAGCCCAATCTCGTGTGCGGCGGGTAATTCGGTTCTGGATGTCATTGTGAAGAACAAGTTAATGCAGTCAGCACGCAGCCATGAGAAGAAAATTAAGTCCAAGCTCACACCCGTTTCTGGCGTCAAAGAAGTACGGGGCAGAGGTCTGCTTTTAGGAATCGAATTAGAGAGTCCGATAGCCAAAAAGGTAGCTGCAGCACTGTTGGATTCTGGAGTCATCGTTAATGCAGCAAATGAGAGCACTATAAGAATCGCACCACCACTTATTGTCACCACACTTCAAATCGAGAAGTTCATATCTCTCTTCACGAAGGTATTGAAAGAGGTTCACCATGGCTAAAGTTCAACCGATTAATTCTGTCTCAGCCCGCCGCAACGCAGCTATCAACGCAATCTCTTCAGGGCGAGTTCATAGCCAAGACGACCTCGTGCAGGCGCTTAAGAAGGATGGTTACGCCGTAACTCAAGCAACGGCTAGTCGCGATATTGAAGAGATAGGCGCTGTTCGTATTCGAAATAGTCAGGGAGAGATGGTTTACGCGATAGTTGATGGCACGGATTCTTCGATTGCACGTTCGATGCCGTTATCTCATGAATTAATTATTAGCGTGGAATCCAGCGGAAATCTCGCAGTCGTGAGAACTCCACCCGGGGGAGCCCAGCTACTAGCCAGCTCTCTTGATCACTCTGGAATCAAAGAGATCATCGGAACAATTGCAGGTGATGACACAGTTTTAGTTGTTTCACGAAGCGCAACCGGTGGCAGCGCGTTAGCGCGCGAGTTGCTGGTATTTGCTGGTAAACCAAAGGGTAAGAAAAGCCCTACGACAAAGAAGAGAAGGTAGAACGATGGCACTCTGGGGTGGAAGGTTTTCAGAAGAACCGGCTGATGCGGTATTTGCACTTTCGCGTAGCGTGCATTTCGATTGGCGATTAGCCCCTTATGACTTGCGTTCGTCTTTGGCGCACTTAGCAGTTCTAGAATCCGCACAATTGTTAACGGCAGATGTGGCGGCAAAAATCCGCAAAGCGCTGCAAGAGCTAATGAGTGAATTTGCCGACGGAACCTTTACCTATAACGATACGGATGAAGATGTACATTCTGCCCTCGAGCGGGGCCTGAGTGAAAAACTAGGTGACATTGGTGGATCACTCCGCGCTGGACGTTCACGTAATGATCAAGTAGCGACCGATCTTCGTCTGTACGCCATTGATGCGATGCTAGAGACCAGCACAATGATTATTGCTCTACAGAGTGCTCTTATGGCCAAAGCTGCTGAGTATTCCAACGCACCATCGGTGGGCTTCACACATATGCAGCATGCTCAACCGGTTCTTTTCGGACATGAAATTGCAAAGCATGTTCATGCTTTCAATCGCGACTTGGATCGTATCGATGATTGGTTGAACCGTTCATCGGTAAGCCCATTGGGATCCGGCGCGTTATCAGGGTCCTCTCTTCCGCTGTCACCAGAAGCTACGGCGACCGCCCTTGGTTTCAAACGCAGCGCTGGAAACAGTATCGACGGTGTATCTGATCGCGATTTTGTGGCAGAAGCTCTCTTTCTCATCTCGCTCGTTGGAGTGCATCTTTCCCGCATTGGAGAAGAGTGGTGTATCTGGGCAACAACTGAATTCGGATGGGCTGATGTCGCAGATGCATACTCAACTGGTTCGTCGATTATGCCGCAGAAAAAAAATCCTGACGTTGCCGAACTGGCACGTGGAAAAGCAGGACGTTTGATCGGAAATCTCACCGGAGTATTAGCAATGCTGAAAGGGCTCCCATTTGCTTACAACCGCGATCTGCAAGAAGATAAAGAGCCACTCTTTGATTCCTTTGACACGTTAGCTCTAGTCCTTCCTGCTGTGACAGGGATGGTGGCAACAACAGTATTTAATCGCGAGAAGATGGCCGCTGCGGCACCGGCGGGTTATTCTCTGGCAACAGAGATTGCTGACTTTTTAGTCCGTGCACATATTCCATTTGCGACAGCTCATGAAGTTGCCGGAAAGTGCGTTGCACGCGCAGAGGCACAGGGCAAAGAGTTACATGAGCTTTCAGATAGTGAATTCTCGGCAATTCATCCGCAACTTACACCCGAGATTAGAACTGTGCTCACCGTCGAGGGTGCGCTCACCTCTCGCACCACTTTTGGTGGGACCGCACCATCGGCTCTGGCTCGACAACTAGTTATCCTTAAGAGCGAAGTCACCGCTTTTGAAGCGAATTTCTCCGCCAAGTCGGCCGCCTTTTCAGGCATGATGAGCGCATGAGCGCATTCCTCGACGATCTTCGCTGGCGCGGACTCATCGCACAGACCACCGATGAGAAGGCCCTTTCGGCTGCTCTAGCCAAGCCCATCACCTGTTACATCGGTTTCGATCCAACTGCGCCAAGCATCCACGTGGGAAATCTCGTAGTTCTATTGGTTTTACGTCGATTTCAACTTGCGGGCCACCATCCAATCGCGCTCGTGGGTGGGGCGACTGGCTTAGTAGGGGACCCAAGCGGGCGCAATGAAGAGAGAACCCTGAATAGCAATGACATAGTCAAGCTATGGGTGGATCGTATAGCGGTACAGGTTTCCTCTGTTCTTGATTTTAACGCCGCGGCAAATCCAGCTCGAGTTGTGAATAATCTTGATTGGACGCAACCATTATCAGCAATTGAATTCCTTAGAGATGTCGGAAAGCACTTTAGCGTCAATCAAATGCTCGCAAAAGATTCGGTAGCAAATCGTCTTGAAGCAGGTATTTCATATACTGAATTTTCTTATCAAGTTTTACAGGCCTTTGATTATCTTGAACTCTATAAGCGAAACAACTGCACGTTGCAGCTCGGGGGATCCGACCAGTGGGGAAATATTGTTGCTGGGCTTGATTTAATCCGACGCGTTGAAGGCGGAAGCGCACACGCACTCACCATTCCGCTGCTCACCAAATCTGATGGAACAAAGTTTGGAAAGACTGCTGGTGGAAGCATCTGGCTAGATCCTGAGATGACATCCCCATACGCATTCTTCCAATATTGGCTCAATGCCGATGACAACGATGTAATCAATTTCCTCAAGGTTTTCTCATTTAAGTCACGAGCAGAAATTGAAGAGATCGAAAAAGAGCATAAAGAAAACCCCGGAGCACGCAACGCGCACCGTGCGCTGGCGCGAGAACTCACATCGATGATTCACGGAAGTGATACCGCATTGCGTGTAGAAGAAGCGGCGCGTGCGCTTTTTGGGCAAGGCGACTTGTCGGTTCTGGATGAGAAGACTCTAGGGAGTGCCTTGAGTGAATTGCCTACCGTTGTGGTCTCAGCACATGAGGAAATCCCGACATGGGTGGACCTCTTGGCATCTGCCGGCGTGGTGGACTCTAAATCAGCGGCTCGGCGCATCGTCAAAGAAGGTGGCGCATATCTCAATAATGAGAAGATCGCTGGCGAGGATTTCAGGCTCGAAAAAAGCCACTTTTTATGCGGAAAATATGCTGTTTTGAGAAAAGGTAAGCGAGATCTCGCAGCGGTAGTGCTTCAGTAGTCTCTTCTGAAGCTCACAAAATAGCCACTTTTTACGCTCAAAAAGTGTAATTTTCGATCTTTTTTTCAATCCCAGTAGTCCCATTTCTTCGGCGGTTACCCGATTTGACCCCCGGACTAGCTCACCCCTATAGTTACGCTCCTTGCTGTGGAACGTACCCTTGGGAAGCTTGGGGGCCGTACAGCATTACTTCCTGACTTAGGCCTATCTAGCCGGTTTGACCGTGCCTAGCGCTATGCACTAAGTTTGGCAGTCTGCCCTGAAAAATAGGAGAGATCCTAGGACGCAGTGCGCATCCGTACCTTGAGAACTCAACAGCGTGCCATAAGTCAATGCCAGAGAATGGTTTACCTAGTCATGCAAATTTCTAGAGCCATTCTCTAAATAAATACTTCAATGAAGTATGTGCCATGCACTGTTAATTCAGGTCATGGACTACTCGTTGATTTCCTTTGGTAAAGACAAAATAAACGACAGTTTGTTTGTCACGTAAGCCAGAAAACTTTCTATGGAGAGTTTGATCCTGGCTCAGGACGAACGCTGGCGGCGTGCTTAACACATGCAAGTCGAGCGATGAAACTACTTCGGTAGTGAATTAGCGGCGAACGGGTGAGGAACACGTGA
>Ga0315904_10000126_pt1 | contig 119501 bp, 77 predicted proteins | sample LakEriMetagenome_6_FD_203529 | JGI IMG/M metagenome (GOLD analysis project Ga0315904, IMG submission 203529) | Freshwater fungal communities from buoy surface, Lake Erie, Ohio, United States - Buoy 12 MA120 | ecosystem: Environmental > Aquatic > Freshwater > Lake | place: USA: Lake Erie, Ohio...
CAACAGCAAGATCATGGCTATCAAGCGCCGAGTGGGTGGCTACAGAAACCGGGAAAACTTCAAGACCGCCATCTTTTTCTACTGCGGCGGTCTCGACCTCTACCCACGATAAAGCCGGATGGACCATAAAAAACGCCTCGATCATCAAGATGCCTGCTGACAAAGCTCAACACCTCCTTCAGGACGGCGTCCGCCAAATGAATTAGGACCGAAAATGACCAGATCGCATCAAATTGAGTCCCAAGTCTCAGTGCGGACAAATCGTTGGTGCATTCAAGTCTTGGCTTTTTGATCGACAGCCCCGATTCTTCCAGTTCGTGCTTGGCTTCATTTAAAGCCTCCTGCCGAATTTCGATCCCAGTGTAATTTCCAATGTCAAGGTATTGGATCAGCGGTAGACCACCTCGGAGAGTCCCACACCCGAAGTCGAGCAGTCGATGCTGGGGTTTCAGCCCAGCGTTCATTAAAAATCGGATTTGAAAATCCCGCTTCATCTGCCATAGATCTGCCGGGCCAACTTTTGCGTGCCTTGCCGAAGGGGTGCTAATGCGAACGGGATTGGATAGAGGCGATTCATAACGCTCGATCAACACATCTCTGTCGGTAACCAATGTTTTTGTTCTCATTTTGAAGAAACCTCAGGATACCGGTGCGAGGTCGGTCTAATCTTAAAGCTATTGGTTGGATGCTGACCGATGAGCCCACAATTTGAAGGCATTTTCTAGGATATCAAGAAAGGCAGCTTTTTCTCGCTCCAGGTCGTATTCTTGTGAGATCTTGGCTGCATTCACCAGAATGGGATTTGGATTGATGGCAGTTAGCTGACGGGATTTCTTGATGGCCTCGAGGATGGCCACAACATGATAATCGGGTGAAAGGCAGTTTATTCCATCCTGGTACAGGGTTTTATTTCCCCTGAACTTCGGGCATATCACCAGTGTTTCAAGGGCCATTGCCTCGAGTCCGGGAAGGTAAAACCCTTCCTTCTCGAAGGGAAGGCAAACCATAGAAACGCTGTTGCCTATCAATTGCAAAAGCTCTTTGCGAGGGATCTTTTGGTCGACGCATGTTACTCCGATCTGCTGATCCCGGCAAAATGCAGTGATCGTTTTTGCTAAATCAGGATTCTTGGTCCCTAGAATCAACAGTTCAATGTCACGAGTCTCTCGGGTTTTGTGAAACGACCTGATTGAAGCGAGGTGGATTCCGTTAGGAATGGTGAATGATGGTCCGTTGACAATCCCGGTGCTTCTCACTGCATCTGCGGTTTCCTGGCTTACGAAGATCCTGATCGCGGGATGCGCTAGATATTGATAGAGGGGAAGCTTTGGATCGGTGTGCCGGAGACCCTGTATCAAGTTGATGACAGGGATGATTCCGGCTTGCCGGAAAGTTGGAGAGAGGCTCGCCCAGTCGTTTCCTGCCAGAAACAGAATGTCGGCTTTCTCAGGCTCCCATTTTTCTAAGTGAGTTTCTGGGAACGCACTCCAGGGATGACCTGCCGTTAGATCGCTGTTGCGGGTGAAATAGATGGCGGGGTGATGGCCGGGTGAGGCGCGGACGTGATGAAAGTAATCGAGTACTTTCAGATGACCACCTGTGAATCCCCTGTAATGTCGGTGGAAGACTACCTTCAGGGAAGTGCATTTTTCCAGGGATTCAGACTTCATTTGGTTGAATGGATTGAAAGCGACAGCGACGACTCATCATCGGTCGGCTGACTTTTCAGGGGAATGCGGGGATAAAAAATCGAAGGAAGGTGCCCAAATCCCAACCGGCGTTGGGGTACCGTGGGCTCATTTTAGTTCGTATTTCGAGCCATTTGCATGTAGAGCGGTCCCTTTCGGATTTTTGTCGGCGGTGCCCAAAGACAACCAAGGGAAATTTGACCATTTCTTGCCAGGCGGGGAGGTTTTGCATGGTGATGGCCCGTTCGATCGGGTTTGGGCGTCGGGCTGGAAGGGCCGACACAAAAATGGGCCGGTGGCTCCAGTCACGGCACCTTACCACGCTTCCTGAGGGGGGGTTGGACGAGCGACGAAGTGGGGTGGGACAGAGCATCAGTCCGTTGGGGCTGCATGGGCCGCGATGGTTCTAGCTTAGGGATAAGCCTCCCCCCCCGGTCGTTCCTCGCGATGCTCCCCAGGGGCGGGTGAGAACCATCGCACGTCTTTTCACCGTTGCCCTTGCTCCTACGACTCCAACCCGCCTACTTCGGTTGACCGGACCGATACCACCCACAAAATGGCCGGTTGGCCCCGGATGGCTCTTTAGGAATGATTATGGCTAAGGAGCGTAAGCTAGTGATTGGATCGCACTCTCGGACTTACTCAATGAAATGGTACTTGTATTCAAAGAGACGTATTGGGAGACTGCAGCACGGAGTACGAGCAATCAAAATAAGGACCCACAAAATTATCCGAAGAATCATAAAAAAGGTACCTGACACCTTTTTTCTGTACCTCTCCCTCCAAGCGGCTCTTATTGGCTTTGCGGCCGATGCAACTGCCATATTCCAAGAGAAGGAGGCGGCTATTCCCGATTTGACGCAGGGGGATTCTCTACCTGCCAACGCCAAGCATGACTGGAATCTCGGCCCGACCGGGCTTCGCGGGTGGATGTATTGCGACCGGTTGGTGACCACTGATGCTCGGCAGATCGCGATCACCGAAGTGGCTTCGGGTTCTCCCTCCGATGGCCTGATCGCTGAGGGCGATGTGCTGCTGGGTGTGGGTGGCAAGCCGTTTTCCTATGACCCTCGGACGGAGATGGGGCGAGCCATTACGGTAGCCGAGACGGAGGATGGCGGTGGCCGATTGTCGCTGACTCGCTGGCGCACTGGCCGCGTCGAGGAAGTCGTTCTGAAGTTGAAGGTGCTGGGTGCCTTCAGTCCGACGGCTCCTTACGACTGTCCGAAGTCCCAGCGCATTCTGGAGCAGGGGTTGAATGTATTGGCGGAGCAATTGGCCGCTGCGAATGACGCGGAGCAGCAGGACCCGATCCCTCGTTCGCTCAACGCACTGGCGCTGCTGGCGGGTGGCAGGGCCGAGCATTTGCCTCTACTGAAGCGAGAGGCAGCATGGGGAGCGGGATTCACGGCAAGAGATTTCAAGACGTGGCATTATGGCTACGTCATGATGTTTCTCGCGGAGTACATCGGCGTCACCGGCGATGCGTCGGTGCTGCCCGGCCTGCGGCGACTGGCACTGGAAGCCGCCGGGGGGCAGAGTGCGGTGGGGTCCTGGGGCCACACCTTCGCCCTGCCGGACGGAAGATTAAAAGGTTACGGCATGATGAACTCTCCTGGTCTGCCGCTGACGATCGGCCTGGTGATGGCTCGTCAAGCCGGCGTGGACGATCAGAAGGTAACGCAGGCGATTGAGCGAAGTGCACGACTGCTTCGCTTTTACACCGGGAAGGGGGCTGTCCCATACGGCGATCATCCTGCCTGGATGGAGACGCACGAAGACAATGGGAAGTGCGGGATGGCGGCATCGCTGTTCCAGTTGCTTCAGGAGAAACGCAGCGCCGAATTTTTTACACGGATGGCTGTCGCCTCGCATGGTGGCGAGCGAGACTGCGGGCATACAGGGAACTACTTCAATCTGCTTTGGTCTCTGCCTGCGATTGGCCTGGCCGGGCCCGATGCCACGGGGGCATGGATGTCGGAATTCGGCGGTTGGTATCACGATCTTGCGCGAAGATGGGATGGGACGTTTGCGCACCAGGGGCCGCCTGAACCTGACCACGACAGCTACCAAGGCTGGGATGCGACGGGAGCTTATCTACTGGGGTACGCACTTCCGCGAAAGAAGATTGTCTTTACAGGGAAATTGCCACCGCTGCTGCAGCCACTGACGGAGGTGGAGGCGAATCGTCTTATCGATGATGGGAGAGGATGGGACAACAAAGACCGCGACTCGTTTTACAACCAGCGGACGGAGGCGGAGCTTTTGGAGCGGCTGGGTTCGTGGTCGCCGATTGTGCGTGAGCGGTCGGCCGCCGCGCTGGCCCGCCGCCGCGATCCCCCTATTCCAGCGTTGATCGAACTGCTGGAATCGGGGAGTTTGGACTCGAAAATAGGAGCCTGCAGGGCGTTAGAGGAACTGAAGGGGGCGGGAACGCAGGCCGTACCGCAGCTTCGCCAAGCCCTGAAGGGAGACGATCTCTGGTTGCGTGTTCGAGCTGCGATGGCACTGTCGGCGATCGGGGAGCCAGCGATGCCAGCTCTTCCCGAAATGCTGGAGATAGTGGCTCGCGGTCCTTCGCCTGAAGATCCTCGCGGGATGGAGCAGCGGTTCTTTGCTAAGGCGATTTTCGCGAACATGCTGACCAGCCGCAGTGCGATGAACCAATTAGATCCGCAGCGCTTTCAAGCGGCGGTGGTCAGCGGACTAAAGAATCAGGACGGTCACGCGCGCAGCGAGATCAGCGAGTTTTATCGGCGTTGCAGTTACGAAGAGATCCAGCCGCTGCTGCCAGCGATCTACGAAGCGATTGTCCAACCGGCACCCAGCGGGGAGATGTTTGCCGATGGCGTACGGCTCAATGGACTCAAGGTTCTGGCTCAGCATCGGGTGGACGAGGGAATGCAGGCGTGTGCCGATTATCTGCGGTCGCAGAATCCCTGGGCCAGCGAGCATCGTACCCCCGAGGTCCTTCGAATCCTCGACGATTACGGCGCAGCGGCTCAGCGAATCCTCCCGCACCTGGAGGAGACTGCTTCGTTGTTTGAGCAAGGGGAGCCCGATTTCCCAAAGCGGCTCAGCGAGCAAAAGGCTCGCGCCGTGCGTCAGCAAATCGAAAATATAGAGGCCGCTGAAGAAAGTCCAGAGTTGCGGTCCTTGCGGTGAGAAAAAAAAGGTACCTGACACCTTTTCGCTCATGTAGCACCGGATGCCGGTGGGGTGGGGGGACCAGTGGTGGTTTCGATCGGCAGGCTGGATGCCTGATTCGATGAATGCAGAATCATGATCTTCTGCCAGATCTTTCGCGACAGGTCCGTCGTCAGTGTCTCCACTTCGTTCACGGAAGAAACCATCACCGGGTCATCGAAGTGATTGAGATAGACCGCCGCGATCTTCCCGGTCAGCGCCAAGAGCTCCGAACAGTAATCGAGGTAACGTCCAAGGAGAAATGCATCCAGCTTCACGACAGGTGACGACTTGGTGGACTGGTACGCTTTCCCCTGCGATCGCTCGGGATCCTTCGTCAACTGGTGCATGTCGATCACATGAGCGATCGAGCGGAGTTCATGGATCGCCTTGAGTCCCTTGCGCCGTTTGTAGCGGTTCTCCAGTGTCACCATGAAGAAAATGGCCGCCATGATCAGAAACAGTTCGTTGATCGCTGCTTCCATCACCTGGATCAGTTCGGTCCAGTCGAGCGAATCGTTTTCAGTCCACTGCATCAGCGTGAACTGGCCTACCAGCGCGGCGATGATAAAAGCGATCATCAAAAGAGTCAGAATGCGAAGCCAGTAAAGAGGTCGCCCCAACCAGTTTGACCGCCGCTGGGCATCGGCCGAAATCTCTCGAAGCGATGCGCACACCTTTCCCAGGCCCGACCCCGGAAACCGCTCCTCGATCCGCTCATGAAGCTGCCCTAACGTCTGTTCGATCAGTTTCGGCTGTAGCTGAAATCGATTCTTCTGCATCTTGTGGCTACCTTCGAAAGCCGTTTGCGGTACGACTCTCAATCCTACGAAGTGCTGGAATGCCTGAGCGGTTTCGCGATTGCTGCCACCGCGAACCAATCACGAGCGGGATCGATCTTCCGAAAACGGGGCCCCATCCTATTCTATCGGTGGATAAGGAACTCGTTGTAAAGATTGCGTGAGCGGGGATCCTGATGGTAGTTTTTTTGAGGATTCACTAGAGACGCATCGATCGATTTCCTTGCAGAGGCGACATCATGAACCGTGGCGATGTGCGAAGCTTGGCGATCGGTGCGCTGCTGCTCCTTTTCGTGAGTTGGGATGATTCACCGCTTTGGGCGGAAAATCCCGTTCCGGTAGCTCATGCCGATCGTCCAGATAGGAAGAACCTGGGTGTCAAGGAGACCTGGGAGTCCTCCGTGACGGGGCGGCTGGCTGAAGGACCATGGCAGATTCAGCAGGGCCGGTGGGGTGAGATCGGTCCACAGGACGCGGACGGCGCTGGTCGGAAATATCGGATCGAGGCAGGTCAGATTTCGCAGATCAAGCGACCTGTTGACTTCGGGTCCGTTGATCACATCGTTCTACAGGGATGGTTCCAAGACCCTGGGGAGCCGACATCGAGCACGCTGGGGTTGGCGTCAGAGAATCTCGATCGCCCTGCCACCATCGTCCGGATGGGGACGACGGGGAAAAAAACCTATTCGATCGAGTTCTTCCGTGACGCCGATGGTGTTTCGGGGATACGGGAGCTGGACACCCTGGTGGAGATCGAGGCGGGGTGGCATTTCCTGCGACTGGATCTGGTGCAGGGTTGGGATACCCCAACGCTCTGGCAAGGCAGATGGACGATCTGGAACGCTAGCCGCACCCAGTCGCATCGAGGATCCTTCCCGCTTTCATTCTCTGCCGAGTCGATTGGCTGGATCGTGCTGGGCGGCGTGGAACCATCTTTGGGTGCGCTGGCATGGGATGATGTAGCAGCCGGATCTCTAAAGCAGATCGGGCCGTCTCCTCGTCTCCCAACGTTTTCCACGATCTCTGCGGGAGCATCTTCCGAGTTGGATGGCTGGGAGGCGAAGCGGCTGAACGATGGGGATGCGCAGACCGTTTATTCTTCCCATGGCCATGGGGATCAGGCGATGGCGACCGAGTGGGTTGCGATCGATCTGGGGGGGATCCATACCGTCGATTCCTTGCAACTAACACCGCGACTGCAAGGCCTAGGATTTCCAGTCGACTACCAGATTGAAAGTTCCACCGATGGCGACCAGTGGAGCCTTGTCCCGGGGCAGGTGCATCGAGGGCAGGGGCGTCCCGAGGGTGTTGTGCTCCATCGCTTTTCGGAATCGGTTCGGGCTAGAGCTCTGCGTCTGATTGCGACACGACTTGGTTCGGACAGTCTGGAGCCCGGAGGCCAGCATTACCTGCAGCTTGCGGAGCTGGAGGTGCCTAGGTTGAAACTGGAAATGCAACCATGGACGACGCCGGGCGAGCTGCGGGAAAAGAGCATCAATTCGACAGGGACTTTCTCGGCAGTGCGTCTGGAGCGGGAGGATGCACCGACAGCCAAGTACTTGGCCGAGCACCCTGAGTATCTAGCGAATCATCCCTTTGACGGGGTCACGATCCCGATTCTGATCGATGGCGACTACACCAGGTCGCAGGGGCTGATCAGCCAAAATCAGTTTGCATTCCATGAGATCGGAATGACTTCACTGCCGATTCCATGGGAGGCAGTTGCGGGTACGGTGGAAGAGCTACGTCGTATCCAGTGGGGGCACTGCACCGATAATTTCCTTTGGTACGGCGTCAGCAATTTTCCGAACATGCGCGGCGAGGATGGCGACCGGGCGTATCCGGTCGATCCTGATTCGGCGGAACACTGGAAGATCGTCGTCAGCAATGCTGCCATCGCAGCGCACGTGGCGAAAGAGGGTGGGCTGAGGGGATTTTTGGTCGATACCGAGCAGTACACGAAATACGCATCAGGGGAGCGGCCCGAATTTCCGTGGGGGCTGGGGGACGCGAAGGTCTGGAAGGAGCGGGGGCGTGAGTGGATCGAGGCGGTTCAGAAGGAGTATCCGGAGATCGAGCTGCAGTTCTTTTTTTCTTGGGGTGACGAGCACCGTGTTTGGCCGCATTATCAGAACCTAGTGCCATTCATGAATGGGGTTTTGGCGGGGATTCGGCCTCCAGGTCGCATCATCCATGCCTTCGAGAGCACCTTCTGGTATGGTCAGGCCCGCGAGGTGGCTACGGGGACGATCCAGCATTACGCGGGGGATCGGGACCCTTACGCTTTGACACGGCATGCCATCCGCAATCTCTGGAGGAACGAATCGGATGACCCCGGGAGGTACGACGAGTTTATCGATGTGGGGATGGCGGCATGGATGGAAAGCGACCCGTGGAATCTGTGGCCCGGACAGGTCAGTGGGTATCAGGGGCCGACAGCGATCCTGGGACGATCCTCCTGGCCGTCGATGCCCTGGTCGAATCTGGCGATGACGCTTGCCTATTCTGACAAATACGTCTGGACTTGGTGTGCCAGCACGAATTATCCCGCGACGTGGAAGTCCTTGAATCCTTTTCTTGCCTCGGTTGCCAATCAGACATTCAATACCGGCCGGGAAGCGGTCGATCGACTGGCCGAGGATTTCGCTCGGGATCCAATGGCAAACGGCTGGTACTTTGACTTCAGCTTCATGGAAATTGGTCGACGCGACCGATCGGAGGATGCGCCGCCGCAGATGGTCATGTCGACCGATGCGGTGGCGTATGCATGGGAGGAATCGCAGCGAGCCGTTGTGGTGCGTGGGCACTGGACTCGTGGGGAGTCGGGCGAGATCGATGGATTGGCTGCACCGCAGCGGCGGCGTTTTGTCCATCCAATCCAACCGCTTTCCCGAAACGACTGTTTTGGTATGGAAATCGATTTCACCATCGACAAGTTTGGCGAGGACACTACGAATCCAATCCTTCTAGGGCTGTTTCATAGCGCCGCACCCACCGATGGTCAATCGGTCTGCTTGCGCATTGAGAGTCGACAGGAGGTGGCGCTGCAACTAGCGGGAGATGGCGGAGCCAGGATGTTGAAGGTACCGATCGACGAGGGATTGGAAGTGGATAGGCCCTACCGACTGGTTGTCGACTACCAGATGCCAGCGCGGCGGATGGTGGTAAGGCTGTGCGAAAGAACGTCGGGAGTCGAGATTGGCTGTGCCGAGGAGTTGCTACCGGAGGACGATGGGACCTGGGTGGTCGATGAGGCAGGGGTGGCTCAGCGCGAGGAAGCGTATGCGGCAACCTCTGCGCGGTCCTATCGATTTCGATTGGAGGGACTGCGCCTTCATCGCGACACTACCAACAGAAAGTGACGGGCACATTGGTATCTGTGGGGCAAGACTACTGAAGGGGACTGACGTAGCGAACTAATCTCGGTGCGAACGGTAGACCTGCAATCGATCAGGCGGGCACCGATCTCATGAAAGAGGAGGAAGAGATGAACAAGCGATTCCTGCTATTTGCTCTCGCTTTTCTGGGAGTTTTGCAAGTAGCCAAGGCGGATGTGTTTCAGATGCCTGAGGGTCTCACCAGCCTCCAGTTTGTGGAGGTCGGCGATCCCGGGAATGCTCCAGACAGCAACGGCATGGGTGCGGTGGCTTATCGATATCGCATCAGCAAGTACGAGACGACTGCGGCGCAGTGGGTGGAGTTTCTCAACGCTAAGGGGAGAGCCGAGGAGGAAGGGGGGCTTTGGACCGAGAATATGTCGCGAGCCGATCCTGGCGAGGACAAAGATCCTCGATGCGATATTCGCCGATCGGGTGAGGCGGGCAGTTATGTCTATCGCGTTGCTCCCGAATTCGCCAATCGTCCTGTGAATTTCGTCAGCTATCTCGATGCCTGTCGGTTCTGCAACTGGCTGCACAACGGGCAAGGGGATGGCGATACCGAGACGGGGGCTTACGAACTTCGTGGCTACAGCGGGACGGATGGGAGGCGCATTCGACGCAATCCTGGGGCGAAGTTTTTCGTCCCGACGGAGAACGAGTGGTACAAGGCAGCTTATTACGATCCAGAGAAATCGGGGGGTGCAGGTTATTGGAAGTATCCAACAAGAAGCGACACAAAGCCGAGTCTAGACCGGGATTCGGCCAATGGTGCCACCTGGTACCGGGACGATTATCTGGAGCCTTACTATTTCATGACGGAAGTCGGTTCGTTTCGCCGGGCTATCGGCCCCTTCGGAACCTTGGATCAGGCCGGCAACGTAGCGGAGTGGACGGAGGGTTTGGATCCACCATTCCTCCGCACCTTGAGAGGTGGCGCTTTTTGCAGCGATGACGCTGGGCTGAATGGAACTATTCCGAATCGTGCTTGGTCTTCGCGGTCCGATGAGAATCCGGTGGGAATCCGTATCGCAGCAGCGGTTGAGGGTGGCCAGTTGCTGGAGGCGGAGCCGAGGCATCTGGAGATTCCTGTCGAGTCGGCGGTGCTGGATTTTCCGCGTCGTCCCTGGCGCGATCCGCAGACGGGTCGCCCTTTTTTCCCCCTCGCGTGGTTCAGCTACACCAGTGGGGAAGCGGACCTCGACAAACTGGCAACGCAGGGCGCAAACTTGGTGCTCTTGGTCGAGGGGCCATCCAATGTGCAGACCGAGGAGTCTTTGCGCGACAGGACACCGAGGATGCTGAAGTTTCTGGACCAGGCGCACGCTCGACAAATTCGAGTGCTAATCCAGGTGGGAGGACTGGTTGAGTCGATCATGGATGAGGATGCAGATGCGATCGATCGCCAGCGCCAGTGGGTGATGGCGATTCGCAACCATCCGGCACTTTTTGGATATCAGCTTTATGACGAACCAGAGTACCACGCTGTGTTCGGGATCGCCGTGCAACTGCAGGAGAGGCTGCGGCACTTCGTCGCGAGTCTGGTGAGGGCAAGGGAGCTTTTGCACCAATGGGATCCGAATCCCGATCGGATGGTCTCCGTGGTATTCAATCTGGTTCCCCTGTCCACTTGGGTCGATTTTCTTCCGGCTCTCGATTCCTTTCAGATCGATCGTTATCCCTTGGACTTCGAACAGCCCTATTTTGGGCATCGAGGAGACTGGGGACCGCTGATGATGGCTTGGTCGATGCATCATGGCGCTCAGTCGCTCCGGTTCCATCCTCAGTTGAAGAATCCAGCGCCCTGCATGCAGGGGGTGGGGCAGTCGTTTGTCGATGGCGCAGGGAAGCCGGTGTGGCGAAATCCGCTCTATGAGGAAACGCGCTATATGGCCTACTCCTCACTGACGGTCGGGGCCTGGGGTGCTTTTCACTGGATTCGCACCATGGCGGGATTTCCTGAAAATCCTGTGATCGATACGAACGTCGGGCGACTTTATCAGGAGCTGCGACTGCTGGTTCCTGCTCTAGAGCAAAGTTATGAACAGCCTCCTTTCCGGGTGCGTCACAATCACGAAGGGATCAGCCGCAATTTTCTGACCGATTCGGTTGCGGATGTGACCACCTTGGCGCTGGAGGACTCGAAGCACTACTACCTGATCGTCAGCGACAACAGTGGAACGATCAAGGATATGACACTGCAGCTGGAGGGACTTAAGCTGGCTGGTACGCATCGCCGGACGGTCCAGGTGCTACACGAAAGCTGGGGGCGGGATCTGACTTACTCCGAGCAATTGAATCGATGGCAGATTGAACCGCACACGATGTGTTTTGGCGATATCAATGTCTGGGTGATTCCCAAGGGCTGATCGATCGGCTTTTGTCTTCCTTGCGACTCCCTCCTCCATTTTGCAAATCGCGTCTCGGTACACTGAAAGGCAGGAAGTCCGCGAAGCGCCGAAGCAATGCGGTGCATGGCCCCTCTTGCGATTCGTGTATGGGAGAAAAATCGACTTCCACTCGCTGCCCTAACCTCACCGCCATTCGAATCGATAGGTCGCACCGCGCACGGAAACAGTCGTCATGTTTTTACGAACTGTCTGTGACTTATTTTCTTCGCGCCTTCGCGACTTCGCGTGAGGCCATCCGATTCCACACCGATCAGAAGGGCGATGAGGAGCCAACGATCTTCCCTGGTTGACGGCAGACCATCGAGGCCTGCTTCTTTTGCGCGCCTGGATTACCACCCACAATCATCCCTGACTGGCATTTTTTTCCCGTCACGATTTCTTCCGACCGGTTAACACTTGGAGGATAGCAGGGTGCTGGTGGGTAAAGGTGTCAGGTACCTTTTTCGTCTCTGCGTGGGAAAAAGGTACCTGACACCTTTTAGGGCACTACGGGGATCGAGCCATGCGTTGCAAAGATTGTTGTGGCATTCTGATGTCGGTGTTTTGTTTGATGCATGGGGCCCAAGCGATCGCACATGAAGGTCACGGCGATGCGAATTCCAATTTGCGGGTATGGAACTTCGCCGACTCGGGGGCTCACCTCCATGCTTCGTATGTTGCTTTTCGGGATGGCATTGTCCAGGTTCGGCGCAGCGACGGCCAGCTGGTGGCTCTGGAAGTTCAAAAGCTGACCGCAAAGGATCGGGAGTGGATTGAGCGGAAGCGGGCGGAGGTTGCGAAGATCCAATCGCGGCGCCCCGTGGAAGAGGAGGTTTGCAGGATGGTGATCGATGGGGAGGCTGCCAAGTCGGTGATCGCCGAGATGTTCGCTCCGTTCGTCGAGCGGAAGGTGGTCCAGGTACGACAGGATGATCGTTTTTTTTATGTGGAATCCAATGCGATGCCCGATCATCGCATGATGGTGGGAATCACCGCGTGGCAGCAGCAGGTACCGATCCCGCAGCCCTACTTTGGCGACAATGCATGGCGAATTCCCTTACAACCAGTCGTCGCAAGGGATCCCCTGTCGGCCAAGTCTCACTTCTTTCGTGGCGCCATCGCGCTGGCTGCCAATGGGGTGCCGATTTTCAATCCGATCAAGAACGACGGGCGAACCGATACCTTCCTAGCCGGGGAACTGGATGAGTTCGGTGGGCACTGCGGGCGGGCTGATGACTACCACTACCATATCGCTCCGGTTCACCTGCAGGAGATCGTCGGGCAGGGGAAACCCGTTGCGTACGCGCTGGACGGCTACCCCATCTACGGTCTTACCGAACCGGATGGAGCGCAGGTGGTGGGCCTGGACGAATTCAATGGACACACTTCAGCCGAGTTGGGGTATCACTATCACGCCACCAAAAAATATCCCTACCTTAACGGTGGATTCCATGGCGAGGTGTCGGAGGTAGACGGTCAGGTTGATCCTCAGCCACGGACCGGAGGGGTGCGTGAGGCGCTGCCTCCATGGCGAGGCGCGAAGATCACCGGATTCGAGGCGAAGGAGAACAAGACCTACCGTCTCCAAGTGGAAGTGGGACGCGAAATCCATTTGGTCCACTACCAATTGCTGGAAGATGGGTCGGTGAAGTTTGAATTCGTCGATGCAGATGGCAACACGCGAAGCGAGACCTACAAGCCACGAGCTCAGGGGCGCGGCGGGCGCGGTGGTGGCCAAGGTGGCGGCCAGGGAGCCGGTGGCGCTGGTCGTGGGCGGCCTCCAGGAGATCGGCCTCCAGGAGATCGTCCGCCTCGAGATGGTCAGGGGAATCGACCCGGGGGACAAGGGGCTGGCGGGAGACCACCCCAAGGACCCGGTGGTGCTGGGGGCGGAGGGAGAAATGGTCAGGGACGCCAAGGCGATCGTGGTTCGATGCGACCCGGAGAACGAGGCGCGGGGGGGGAGGATGCCAACAGGACACCTCCTCTCATCATTCAGCCCAAGAAGAGCGGAACGTTTGTCCTGACCAGTCCGGCATTTGCCGAAGGGGATCCCTTGCCTGATGCCTTCAATGGCAACGGAGAGGGTGCGACTCCACCACTGGAGTGGACAGGAGTCCCGGAAGGGACGAAAAGTTTCGCGCTGGTGATGGATCACATCGATCGCGACAACTACCTGAAGACCTATTGGAATCTCTACAACATTCCGGCAGAGGTGCGTTCGCTGCCCAAGGGTGTGCAGGGAGTTGGGACGATCGGGGCCACCTGGAAACGGGATCAGGCCTATGTGCCGCCTCATTCGGCAGGAGGCGGCAAGCAGACCTACACACTTCATCTCTACGCCCTATCGGTTGTTCCCGAAATCGATGCAAGTCGGGGGCCGGTGACTCGTGAAGGATTGCTGAAGGAGATCGAGCCGTTCATTCTGGATAGTTCCGATCTGAATGTGACCTATCAGCGCCCTCGCGAAGATCGAAAGTAGTCTTCATCGCAGGTCATCTGAGATCCGTTTCCGTGTATCCTGAACGCGAAAGCAGCGTGACAGGATGCTAAGGGAGCGACATGAGATGCAACAAGTTTGCGAGCGATTGGAGTCGAGTCTCTCTTTCAGGAGGACTGGCTTTTTTGGATGGGTGGCTGTCGCTCTGATGCACGCCGCCATGACGCTCTCAGCAGCGGCGGTGCAATCGCCGTCCGACGATACGGTCCAGGTCACCTTCTCGGTGCGGCTTGAAAAAGACCTTCTGGCAGCCGAGTCCCCAGCACTGATACTCTTCCTGGCAGGGAATCTAGAAGAACTAGGTTCATGGCGGCCCGATGGAGTGAGGCTGGACCGTCAGGGGGATGGCGAGTACCGCACAACGATCCCCCTGAGAGTTGGTGGGGAAGTGGAATTCAAGGTGACAGCGGGTAGCTGGGGGCGAGTCGAACGGGATGGCCAGGGACGCGATATCGCCAATCGCCAAGTGCGGATCGATCGGCTACCCGATGGGAAAGTGCAGCGTATCGAGGTGCTGGTTGAGGGGTTGGCATCAGGAAAGCCGAGACAGTCGACGGTCACTGGCAAGCTGGTGATGCACCCTGAGGTGCCTTCGCGATTTCTCAAGTCAGCGCGAAGGGTTGCCGTCTGGTTGCCTGAGGGCTACGACCGGTCGAATGAAGCGTATCCCGTACTCTACTTGCAGGATGGTCAGAATCTGTTCGATGCGGCGACGGCCGCATTTGGTGTCGAGTGGCAGGCAGACGAAACGGCGGAGAGGCTGATTGCGGAGAAACAGATTTCGGCGGTTATTCTGGTTGGGATCTGGAATACAGCCGATCGCATCGATGAATACACCATGACCTCGGATTCTCAAATGCAGCGAGGTGGAAGTGGCGGCGATTACCTGCGATTCCTGGTCGAGGAGCTCAAGCCGATGATCGATGGGACGTATCGGACGCGTGTCGATCGGGAGTCGACGTGGATCGGAGGTTCTTCGCTGGGTGGATTGATCTCACTGCAGGCATGCCTGGAGCACCCCGAAGTGTTCGGTGGATGCTTGGCTTTGTCACCGACGCTGGGGTGGGATGACGAACGCTTGCTGAAGGAACTGGAGAAGGAGAGTCGGTGGCCGGAGACGGCAGGGTTGTGGTTCTCGATGGGCACGTCGGAGGGGAGCAGTGAGCAAAATCGGCAGTCCAATCTGGAAAGAGCCAGGCGGCTATCCAAGGTTCTTTCCGGGAGCCGATCCGATCGCGGCACCACGACCGTGTATCTGGAGGTGGAGGGGGGAAAACACGATGAAGCGGGCTGGGTAGCCCCGCTTGCCGATGGTATGCGGTGGGCGTTTCCACCCCGGTTCGACCGATAACCAATTCGGCCACACGCGTACCACAGACCAATCTAATTGGAAAGCGATCGGTGGTTCCCTGTTTGCCTTACACCATCCCCACTGGATGGTGGCAACTGTTTCATGTGTTTGCGGTGCGAGGTTGCCGAAGCGAGTTGCAGAGGTCAGAGCCGATGATGGGGTTCGGTGTCAGGAGGATCCGGATCGGGGGGATCGGTCCATGAGATACCTGAGCTGTGGCCGATGGCATGGGGCTTGGTGACACCATCGACCGTCGAATCGACGGTGAGGCCACCCCTGCGTCCTTCGGCCAGCGAGGGAGTTGGCGAGGCGGATTCGCAGGAACCAATGACCACCGTGATGTTGTCGGTGCCTCCCTGATTGTTTGCTGCCGCGATCAAGGCATCACACAGCGCGTCCAGGGTATCGTGGCGTTCCATCAGAGCAGCAATCTCGTCGTCGGCGAGGTGTTTATTGAGGCCATCGCTGCATAGGAGAAGTTTGTCCCCGATTTCCAGCAGATGGCGTTCGATATCGGGCGCGACCTCTTTGCCGCCGCCTCCCATGGCATTGACCAGCACGTTGGACCACGGCGATCGTTCAGCCTCTTCGGCTCGCATTCCTCCCTGGCTTACCAGCTCGGCGGCCACCGTATGATCGCGCGTCAGGCGTCGGATCTGGCCATCGCGATAGAGGTAGCACCTGGAGTCACCGACATGGATCAGGTAGAGCCACGGCCAGACGACATAGGCCAGGGTTAGCGTGGTGCCCATCCCTTCGTGTTCGGGGGATTCGGCTGCATCGCGGAGAATCCGTTGATGAGCTCCCTTGCAGACCAGGGCCAGTTGATCGTGAAAGCGAGAGATCTGTGCAGGATCTTCCAAGAAGGGGAGGTCGAACAGCATTCCAGAGACCATCGAGTCGAGTGCCAGCGCGCTGGCTCGGTTGCCCGAGGAATGGCCTCCCATGCCGTCGGCTACCAGCAGCACCCATGCGCGAGGGGGACCTGAGATGCGCCGGCCTGGGGGAGCGTCTAGGCTGGTCTGGCCGACACACAAAGTCTTGACCAGTTCACCATGAAGGAACTGATCTTGGTTGCTGGAACGTTTTCGTCCCACGTCGGTCCGCCCAAAAGATCGTACCACGCCAGACATTTGTTCCTCTCCAATCTCATCGACGCAGGTCCCATAAGATGGGATCAGAAATTCGAGGGTAGGAATTTCCCTACGAATCCTGAGATCAGGCCACATCGGCAGTTTCAAGCAGGGGGGACCCGGACGAGATGAGTCTCTTTATTCTAACCCCCAGTTGCTGGAGGGGTGGTGAATCCTATCCTTTGCACGGAAAGAAATTGCCGGTGAGGAAGCAGACATCACCTAGGGTCTTCAGAGACTCTAGAATCAGCCAACTGACGGTACACGTGGAGTGATTCAGGCAGGAACTTGATAAGGGAATTCGACGATGCAGATCGAAGTGGTAGCGCACCTACACGCCAAGCCGGGATTGGAAGCACAGCTTGCGGAAGTACTGGAGGGTTTTGTGGAGCCGACGCGGCGGGAGGATGGATGTTTGCGGTACGACCTACTGGTGGACTTAGATCATCCCGGCAGATTCACCTTCATCGAAGTCTGGGCAAGTCGCGAAGCGCTCGAGGCGCATGGCCGCTCCGCTCATATCCAGGCGGGGCGGGCGAGATTTCCTGAGTTGGTTGGCGATGCCCCCTGGGTTCAGGTGCTGCGGAGGATCCGCTAGATACCGAGGGGGAAGATCGCAGGTCACTGGGGTGGGTTTAGCGGAAACGGCTCACTTGGCGACGTCGGTGAATCGAGATTCGCGGACGACGGTGACCTTGATTTCGCCAGGGTAGGTCAATTGCTGTTCGAAGGCGCGGGCGATGTCGCGGCAGATTTTCGCTGCAGCGGCATCGTCGGTTTCCTTGGAGCTGGCGAGGACTCGCAGTTCTCTGCCGGCCTGAATGGCATAGGCCTGTTCGACGCCGGGGAATCCGCGAGCGATCGCTTCCAGTTCTTCCATCCGCTTGATGTACCGTTCCAGCGATTCTCTTCGGGCGCCGGGCCGCGAAGCACTGCAGGCATCTGCGGTGGCCACCAAGAGAGTGTAGGGATACTCGGTCACTAGTTGATCGTGGTGTCCTAAAGCCGCATGGACCACTTCTTCTCGCTCTCCATGTCGCTTCAGCAGATCGGCACCGATTTTGGGGTGGCCTCCTTCCAGTTCGTGATCAGCGGCTTTACCGATATCATGCAGCAGCCCGCATCGGCGAGCGAGTGATCCATCGAGTCCGACTAATTCGGCCATCATGCCAGACAGGAAGGCGACTTCGACGCTGTGGCGGAGTACATTCTGGCTGTAGCTGGTTCGGAAATGGAGGCGTCCGAGCATTTGGAGGACTTTTTCGTGAAGGCCACCAATATTGGTTTCCTCGGCGGCTTCCATCCCCTTTTTTCGGACGTACTGATCGATTTCCTTTTCGGTCTGCGCGACGATTTCCTCGATGCGCGTTGGATGGATTCGTCCATCGGAAATCAGTTTCTCGAGTGATTGCCGGGCGACTTCTCTCCGGACCGGATCGAAACCGCTGACGATCACCACACCCGGTGTGTCGTCGATGATGATATCGATGCCGGTCGCTTTTTCGAAAGCGCGGATGTTGCGTCCTTCGCGGCCGATGATTCGGCCTTTCATGTCATCGGTGGGGATATCGACCGTGCTGGTGGTGGAATCAGCTGTTTGGGACGATGCATATCGCTGCATGGTGGTCAGGAGGATATCCTGTGCCTTCTGCTCAGCCGACTCCGCGATGCGCCTTTGGTGTTTGAGAATGACATTCCCCATCTCATTCTGGAGTTCCTGCTCCAGTTTGTTCATCAGTTGCTTTGCGGCTTCATCTCGGGAAAGTCCGCTGAGCCGTTGCAGTTCGCCGATCTGCTGTTGATTGAGTCGCTGGAATTCCTCGAGGCGTCTTTGGGTTTCCTCCAGCCTTTCGGTCAGCTTGCGCTGGGTCGTCTCCACGACACGTTCCTGTTTCTTTAGATCGGAGGCCTGCTGTTGGAGCGATTCCTCGCGTCGGATGGTTGCTGTTTCGCGATCGCGGAGAGCGTCTCTGGCCGCCTGGAGATCGGATTCGGCCTTTCTCTGCTGCTCGAGCGATTTGGCCTTGGCTTCCAGCTCCGCTTCCCGAACGACGTTTCCCGCTTCCAGTTTGGCTTGATCGAGCAGCGTTCGGGACTGGGTCCTTGCATCGGCTCCCTGCAGCCTGTTCCAGATGTAGATCGCGACGGCACCCGCGATCGCGGCGGCCACATAGCCGACTCCCTGCAACGACTCATTGGCGGCCAGGGGAAGGCAGTCGGGGAGGTTGTTCCATGGAAATGTCAGAATTAGCATCGGTACGGACTCCCAGCATCTATCGGTGCTGCTGGCCAACCGAAGTGGCATCCATCATGTTCCTGCAGGGCAGGAAGTCAGGTTCGCAGATCCTTCTCTGGGCGGATTAGGGGGATGATTGACTTCCCCTACCATTTCAACGACACGTTGACGGAGGACAAATTCCTACTCAAGGGCAGGCAGATCCGTTCTGCTCGAATGCCCATGGGCACGACAGCTACCTCCCTGAAGGCGGAAGGCAGAATCGGGACTGATCGTGTGAGCGTTATCGGCTGCGTGAATCATCCGAGTCGATGAAGCTCCACTACCGCAGTGGCTTACCTGCACCACCGCGGCGATTCCGAGCAGAGGGGAGTGATCGCGAATCGGTTCGAGATCGACCACCTTCATGGCTCGCCACGAAAGGTCATTGGAATCGAGGTTTCCGTCAAGCGGAATCCTCTTCGCCGGCTGGCCGCCGGACAATCGAGAATTCCATCCAGGCGTCGTCAGTATGGATGTTGTAACAAAGGATGGGAACCGAACCATGATGGAACCCTTTTTTTGGGGCTACCAGCACCGTCGTCTTGTCATCGAATCGGCGACGAAGAAAACAAGCCAACTGAAAGCGTTTGCTTGCTGGCGAAGACAACTTCCACCAACCCGTCACCAATCTTCAAAGTGTACCATGATTGACTGCTCGTACAAGGTGAGGGGCGGGAGGCAGACGTTTGGAAGGCTGCCTGGCAGTCGGCCAATTGCGGAGGAAGACGCAGCATACCACCATGGTTTCCAAGAGACGAAAGAGGCAGGCCGACGGGGCCGCTGACCGGGCTGGCGAGTCGATGATGGCGGTGGATGCCATGCTCGGAGCTCTTCTGGACTGGTACCGATCGCACCAGCGGCAATTGCCTTGGCGAGCGACGACCGATCCCTACGCAATCTGGGTCAGTGAGATCATGCTGCAACAGACCCAGGTGGCTACGGTGCTTCGGTATTTTGAACGGTTTTTGCAGCGATTTCCGACGATCGAAGCTTTGGCCAAGGCCGACCTCTCCGAGGTGCATCGCCTCTGGGAAGGTTTGGGGTACTATCGCCGAGCGACGCAGATGCACGAGGCGGCCAAGCGGATTGAGCAGGAGCATGGGGGCCGATTTCCAGAGCGTTGGGATGAGGTCCGCCAGCTACCAGGCATCGGTCGCTACACCGCTTCGGCCATCTTGTCTTTCGCCTGGGACCAACCCTATTCGATTCTGGAAGCCAATACCCAGCGACTGTACGCACGGTGCATCGCCTGGGAGGAGCCCTTAGCGAAAGCTGGTTCGCAGAAAGTCCTTTGGCAATTTGCCGACCGACTCGTGGTGGCTCAGGGAATGGGGCAGATCAACCATGCCCTGATGGACCTGGGAGCGATGGTCTGCACTCCCAGGAATCCTGATTGCCGGGGGTGCCCCATCGCACGTTGGTGCAGCGCGCATCGGCTGGGGAAGGTCGACCGCATTCCTGCGGCCAAGCCTCCCAAGGTCTATACCGAACTGGAGGAGTGGGTGGTGTTGGTGGTCGATCGCAGAGGGCGATGGCTGGTGCGTCGCTGTGGGGAGGGGGAGCGATGGGCGGGGCTTTTTGATTTTCCCCGCTTTGATTTGACGGGGCTAGAAAGTGCGGAAGAGCAGCATCAAGCGATTGCCGAACAGGCTAGCAAGATTTTGGGACGTGGCTTGGTGCCCCTAGAACCTGTCGGCGGTCTTCGCCATGCGGTGACTCGCTATCGCATCGAGCTATCGGTGTGGACAGGACGAGCGCTGGCGGGCCGTTGGCGTTCGTCCGCCGATCTGCTCTGGGTCGCCCCAGAAGCGCTTGCCAAACTGCCGTTCAGTTCCAGCGGCCGGAAAATTGCCAAGTGGATTAGCGAAGGAAAAGTGGAAGGCCACAAGCTTCGGTAGTCTGGGGCTCATCTTGCCCCGGGCAGATGGTCGGTAGTCCACTGGCCATCGATGCAGCGCCACGTTTGGCCGGTTGGGTTCGGATCGCGTAGCACCCAGGGCAACCTGGCTTGGCGTACGGCATCGTAGCAGGTCAGTTTGGCGAAGCGGCCGATGGAGGTAGGGATGCCGACTGCGGTGAAGCCTGGGTGGCCTGTGCTGGGATAGGGGCCGCCATGATTCATCGCCGGACTGACCGCGACACCCGTAGGCATTTTGTCGTTCAGCAACCGGCCGACTCGATGAGCCAGCAGGGGGGCCAGGATGTCGTACCACCCATCGTCACTCCCTTGCGTATCGGAGTAAATGCAGCCGGTGAGGTTGCCTTCTAGCTGGAGCAGGATCTGCTGGAGTTGGGAGATCGAGGAAGCGACGACAATCAAAGCGGCATTGCCGAAGATTTCCGTCTGGAACATCTCTGGATCATTCAGGAACTGGGTTCCGGTGATTCTCAGCAGGGTGTTGGCGCAGGAGCAACGGCCCCCTTCCACCCCCTGCGCTGCGGCAGTCAGTCGCTTGGCCCCCGCCTGCTCCAGAAGGGAGATCCCCTGCTGGAGGCTTTTCTGGACATTGCGAGATAGCAGGGTGCCGGCGGGCGCTGCCTGGTATCGATCTGCGAGTTTTCCGATCCACTGGTCGCTGGCCTCGTTCTCCAAAAGCAGAATCAGGCCAGGATTGGTACAGAACTGCCCTGTCCCCATCAAGCCGCTGGTGACAGTTTCATCCAGCAGCGCGTCCCCCCGCTCCTGAATCGCTCCAGGAAGCAGCACGACTGGATTGACACTGGATAGTTCCAGATAAATCGGTTTGCCAGCTCGGTCAGCCGCTTCCTTCAGAACCAATCCGGCGTGGCGTGAGCCGGTGTAGCCGGTAGCGCCGATGCGAGGATCGGAAACCAAGCGAGCGCCATCCTCGTGGCTGGTCCGGTAGATCAACTGGATCGTTGCTGGGGGAAGCCCTGCGTGCTGGATCGCCGATTCCGCCAATCTCGCGAAGCGAAGTGTTGTGCCAGGATGTCCCGTATTCGCCTTGGCGATCACCGGGCAGCCCGCTGCGATCGCAGCGGCGAAGTCGCCTCCGGAGAGACTTCCGAAGGCAAAGGGGAAATTGTTGGGACCGAAAACAGCGACCGGACCAAGTGGTTCCAGGCACGAGCGGATATTCAGCTTGGTGTCGATGATCGGCTGGGACCAGGAACCGTTTTGAGCGGCCTTGGCGGCTAGACGTAACTGGTTGGTGGTGCGTGGCAGTTCGACATCCTTCAGTCGCGGGGCTTTGGCCAGTGCCGTTTCCCGATGCGCGATCTCCACCAACCCATCGGCGTCGCTTTCGATCGCTTCGGCATAGGCCAAAAGGAAGTCCGACAGCGCATTGGGCCCGAGCTGCCGGAGTTCCCAAAACGCATCAACGGCGGCATCCAGAGCCAGATCGCAGTCACCCCAGGAGCTGATGGGAAAGTGGGATTCGGTCAGCAGACCGGTGCTGGGGTCGAGCGCCTGGAAGGCAGCCTGTCCATCGACCTGGCGCCACTGTCCGGCAATCCATACGGGTTCGGTAGCCATGCAATCATTTCCTTTCCTGGGGCCGCAAGTTTTCGTCGGCCACTGATGTCTCTTTCCTTAGCGATCGATCGATCGAAGGCGGGCGGGCCATGCTGGTCAGGTCGACGGGGCAGGGTCCTGCACGATGGGATTGGTGAGCGTTCCGATGCCATCGATGGTGATATCCACTTGGTCGCCCGACTGCAGGGTGAAGGGAGGATCGGGGACGATCCCGGTGCCTGTCAGCAGGATGGCGCCATCTGGAAAGTCGTTCTCGCGGCCAAGCCACGAGATGAGGTCTTCGAAGGTACGCGCCATCGCCGAGATCTGCGTGGTTCCTTCAAAGACCGATGCACCTTGGCGTTCGATCTTCAGCGAGATTCCGATCTGATCGCGTGGCGGCATCGAGGTTGCCAGCGTGATCCATGGGCCAAGACCACAGCACTGCCGGTAGACTTTGGCTTGAGGCAGATAGAGAGGGTTCTCCCCTTCAATGTCCCGCGAGCTCATGTCGTTGCCGATCGTGTAGCCAACTAGTTTCAGTTGGGGAGAGAGCACCAGCGCCAATTCCGGCTCCGGCACATTCCATGTCGCGTCAAAGCGAATGCGCAGCGGCTGTCCCGGTCCGCTGCATCGCCCTGGTGTTGCCTTCATGAAGAGTTCGGGGCGAGGCGACTGGTAGACGCGCCAGTAGCAGTCGGCCGCCGCTTCCGATTCCTCCATCCTCGCTTTCTGCGACCGTTTGTAAGTGACCCCAGCAGCCCACACCTCTTGGCGATCGATGGGAGGCAGCCACTGGACTTGGTGGATTGGGATTGCCGTAGAATCGATCTTCAGACCGCCGACTGCTGCGACCGGGTCGATTGCAGAAAGCAGGGACGAAAGATCGCTCAAGGATCGATCGCCAAGCAAGCGCACTTGGCCTTCTTCCACCAGCACCACCCGAGGCACTTGGTCCCAGACGATTTTTCCCAGTCGCATGATTCGCCTTTCCGATCTGTGTTCGTCTTGCATCGCAGGGGCTGCACGCACCAGCTTCCTATCGCCCTTCTTGCGATCCCATCCGCTTGCGAATCCCCATGCCAGATGGTAGCCGACAATACCGTCACAGAGCTATGGGGGGTGACTCTGGCCACTCGAGGAAGCTTGGCTTTTCAACCGGATCGGCGATCTCCGGCAGACTGCTTCCGAAGGTCACTCGGAAGCGCCCAGCACGATGGGAAGGGTCATCTGACGTCCTTCGCGGATGATCGACACCTGCAACTGATCTCCGGCCTTTCGACTTTCAATCAGCGCCAGAAGGTCATCCACCTTGGTGATTCGCTGGCCGTCGATGCCGATGATCAGGTCGGCCGAGCTGGGATCGACCACTTCCTGTTCGAATAGGATTCCAGCCCTTCGCCCTGAACTTTTCTTCATCTGGAAGCCGCGGATCCCTGCCTGATCGGCCGGCCCACCAGGTGTCACCTTGACCACCAGCAGGCCGAGCGCCTCTTTCGTCTCGTAGATGCGTGTGATTCCGATCGTCGGACGAATCACTCGGCCGCTGGAGATCAGTTGGGGAACCACGCGCCGAATGGTGTTGGAAGGGATCGAGAAACCAATTCCCGCGCTGTCCCCAGTGCTGGTGGCGATGGCGGTATTCATCCCGATCAATTCTCCCTGCGAATTCAAAAGAGGGCCGCCGGAGTTCCCTTGGTTGAGCGCCGCGTTGATTTGGATGATCGAGCGCATCGTGCGGTTGCTGCGGGATGGAAGCTGGCGATTGAGGCTGGAGATGATGCCGTCGCTTAACGTCCGTTCCAGTCCGAACGGATTGCCGATCGCCAGGATTCGCTGGCCCACGCGAAGCTGACTGGAATCCCCCAGAGGAATCGGATGAAGCAATTCGACCGGGGCGTTGATCTTCAGCACCGCAATATCGTTGTCCGGGTCCTGCCCCACCCGCTCGGCGGGATACGATTCCCCATGAGCCAGTGTCACCTGGATGTCACGAGCGTCTTCGATGACGTGGTAGTTGGTCAAGATATGCCCTTGATGGTCCAACACCGAACCACTTCCGCTTCCAGCCACTGCGGATAGCGTCAGAAAAGAGTCACGAGAAATCGACTTGGTGGCGATGTAGACGACCCCCGTGTTGCAGCGATCGTAGACTTCGATATTGATCCGCTCTTCCGGCGTCCACAGATCCTGGGGGGGTGTCGAAAGAGCGATTCCGTAGGGATTTCCCTGGAAGCGATCCTGCGCGTTCGATTGAGATAACCAAGGGAGGGAGGAAAGAACCCAGCCGATGGCGACCCCCAAACCAATCGCCGCTATCCAACGCACGGTACCGACCGCCATGTCGCACCTCTCGAACTTCCAGTTCTATCACGTCCCCTTGCTCCATCGACGCATGGGGGTTGCTGGAGGGAGACTATAGCAAGCGGCGCATTGGGGACCAATGCGAATTGATGGGAGCTGGAAGTCATGGTCGTGGGGAGCTTGCTGCGTCCAGCAGAGGGTTTCGATCGGCCAGCACCTAAGGCTCCGCGCCACGCCTCCCTTCGCGCCCCTGAGAGGTGTTCTCGCACGCGAATCGGGAGTCTAGTGGATTTCGGTACGGCTTCTCTTTGCCCTCCCCGCTCGTTCCTCGCGACTCTCCAAAGGGAATGGTGAGATCCAATGCAAGCGTTGCCCCAAAGTGGAGGGTGAGATCGTTCGCGCGCCGTGCATCTGAGGACCTTGCCCCTATAACTCCATCCTGCCTACTCCGGTCGGCCGGACGGATACGCCCTGCGGAATCGCCGGATGGATGAGACTTTTCTGGTTCATGACTTTTTCTTTCTTCTCGCAGCTTATTTCTCTTGGCTCACGCGAAGCCGCGAAGGCACGAAGCCAAGGAGAACCCATTCCAAGCGTCCCATGGGAATCCTCCTCCGGGGACGGTATTTTCCTGGGCTGACGGCAGGGGTGAAGAGACGCTGAAAGCAGCCAGAGTCCCACCAGTCGATCGGTCGATGGAAGGTTGGAACGATGGTGGGTAGAGAGAAGCGTATCAGGCGATCAGTGCATCGATGGCGTGGCCGTGGACATCGGTCAAGCGGCGGTCGATGCCGTTGTTGCGGACGGTCAGCCGGGTATGGTCGATCCCTAGCAGCTTGAGGATCGTCGCATGGATATCGTAGACCTGGGTAGGGTGATCGCGATCCAACGGCTTGTAGCCGAACGGGTCGCTTTCTCCCACGGTGATTCCGCCGCGAATACCGCCACCGCACAACCAGTTGGTGAAGACGAACGGATTGTGATCGCGACCGGTGCCACCTTGGCTGGAGGGCATTCGACCAAATTCGGTGGTCCACAGGATCAAGGTGTCTTCCAGCATGCCGCGTTGCCTCAAGTCCTCGATCAAGGCGGCAGTGGCGGTGGCCATTCCCAGTGCCAAAGGAAAGTGGTCTCGCTGGACATCTTCATGGGAATCCCAGTTCCTTCTCGGGAACCCATTGTCGTTACCGCTCCAGATCTGAACGAATCGAACGCCTCGTTCCAGGAGCCTCCGAGCGGCAAGGCACTTGGTGGCGAAATGATGAATTTCCTCGGGAACATTGATTTCCGCAGGCCAGGACCGGGAGGGTTGATCGAGCCCGTAGAGGCGAAGAATATGTGCTGGTTCGTCTTGGAAGCGAAGCGCTTCGGGCGCTGCCAGTTGCATGCGAGCGGCCAGTTCGTAGCTTTCGATCCGTCCTTCCAGGCGACTGTCCTCCGGCCGCTTTTGTGCATGAAGTTGGTTCAAGCGGGAGAGGGTGGAAAGGGTCGCTGACTCGGACTCCTTCGAAATATAGTCGGCGGCCGGGTGTGGAAAGAGGTCAGCGATCGGTGTCGACCGACCAGGGTAGATGATCGTCCCGCTGTGCTGACCTGGAAGGAAGGCGGCGTCCCAATTTTTGACGCCGTTGGAAGCGAAGCCTCGGTGGTCAGGTAGTACGACAAAAGTCGGCAGGTTGTCGTTGAGCGATCCCAGGCCGTAGCTGATCCATGATCCCATGCCTGGGAAGCCGGGCAGTTGGAAACCGGTGGCTTGAAGCAGTGTTCCCTGCGAATGGACGCCGGTCTTGCCTACCATGTTGTGGACGAAAGCCATCTGGTCGACGACGCGGCCCAGCGGAGCGACGGCATCGCTGAGCAGTTTTCCTGAGCGGCCGTAGGGGCGGAAGTTCCAGATCGGTTTCAGCCAGGGGCCCAGCCCATTTTGGAATGCCTCCACTGGCTCGCCAAAGTCACTTGGCTGTCCGTGTCGGCGCACCAATTCCGGTTTGAAGTCAAAGAGATCCAGATGGCTGGCCGCTCCCGCCATGAAGAGCTGAATCACTCGTTTGGCGCGGGGGGGGAAATCGGGAGTTCTTGGGGAGGGATGAAGAGCAGGTTCGGCGGGGGCACTCAGCAGCGGCTGATCGCGCTGCAGCAGGGAGGCGAGGGCCAAGCTACCGAATCCCTGCCCCAGTTGGCTCCACAGCGCGCGACGCGATAACGCGGGGTGCTCGGTCGCCTGGTTGGCTTCGGTTCTCATGTTGGATCCTCTTGAGCTGCGGCAACGCGGAGTGGCTGATTCGATGATAGCTTTGCCACCGCTCCAGGTCGATTCTTTTTGCGTTCGGTTCGTTGTGCCGCAGATGGCAAGGGGGAAACCGGAGGTTCTGAAGGAATCGGCCTTGACATGGTTTCCTTTGCGTTTCTAGCATCCGCCTCGTTTCCAGCCAGCCGGTCTGGAAGGGATCGTGCCATGGGGTTGCGACCTGCTTATTTCCAACACTTGCTCCAAGTCATCCATCTCGCCCAAGGCGTCTCCAACTATCTCCGCAACACGAAGGGATTTGTACGAATGAAGTATCGCGTCAAGCACATGGGCTTCCTCGCCTGCCTGGGGCTGATTCTCTCCAGCGGTGTGGGATGCAAGACGTCCTGGCAGATGCCGGGTAAGGATTTATTCAGCTTCGGGAAGAAGCCATCGGAAGAAACGTTGGCGGGCAAGGGGCCGACCACCACCTACCCAGCCAGTCCCGCGTCGAAGTATTCACCGCAGCAGGTAGCCAGCGCCCCCAATGGTGCGAACCAGCAAGCGATGTACAACGCGACGGCACCTGCTGGCAGCACCGCGCCAGCTGGCTACAACGCCGCATCGGCAAATCCAGTCGGTTCGGCGGCTGCAGCCAATGGCTATGCTGCTGGCTATCCAACTGGTCCCTACGGAACCCAGGCCTCTATGGCTCGATCTCCATCACTCCCTGGAAGCACTGTTGCAGCGCCGGGGATGCCTGGCGCGGGCACACCGCAGGCAGTAGGTCCTGGCGGACTCTCGGCAATGCCGGGCGCTTCTGCAGCTCCCACGATGCCCAACTTCCCCCAGGGCTATTCCACTGGCGGCTATTCTCCGGTTGGCTACGCGCCAGCTTCCGGCCCAGCGCCGACCAACCCGGCGCCGACCAACCCGGCCGCTGCGCTCAGTTCTCCCTACCAGCCAGCTCGCAGCATGCCCCCAGCGGGCGCGATGCCACCTGGATTTGGAGCCCCGGTTTCGAATTCCCCTGGGATGCCCGGAGCGATGCCCGGAGCGATGCCCGCTTCGATGCCCGGAGCGATGGGAGGGATGAGTCCCTATGGATTGCCAGCGGCACCGATGGGCGCTATGCCTGGTATGTCCGCCCCCGGCGCATCGATGCCCCCAGCGGCTCCTGCATCCTGGGCACCACCGGCTTCCGGTGGTTCGGCGGGAACCATGCCGATGCCGTTCAGCCCTTCGACCCTCTCTTCCCCAATGGCTCCACCAGTCGCCCCTAGTGCTCCGGTGCGCCAGTCGATTTCATCCTCGGCAACCGACGGCCTTGGAGCACCCAGCATGGGGAGTGCAGGAGCTGGTTATCGACCCGGCAGCACGGGCCGACCTGGCTTGAGCGAAGGGGGGGCACCCTCCAGCATGGCGACCCCACAAAACGGCTCGGGCTTTTCAGCTCCCCCATCTCTGATTCGTTGATGGCGATCGGCCATCGATCTTGATGCAGATCGAAGAAACAGCCGCTGCCTGACAGCGGCTGTTTTTGTTGGTTGGATTACCAGACAACCTGGTCTGCGTCGAAGACAGGTCCTTCGATGCAAGTCCGGCGATAGTCCCAATCCGATGGGGTGCCGACCTTAGCGACACAGGTAAAGCAGATCCCGATTCCGCAAGCCATCGGTGTCTCTAAGGAAACCTGACAACGCATGGCGTGTTGCGCTGCCAATTGCGCGACCGCTTCCATCATCGGTTCGGGCCCGCAGCAGGCGACCCGAGATCGCTCCGTTCCATACTCCTGAATCGCTGCGGTCAGCGCCTCGGTGACTCGGCCCCGCATGCCCTTGGTTCCATCCTCGGTTGCCAAACGCAGGTCGACGGGGAGGGCAGAGAAATCCTCCAGGCATGAGAAACCGCTGGCGCTGCGAGCCCCGTAGCAGAAGACGACTCGGGTGGCCCAAGGGGCCGGCGTCGATGAGTCACCGTAGCGATCCAGCCCCAGCGATTGCCGCATCAGCGACAACATCGGCGTGTGCCCGACTCCTCCGGCCGCCAAGTACAGTGTCTCGACGGGGTCCGTAGCAAATGCGTTTCCCAGTGGTCCCCACAACTGGACGATCTGACCTGGCAGGAGTCGCGCTAGTGCCTGAGTGAACTTCCCTTTGACCGAGTAGACGACCGATAGGGTTCCTGGTTGGTCCGCTGTGGAGCGTCGGCGATCGTAGATGGCCAGGGCGCGTCCTAGCAGTGGATCCTGCGCATCGGCTAGGCGGACCATGACGAACTGCCCAGGAAGGAAGCGGTCGGCAAGAGTTCCTGCTTCCACCGTCAGCAGGAAAGTCTGATGCCCCACTAGACGATGTTCGACAATCGTGCACCGTGCATGCTGTTTGGGCTGGCAATCCGTCATGGATTCCTCTTGAAAAAGTGCGTCGCGATCGAAAGTGGTTCGCCCGCAATCGGCGGCAATCAGCCTATCGACGGGAATCATTGGGCGGCGGGAGTTGACAAGGATCTCGCGAAAAGCTCGCCACCGCCGCTCCGTTGCATCCTTTGGTTCTGGCGCTTCTCCGGTCTGAGCTTGGTACTTGTTCTCAGCCCAGCAATCATCGTTATCCTAATCGATCTCAGCATCATCCTGTTCGTTGACGCGATTGGTCGTCAAACGTCCGGTCGTTCGTCGTCGAAAGATGGCGCAGCCATCGGGGCTGGTTCCGATGACTAGCACGAGCCGCGTCCGCCGCGGCGGACTGAGCACGTGCACTAGGGCTGGTAGCCTATCGAAAACTGCCGTACGGGCTTCGCTGCTAGGAGATGCCGGATCCGGCGAGGCTCGACTTTCGTTGGTGCTTGCCCTCAGTTGGCTCCAAGTATGCCAATCTTGAAAAGAGCCACCTCAGGAACTCGTTGGCTCATGGCCGGCCTTTGGGTGCGGGACGCCCAGTTCGCTTCCCCTTCAGTCCAGTTCGCCCCGGAGGTTTGCTCTTGGGACGTCCCATCGACCGTTTCTTGCCGAATTGGGGTTTTCCGCCGCCGCCGCTGCCTACGGTGCTCGAGGTTGGTCGCCCGTTGGATACGCGCCTAGGCGCCCCTTTCCCACGGCTTGGCATCCGCTCCCCTTCCCCCGGTTCCGCCGCCGGTCGGCTGGCGGATCTGGACCGGAGAGGCCGAGCACTTTTGGGGCGATCGCCAGCGGGCTGCTGCCCTGACTTGCCACGGGAGCCACCCAGGGGAGCACGCCCTTGGGGACTTTCCTGGGCTGGTCGCATGCTCCCAGTCCGTATGCTACCAGTCCGCTTGGTCCCGGTCCGGCTGCCCCCGGTCAGCTTAGAACCGCTCCTTTTGGGAGTTCCGATGGGTGATTGGTCGGCGGCATCGAAGTCCAGACCCTCGGTCTCCAAAGCGGGTTCCTTCAGGCGACCGGGGAAGCGACCTGGGCGTTTGGATTCACTGCTGCGGGGCCGACGCGGGGTCGATTCGGTACCCTCCTGATAGCCAAGAACGGCGCCTCGTTTGGAGGAGCTGCTTTTGGAGGGGGGGGCGATTGGGGAGACCTCCACACGTTGTGGTATCCCATCGGGTTCGATGACCGATTCCACTGGTGGTGCAGGGCGTTTGGTTCGGGTGGGTGTTGGCGCCTCCTGGCGTCTGGTGGCACCGCGACCAGCGGGGATACCTTGAGGCTTGCTGGGCCGGGGTCTTTGGGGACGAGTCGGCTCTGCTGTCTCGCTGGATGCCTCCTTCGCCTCCGGCTCGTCGCTCCCTTTTCGAATTCCTTTCTTCGCCTCCTTGCGTTCCTGTCGCGCCCTTTCGACTGCGGCATAGAGCGCTGCCACTTCCGATGCGATCAAGGGGCGATGGGCTCCTTCGGGAAGGTCGGCCAGTCGCAAAGGTCCAATCGCGACGCGCCGGAGCAACAGCACCTTATTGCCGACGCGAGCCAGAACGCGGCGGATCTCGCGGTTCTTCCCTTCGGTCAGCGTCATCTCCAGTTCGGTGGTTCCTTTTCGGATCGCTCGTATGCGCGCCCCCTCGACTCTGGCCACTCCCTCGGAGAGATAGATTCCTTTCCTTAGCCGAAGGAGTTGCGCTGGATCCAGTTGGCCCTGCACGACAACAAAGTAGGTCTTTGGGACGCCGTACTTGGGATGAGTCAGTTGTTGAGCCAACTCTCCGTCGTTGGTCAGAAGCAGCAGTCCTTTGCTAGAACGATCCAACCGGCCGACCGGGAAAAGTCGACTGCCATCGGGAACTAAGTCGATCGCCCGAATTCGTCCTTCCGGATCGCGATTGGTGCAAAGGACTCCTGCTGGCTTATTGAGCATCAAGTAGGTGGGGCGTTGTTGCCGGAGCACTTCCCCATCGACGCGGATTGTGCTGGCGAGCGGATCGACTCGTCGATGGAACTCGACACAGATTTTCCCATCGATCTCGATGCGGCCCTGCTCGATCAACTCTTCGACCTGGCGCCGCGAGCCCAAACCTGCAGCGGCCAGGACGCGATTCAGTCGTTGGGGCCCTTGAAGCAATCCGCCACCTTGGGGCGGCCTACCCGACTTGCGAGGTCCCACCTGAATCTCCCTGTTGCTTGGAAGCAATTGGCGTTGGATTCCACGACCCGGAGATCGCTTGAGACCGACGCATGGCGGCAGCAGTTTGCCGCAACAAGAGTCATTGTAACCATGCCCGAACAATCCACCCAGTCCGTTTGCCAGTGAGGGTCGAAGCAGGGCGACTACTACAGGGCGTAGAAGAATAGCATCGAGATGGCAGCGAGTGGTGTCAGGCTGGGTGCCTGCGCCGATGCCGCCAAAGGAGCAGAGTGACTCCAACCAAGCAGGCCGAACTAGGCTCAGGAATCGGCGAAATGGAGTAGTTGATCGCGGGTCCGACGAGCGATGTGACCGAGTCGAATCGGTAGTTGCCGCCGGTCAGGAGCGTGCGCTTCATCGATTCCATGAACGTGATTTGTATCTGGTAGTTGCCCGGAGTTGCCGTGGCGGTCTTCAGTCGAAGAGTGCCAACCGACCGGGGTGCTCCGTTGAAGATTTCGTCGGCACTGCCATCATCTTGCCGACCGTAGTCGGTGAAGTAGGCGATCCCCGGAGCGCTGAGATCGAAAGCTCCTGGGGCCTTGCTGAAAATCGCATTCACACCAGAAAGGAAGGTACCGCCTTTACCCGAATTATCGTAGGGACCTGCTGCAACTTCGTAGTCGATCAAGCCTACCGACTGAGTCGATCCATCGTGTGTCTTGAGGAACACATTGATGACCATCTCCTCTCCTTGGACCGCAGACAATTTGTTTGCCGACAATTCCATCACGAGATCGGCCTTGGCAAATCCGCCAAGACCAAGCAGCAGCAGAATGGCCGCGCAAAACGAGTTGGTGCGACGTGGCGACACGCGATTTGCCTCGGGATAAAAAGAACAAGTAAAGGAAACTTCAAACCGTCCTATGGACACAGGCGGCAATCGATACCCGGCGAATGGATGCTGGTTGAAAGACCGTGCACCCAAAGATCGAACCATAATTTGGGGGGACTGCGCCCCTTATTCCCAAGTTAATGAACTTGCTGCGTTTGTCAATCAAACAGTCTGTCAGTTTGGGAAAAGCGGACAGAAAGAGCCAGCCCCTCTGGGGGGTGTACTGCTACTGTATCCAAAAACCTTGGCGATCACCAGTAGATGAACTGCAGGAACCGTTCCCGGTCGGCGGCTGGCAGTTGGTCGATCGACGGGACGATCCAGCGATTCTCTTCGGTGTCGGTGATCAGCTTGCCTTGATCGCCATAGTCGACAGCTTGGCTTTGCGTCCAGCGCATCAGGATTGTCTGTCGGCCGATGTCGGTTTCTACATCCAGCTCGAGAAAACCGTGATCGAGTTTGGAGCGATAGACTCGTTGGATGACGCGCAGCAGGTAGCGCCGGTTGGCGGTCTGGCGGATCCACGTCTGCTGCTCCACCGGCCATTGCTGGAGGTCGGCGATCATCCCGATTTCAGGTTCTTCTCCATCGGTTTTCCATTGGCGGATGCTGAGGTATTGATCGGGGTGGCTTGCGGGGAATGTGCGGACGACAAACAGGTCTTCGACCTGCTGCTCTTCGCTTTGCATCGCCAGCCGTCCATGGGAGTCGAAACGGAAGTGATGCTGGGAGGGATTCAGCCAGAGGATGCGAGGTTTTCTATCGGTACTGGATTCCTTTGCTTCGTCCTTGGGGGACGATGCCTCGGAAGCTGACGGAACCTCCTGGGTCGGCTCGCCCTGCTTCCGTTCTGCTTGTTGGTTGGCATGCTGCGTGGCCGACGGGGTGGAGTCAACCGATTCGGGATCATGGGATTCTTGGAGCTGTCCGATCAGGCGGTCGACGGTGGGGTGTTTGGAGACTTGGGTTTGGATCCGAACCAGTCGCGCGTAGATGCCATCTTGGGCCAGCAGTTGGGCGTGGGAGCCTTCTTCCTTGAGCATGCCTCGTTCGAAGACCAGGATGCGATCGGCGTTCCGAAGAGTGCTAAGCCGGTGAGCGATTGCGATGGTGGTCCGCCCTCGAATGAGCACCTCCAGCGCCTCTTGAATGCTCCTTTCGCTTTCGGCATCGATGTTGCTGGTGGCTTCATCCAGAATCAGAATGCGAGGATCATAGAGCAGGGTTCTTGCGATCGAGAGGCGTTGTTTTTCGCCGCCGGACAGCCCAGCGCCATGTTCTCCCAGCAAGGTTTCGTAGCCGAGTGGAGAGCGGCATAAAAAATCGTGAGCTCCGGCGGCAGCGGCTGCCTGGAGGCCTTCTTCGATGGTGGCGGTTGGATGCCCATAGGAGAGATTCTTCCAGACCGTCCCGCGAAAGAGAAGCGAATCCTGAAAGACGATACCAACGCGTTGTCGGAGCAATTGCGTCGATAGGTCGCGAAGATCGATCCCATCGATCCGAATGCTTCCTTCCTGGACGTCGTAGAACCGAGCGAGCAGGTTGACCATGGTGGTTTTACCGGAACCACTGCGGCCGACGATACCTACCATTTCCCCAGGGGCGACACGAAAGGAAACTCCCTGCAGGACTGGCTGGCTGCGGTCATAGCCGAAGGTGACACGATCGAATACCACCTCCCCACGGGGATCATCCCAAGCCTTCGGGCTGGATGACTCGGGGATCGTCAGTGGCGCGTCGAGCAATTCCAGGACGCGTTTGCTGCCCGAGAGGAAACTGGTGAGCCAGGTGGTGAAGTTGGAAAGAGCGCTCAGCGGAGCGTAGAACATCGCCAAGTAGGCGAGGAAGGCGATCAGCTGCCCCAGGGTCATGTCGCGACCGATCACATCGCGCCCTCCCACGTACCACACGATCAGCCCACCCAGGCTGAAGACTAGCTGCATGGCGGCCGAGTAATAGGAGTTGGTGTCGTCGACCCAAAGACGCCATTGGCGCAGTTGATCGCTGGCTTTCTGAAACCGCAGATACTCTTTATCTTCCTGCGCGAACGCCTTGACGACTCGGATTCCCGATAACATTCCGTTGAGGACCGACATCTGTTTGCTGGATGCATCCCACAGCCGATAGTAGCGGGGATAGACCTTCTGCCAGAAGATCCAGGATCCAAGAAAAACTAGCGGAACCGGGATCAGCGTGTACATCGCCAGCTTGGGATTGATCCACAGCAGCATGGCCCCGACGCCGATCAGCTGAGCGGTCTGCAGAAGGAAGCCACCGGTGATCTGATGGAGCACTCCATGGAGCACTTCGCTATCGTGCGCGACGCGACTGAGAATGCTGCCGACCTGATGGCGGTCGTAGTAGACCACCGCCAAACGCTGCAACTTATGCACCATTTCCGCTCTCAGACTGGCGGTGATGCCGGTTCCGATCTGAGTTGCCAGTCTGCCTTTGAAGACGCCGACGGCCGAGAGGAGAATCCGCGACCCGGCGAGAGCCAGTACCACCAAGAGCAGCGCCTGGGCAAAGCTGGGATCGGGGTTCGATTGAGCTCCACCGCCGAGGATATTGTCGACCAGATGCTGCTGAAGCTTCGGTGGAATCAGCTCGGCGATCACTCCGGCGATTGTCAGTCCCGTCAGCAGGAAGGCGCCGCGACGGTAGGGTGCAAGGAGGTCGAAAAGCCGTTTGAGAATCCGCCCTTTCTGGAGGCAGCGCGGGCATTGGTCTTGCGAAGGTTCCAGGCGCAGGCTGCAGTCGGAGCAGCGTTTGGGTTCCAGTTCCTGATCGGCATCGCTTCGAATCGTCGGGTCGTCAGCCAATGGCTCCCCGCCCGAATCGGGAGGGCTTTTCAACAAATCCAGATGGCGGTTTAGTCGAAGGCTGACTTTGGAGAACTTGGATGCCTGAGCGTTGGAATACCGGAGTAGGTCGATCCAGGTGCCATCGACCTGAGCCTGCAACCAGCCTGAACCGGTTCCCGCCCAAGTTCTCACCTTTTCGATTTGTGTCCAGGAAAGCTGGATGGTCGATTCGGCCTGTCCGGGAACGGCATCGACTCGCAACTCCTTCTGGTCGGCATAGAGCGTTGGGGTCGCTGGGTTGCCTACCGCGTCGATGTCGCTGGCTACCTCCAGCCATCTCTTCGAGGCTTCCTCGATGGACTCCGGCAACCGCTGGCTAGGTAGCTTAACGTTCATCGACCGTCCTTGTGTCGTGTGAGCGGTGGAAAGAAGGTGGTTCGGATGCGACCGTCCTGGAAACAGGTGCAAATGGTGGCGCGCTTGTGAGAGTCGCGATGTGGGTGGGAAGTTCCTGCGAATTGCCTGCGGGAAGAAGATTCCGCAAACGATCCCCAAAAAATCGCTCAGGAAGGACCGGAGGGGGACTGCAGCAGCGCCGCGGCAAAACCGATCAGGTCCTTTCGCTCCTGGGATTGCTGGAGCATGGTTCGGAAGTCCCCCGCCTTGCGGCTCAATTCCAGCAACGAAGGAGCGATGCCGAAGGGGCGGGCAGAGGGGGGCATTTTGCGCACCAGGAATCGCAAAGCTTCCTCATGGCGCCCGGTGCGATCCAGCAGGTCGACATAGGTTTCGATCGCTACTGTTCCGTGTTCCTGGGGATCGATCGATTCGGCTTTCTGCAGGAAGTACTTCAAGGAAGCTTCGGTCTGATGGCCCAGCAGGGCATCCATGAAAGTGATGGAGGATGCATAGAGGTCAGCAAAAGGCTCCTCGGAGGGATAGTGGTATTGCGGATGGAGCTGTTTGCCGTAGCTTGCCAGATCGCGAGCCAGTGCGAGGGTGGAGGGGTCGTCCAGGACGCGCGCGAAGCGAACGGTGGAGGCCAAGTGAGTGGTGTCCAGATGGTAGGTGCCATCCTGAAGCCAGCCGGGGAGTGCCGCGAGGAGTTGGGTTAGTCCCAGCTGGGGATCGGCAGGGGTTCCCTGGCGTCGCAGCCAGTCCTGCTGCATCGCCGAAAGCAGTTCCGCATGGACATGCTTGACCAGCTCGGCAACCGCCAGTTGCTGTTCGGGTCGTCCTCGCATCGCGACGACGCTTTCCATCATGGTGATGGTGTTGCAGGTACCGCGGTGTTCCAGCGACAGCCGCGTCCCACGCGCGACATCGACCGCCTCATGCACCAAGATTTGCAGCAGCAGATCGAACTGCTCCCCTGACGGTTCGATGCCTTCGAGCGCCTTGGCTGCAGCGGGACGGTCGCCGACCGGTCGAAAGAACATCCATCCTTCTTCGAGTTTCCCCTGCGCCAGCAGTCCCAACCCGACTTCCCGGCAGGCGTCGATCAAGCCACGCTCCAGTTTGTCCTGAAGGTCGCCACCCATCGTTTCCTCCGACTCACTGGGGACGGCAGTTAGCCCCAGCAGCAAACGTTGCTGCATTTTGAGACTCTCGAAGAGGTCGCGGTACCGCTTCTGGCTCCGCAAATGCTCCACCAGAAGATTGGCGGCGGCAAGCGATCCGTTTTGGTCTTTGGCTTGGCGAAGCAAGTCGAAGATGTCGTCGGTGGCGATCATGAGAAAGCGATTCCTGATACACTGAAAGAGCAAGGCTGGCTGAGCGGTTCAGACTACCCGATTCCAGCTATTCGCCAACCACCCCAGATGTTTCCACAACACAGATGCTTCCACAATACAGGGGCTGCCGCAACGACCGATGGAACCCACCGACACCCCGTCCCCACTGCATGCTTCCCCGTCGTTCGGCTCCCTGCGCGTCGCGGCCCTGGAATCGCGGCGGAGTGAGGACATGAGCCGCCTGATCGAGCGATTTGGGGGGAATGCGTTTGTTTCTCCCTCCATGCGCGAGGTGGCGGTGGAGGAGCCGAAGGAGGCGGTCGATTTCGCTTACCGGGTGATCACCGGGGAAATCGGCGTTGTCATTTTTTTGACCGGGGTCGGCTTCCGCCATCTCGTTCACTCCATCGAGAGGCATCTGGAAACCCAGCGATTTCTCGATGCGCTATCCGACGTGGTGACGGTGGCCCGTGGTCCCAAGCCGGTCGCGGCGATGCGGGAGGTGGGATTGACTCCCACGCATCGCGTCCCGGAGCCGAACACCTGGCGGGATCTGCTGCGAACACTCGATCAGCACGTTCCCTTGGCCAATCAGACGGTCGGGCTGCAGGAGTATGGTGTCACCAATCATTCCTTGATCGCCGGCCTGGAGGCTCGCGGCGCCAAGGTGGTTCAGTTGCGGGTCTACCAATGGGATTTCCCCGAAGATCTAGGGCCGCTGAAGGAGAATCTGGAAGCGATCCTGGCGGGAGAGCGCGATGTCCTTCTTCTGACCAGCGCTCATCAGCTGGTCAATCTCTTTCGACTGGCCGACCAGCAGGGGCAGGTGGAGCTGCTTCGCAAGTCGCTGCAAAAGATGGTGGTTGGCTCCATCGGACCGACCACCTCGGAGATGGCGCAGCAGATGGACGTGCGGATCGACGTCGAACCGGAGCATCCGAAGATGGGGCATCTGGTTCAGGCTGCAGCGGAGGCAAGCGGTCGCATCCTGCAGGCCCGCAACTGGTCGGTGAGACTTTTGGAGGAGGTGACGAAAGCTCGCCAGCTTCAGGTCGCAGAGTGGTCCAAGCCGGGAAGCATACCGGCTTGGGAGGATTCCCCGATGATGCGAGCATGCCGTCGCCAGGCCGCACCGGTGACACCGGTCTGGATGATGCGGCAGGCGGGGCGCTACATGGAAGAGTACCGCAAGGTCCGATCCAAGGTCGGCTTCCTGGAACTCTGTCGAAACCCGCAGCTTTGTGCGGAAGTGATGGCGACAGCGGTCGAGCGGTTGGGGGTCGATGCGGCCATCCTGTTTTCCGACCTGTTACCGATCCTCGAACCGATGGGGATGGAACTGGAATTCACGCCAGGGGATGGGCCCGTGATCCATAATCCACTCCGAAGTTCACTCGATGTCGATCGGGTGATCGCATTGGAGTCGGTCGAGCCGCTGCAGTATGTGATGGATGCGGTGAGGATGACGCGAGCGGCGATCCCGGCCAATCTTCCGTTGATTGGATTCGCGGGAGCTCCCTTCACGCTGGCCAGCTACATGATCGAAGGAGGCTCCAGCCGTTCCTACACGCGAACCAAAAAGCTAATGCATGCCGATCCATCGGCCTGGGAATGCCTGATGCAGAAGCTGACCGAATCGATCGCTCGCTACCTCAATGGTCAGATCCTGGCCGGTGCGCAGATAGTGCAGATCTTCGATTCGTGGGTGGGGTGCCTGGGTCCCTCCGACTACCAACGTTCGATCCTGCCTCACATGCAACAGCTCCTGGCATCGATTCTCCCTCAGGTGCCGGTGATCCTCTTTGGCACGGGCAATCCCATGCTTCTGCCTTTCCATCGAGGGGACGATCGGACGGTGGTGGGGATCGACTGGAGAATCGATCTAGTGCAAGGTTGGCAGATGGCTGGTGAGGATCGAGCCGTGCAGGGGAACTTGGATCCAACTGCTCTCCTGGGAACCCCCGAATCGCTCGATCGCGAAATCCGACGCGTCCTGCAAGAAGCAGGGCATCGGTCGGGGCATATCTTCAATCTGGGTCATGGGATCCTACCGGAGACGTCGGTCGATCAGGCGCGTCGGGTGGTCGATCGGGTGCACCAGTGGAGCGCTCGCTAAGTCGCGAGAATCCCCAAACACCGCAGTTTGGGGTGGGATCCTCCAAGCGGCTGTCTAACCCAAGACGTTCCGCGAGAATTCCGCTCCTAGACTGACTTCGCAGAGACTGGGCAGCCACGTGGTTGGCTCTTGGCCGATGTCTCCACACCATTGCCGGGAGAGGTTTCTCTCAAAGTGATTCGCCGTCCCATCGCGCGAAGGCTTCCAGAGCGAAGTATTCGGGGAGGCCAAGCAGGTTGTAGCTTTCGGCGGTGCCGCGATTGCGGTCTTCGGCGCGCTGCCAGAATTCGCGGGGGTCGCTGCCTGGGAAGAGGGCTTCATCCTTCTGGCTTTCGTGCATGAAGATCGCTTCTCGCTTGCGCAAGATATCACTAGGGCTCAGCGGCACCGCGATATCGATTTCATGGAGGGGGTATTCCTGCCAGGCACCGCGATAGAGCAGCACTTCGGGGTTCTTGGAACCCGATTGCCGGTATCGTTCCAAAGCCAAGAAGATCGCCTCGGCGCAGACCCGGTGCGTGCCGTGGGGGTCGGCTAGATCTCCGGCGACATAGACTTGATCGGGAGCGACTTTCTGGAGTAGGTCCAGGATGATCTGGATATCCTCCTGGCCGACCGGCTTCTTTGCGATGGTGCCGGTGCGGTAGAAGGGAAGATCGAGGAAATGGAGGTTCTCTTCACGGCAGCCAACGGTGATCGCCCCGGCTCTCGCTTCGCTCCAGCGAATCAGGCTTTTGATCGCCAGCACCACTTCCGGGTCGGGTTGCCCTGGTTGTTTGGATGCCAGCGACTGATCGACCTGCCGCTCGATGTCGAGCGATTTCTGGTGATCGATTTCAAAGATCCGGTTGTATTCACAGACCAGGTCGGCAACGCGTCGAGCGTCGTGATCGAAGACGGCGATGTTTCCGCTGGTCATGTAGGCGATGTGGACATTCTGGTTGTCCTCGACCAATCGAATTAAGGTGCCGCCCATGCTGATCACATCGTCATCGGGGTGGGGGCTGAAGCAGAGCACCGTCTTGACGGTGTTGCAGCCGGCCGGGTGATGTTCGATCGTCTCCATCATCCAACGGAAAACTCGCTGAGCGATCTGGTGGGCGCGGCCCTGATGGCGCAGCAGGGAGTGGAGATTGTTCTTGCGGAAATCTTCGTCATCCAACTTCAGCAGTGCCTTGCCGGTTTTGTGGCAAAGCCACAGCACCGCCCGCTTGACCAGCGCATCGTCCCAAACGACCGACCCAAGCAGCCATGGGGTAGCGATCCCGGTCAGTTCCGCCGAAGCGGGGCCATCGATCAGAACCTTGGCATCCCCATGGTCTTGGAGCGCCGAGGCAGGGACCCGCTCACTGGCCGGTTGCTCCAGTGTTTCGCAGATGATGTGCGCCTTGTGTTCCCCCAGCGCCAGCAGCACAATCCGCTTGGCGGCTAGGATACTGCCCATGCCGACCGTGAGTGCCTGGTTGGGCACATTGTCTTCGCCGAAAAAATCGCTGGCGGCGCTGATGCGCGTCATGGGGTCCAGCGTCACCAAGCGAGTTTTGCTTCTTCGCGACGAGAAAGGTTCATTAAAGCCGATGTGGCCATTGCGACCGATCCCTAGAAGCACCAGGTCAAAGCCACCGAAATGCTGGATCGCTTCTTCGAACCGACGGCAATGCACTTCCACATCCGAGGCGTGGACTTGGGAGTCGAGGAAGTGAATATGGTCCTGAAGGATATTGACCTGCGACAGAAAGTGCTCGGTCAGCCACCGCCGGTGGCTTTGTGGGCTCTCGGAAGGCAGACCGTAATACTCATCGATTCCAAAGATGACGACGCGAGAGAAATCCAGCTGGTCTTGCTGATGCAACCGCACCAGTTCGCGGTAGGTGCCGACAGGGGTGGAGCCGGTGGGGAGCCCCAGGACGGTGCGCTGCCCCAGTTCGGTCCGTTCGCGGATCAGTGCGGCGATCATCGAGGCAGCGTATCGCGCCAGATCGCCATGGGTCTCGAAAACGAAAGCAGGAAGGCGGGTGCCGACGACCGGGCGGGCGACGTGGTTGAGCATGGCGACTACCGTGTCAGGGATGGGGCGGAATACGTGTTTCGGGGGGACGGCCAACAGGCCAGCCAGCGATCGCTGCGTTTCCCTCTATTGTGGTGGATCCAGCGATCGGCTCCAAGAGCCATTTTAGCGGTCGAAGGGACGCAGGTCTGCGATTTGCACCCTCCCTTGCGGTCCAACCCCACATCCTATGTGGGCAGCAGCTTCAAGTCTGTCCCTCGGCGGTTCATTCCGCAAATGGATCCCATTCGTCGCGACTGGACCAGACCTCCAGTTCAGGGAACTGAAGTGCCAGCTCCCCCGCCAACTCATCCATGGCAAACCGCTCGCTAGGGCCATGGCCTAAGAGCAAAAGATCGAGCCCGCGGTGCGATGCCTCCAGCGCCTGATGGTAGGTCGCTTCTCCTGTGATCAGCAATTGACAACCGGCTGCAGCCGCAGCCGAAATCAGACTGCCTCCGCTACCGCAAACAATCCCAATTCGCTCGATCCTCCGAGCGGTGCGACCGATCCAACGCGGCTGAGCCATTGGGAGGGCATCTGCGACCAATTTCACCACTTCGTGACTTGGAATAGCCATCGGCAGCGTGCCGCACCTGCCCGACCCCACCCTGGGATTGGTGGGATGGGGAATCATGGGGCCAATGGAATCTAAATTCAGCCTTCTGGCGATGCGCTGGTTGATTCCCTCCTGAGCGTTATCCCAGGCGGTATGGGGGCTGTAGAGCGAGATGCCGTGCCGACATAGTTTCCAGACCAACTGGCCTGTTGGATCGTTGCAGACGATTTTAGCCAACGGGCGAAATGGAAGCGGGTGGTGAGCGACAATCAGTTGGGCTCCCTGAGCGATGGCTTCGTCAACCGTCGCCTGCATCACCGTGAGACACACCATCAGTCGCTCGATCTGTCCGTCTGGGTCTCCAATCAGCAGTCCGACCGAATCCCACGCTTCGGCCAGTTCCAGAGGGGCCAGTTTTTCCAGGTAAGCGACGATCTGCCGCATGTTCATGGTCGAAAGACTCCTTGGGGCTCGATCGCCCGAACTTCACTGGCACACCTCTTCAAATCGTGGTCCGAAATCTCTGGAAGCCACTGGGAGTCGATTGGCGGCGGGCTCTTCCAAGGGCTGGCCGCCCCCAGCCGCTGCTCCGATTGAAGGCTCACCGAACAGCCGAAGGGTGCCTCGCTCGATGGTTCTTCCAACGCCACACCAGCTTTCCCGCCCCAAGGCTTGCCTTTCCGTGAGCCGGCCAGCTTACAATGGGCCGTTGACTCCAGGTTGTAAAGTGGGAGCAAGGCGGTTTTCGGAAGGACCTTCGGATGATCGATCGCCGTGAAAGGAGCCCTCATTGGGAGGGGAGAATTGGATGGGGAACCCCTGCCAATCGCCCTTGGGTGCGTTCCACGCGACGAACTTCGCTGGAATGGCCTCAGGAGGAGAGCGGCCGTGGTGGGCTGGACGATCCCTTGGTGGAGGAAGCGCGATCGGAGGAAGTTTCGGCGGAGGAGCGGGAACTTTCGCGACTGGGGGAACTCGAAGCGTTGCTGTGGATGGCCCGCGAACCGGTTACCTTAAAATGGTTGGCGCAGTCGCTACAAGTTTCCGGGCACGCCCAGGTGCGAAACCTATGTCGACAGTTGAATCAGCGCTACGATGCCGACCAGCGGGCGATTCGGGTGGAGGAGGTAGCGGGAGGGGTACAATTGCTGACGAGGCCACAATTCGCCAAGTGGCTGAGGCGGTTGGAGCACCTGCCGCAAGGCGTTCGCCTGTCCGGCCCTGCGATGGAGACGCTGGCGGTGATCGCCTATCGCCAACCGATCGACCGATCGGAAATCGAGGCGATTCGCGGGGTCGGCTGCGGGGAGGTGCTGCGTCAATTAGTCCAGCGGGAACTGGTAAAAATTTCCGGCCGAAGCGAAGAACTGGGCCGACCCTACCTTTACGGAACAACCAAAAGATTTTTACAACTATTCGGAGTCTCCTCAATCGATGGCCTGCCGCGTGCCGAATGGGTACGGCAGGTCGACGCGCGAAGCGACCGCGATACAATACGCGACCCGGCGGATAATGACTCCCGGCTGGATTGAATCATCGACCGAAGAATGCAGATGCTAGTTTCAGTGAATAAGGAGCCCATGGTGAAACTCACATTCGTCCCACACAGCCAGCCCGCGATGTCCGTGCGGTCGCCCGAATGGGAACTTCCCTGGAATCGAGTCCTTCGCGCCATGGCGGAAGATGAAGACTTCGACGAGATCGAAGACGAAGACGAATTCGATGACGACGAAGAAGAAGACGAGGACTACGAAGACGACTTCGAAGACGACGAAGAAGAAGACGACGAGGAAGAGGAATTCGAAGACGAACTCGAAGAAGACGAAGAGGAATGGGAAGAAGTCGAAGAAGACGATGAGTCCGAAGAGGGCGATTCGGAAGAAGAAGACGAAGATTGGGATGATGACGAGGATGACGATTGGGACGATGAGGAAGAGGAAGAAGAAGACGAGGACTGGGACTGATCGGGTGGGCATCGCCCAGCCAGTCCATAGCGTCTGACTCCCTCCTTCGCGGTTGACTCGGACATCCCTTTTGGGTGTCCGAGCCCAGGTCGGAATGACCAGAGAGCCACCGGATTGAGGTGCCCGTGAGCGGTGTAACGGTGAGCTGTTTTGTGCTGAGCTACCTGCTGGTGGCGGGGCTGGAGGGAACGCGCTGGATGGTGCGAGTCCCGTACCGGATGGCGGTGCAGGTGGGGCTGATGGGTTTGGGATGGATCGCCCAGACGCTTTACCTTGCCGACCGACTGGTGTGGCCCGGGGAGGCGGACGCTGGAACGCTGCTTCGCAACTGGAACCATTGGGCTCTGGTTGTCTCCTGGGGCTTGGCCACCCTCTATTTGATCCTTCTACTGCGACGTCCTGGACAGCCGACGGGGACCTTTCTTCTCCCGCTGATCCTCGCGCTTCTGGCGCTGGCGTGGCTGGTGCAGGGAATGGCGCCGTTCGAACCGACGGGTTCGATTTCTTTGTTGCGCGCGATTCATGGCCTGGCGCTGCTGGTTGGGATGATGCTGGTGGCTTTCGGTGCATCGATTGGTGCGATGTATCTCTTGCAGTCCGCTTGGCTGAAAAGAAAGCGGCTGGCGCTGGCCAGTCGGCTACCGATGCCGTCGCTGGAGTATCTGCAGCAGCTAGGGAGCCGCACCTTGTATGCGTCAGCCGCCAGTGTCGCGGTTGGATTGGTCAGCGGTTTGTGGATGGAGGGGTTGGCTGGCCTGAAGGCTCAGCCGCTTCGCAGCTCCAACCTACTGGTGGCTTTACTTCTGATCTGGTTGATCGGTGCCAGTTTCTGGCAGCGATCCCACGTGAGGCGCGGCATCGGTCGTTCCACTGCCCTCGTCTCCATCGCCAGTTTGTTGGTGATGCTGGCGTCGCTGGGAGTGGTCATGGTGTCGGCACATGGCCGAGGTCCCCAGAAATCGATCGATCCACCGTCCCCTACCAACTCGACGGTTCCCTCGGCGGTTCCACCCGAGGTGCCCAGGCCATGACATTGAGGATGGTTGGGTGTAGCCACCACCATGCTCCCCTGGATCTTCGGGAGCGGATCGCCTTCTCACCGGCTCAAGCGCGCCATGCGCTCCAACGGCTGCGGGAATGGGACGAGCAGATGGAGGCAGTGATTGTCAGCACCTGCAATCGGACGGAGCTTTATGGGGCATGGGGGGCCGAAGCTTCCGCGTGGCCGGAAGCGAGGTGGGTCGACTTCCTCGTTGAGTTTCATGGTCTTTCCAGGGAATCGCTGCTGCCCCATTTGCAATCCGCAAGCGACCACAACGTCGCCAATCACCTCTTTCAAGTCGCTTCCAGCCTGGACAGCCTAGTGGTGGGAGAGACGCAGATCCTTTCACAGGTCAAGCAGAGCTACGATTGGGCGGTCCAGGAAGGGACTGTCGGACCGCAACTGCACCAACTCTTTCAGCATGCCCTTTTCACCGCCAAGCGGGTTTCTGGGGAGACCGAGATCCATCGCAGGCGCGTCAGCGTGGCGAGTGTCGCCGTTTCCCAGATCGCCATGGAATTCTTCGAGCGGCTCAGCGACAAATCGATCCTGGTGATCGGAGGTGGCGAACTGGGGGAGGAAACGCTGCGGTATCTGATCGAAGCAGGGGCAAGTCAGATCGCGATTTGCAATCGAACCTGGGAACGCTCGGTGCCTCTTGCCGAACGGTATCAGGGAAGGGCAGTGGCCTGGGAGCAATTGGATGACACATTGCGGGACGCCGATCTGGCGATCAGCACGACCGGTGCTGATTTGCCGATCATCACCCGCGACCGCTTTGATCGACTTTGGGCAAAGCGCCAGCGAGGTCCCCTGGTGGTGCTCGACCTGGCCGTGCCTCGCGATTTCGATGCGGCCATCGGTCAAATCGATGAGGTCTACTTGTATACGCTCGATGACGTCCAAAAGGTCTGCCAAGCGAATCGACAGTGGCGTCAAAGCCAATGGCCCAAGGCGCAGCGCATCGTCGAGGAGGAAGTGGAGCAGTTTTGGCAGCAGCTGCAGCATCGGGGGGCGATCCCGACAATCCGGTCGCTGCAGTCGCAGGCGGAGGCAATCAAGCTGGGGGAACTGCAACGCCTTCAGGGGAAGCTGCAGATCCACCAGTTGGATCCAGCCGTGCAGCGGGAGATTGAGCAGGCGTTTGATCGACTAGTCAATAAATTGCTCCATCCGCCACTCAAATCGCTCCGGGAGGAGCCAGATATGGACGCCTCGGGATCGCTGGCCAGTGCGATTCGGCGAATCTTCCGGCTGAAGGAGTGATCGGGCCCGAAACCACCCAGAAGTCGCCGGGAAAGTTGTTCCAACAATCATTCGTTCAACAGTGATTGTTGAAACAACTTTCCCAAGCTATCCTCTGCTTGGAGGGTAGAGACCATGACTAGTGGTGGCAAGAAGAAGGGGCCTGCATTCGATTCGCCGCAGCAGCAGGCTTGGCTTCAATTGTGGCGGACCTACGACCGCTTGAAATCGATCGAAGACCAACTCTTTGGCTCCTTCGAGATCTCCTCGCAGCAGTACAACCTGCTACGTCTATTGGAGTCGGCTTCCCCCGATTCCCTCCGGACGCTCGATCTGGCCCGCCGGATGATCTCCCGGTCTCCCGACATCACACGGATGCTAGACCGCTTGGAATCGCAAGGATGGATCGCTAGAGATCGCCCCAAGGACAATCGGCGCACCGTGTTGGTATCGATCACCCCCGCCGGCTTGCGGTTGCTCCAAAAGATCGCCCAGCCGCTGGCCGAGTGCCACCGGCAGCAACTGGGGCATCTTGGGAAGGAGTCGCTGTCGGAACTGGTGCGCCTTCTGAAGGCCGCCGGTGCACCGCATGAACCGGAGGGAAGTCCATGGGGTGCACTCAGCGTTGCCGCATCCCGTTGAACAGACCGCCGCAAGGAACTCAGAGAGAAGCGAATTTGCCGCAATGAACAATGTGCAGCTTGCTGTTCATTTCTTTTTTCAACTGGCGATCATCCTGACCGCTTGCCGCATCGTGGGACTACTGGCCGCTAGGCTAGGACAGCCTCAGGTGGTGGCGGAGATGATCACCGGGGTGCTGTTGGGTCCGAGCCTTTTTGGGGCGTTAGCGCCGCAGTGGCAGCAGGCGATCTTTCCCTGGAACCCCAGCCAGACCGCTCGGGATACGCAAAGCTACCTTTTCCCTGCATCCCAGTTAGGGTTGGCGCTCTACATGTTTGTGGTCGGCGTCGAGTTCCGCCCAGAGGTCTTTTCCAAATACGCGAGAACCAGCGTCGCCGTATCGCTAGCCGGGATGGTCGCCCCGTTCGCTCTAGGCGTCCTCCTAGCTGCAGGGCTTTATGGTCGCGCCCCGCTTTTTACTGAGAAGGTAGGGTACTGGGAGGCTGCGTTGTTCCTGGGAGCCTCGATGTGCATCACCGCCTTCCCGATGCTGGCCCGCATCATCCACTACAAGGGACTGGCGGGAACTCGGATGGGTACCGTGGCCATCGGCGCTGGAGCCATCGACGATATTTCGGCTTGGTGCATGCTGGCCCTCGTGCTGGCCAGCTTCGAGAAGAACTGGATTCACGCGGTATGGAGTATCGGTGGTGCCGCTGGCCTAGTCGTTCTCGGGTGGCTTGCAATCCGGCCGCTGCTGCAGCGATGGCATGGCAAATTCCTCAGCCCCGATGGCTCGCTTAGCGAATCTGGTCTGGCGATGGCCATGGTGGTTCTGTGCCTAGCCGCTTGGTACACCGATCGCTTGGACCTCCATGCGGTATTCGGGGCATTTCTGGCCGGGACCTGGATGCCACGTGGCGTGTTCGCCGACCAGGTGAAGTCGAAGGTGCAGCCGCTCGCCGTCACCCTGCTGCTGCCTCTATTTTTCACCTACTCGGGGCTCAACACCCAGATCCTGTCTCTTGGGAGTGTGCAATTGTGGTTGGTGTTCCTGGCGGTTCTCCTGGCCGCGATCGCTGGCAAGGGACTCGCCTGCTGGGGTGCAGCTCGGTTGAGTGGGCTGAGCCATCCGGAGGCGATCGGGATTGGGGTACTGATGAATGCCCGTGGGTTGATGGAGCTGATCATCATCAACATCGGATTGCAAAAAGGGGTGATCACCAAGGAGCTATTCGCCATTCTGGTGCTGATGGCAATCTTCACCACGTTGATGGCCTCGCCCCTGTTCGACCGACTGGAATCCCGCTTGCCACAGGATGCCAAGCGGGCTTGATCGCCGCTTTCCAGCTCCCTAGCGACTGCCAAAAATGCAGATCGCATTCCAGCATGTCCAGTGTCTAAGGAAACCTCCCCCGGGACTTTCTCGATTTTCTTCGCTTTCCCTCATTTCCAAGATGATTTTCGGATCGGGCCTTTTCCGGAACGGGGTTTGCTCTAACATACCGGTGCCGGATCGGGAATCCGATGGCCTATAATGGATCAGCCCGGTTGGAGGTGCTGGCCAATTTCGGTCAGCCCATCGCTGGAAGAACCCGGTGACGCAGAGCATAGGGTCGACTCGAGGACCAGGACACAGGAGAGGCGTGGAATGTACGAGAAGTTCACCGACCGGGCCCGCAAGGTCATGCAGCTTGCCAATCAGGAAGCCCAGCGTTTCAATCACGAATACATTGGCACCGAGCATATCCTGCTGGGCTTGGTCAAAGAGGGCAGCGGTGTGGCTGCCAACGTCCTGAAGAATCTCGATGTCGATCTGCGCAAAATCCGACTGGAAGTGGAAAAGCTGGTGCAGAATGGTCCGGAGACGGTGACCATCGGCAAACTGCCCCAGACGCCTCGCGCCAAGAAGGTGATCGAGTACTCGATGGAAGAGGCGCGGAACCTCAACCACAACTACGTCGGAACTGAACATATCCTCCTGGGTCTGCTGCGGGAGCAGGATGGCGTGGCGGCTCAGGTTCTGATGAATCTGGGGCTCAAGCTGGAAGATGTTCGGGAAGAGGTTTTGAATCTTCTCGGGCATGGCCTAGAAAACGCCGAAGGGGGGCGAGAGGGAAGCCGCGAACCGGGCAGCACCGGGGAGTCGGCCACCGGCGGATCGAAGAATTCGAAGAGCAAGACTCCGGCCCTGGATAGCTTTGGTCGCGACCTGACCGAATTGGCCAAACAAGGAAAGCTGGATCCCGTCATCGGAAGGGCTCGCGAAATTGAGCGAGCGATTCAGGTGCTGTGCCGGCGGACGAAGAACAACCCCGTTCTTCTGGGCGAGGCGGGAGTCGGAAAGACCGCCATTGTCGAAGGGTTCGCGCAGCGCGTGGTCAATGGCGAAGTTCCCGAGATCCTCGCCGAAAAAAGGATCGTGGTGCTGGATCTGGCCATGATGGTCGCAGGGACTAAGTACCGAGGTCAGTTTGAGGAGCGGATCAAGGCGGTCATGAACGAAGTGCGTCGCGCCCGCAACACGATCCTCTTCATCGACGAACTCCATACTTTGGTAGGAGCCGGTGGTGCTGAAGGAGCCATCGATGCGGCCAATGTCCTCAAGCCGGCTTTGGCGCGCGGTGAAATCCAGTGCATCGGTGCCACGACGCTCGATGAATACCGCAAGTACATCGAAAAGGATAATGCCCTGGCTAGAAGGTTCCAGGAAATCATGGTGGAACCGACCAGCAAAGAGGAGACGGTTGAGATCCTCAAGGGGCTTCGCGAACGCTATGAAGAGCACCACCGTGTACAGATCACCGACGATGCCGTCGCAGCCGCAGTGGAGATGAGCGACCGGTATATCACTGCACGTTGCCTGCCCGACAAGGCGATCGATGTAATCGATGAGGCGGGGGCAAGGGTGCGATTGCGGACGATGAGCAAGCCGCCAGACCTGCAGGAACTGGACGAAGATGTGGAGCGGCTGAACCGCGAAAAAGAGGAAGCAGTCGCCAATCAGGACTTCGAGAAAGCCGCTGCCCTGCGTGATCAGGCGGACAAGCTGAAGAAGAAGAAGGAACAGATCACTCGGGAATGGCGAGAGCGAAGTCGGGAGACCGACGGCGTGGTCGACGAAGAAGTGATCGCCGAAGTCGTTTCCAAGATGACCGGAATCCCGCTGACCCGGCTGTCGACCGAGGATTCGCTACGGCTGATGAAATTGGAAGACGAACTCCACAAGCGGGTGGTCAGTCAGGATCAGGCGGTCACAGCGGTTGCCAAGGCGGTACGGCGAAGTCGCAGCGGGTTGAAGGACCCCAAGCGACCTACCGGCTGCTTCGTCTTCGCTGGACCGACCGGGGTCGGAAAGACGTTGCTGGCCAAGGCGCTGGCTGAGTCGCTTTTTGGTGACGCCGACGCATTGATCCAGATCGACATGAGCGAATACATGGAGAAGCACAACGTCAGTCGTCTGGTCGGTGCCCCTCCTGGATATGTCGGCTACGAAGAGGGTGGACAGCTGACCGAAAAAATCCGCCGCCGTCCCTACGCCGTAGTCCTGCTCGATGAAATCGAAAAGGCTCACCCCGACGTCTTCAACATGCTCCTTCAGGTCATGGAAGAAGGTCGACTGACCGACAGCTTTGGTCGCAATGTCGACTTCCGCAACACGATCCTGATCATGACCACCAATGCTGGGGCCGAGGCGATCAAGAACGAGTCGGCATTCGGGTTCCAAAAGCCCGATGGCGATTCTTCGTACGAGAGTATGAAGTCTCGCGTGATGGATCAGATCGAACGAGTGTTCCGTCCTGAATTCCTCAACCGACTGGATGACGTCATCATCTTCCGCCATCTGAATAAAGATGACCTGAAGCTGGTGATCGACTACGAACTGCAGAAGGTTCGCGATCGCCTGAAGGAACGAGGCTACGATTTGCTGCTGACCGACGGCGCCAAGGAGTTCTTGATCAGCAAGGGGTCCAACCTCGATTACGGTGCGCGGCCGCTGCGTCGAGCGATCGAGAGTCGCGTGGAGGATCCGCTGAGCGAAGAGTTGCTGAAGGGCACCTTCGACGGCAAGAACACGATCGTCGTCGATGTCGTTCGCGACAGCGATGGAAAGGTTGCAAGGCTCGATTTCCAAGGAGAGCACCGCGAATCGGATACGCCTCCGCAGGTAGCAGAGAGCTCGGCCTCCTAATCGACGGGCTCAGCCCTCCACCGATACCAAGATAAGAAAGAGCGGACCGAAAGGATCCGCTCTTTTTTTATCGATCTCGCACAGTGATGGCAGCTCCTCTGCTGACGGGGCGAACATTCGACCAGCGACCAGTCGAGATTCCTGGTATGCTTCCTGGTTCGTCGTCTATCGATGGGCAGCTTGCCATTTAGCAAGTGGTGCATGCAGGAGGAAGGAAGATGAGGCAGACCCGGGTTGGCTTGGTTCTGGCGTTATTTTTCGGTTGGCTGGTGGCTGCGGTGGATACTGCGATCCCTCAGGAAACGTCTCCAAAGCGACCAAGCTTCGTGGTTCTGCTCAGCGACGACATGGGGATATCCGACCTGGGTTGCTATGGGGGTGAGATACATACACCCCACTTGGATCAACTGGCCGCCAGTGGACTTCGCTTCAGCCAGTTTTACAACACGTCGCGCTGCTGCCCGACGCGAGCCAGTTTGCTGACGGGGCTTTACCCGCATCAGGCGGGCGTCGGGCACATGATGGAGGATCGCGGCCTGCCAGCCTACCAGGGCAATCTCAATCGATCCTGCCGCACCATGGCCGAGGTGCTTCGGGACGGGGGCTATCGCAGCTACGCTGTCGGGAAGTGGCATGTGACCCGGCATACGGCGCCTGAGGGTCCGAAAGACAACTGGCCTCTTCAGAGAGGTTTTGATCGTTTCTATGGAACGATCCATGGTGCTGGAAGTTTTTTTGATCCTTCCTCGCTGGTCCGCGACAACACGATGATCTCCCCGATGGCGGATCCGCAATACCAGCCCCAGCGATTCTATTACACCGACGCGATCACCGATCATGCAGTCCGCTTTCTGGAAGACCACCATCGGGATCATACCGACCAACCATTCCTCCTCTATATCGCTTACACAGCCGCGCACTGGCCGATGCACGCCATGCCGGAGGATATCGCAAGATATCGCGGGCGCTACGATGCTGGATACGAGGCGATTCGCCGAGAGCGAATCGATCGTGGAAGGAAGCTGGGGTGGATTTCGTCCGAATGGAAGATTCCCGCGCTGCTGAAAAGCTGGGAAGATACCGAGCATCGGAAGTGGGAAGCTGCGGGCATGGAAGTGTATGCCGCGATGGTCGATCGCATGGATCAAGGGATCGGCCGTATTCTGCAGACACTTTCGGACAAGGGGATGGATCAATCGACCTACGTGCTCTACATGCAGGACAACGGCGCCTGCGCCGAAACGGTAGGACGTAAAGGAAATGCCAAGCATCCCGACATCCTTCGCCCATCGCAGCCGACCTTACCCCCGATCAGCCCCGATCAGTTCGCCACTTCGGGCAGCACCCCCGATCAGACTCGCGATGGCTTTCCAGTCCGAATGGGGAAGCAGGTGATGCCGGGCGAAGAGGATACCTATGTTGCCTACGGGCAGTCCTGGGCTCAAGTCTCCAATACCCCCTTGCGGGAATTCAAACACTGGGTGCATGAAGGCGGGATCAGCTCCCCGCTGATCCTTCGTGGCCCGTTGGCTCATCGACAGCCGGGAACCTGGGTCGACCAGCCAGCTCATCTGATCGATATCGCCGCGACGCTTTATGATCTGGCCGGTGTCACCTACCCAGCCGATGCGATGGCACTGGAAGGCGTCAGCCTGCGACCGGTCCTGGATGGCAAGCCGCTCCCGGATCGACTCCTTTTCTGGGAGCATGAGGGGAATCGCGCGGTGCGCAAAGGGGACTGGAAACTGGTGGCCAAACATCCCTTGGCGTGGGAGCTCTATCGCATCCCAGACGACCGCACCGAGCAGGAAGATCTCGCAAAGAAGCATCCGGAATTGGTCGAGGAACTATCGGCCAGATACGACGAATTCGCCAGGCGATGCTGCATCCAGCCGTGGCCACTGGCCCAGTGAACGATCGCATCCGGTTCGAAGGCAATCGGCAGGATGAAGGAAACCACCCCCACCAGGAGTCGCATGCATGAGCCGCAATTGGATCTGTGGGAAGCCGTTCTCCTCGCGAAGAAAGCGTACTCTCACGGACTGGTGGGGCTGCCTCTTTGCTCTGGTCGCTTGGTTCCCTCTGCCTCCAACTTCGGCGACTGTGGAACTCCTTGGCGCGGAACGTCCCGAAGGAGACCGCTGGGAGATCGAGTCGATCGAAGGCTGGCAGGTTGCTATCAGCAAACGGTTTTCGGAAGAGGATCGACCGGCGGTTGATGCCACCAGAAAAGTCCTTTCCGCCCAGCTGAAGGAACTCCAAGGAATCGGGATTCCTTCCATGACCCTCCGCAGGTTGCAGCAGGTGCCGATGTGGATTTCACCAGAATACCCTGGGATCGTACCGCGAGCCGAATACCATCCGAGCGCCCAGTGGCTGACCGACAATCGCCGCGATCCCATCATGGCCCGCGGAATCGAATGGACCAATACCAGGATCATCGAACAGGAAGCTAGGCGGATGCCGAGCATGGTGCTGCACGAACTGGCACATGCCTATCATGACCAGGTGTTAGGGTATGACGATCCCGGTGCGATCGACCACTTCCAAAGGGCGCAGGCCGGGGGAAGGTACGGTGCAGTGGAGCGGCGGGATGCAGAAGGGGGAGTGACGAGAGAGACGGCGTATGCGATCAGCAACGTCCAGGAGTTCTTCGCCGAGTCGACCGAGTCGTTCTTGGGGCGGAATGATTATTTTCCTTACAATCGAACCGAATTGGAGGAGTTCGATCCGGCGACCGCAAGGTGGCTCAGCGAGGTTTGGACGGACAAGCGATAGGCACCGCTGTCGAAGGGAAAAAAGTGATTGGGGGCGATCGATGCGAGAGACGCTGGAGGCGACCGATGTGGAATCGTAGAACCGTTGGCTTGATGGTTGCAGGTTGGATCGGTACCCGCATGTTCCCCAGCACCCTTTTGGCTGGTCAATTCAATGCGGTCCTTTCGCTGGGGGATCGGGCACCTGCTTGGACTGAACTTCCTGGAACCGATGGAAAGCGACACTCGCTTGCCGATCTGGAATCGTTCTCTCTGGTGGTAGTCGTCTTTACATGCAACAGTTGTCCTTATTCAGTCGATTACGAAGATCGACTGGTGGCACTGGGGAAGAAGTACTCAGCCAACGATTCCCGGGTGGCGGTGGTGGCGATCAACGTCAACACGATCCCCGCCGACCGAATGGAAGCGATGAAGGAGCGAGCTGCTGCGAAGCAATTCTCCTTTCCCTATCTGTGGGACGAAACCCAGGAGATCGCAAGGAAGTTCGGTGCTGCCAGGACCCCCGAGTGCTTTTTGCTCGACCAAGACCGCAAAATTCTCTACATGGGCGCGATCGACAACAGCAGCGATCCCGCCAAAGTAACTCAGCGTTATCTGGAGGACGCCATCACGCAATCGCTTGATGGCGGGAAGACTGTCCCAGGGGAAACACCACCGGTCGGCTGTCGGATTCGCTATCAGGACGGACGACGACCTGCCAAATCGCGATGAGCTCGATACGAACCTTCCAGACGCAAGTCGATCGCTTGGTGGCTGAAGCATTCTAAGGAGCAAAAAGAGATGGATCGCTGCAAGTGGAGTCCGTGGAACTGGCTGGGTTCGTTGCTTGTTGGGATCGCTGTGGGAGTGGATGGGACATCAGCCAGCGCGCAGTTTCAGGAGGCTCAGGAGGCGGCGAGGCTATCCGACCAAGCGATCCGGGCGGTTTCTGGAGAGCGGTCGACATGGAATGGGTTTTCGAAGATCGATTTTTCCATCGATGGTCGCCCAGTCACGGTGGTGGAGCCACAGCAGGTACTCAAGGGGCGGCCTTGGGTCTGGCATGGGGAGTTCTTTGGCCACCGTCCAATCCCAGATGTCGCCCTCCTGGGACGCGGCCATCATGTCGTGTTTGCTCCATTGAGTGATCAGTTCGGCGGGCCGCCAGCGATCGCTCATTGGGAGAAGGTTTATCTCCAACTGGTCCAGCACTTTTCGCTCAACCCCCAATCGGCCCTAGTGGGTACCAGCCGAGGTGGTCTTTACTGCTACAACTGGGCAGCCAAATATCCAGAGCGAGTGAGTTGTATTTTCGGCGATGCACCGGTGTGCGACCTGAAGAGTTGGCCGCTGGGGATGGGAACGGGTACCCGCAGCGAAGCAGAGGTTGCAAAGCTACTGACCGTCTACGGGGCAGAGGATATCCCACGACTGTTGGAGATGGCGATCAACCCGATCGATCGCCTGTCATCGATCGCCCAGCGTCGGATACCGATTCTCCATGTCAGCGGTGATGCCGATGCGATTGTCCCGCTCGCAGAGAATACCGAAGCGATGCGGAAAGCCTACCAGGCACTTGGAGGGGAAATGGAGGTGATCATCAAGCCGGGGATCGGGCATGTCCATGGCCTGGATGACTCCACCCCCATCATCGAATTCATCGATCGCCATCGACCTGGGCGGGATTGACGGCTCTCCTGCACAGGATAGGAGTCGCCTCTTCATGCCCGCTGGTGGTTTCGAAGTTCCCCGGTCCGTCAACCAAGACCCTCGACGTTTCATCGCAACGGCCCATCCCCAACCATTCGAACCAGTTCGTATCGTTCGAACTGGACCCACTTGGGAAGCTTTTCGAGAACCGTCCCACCATTCGATGGCTTGTGGTGGGTCAGAAGCCATCGACCGTTACGCCATGGTGCGGTAGGGCTATTGCAATCGAATCCTAGCGGTGCGTTGCAAACCATCCGGTTTTCAGGAAACGACGACGAACACCGAGTGGCGTTTTCCATTCGGATACGAATCGGAAACGTTTCAGCGAGACGGCTCCTAGAAGCTGACTACTGCGATTCTTCGTTCTCCCACTTGACCTGCATTTCGCTTTCCAGCTGACTGTACCAGTCGGCAAAAATCGGCTGGTTCTCCATGAATCCCAGCTGTCGACTTTCCATCTGAATCGGCGTCCTGGCGAACAACTCCTGAAGGTCCTTGCCCTGTGGAATCACTTCCGCGACGCGGACGACGTAGTAGATCGACTTGGGTGCATTGGCGGCGACCGTCGACTTGCCTACAGGCGTTGAAAAGACCTGACGCATGAAATCCTCGCCCGGCGACTCCACTCCCTCAACTGTCGAAAGAAAAGGAGCACCCAGGAACGACTGAGGGGGCTGCATCCAGGAGAAGGTCGAAGGCTGCACCACCAAAGGCCGCTCGGTTTCACTCAGCACCGCGTTCCACGGCGACTCGGTCTGCTGATCGAGCAGCCCGACCAGATCCTGAGCCTTTTTCTCGGCTAGCTTCCGCGCCTTCTCCCGTTTCCAGGCCGCGACCACTTCTTCTCTAGCTTCTGAGAATGTCGGAACCTTGGCAGCTCGTTCTTCCGTCTTCCAGAAGAGGTAGGTCGTAAAACCGGCATCGAGTTCCAGCGCGTTGGAACTGAAGGGCTGGTAGGTGCCAAGACCTGGAACCAGGACCTGCGAGGCGAAGGAAGCCTGTCCGACATTCGATCGCCCAATCGGCAACGACTGGACGCTGTCGGCATCAACCATCCCGGTCCGCCCGTAGGTCAATCCTGCTTCATCCGCAACCTTCGCCAGATCGATCGGCGCTGGCTTGGCGACCGACGTATCGCCAGCCTCCTGACTGCGCAAATGGATCTGCATTTCTTCCGAGTAAGTCAGCATCTGATTCTGAACCTTTTCCAACGCTTCGGTCATTTTGGTTCGAGCGTCGTTCATGGCCAGGTCGCGAGTGAGTTGGGCGCGGACTTCGTCGAGCGTCTGAGTTCTCATGGCGGGCGGGGCCCTGGTGGAACCGGCGACAGGTGCGGTGGCGCCGGCAGGGGCTGGCGGTTGCCCTTCGTCTGGTGCTGCGATCGTGGTTGCGTCGGAGGGTGGCGATGGCTCCTGCACCGCACCTTCCGTGGCAGGCTGTTCCTGGAAGGACACCAACCGGACTTCCGAGCGGCCGGTCCGCTGCGCCTGGTCACCAGCCGCCGGCTCTCCGCCTCCCGGTTCTCCGGGAGCTTCAACGGCCGGTGGTCGATCGCCAGCCGGTGGAGCCTTCTCAGGTTCCGCCCCGTCGTTGGATGGAGAGGGGGCAGGGGGGGCATTCGCTGGATCGGCAGGGGTGTCGGGCTCCGGTGAGGGAGGGTTGGGTTCCGGTGTGTTGGCAGGTGCCGGTTCGGGAGTCGCCGGTTCTGGCTGGGTGGGCGGAGTGGCACCCGGCGCGGCAGCTGGGGGTTCTGTGGTCGCCGGAACGGGAACCTGGAACCTCCCCTCTTTGACTCGTTCTTCGTAGGCCTTCAGAATCTGCTCTTCGGTCAGCTTCGCCTGCTCGGCCGATACGAATTTCTCCAAACTGCCGCTGACAAACTCCAGATCCGCGGCGTAGCGGCGAAGAAAACCTGGCTCGGGACGAAACCGATCCGCAGGTCGTTCCTTTCCTGCATCGAATAAGGTCTGCAATTCGGCATCCGAAGGGGTTTCCGTGACCTGCGGCAGGAAGTCATCGACGAGCACCGGGAACGCTTCAATCCTGGCCCGCTGACGGAATCGAAGAAACATCTGCCAGTTCTTGCCCGGGGTCAGAACCGGCATACTCCCATCGGCCAGGCCGGCCATCGCTGCCTTTTCGATCACATTGGCCGAAAATTCGGTTTTCAGAAACTGATAGAGATCAAACCGAGACAGCTTGTCCTGCTCCCGCATCATTTCCGCGAACCGTTGCGTGCTGATCCTGCCGTCGGTGAAAGCCCGCAGGTACGAATCGACAGCCGAATCGTCAAAATCAATTCCCATCTCCTTCGCCTTGGCGGCGAGAATTTGGGATCTAAGGACGGCGATCTGGTTGTTCGGGGTTAGTCCCAAGTCGATCGAACGGCCATCGGAGCGGAATCCGGGAACCTTGGGACTGCCCCCTCCCTTGATGACTTCGCTGGCGACCCGCTGAAGAAAAGACTGGCACTGGTAGTTTTTCTGAAGCAGTCGCTGTGCCTGCTCCCCATTGACGCTAGTCCCCCTCCAGGAGACCAATGTCCGCTTTGCCCCCGAACCGGCTGCCATATTTTGATAGGAACGATCGATCACACTCTGGAGTGCAGGTGCGATCACAAAGGCCAGCAGAGCCACGCCGACGAGGATCGCCATGGCCAAACGCTGATTCTTCCGAAACACTGTGAAAGGACTGGCCATGATGCACCCACCCAATGAAGGTCGATCTGCGACAAGCGTGCAAGTTGACAGGAATTCCGCATTTTAGGGAATCGAGCCTGCGACGCAATTCCAACATCCTGACAATTGCGGCTCGCTCCTGATCTATCGCAAGCTTCCAAATTCCAGATCAAGGCAGCTAAAAAAGGCTTCGGAAGAAATCTGGAGGGCTTTCGGATCGTCTGGAAGCCTGCACCCAATGGACCCGATCTCTGAAGTTTTGCCCTCCGTCTCCCGTTCGGCTGGAAAGCGGCAAGTCGGTGAAAATCGTTCGGATAGCCCCAGTCCATTGGCGGCTTAGGGGGTCTGCGCAACCCTTCTCCAGCGGGATCGAACCGTGGTAGCGGCCTGCCTGCCGCCCGACAGTTCTGGAATCCAATCGCCCGTTCAGATTGTCGGCTTGGGGTCTAGCCACCGTCGCCGCGGAACGCTAGCCTCCATCGGTGAAGTGGTGCCGGGCTGAGGCAGTCCAGTCACCTTTGGCCTTGGCCGACGGTGACTTTCCCAGCGAGTAAAATCGGTGGGTTGGGGGCCTTTAGTCGGTTCGATGGGTCTTCTGGTGCCCTGCGGGCTCAATGGCAAAAGACGTTGGATTGATCCGGAGTGGCAAGGAAAGCGCGACGAGTTATGGCGAGCGACAAAAAGAAGGCCTTGGTGATTGTCGAGTCTCCCGCCAAGGCGAAGACGATTGCCAAGTTTTTAGGGCCTCGATACCGTGTCGAAGCTAGCATCGGGCATATTCGCGATTTGCCGCAGGGGTCGAAAGAGGTCCCGGCCAAGTACAAATCGGAACCCTGGGCCTACCTGGGGGTGAATATCGAGGAGGACTTCGAGCCAATATATATTGTGCCGCCGGAGAAGAAAAAGCAGGTCTCGAAGTTGCAGGAGGCATTGAAAGAGGCGAGCGATCTCTATTTGGCGACGGACGAAGACCGGGAAGGGGAAGCGATCAGTTGGCACCTGCATCAGGTGCTCAAGCCCAAGGTGCCAGTCCACCGATTGGTCTTTCACGAAATCACCAAAGAAGCGATCCACCACGCGCTGGAGACGACTCGGCAAATCGACGAGGGCTTGGTTCGCGCCCAGGAAACCCGAAGAATTCTTGACCGACTTTACGGATTCGACGTCAGTCAGTTGCTGTGGAAGAAAGTCCGTCCCAAGCTTTCTGCAGGGCGAGTGCAGAGCGTCGCGGTGCGCCTGATTGTCGATCGCGAGCGGGAGCGGATGGCGTTTCGTAGCGGCACTTACCACGATTTGAAAGGAACGTTTCGCAAGGGAAGCGGCGCGGCGTTTCAAGCCGAACTGGTGAGTGTCGATGGCCGTCGCATCCCCAGCGGCAAGGACTTCGATCCCGCGACCGGCCAACTGAAAGATCGCACGCTGCTGCAGATGGACGCCCAGCAGGCCCAGCTGCTGATGGAGAAGCTGCGAGGCATTCCCTTCCGCGTGGTGAGCGTGGAGGTTCGTCCCTATCGCGAGAGCCCCAAACCACCTTTCACGACCAGTACGCTGCAGCAGGAAGCGAACCGAAAGCTAGGTTTCACCGCCAAGCGAACGATGCAGGTGGCTCAGAGTCTCTACGAGAACGGCTACATCACCTACATGCGTACCGACTCGACCCAGTTGGCCCAGGTGGCCGTTCAGGCCGCCCGGCAATTGGTTTCCTCGCAGTACGGCGAACGATTTCTGCACGGCGAGGGTCGAAACTACAGCGGCAAAGTCAAGAACGCTCAAGAGGCTCACGAAGCGATTCGGCCGGCTGGTCATCCCTTCCAACTCCCCGAAGCCTTGCGTGGGGAACTGGATCACGACCGATTCCGACTTTTTGAAATGATCTGGAAACGGACGATCGCTTCGCAGATGGCCGACGCTCGCAAGCAACGCATGACGGTGCTGATCGAAGGCGGCGGTGCGATCTTCCAGGCAACCGGGACCAGCATTGAATTCGAAGGGTTCCTGCGAGCCTACGTGGAGGGAAGCGATGACCCGCAGGCCGAGCTGGCAGAGAAGGAAAGCCTTCTGCCGGAGCTGGCTCAGGGGGATGCCATCGCCTGCGCGGCTTTGGAAGTCCTCTCCCACACCACCCAACCTCCCGCTCGCTTCACCGAAGCGTCATTGACCAAGACGCTGGAAGAAAAAGGGATCGGTCGCCCCAGCACCTACGCATCGATCATCGATACGATTCTCGAGCGGGAGTATGTCTTCAAGAAGGGCAATGCACTGGTCCCTTCTTGGACTGCGTTTGCCGTCATCCGCTTGTTGGAGGATCACCTCGGGTCGCTGGTCGACTACGAATTCACTGCCCAGATGGAAGATTACCTCGATGCGATTAGCCGCAACGAAGCGGAGCATCTGAAGTACCTGCATGACTTTTATCTCGGCGATGCAGCCCCTACCGGAATTCCGATTCCCGAACGGACGACCGCAGCCCTTCGTGGCAAACCAACCGCCAGCGTAGGACTGAAACCACTTTTGGAGGTCAAGACCCAGCAGATCGATCCTCGATCGGCATGCCAGTATTCCCTGGGGGTGCCGGAGGCAGCTGGGGAGGAAGAGATATTCGTGCGGGTCGGCAAATTTGGACCTTTTCTGCAGCAGGGAGAGCGGCGAGCCAGCATCCCGGACTCGATGGCGCCAGAGGAACTGACCCTGGCCAAAGCGACCGAACTACTTCAGCAGCAATCCACTGCCGAGGAACCGATCGGGTCCGACCCGCAATCCGGCAAACCGGTCTACATGCGGCAGGGTCGCTTTGGACCTTACGTGCAGCTTGGGGACAATGACGACCCAGAGAAGAAGAACGCGTCCCTGCTTCGTGGAATGGAGCCAACGGCGGTAAGCCTTGCGGACGCATTGCGATTGCTTCAGTTTCCATTGACGCTGGGGGTCCATCCGGAGAGTGGGGAGCCGGTGATCGCGTCCAACGGACGATTCGGACCCTACGTCAAATGCGGTTCGGAGACGCGGTCGCTTCCCGCCGGTGCTTCGCTGCTGGAAGTGAAGCTGCAAGATGCCCTGGAGTGGCTTGGCCAACCCAAGACGGGACGGGGTCGTGCGGCTCCCAAACCGCCTTTGCGTCAGCTGGGTGATTCTCCGGTCACAGGAAATGTGGTCCAGCTGATGGACGGGCGGTACGGCCCTTACCTGACGGATGGACAAACCAACGCCTCGCTTCCCAAAGGAACGGAGGCCGCTGAGTTGACGCTGGAAGCTGCGTTGCAACTGTTGGCCGATCGCGCCGCATCGGCACCGGCGAAGAAGGGACGGGGGCGAGCGACCAAGAAGGGATCAACGGCCAAGAAGGCCGCTCCCAAGAAACGGGCTGGGGCCTCGGCAGAGACTTCCAAGACATCCACCAAGAAAGTCGCCAAGAAAAAATCGGCAGGTGCGAAGTCCAAAGCAACGAAGAAATCGGCCCGGAAACCGGCATCGGACGAATGAGTCATGGAGGGCAAGCCTTCGGTGCGACGTTTCTGAGAACGACCTGTGCCCGAGCGACTGCTCTTTCCCGTCTGATGTTGCTTGGGCCACTGTCGATTGGGGTCTGGGAGGTCGACAATTGTTATGGAGATCTCGAAAGATCGAAAAAGGGCGTTGGGCTCAATCGTCCTATTGGCATCGATCGCGGGAGTGGCCTGGGGAGTCTGGCGCGTCCAGTTTCCCGCTCGGGCAGCTTCCGGCTCTCCTCTGCGATCCAGCCAAGTCCCGGTGAGCTCCTCGTTGTGGCAGTGGGCGAATCCCCAGCGTCACTGCTGGCTGGAGGGCCCGGCTGTCCAATGGCTGGCGGGGAACGAACCGATTTTTGCCAGGACGGAGGCTGGTTGGGTGATGGTGGGTGCGGTCGATCGCAAGTTGATCCCCCCACCACCTCCGCCTCCAGGATCGCTGGCGCCGCAACCTCTTCTGTTTGATTCGGTCAAGGATGACAAGGGACGCCTGCGGGTGCGATGGTTCGATCCCCGATGGCTGCCACGCTCCCAAACGCCATGGCAACTCCACTTTCCAGATGGCACCCTGGCCAGCGTGGCTAGGCGTCTGTTGCCCGCCGGCAAATTGAAAAGATGGACCGACGAACTGCAACAGCGATTCGAGAAGGACCCCATCGACTGGTCGCGGACGGTCGAGCCGCTGTTGATGGCGACGGTCCGGGAACTTCTGCCAGCGATCCAACTGCGACTGGGACAGTCGCTGCGAGAGCAGTTGCCGGAGATGGAAGAGCTGGCGATGCGGTATCAGGTGGAGCTATTGGAACGCAAGGTGCTTCCCTTAGTACGCAGCGAATTGCTTCCTGCTGCCAGGGAGCGGCTGTCGCCGGTGGCCGCGATCATTGGGGAGGAATTGTTCGAGCGGGCATCGATCTGGAACTTCGCGCTCGGTTACCTCTACGACGCGTCGCCTCTGCCGGAACGCAATCTGGTCCGACGCGAGTTCGAACGGTTCGTCGAAGAGGATGCGACACCCGTACTAACGACTCATCTGCCCGAGATTCTCGAGTCATTACAGGCCCTGGCGATCGACCTAGCGCAAAGGCCCGCCATTCGGGATGTGGCGCGCGAAGCGCTGGGGCAATGGATGGTCGACCCGCAACTTCGCTCCATCCTCGGCAAGGTGCTCACCGATGTCGTCAATGACTCCAATTCCTTCCGACAAATCATCGACCGTCATTGGCAGAGCGAAGCGGGGAACGCGCTTTCCGCCCAGATCGAGCGGGTGGTCGAACCATGGATGCGCGACATGGGAGCTGATCTGTTCGGTTCCCCAGAAAAAGGACTGACCCCCGAGGTGGTCGCGATGCTGCGGCAACAGATCCTGATGAAGGACCGGCGCTGGCTGGTGGTGGAAGTCGTCCCGGTCGACTCGATCCTGCAAAACGATTTGGACGATTCCTACCCTCTGATCTATCAGCCAAGCGATACGATGTATCCCTGGATCGAACAGGAATCCGCACCGACCATTTCCGCTGCGTCGCTTCCTTGAGCGGATTGCCGATCACTCGTTTTTGTCCATCAGGAAGACCCGACCGATGGTGCCTCCCACCGATCCAGCCTCCGATGCCAACAGGTCTCTTCCCGCCGTGATCGAAGCCCAGGGGCTCACCCTCCACGCCGGACCCAAATGCCTCCTTCGGGATGCCAGTTTTTCGATCGATCGCGGAAAGTTCGTCGTGCTTTTGGGGGCCAGTGGCAGCGGCAAATCGAGTTTGCTGCGAGTGCTCGCTGGACTGGAGTCCACTGGGGAAGGAGCGAGAGTTCAGTGGCATGGTGAGATCCGCTATCACCCTGAATCGATCCGCCAGAGAATAGGCCTAGTTTTCCAGCAACCAGCGTTGCTGGATGAATGGAGCCCGATGGACAACGTGCAGATCGCGATCGATCACGCAGAGGCTCAGCGATCGAGTCTTGGCGAGCCAACTCCCGCGCGCACTGCGGCTGGGTGGCTGGAACATCTTGGCATCCCAGCTTCGGTCCGAATCAATCAGCTCAGTGGCGGCCAGCGGCAGCGACTGAGCCTTGCGCAGGCGCTGGCATCCCGGCCCGCGATTCTCTTTTACGACGAACCGACCACCGGTCTGGACGATCACACCGCCAGTCGCGCCCTGGAGTGGATCGCGCAGGCACACCGCGAAGGACAGGTCACCACCGTCGTGGTGACGCATGATTACGAACGATTCGCGCAGATGGCAGAGGAATTCCTGTGGATCGATCCGTCTCGGCAATCGATTGAACGCTACAAGCAGCGTGATTTGGCAAGGCTTCGCGAAGCGATGCAGATCGATCATGGCAGCGCAACAGCGGAAGAAGGATTGCCTCCGACCACTCCACGATTATCGCTTGGTGCTAGGATCTCCCGGCCGCTTGAGGGGATCGGCGAGGTGGCCTTGTGGCTGGCGCGTGGTCTGGCGGCGCTATGGATGTGGGGAAGAAAGGGACGCTGGAACGTTCGTTTCTTTCTGCATCACGCACGACTGGTTTTTGGAGGGACAGCGATCCTCTATCTGGCGATCGCTGGAGGCATCGTCGGCTTTGTCACCACCTATTTCTCCCTTCGCTACCTTCCCTTTCGCGTCTACACCGAACCACTGCTGATGGAGGAACTGGTCAGCGCCATCGGTTTCTCGCTCTACCGCGTCCTCATCCCGGTGCTCGCCAGCCTACTGATCGCAGCCCGTTCCGCCGCCGCTGTCTCCTCCGACTTGGGAAACAAACGCTATGGAGGGCAACTGGAAGCGATGCATCTGCTGGGTGCATCGCCGCACCGCTACCTTCTGCCGGCGGTGCTTTGGAGCTTTCTGCTGGGCACTTGGCTGTTGACACAGATTGCTTACCTGGCGGCATCGCTCTCAAGTCAGCTGAGTTTCGTCGCAGCGCAGCCCCGCCTTGGGCCTTCCTTCTGGCAACAAAACTTCACCGCACGGCTCTATCAACCCGACCAGTTTGGATACGCGGGCCTGGGTTGGAATCTCTGCAAGATGGGAGTCGTCGGCTTTGGAATTGGTCTTCTGGTCTACGCCCTGGCGATGCGTCCCAAGTGGTCCGGCGCGTCGGTCAGCCGCGGGATCACCACCACCATCCTCTGGTGCACGCTCTGGGCGCTAGTGGTCCACATGGCCTTTGCCTTCTTTGAGTTCCAGCAGCCCTGATACTTCAGCAACCCCGATACTTCAGCCGCCCCGATACTTCAGACGCCCCGATGTGCGGCGGCTCCAGAATCCAGCGGACGACTCAGGGCCTCTGGACTCAGGGCCTCTGGACTCAGGGCTTCGGGGGCTGCGTGGTTTGGACGTGCAGTTCGCGCAGCTGCCGGGCATCGACCAGTCCGGGGGCCTCGGTCATTAAATCGGTGGCTCTCTGCGTCTTCGGGAAGGCGATCACTTCCCGGATGTTATCCAGCTGGCTAAAGAGCATCACGATGCGGTCGATCCCCAATGCGATACCGCCGTGAGGCGGGGCGCCGAACTGCAGCGCATCCAGCAGGAATCCGAAGCGATCCTTCGCCAGATCGGGGGTGATTCCCAGGAGCCCGAAGACCTTCTGCTGCGTGGCGTTGTCGTGGATGCGGATCGTACCACCTCCCGCCTCGTAGCCATTGATCACCAAGTCGTAGGCTTGAGCGCGAGCCCCCTTGGGATCGCTATCCAGGAGCGGCAGGTCCTGAGGCCTTGGGGCGGTGAACGGATGGTGCATCGCCACCCAACGCTGTTCCTCGGCATCCCAGTCGAACATCGGAAACTCCACCACCCAAGAGAAATGCATCTGCTTGGGATCGTAAAGCTTGAGTTCGGCCCCCAGTCGCTTTCGCAGGCCATGCAGTCCCTTGCAGGTGACTTCCCATGAGTCGGCCAGGATCAACAGCAGATCTCCGGGAGTCGCCTGCGTGGTTTGGGCGATTGCCGCCAACACTTCCGGCTCCAAGTTCTTCGCGATGGGGGACCACAGCGACCCATCGGCCTCGACGCGAAACCACGCCAATCCCTTGGCTCCACAGTCCCGAGTCACAAACTCCGTCAGTTCATCGATGCGCTTCCTGGAAAACTCTTCTGCCTTCCCCTCGACTCGAATGCACCGGACCACTCCTCCTTGATCCAGAGCACCGCGGAAAACGCGAAATGCCGTCGGCTTGACGCTTTCCGTCAGATCGATGATTTCCATCCCGAATCGAAGATCGGGTGCGTCATGGCCGAAACGACGCATCGCTTCGTCATAGGTGATCCGCGGCAGGGGAAGCGTCAGATCGATCGCTAGCAGCTCCTTGGCCAGTTGCTGCATCAGGCCATCGATCATTTGGATGACATCCTCGGCGACCACAAAACTCATCTCCAGGTCCAGCTGGGTGAATTCCGGTTGGCGGTCGGCGCGTAGGTCTTCGTCTCGAAAACACTTGGCCACTTGGACATAGCGATCATAGCCGGCCATCATCAGAATCTGCTTGTACAGCTGTGGGCTTTGCGGCAGTGCAAAGAAGTGGCCGGGGTGGACGCGGCTGGGGACCAGATAATCTCTCGCCCCCTCCGGAGTGCTTCTCCCCAGGATCGGTGTCTCGACGTCGATGAACTGGTGCGACTCGAAGTAGTCTCGCATCCGCTTGATGATGCGACTGCGGAGCGTCAGGGTCTGCTGCATCGCCGATCGGCGGAGGTCCAGGTAGCGATACTTCAGCCTCAGATCTTCCCCCGGCAACTCCTCCTGATTGGGGAAAAATGGAGGGGTCAGCGATCGGTTGAGCACCTCCACCTGAACGGCTCGCACTTCGATCTCACCGGTGTCTAGCTGGGTGTTTTCCTTGCCGACCAAGCGTCGCGCGACGGTCCCGACAATGCGGACAACATCCTCTCCACGCAGCGACTTGGCGAGATCCAAAGGTCCACTGCCACTTTCGGGCGCCACCACCACCTGGGTTTTTCCATAACGATCGCGCAGATCGAGAAAGACAGCCTGGCCATGGTCGCGCAGCGTGTCGACCCAGCCGCACAAAGTGACCGTCTGTCCGACATGGTCGCCTCGCAGCTGACCACAAGTGTGCGATCGCATCATGGAAACGAAATTCCTTCCTCGAAAGGGAACGACGAACTGGTGGGGTCAATCCAGAGCGATGGGGTCGAACGCGACGCCTGCTCCAGTGCCGTCGGATTATCTTCGATTTTCCGATTTTTCGGAACCTGGGATCGTTGGCACGCGAGTTGGCGGCATCGAGAATCCTAACGGCCTTTGCCAGGATCCAAGGGACGACGGGCAAATTGCTGGTTGAACTGCTGGGGATCAAACGGGTCCCCCGTCCCCATCTGCCGCTCTTTTTCCTCCAACTGCCGAATCCACCCCTCCAGTTTTCTCCATTCCGACTCCGGATCCAGCAGCGTCGGTGACTGGGAAGAGGGTGGCGTGGCAGTTTGCCACTGGGCGGTCGAAACGCCTCCAGCGGAAGGACCGCTGCCGACAGCCGATTGAACAGCCGGCATCGTTGCATTGGAAGTTTGGCGATCTGTCGCCGTTTGGACACCACTGGAGTTTTGGGTCTCGATGGCCTGCTGCACTGTCGCCGCCCACCTCGATAACGATTCGACGTGGATGCGATCGGCCGCATGGCTAGGGTCGATCGCAGGAGTCTTCTGGGATGCGTGGATCGACGTCGCCTTGGCGATGAACGCTTCTGTCCCTTCCGGCTGACTGCGAAGGTAATGCAGTACGGCGGTTAAACTCGACTGAAAACTTTTGAACGATTGCGATGCAGCGGGAGGAAACAGAATCGTGGTGCGGGTTTGATTGCCGTGGCATCCGGAAGAACCACAGCGATTGCGCATAAGCGGCAGAACGATGTCGCGATATCCATTGGCGATCAGAGGCTGCCGAGACAGCTCCTCGACTTGGCGATCCATGCCGGCTGCCGACGAATCGGTCGCACCAGCCGCAACCACCTGCGAAGGGTTGGGAGGTAGCGAGAAGGCACTTCGGGTCACTGGATCCTTCAGCAGACGCCCGCGATAGCGAGCTTCCAGCAACCGCAGTTTGGGATGCCCCGGAATCTTCTGTTCCAGAGCCTGATAATGTTCCTCGGCCTCTTCCAGCAGACCGTTGTCGATGCACCAAGTCGCAAAATGAAGATGCTCGCCAGGCCCCATCCTTGGAGTCCTTGCCCGCTGGAATTCGTACAGCTCCCGAATCTCCTTGCCGACGCACCTCACCTCCGAAGCCCGCACGGTCACCCTGGCGTTGGCATCGATCTGGACTTCGATCTGATCTCCCAGCACCTTCAGCTTCCCGCTCAACACCGCCCCATTACTCAGAAGCAGACAGCCCGGGCCATTGGGGATCTCAGCAGGGTCGACCGCCCAAAGCGGCACTCCCCATGGACATGCAAGCAGTAGCACCCAGCAAGCAATCCCCAGGCGGCGGCTCCAGGAAAACCCGCGCGCTGTCGAGTCTCTTGGTGGCGAGTCTTTTGGTGGAAGGAAAAGCATGGATGGCAGTTTCCGATGGCGAGACAACCTGCAGCTTTCCAGTTGGACCAATCCTCATCCATCCTGGAAACATGAATCGTTTCTTTCGAAGCCGACATGGCAGCGAAAGTTGTGCGGAGAGTAGAAATCTCCCTTGGGGGGGTCAATGGCAGTCCAGTTACCCAACCAGCAGCAGGGGGCCCCCCAGAGCTCGGGGACGGAAAAAGCGATCAGAAGACTGTATCCGCAGGACTTGCCAAGCGATAAGCTGAGGGAAAGATGAATTGAGTGAGCGGAAGGGTAGGGATTGCTCCGACGAAGCCATCGAAGGGCCATGTCATTTCCCGTGAGGATTGGAGATAGGTCAAGATCCATGCCATCGACACCTGAAGATCCCCTGCAGCCAACCCCTCTGGCCGTCGACTCGGTAGCCACCCCTTTAGCCAACGGCTCGCATCCGGAGGACGCCCAACCCGCCGCACCGCGTCGAACGAAACGCTGGTGGCAAATGATGCCCGCTTGGCTGGTCAGCATGATGCTGCATGTGGCGGCTCTTCTGGTGCTGGCTGCGATGACGATCGAACCCATTCAGCAAGCAATCTCCACCCTGATGGTCTCTGGCGGGGCACCCGAGGCACCGACGGAGCTGAAGGAGTTCGATATCGCGCCAGCGGATGATTCGACGGCACTCAGCGAACAGGAAACAGAATTTGTCCCGGAATCGCTACCGGTTCCCCAGGAGCAATTGACCGAAGTGGTCAGCAATGTTTCGCTTGATTCTTCCATGACAGCACAACTGCAGGTGGAACTACCAAGCCTCACTCAGCAATTGACTCCCTCCGACATGCTCAGCGCCTCCTCCCGCTCGCTCAGCAAATCGCTCAGCAGCCGTTCCTCTGCAGCCCGCGCCGAACTGCTCGATCGCTTCGGCGGAACCAAGGACACGGAGAAAGCGGTTGCCAATGCGCTGAAGTGGTTGGCCGAGCATCAGCTTCCTGATGGTTCGTGGACCTTCGCGCATGCAGCGGCATGCCGAGGCAAATGCGATCACCCAGGTTCGCTGATCCGCGCGCGGAACGCAGCGACGGGATTGGCACTGCTTCCCTTCCTTGGGGCTGGCCAGACGCATCTGGAAGGGGAATACAAGCAGGTGGTCTACGGCGGCCTGAAGTTCCTGCTCGATTCGATGAAGGTCGAACGAGGCGAATTGCCGACGGGAAGCTGGCATGGGGGTGGTGACAACATGTATGGTCATGGGATCGCATCGATCGCGATGTGCGAAGCCTACGGGATGACCCGCGATGAGTCGCTGGCGATTCCCGCGCAGCTGGCGGTCAATTTCATCGCCTCCTCGCAGGATCCCAACGGCGGTGGTTGGCGCTACGCTCCGCGCCAAGCCGGTGATACTTCGGCCGTCGGGTGGCAATTGATGGCGCTCAAAAGCGGTGCAGCCGGCGGCCTTGCGATCCAGCCGGTAACCCTTCGGAAGGCCGATGCCTTTTTGAATTTCATCCAGACCAACAACGGTGCCTATTACGGATACGATGAACCAAGCTCCGATATCGAAGGCAGGAAGGCGACGACGGCCTGCGGTCTTCTTTGCCGCATGTACATGGGCTGGCCCAAAGATCATCCAGGACTGAAGGCAGGGATCGAATTCCTAGCGCAAAAGGGCCCCGATCCCGTCAACATGTACTTCAACTACTACGCCACCCAAGTACTAAAACAGTACGGCGGCGAGTACTGGGAACCATGGAATCAGAAGATGCGCGATCAACTGGTCGCCACACAAGAAAGCAAAGGCCATTCACTTGGCAGCTGGGTACTGGAAGATCGTTCCGCCGGTGACCCTCTGGGCGCCGGTGGTAGGCTCTACGTCACCTGCATGGCGACGATGATCCTGGAAGTCTATTACCGCTATATGCCGATCTATGGCGATCAGACGGAAGAAGAGGCATTCAAGCTTTAAGTCTTCGCAGTTTTGACCCGACACCGACGCTGCAGATCATGAAGGATCTCTGGCGGCCGGAATTCCTTTCGGGACGCTACCGATGCCGGCGAGGAAGCTTTGTCGCGGCATGCCCGCCAGACGACTCGACCGACTAAAATGCACTCGTGACTCACCTGGATTCGTCCAAGCGGCCGGTGGCTTTCGAACGATCAGAGATCCCGCATAGGAATCGCCACCGTTCGCGCGCGACGCCGACACACCAGGCCTCCCTTGAGCCAATCCCCGCGATCTTTTCCCGCCTTGCCTCTGGATCGACTCATGAGACCGACTCTTGTTTCTTGGAGAGATTTTCTTTGCTCCCTCCGATCGATCCATGGCATCGTCGCCGGGTTGCTGGCTGTTTGCCTCACCCCCCCTGCAGTCAGAGCGCAGCAGGGCCCCGCCGTCGTGGAAGTGGCACCGGTGGTGCAGATGGAACTGGCGGAGACTCAACCGACGCTGGGTACCATCACTCCCACCCGACGCGCCACCCTCGGCTCTGCCGTCGACGGAAGGGTGATCGAACTGATGGTGCGGGAGGGGGATCGCGTCGAAGAGAACCAGCCGCTGGCCAAGCTGCTGACGCAGACGATCGAACTGGAACTGGAGGCGGCGGAAGCGGAGCTGGAGCTGCGGAAGGAAGAACTGACCGAACTACAGAATGGGAACCGCCCGGAAGAGATCGCACAGGCCAAGGCGAGGCTGGAGGCCAGCGGGATCGCCGCCAGGTTTCTGGAGAAGAACAAGGAGCGACTGACCGAATTGAGCCAGAGCAATGCGGTGCCACTGGCGGATTTGGAAAGCTCACTCTCGCTGTGGCTGGAAGCCCAGCAGCGGAATCTGGAGGCGCAGTCTGCCTACCAGCTGGCGGTCCAAGGAGCCAGGCCGGAGAAGATCAAGCAGGCCCAGATGCGCATCGCTGCGGCCAAAGCGCTGGCCGAGAGGCTGCGAGATCAGCTGGGAAAACATACGATCTATTCGCGATTTGGAGGCTATGTCACCAAGGAGCTGACCGAGGTCGGCCAGTGGCTTTCCCGAGGCGAACCGGTGGCCGAAGTCATCGCGCTCGATGACGTTTTCGTCGAAGCCAAAGTGATCGAAGCTCAGATTCCGCTCGTCCAACTGGGGGATCAGGTCAGCGTGGAGGTACCGGCCCTTGGAGATCAGAAATTCAAAGGGGTGGTGGAGCGAATTGTGCCGGAAGCCGACCTTCGCTCTCGCACCTTCCCCGTGAAGGTGCGCGTCGCCAATCAGTTCAGCTCCACCGGACAACCAGCGCTCAAAAGCGGGATGCTGGCCCGCGTCGCGTTGGCCACCACCACGCGTCAGTCTGCCTTCCTCGTCCCCAAGGATGCCCTGGTGCTCCAGGGAGGCAGCACGATGGTCTGGGGGGTCGATCCGGCCTCGATCACCAAGTCCTCAGAGGGAACGATGGAGGGATCGGCGGTGGCGATCCCTGTGCAAACGGGCGCTGAACAACAGGATCGGATCGCTGTTTCCGGTCCCATCCAGCCCGGTATGCTGGTGGTGATCCGAGGCAATGAACGAATCACACCGCGGCCACCGGGATCCCCTCCAAGCCGCGTTTCTTGGCGGGCCCCTGCCAATGCCAAACCCGCTGCCCCCGACGCCGCGACTTCCAAAACCTCGGGAAAGAACTGAAATGTGGTTTCTGGAATCGGTCGTCAAAAGCCCGGCGAAAGTCATCGTCGGCGTGCTGTTGGTAGCGCTGTTTGGTTCTGTCGCACTCCTTCGCATGCCGATGCAGCTAACCCCGGAGGTGCAGACCCCGACGATCACCATCGAAACCAGGTGGCCGGGAGCCAGCCCGCAGGAGGTGGAGCAGGAGATCGTCATCGAGCAAGAGGAGCAGCTCAAAGGGGTCGAAGGGGTAGTCAAGATGTCCTCCGAGAGCACCGACTCGCTGGGACGAATCACCCTGGAGTTTCTGGTCGGCACCCCCATGGAGCGTGCGGTGGTCGATGTCATCGGCAGGCTGGAGCAGGTGCCACAGTACCCAGTCGATGCCGATAAGCCAGTCATCAGCACCGCCAACGCAAGCAACAGCCCGATCGCGTGGTTTATCCTCAGCGCCCGCAATCCCACCCAGCAGCAGTTCGAGGAATTGATGGCGAGCCATCCGGAGCTGGCTGAGCCAATTGGGGCGGTCCAACGCGCTTCCAGTCCAGGGCTGGCCGCTATGCGGCTGCGCCGATTGTCGAAAGAGCATCCGGAGCTAGCCAGTCTGCTTCCGGATGCCAATCTGGATGTGACCAAGCTGCGGCGATTCGCTGAGGATGAAATCGAAGCCCGATTCGAACGGGTTTCAGGGATCTCTCAGTCGAATGTGATCGGGGGCCTGGAAGATGAATTGCAGGTGGAGATCGACCCCCAGAAACTCGCCGCCCGTCAACTGACCATCAGCGATGTCCGGCAGGTCCTTCGCACTCAGAATGAAGACACCTCAGGTGGCGACTACTGGGAAGGGAAACGACGCTGGGTGGTCCGTACGCTCGGACAATTCCGGTCGCCTGAACAGGTGGAGCGGCAGTTGTTGGCGATCCGAGATGGCAACCCGGTCTATCTGCGCGATGTCGCCGAAGTGCGATTGGGTTACAAGAAAGCCGACGGGTTGGTGCGCCGCTTCGGCGAATCGAGCATCGCCATCAATGCCCTCCGCGAAACGGGCGCCAATGTCCTGGATGCCATGCGGGGACTGCAGCAGATCACCAGCCAGCTCAATGAGGGCATCCTCAAGCAACAAGGACTGCAGCTGACGCAGGTCTACGATGAGACAGAGTACATCTACGAGTCGATGAATTTGGTGCAGGAGAACATTTTCACCGGGGCGGCGCTGACGATGACGGTGCTGATGCTCTTTCTGCACCTGGGGAAACGCACGCTGCTCTTCGCGCCGCTGATCGTCGCCAGTTCGGTGGCCGCCGTCTACGGCTCCCCGTGGCTGTTTGCCGTCACCATGGCCCTGATCCTGGTGGCTGGACTGTGGTTCGCTCGCGGCGCTCTGGTCGTGGGGCTGGCGATCCCAACCAGCATCATCGGCACCTTTCTGATCCTCGGCATGCTCGGCCGGTCGCTCAACGTCGTCTCTTTGGCAGGGATGGCTTTCGCCGTGGGGATGCTGGTCGACAATGCGATCGTCGTGCTGGAAAACATCTACCGAAGATGGGGCCAAGGTCAACCGGCTCATCAGGCCGCAGTCGATGGCACTGGAGAGGTCTGGGGGGCTGTCCTTTCCTCGACACTCACCACCATCGCCGTCTTCCTGCCGATCGTTTTCATCCAGGAGGAGGCGGGGCAGCTTTTCCGCGATATCGCCCTGGCGATCAGCGCCGCAGTTGGACTTTCTCTCATCGTCGCCATGACGCTGGTCCCGATGGCAGCAGCCAAACTGCTGGGCCCCCATCGAGATCTTGAACCTGGAGCCACCAGTCTCTCCTCACCTTCGACGTCGCCTGGGATCCTGCAAGCGATTGGGGATCGATTCATCCGCGCCACGGTCGGGCTCAATCGCGCCATTCAGCGTTCCTTCCTCCGCAAGCTGGCGGTCTTCGGCGGCACGCTGGCCGCATCCGTCGCGATCTGCTGGTTCCTTTTACCCAAAGTCGAATACCTTCCCGCCGGAAACCGGAACTTGGTCTTCGGGATCCTCCTTCCGCCGCCTGGCTACAACCTCGATGAACTGATGGCCCTCGGCCAGCAGGTGGAAAGCCGACTAGCACCCTACTGGGATGTCGATCCCGGGACGCCCCAGGCAGCGAAGATGGATTTCCCGATCATCGGCGATTTCTTCTTCGTCGCGCGGGGACGACAGGTCTTCATGGGACTCAGGGCAGCCAATCCCGCAGAAGTCGCTCGCCTAGTACCACTGGTCCAGAAAGTCAGCGCCGGTCTGCCTGGAACCTTCGCCGTCGCCAAGCAGTCGAGCCTCTTCGAACAGGGACTCAGCGCGGGGCGAACGATCAATATCGAAATCACCGGACCAGAGCTTCCAAACCTGGTCGCCCTTGGAGGGCAGTTGCTGGGCCAGACCATCCCGATGTTTCCAGGAGCCCAGGTACGCCCCATTCCCAGCCTCGACCTCTCCAGCCCCGAACTCCACATCCGACCCAAACTGGTCCAGGCGGCGCAGATGGGGGTCAGCAGTCTAGAACTGGGATTCACGGTCAACGCCCTGATCGATGGCGCCTACGTCACCGATTATTTCTTGGACGGGGACAAGATCGATATGACCCTGGTCGGGAAACCCGACTACGCGGGACGTTCCCAGGATATCCGAGCCCTGTCGATCACCACTCCTGTAGGGGAACTGGTACCGCTGGAAGCGCTGGCGGATGTGGAACTGAGCAGCGGGCCCGAACAGATCAATCGACGCGAACGACAGCGAGCGATCACCATTGAGCTGTCGCCGCCACCTGAAGTGCCGCTGGAGGTGGCGATGCAGAAGGTCCAGGATCAACTGGTCCGGCCTCTCGAGACGGGTGGCACGTTGCCTCCCGGGTACCGAATCGAACTGGCGGGAACGGCTGACAAACTGCGTGACACTTGGAGCGCACTGCGATGGAACATTCTGCTAGCCCTGGCGATTACCTACCTGCTGATGGTGGCGCTCTTTGAGTCGTGGATCTACCCGCTGGTCATCATCCTGATCGTCCCGATGGGTGCCGCTGGTGGAATCCTGGGACTGCAGGCACTCAATCTCGTCTACTTCCAGACGCTGGATGTCCTGACGATGCTGGGCTTTATCATCCTCATCGGAACGGTGGTCAATAACCCGATCCTGATCGTCCATCAGTCGCTGGTCCACATGCGCGAAGAAGGGATGGACTCCACGCAGGCGATCCTCGAAAGCGTTCGGACCCGCATCCGTCCGATCTTCATGACCACCATCACCACCGTGCTTGGGCTTTTGCCGTTGGTCCTCTTCCCAGGCTCGGGAAGCGAACTCTATCGCGGCCTGGGTGCCGTCGTCCTGGGAGGGTTGCTTCTCTCGACGCTGCTGACCCTGGTGGTGGTACCGGCAACCTTCGCCATGGTGCTCGATCTGCAGCAGGCAGCAGCAAAAAGATGGAATCGCAAGCCGCCGTTCGATCCGACTTCTAACTGAAAGGCGGATCGGCTTTGCCTTACCCTTCGCTCTCCCATCGCGCAGCCGCCAGCAGGGCCATCGCCCCCAGTCCGTAAAAGGTGTATTCGACATCTTCCGCCGGATCCATCGCGAAGCCTGCAAAGCCTCCCCCAGGCCGTTCCATCGACTCGACAAAACGCTGAGCTTTTTTTAGTTCCAGATCGGACAATGCACCCAGATCCCACAGCGTCGTGCAGGCGGTGAAGGAACTTAGCAAGTCCGGCATCGGAATCCTAGTGTTGGCATGGACTCCCCCTTCTTCCCCTTGTAGGTCTAGCAGGAATTGGCAGATTCCATCGAAGGTGGACGAATCGGAATGCCCAAGAACGCGAAGTCCACCGGCCGCCGCCGCCGTGGGATTGGCGCCAGAGCGTTTGGCGACCCGTATCTCCAGAAACCCGCCGTCCTCTTGACGCTGTCCCAGAAAAAATCGCTCCAGCCCGTCCGAGTCGTCGATGGCACAGCCCATCAACTCCAGACAGATCGCTACCAGGAACGATTGGTAAGTGCTTCCCGCCTGCCCTTCGATCGATTTGGCATATCCCCCATCGGCTCGGCGCAGGTTGGCCAAGGAGCCCGCAATCCGTTCGCTCCATCCCTCCCCCTGCCCATCGAACGGGCTGGCGTCGCACGCTGCCTCCAACAACTTCCCCCCGTAAACCAGCGCCAGCAAATCAACCCAGGACTGCTGCGTCGTGAGTCGAGAGGAAAGAAAATCTCTCGCTCGAAAGGCCAAAGGTCCTTCCAATTGCCCCAGGATGGTCAGGGCTCTCAAAGCAAAACTGGTGTAGTAGAGGTCGCTGGGCCCCTCGCGGCCACTCCATCCACCATCGGCATTCTGACGACTCCGCAAAAAATCGGCGTGCCTGGCCGATACTTCGTCGGGCAACAGGGCCGCTCCAGCAACCAGCTGCAACGTCAATCGCTCCAGATATCCCAGCCTCTGGGGCTCATTCATTCGCTCCGCCTTCCCGTTCGATCCATACTTGACCCACTATCGAAGATCGTACCCAAAAAGTCGGTCCATCTCAGCGACCCTCCCCGAGGGAGGGTCAATCAACCGACATAGCCCCTCCACAACTGGAGTCGCCGACAAACTTCACCCTTCCCTTGGAAGGGTCGCAATCTGACTTCACCCTCCCCTTGGGAGGGTCGCGAGGAACGAGCGGGGAGGGGCTTTTCCTTCGGCTCATACCATCTCAGTACATGCCGACTCAACCTCGCAATGATCGAGCCCTCCCCGCTTCGTCGTTCCTCCTCAGCGACCCTCCCTGAGGGAGGGTAAAAAAACCGATCTAGCCCCTCCACAGCTGGAGTCGCCGACAAACTTCACCCTTCCCTTGGAAGGGTCGCAATCTGACTTCACCCTCCCAGAGGGAAGGTAAAAAAACCGACCTCGACCTCCCCTTGGAAGGATCGCGACGGGAGTTCGGCTTGGAGTCTCTCTGGGTTCCATTCAACACAAAAGAACTTAGTAGAACTGGGCTGCCGGTATGGAAGTGCTAGGCATTGGCCAACAACCGACCACCAGAACTCCATGAACAACAGCTCTTCCGGGGGGTATTTTCTTCCAGAAAAACCACCCGCGATAGGGGCATCTTCGATTATGAGGAACTTTCCACCAATGGTTGAAATCCAACCAGTAGTGCGGTTGGAAGGGTGAAAATATCGGGCTCTTTGTTGACGTCCACCTTCAGGATCTTTACTATAGAGTTCGATGTATTGAGTGTGCGGCGGTCCGCAAACGCCTAATCTTCCTGTAGTTTTCGCAATTTTCTTTTCATTTGCAACTACGGCGGCTGAAAGGCGACCGGCTCGTCGGACGGTTTGCAGGGTGTTCTTTTTTCTTTTTTTTCTCAGGAGTGCGTCGCATGAGGAGACGGTCCGGTTTTCGTGGCTTCACCTTGGTGGAGCTGCTGGTGGTCATCGCGATCATCGGCGTTTTGGTCGGGTTGCTTCTGCCTGCTGTCCAGCAGGCTCGTGAAGCCGCTCGTCGCATGAGCTGCTCGAATAACATTCGGCAGATCGGTTTGGCGCTCTACAACTACGAATCGACCTACAAGTTGCTTCCTGCCAGTTACGGTGGAACAACCGGTCCGGACTGGCGATGGAACAACCAGGAATGCCGCAGCGCGTTCCCCGCGTTGTTGCCATTCATGGAACAGACCCCTCTGTTCAACCAGATCGAAAACGGCTTCCCGATGGTTGGTGGTGACTACCCAGGGGTTTCGATTCCTGGCGGTACGGTGCCCTGGTACACCATGAACGGTGGTTATGTGCCCTGGCGCACCCAGATTCCAACCCTCCGCTGCCCATCCGATCCTGGCCGCAATGCGGCTCAGAACGCTTGGCAGGCGGGCCGTGCCAACTACGCATTCTGCGTTGGTGATACGGTGGAAGGTTCCCACTGGAACTGGTCGACCAATGCCAACCGTGGGATGTTCCAGGCCCGTTACCAGAAGTCGTTCCGCGACGCCACCGACGGTCTGTCGAACACCCTCTTCCTCTCGGAAGTCGGTACCAATGATGGACAGCGGAAGGTTCAGGGCTGGACCACCAATGCGGTCACCAACGTCCAGAATAACCCAGACGCTTGCAAGAGAGCTGCTGTTCAAGGGCTCTATGTCAATACGACTCAGGTCGGCGATTGGCGTGGATCTCGATGGGCTGACGGACGTATGAACTTCACCGGGTTCAATACCGTTCTGCCTCCCAACAGCCCCTCCTGCATTCCGTTCGGTTATCCGAACGACTGGGATTGGGGTATCTTCTCGGCTTCCAGCTATCACCCAGGTGGGGTCCATGTGCTTCTTGGCGACAACGCCATCAAGTTCATCCCCAACACGATTGATGCTGGCAATCCGGTCAACAACATGGCTCCGAACTTCGAAAGCCAGAACGGCCGAGTTGGTCGCAGTCCTTACGGTGTCTGGGGTGCCCTCGGAACCCGTAACGGGACCGAAATCATTCCTGCCGATGTGCTCGACTGATCCGGTTTCAGAAATGTCTTGAACAAGACGATCAACCGCCGCTGGCTAGCCAGCGGCGGTTTTTTTTATTGCATTGTCTCCGATGGCGGCTCACCCATCTCCAAATTGCAAAGCCGTCTATCTAGATCGATCGATCTGGCATGGTTGTGGACGGGTGAAGGGCCCAGAGGACCGTCACCAGAACTGCCGGTGGCCACAACTGCCTCAGCACCCTGTCACACTCTCTCAGAGGTAGTGAAGTTTGTCTTCGACCCTGCTGAGGGCAGGGTGAAGTTTGGTTGGTCGCTCTACTGTGAGGAAAGGTAAGGGCGCCTTTTTCACCCTCCCCTTGGGAGGGTGAAGTTGGATTGCAACTCTGCTGTAGGGGAGGGTGAAGTTTGTCTGCGACCCTGCTGAGCAGGGTGACGTTTGGTTGGTTGCTCTACTGCAGGGGAGGGTAAGGTCGCCTTTTTCACCCTCCCCTTGGGAGGGTGAAGTTGGATTGCTCGGCCGGACGGATACGAATTCACAGCATGGTCGAATCAGCCTTTATCTAGCGATTGGAAGCTTTACGGATTAAGCGGCCGCAAGGGATTGCCACATCGTCAGTGATTCGATGCGAAAGCGAGAACCGATAGAGACCCAGTTGGTGCATGGCCTCGCAATCCGTAGACTCTGGCGTGGCACAGCGAAAATCGAGATCCTGCTTCATGCGACTGGCAGAGTAGCCGACGGGCGACCTGCGGCCCCATGGGCACCATCTCGGCTGCAAGGAGGCAGCTTGATGGCATCGGATGTCCGTCTGAAGGAACAGCTTCCCAGGCTGACCGACCGGATTGTCGCCACCTATGGCCAATCCGATCGGATCAATCACCTGGGGCATTGCCCTTTGCCCAAGTACGAAGTGATCATCCAGATCCTGGAAGACCTCAAGGATCTTCTCTACCCCGGCTTTCGTCGTCGGGAGGGGCTTCACATCGGGAACGTCACCTACCATGTCGGCAACCTAATCGACAATCTGCACGACCAACTCACCACCCAGATCGCTCGAGCCCTTCGGCATGATGATCGGATTCGACAGCGCCGCGTTGAGGAATGTCCATCGGATTATGAAGCCAAGGGGCAGGCGATCGCGATCTCGTTCCTGGAGACGATCCCAGATCTCCGCTCAGTCCTGGCAACCGATGTCGATGCAGCATTCGAGGGCGACCCGTCGGTGTCGCACAGGGACGAGATCATTTTCTGCTACCCCGGTCTGGAAGCGATCACCATTTTCCGAATCGCGCATCAACTCCACCGCTTCGGTGTCCCTTTCATCCCGAGGATGATGACGGAGTGGGCCCACAAGCAGACGGGGATCGACATCCATCCGGGGGCGACGATTGGAGACCACTTCTTCATCGATCACGGCACTGGCGTGGTGATCGGGCAGACTTGTGAGATCGGCAGTCGAGTCAAAATCTATCAGGGGGTCACCCTAGGCGCACTTAGCTTTCAGACCGATACCGAAGGGCAGTTGATTCGAGGAACCAAGCGTCATCCGACGATCGAAGATCGTGTTGTCATCTACGCGAATGCGACCATTCTGGGAGGCAAGACAGTCATCGGACATGACGCCGTGATTGGCTCCAGCGTCTGGATCACCTCCAGCGTCGCACCTCGCACAACCGTGGTGCTGGAGAAGCCCAAGCTCAAGATCCGATCTGGCAACAGTGATGACCTGGGGCTCGATTCGAACTACCAGATCTAACTCCCCGATGGACCAGCCGAATCGGGGCCACCGGCCAATTCCGTCGGTCGTTGGGGCAAGATGGAACCCACGAGAGCCTGATCTCGCCTCTTTGCCTCTCACGGAGTCACCCAGTCACGGCGAGTGCAGACCGATCGATCCTTCTTTCGGCTCTGTCCCTTTTTGACTCCGTGAGATGAACCGCTTGGGCACGAGGCCGGCGCATGCCCTTCTTACTGGTCCATGCAGCAATTCCGTCGGTTCTTGCCACACTGGGGACTGCGATGATGCCTGTCGGACTTCCAAGGTGAAAGGCTCAACGGCGTTGCAACAGCGATTCCAGCATCTTCTCGAGTCGTTTGGGTGAGACGGCGATGCGGGTCCCTAGAGTCTGCGCGAAGAGGGAGACTCGCAGTTCTTCGATCGCCCATCGAAATTGCTGCCACTGGTCCTCGATCGGACGCTGGCGATCATCTCCAGGTCGTTGTTCCCATGCGTCCCAGAATCGCTTCAGGAGGGCCTCCGTCGCTTGGTCTTTTGGGATTTGCCCGGCGGACTTGTCGCATCGGACCACCATCCCCTTGAAGTATCTTGGAAACTCTCGCAACCATTCCCAAGGGGTCTGCTGGAGGAACAACGGCTCATAGAGTGTCTTCACCTGATTTTGGATGGCAAGCCGGACCGATTCCGCAGGACGTGGGGTCCCCTCCAATTTTAAGGCGAGCCGGTGGTGCGCCTCCGCCCATTCCGGTAGCCATCTGGCGACTTCATCGGCGGCTCCCCCCAACCGCTCCAGCCGTGTGCTTCTCAGCCTGTTCCATTCCTCCTGGCTCCATACCTCCACCTCGGGAACCGGGTAGGCGATCGCAATCAGCAGCCAGCCCAGCCCCTCCATCATCCTGTCTTTGGGAAGGACCGACCCCAGGAGCATCAGCGACCTTGCAATCCCCGGCAGATGGCTCAGATGCATCTTCACCTCTTTGCGATCGGCGATCGAAAGCAGTCTCCAGACACCTTGGCGATGATGACGAATCGCTGTGCTTGGATCGTCGAACCATTCGAGCGTTGCATCGGCATCGGTAGCAGAAAGCGCGGGATACTTCAGGATCGTCATGCCATGATGATCGACCGAGACTTGCTTGGGGATGTTCCGATCGGGAAACGTCTGGTGCTTCTGGTGGAGCCATGGGAACTGCGTGCCATGTTCGGTTCGCCGCGGCTGGGTATCCCTGGCGACGAACTGCTGCTTCAGTTGCTCCAGGTCTCGACTTGCCCCGATCAACTTCCCTTCCGGCCCGACCACTTCGAATCGAATCTTCAGGTGCTCTGGGATCTTTTCCCACTGAAAGTCCTTTCGCTCGATCGGCTGTTCCGCCATTCGGGAAAGCCCATCGGTGAGTGTGGGCCAGAAGGGTCTCTTGCCCCAGCCTGCCTCGCGCCACTGCTGGATCAACTGCTGTGCCACATGGGAAGCTGGCACCAACTGGCTCCGCAACCTCTTAGGAAGCGACTTGATTAGCGCGACCACCCACTCCTCCATGAAACCCGGAATCCACCAGGGAGCCTGTTCGTAGGAGATTTGTGAGAGCATCGGTTGAGGCACACTCAAGGTCGCTCCATCTGTCTCGGCTCCAGGCTGAAAACGATAGACCACAGGCATCTTTGTCGATGCCAATTGGATATCAGCGGGAAACCGTTCTTCGAGTTCCTGGCGCGTTGTCTGGTCGATCCACTGAGCGGCGTTCAGGTAGATCGGATGGTTGGAATCGACCGAGGCATCCCAGGCTTCCAGCGAACGACGATCGACGACCTCCTTAGGCAGATGCTGCTCGTAAAACTGCTGCAGGCGATAGGGATCGATGATCCATTGTCGCTGCCGTGCACATGCAGCCCACTTCTCCAGTTCCGCCATCGTCTTTTGATTGGACTGATAGAACTTGGCTCGCGAGGCCAATTCCCCTTCCGAAAGCCCCTGATCGATCAGTAGGCGCCGGGCCAGGGCAGGATCGATGGGTGCCAGCGGTACAGGATGCCTTGGAACGATAGGAAGTCCAAAGAGGCTGCCACGTCGCTGGACGCTGGCGGCGCCATTGCGGCGACTGAAAAAAGGAGCGTCGTAGTGGTAGTCCAGCAAGTGCCCCGCCATCGGTTCGATCCACCTGGGTTCGATGCGCGCGACGCAGCGGCCATATCGCTGCGTGGTTTCCACAACCTCGGCGGCGACGATCCACTTGGGGCGTGTCCCGCGAAGTCCGCTACCTGGCCACAGCGTGAACGAAGTCCCGTGGGCGCCTTGATATCGCCCCTCTTGGTCGGCCATAGCGACGCCGGAGAGCAACCCCGTCAGAAGGCTCTGGTGGATCCGCCGGTAGGGATCGGAAGGAGCCCATCGATCAGGCTCCTTCTCTACCACTTCAGCTTCCGCCGAACTCGGCTCCACCCAGCGACGCCCCACCGTGAGTCCCTGCGCTTCCACTTGCTCCAGCAACTGCCGATGCACTTCGCTCCATTCCCGCAGTCGCACCATCGACAGGAAGCGGCTTTCACATGCCTTCTGAAGTCGACTTCGCCCCAGATCGGCTTTCCAGCGTTGGTACTGGTCCCAGAGCTTCAAGTAGCTGATAAAGTCGCTGAAGGGATCGAGAAAGATCTGATGCGCTTCGTCGGCCGCCTGCTGCTTCTCGGGAGGTCGGATCCGAGGATCTAGAACCTCCAGAGCACTTGCGATCACTAGCACATCGGCTAGGCACTGGTTTTCGGATGCAGCGATCAGCATCCTTCCGACTCGCGGATCGACGGGCCATCGCCCCAGCATGCGTCCGATGGGGGTCAGTCGCCCCTCACCATCGAGCGCTTGGAGTTCGCGGAGGGTGGCGATTCCCTCACGAATCATTTCGGGGCGGGGCGGGTCCAGCCAGGGAAACGATTCCAGATCGTCGATCCCCACCAGCTTCATCTGCAAAAGGACTCCCGCCAGTGCGCTGCGTCGAATCTCGGGGGTGGTGAATGGGGAGCGACTTTGGAAATCTGTCTCGGAATAAAGCCGCACGCAGATGCCGGGAAACAGTCGCCCGCACCGACCAGCTCGCTGATTGGCTGATGCCTGCGAGATCGGTTCGATCGGCAGCCTCTGAACCTTGCTGCGCGGAGCGAATCGACTGATTCGGGCTGTCCCCGTATCGACAACAGCACCGATTCTCGGGACGGTCAAAGAAGATTCAGCGACATTCGTCGCCAGCACGATGCGCCGCTTGGGCCCAGGATGGAAGATCCGATCCTGATCCGATTCCGCCAATCGCGCGTAAAGCGGCAATAGATCGAATCGATCCCCCAAACCACGGCGCACCAAGTGGCCGCGAACCACCTGAGCCGTCTCCCGGATCTCTCGCTCGGTAGGGAGAAAAATCAGCAGATCTCCCTCGGCATCCTGCAGCAACTCGTCGATCGCATCGCAAAGCCGCTGATCGAGCGACGCTTCCTGCCGATCCTCTTCGTCCGGGTTGTCGCCCAGCACTGGCCGATAGCGCAACTCCACCGGATAGGTTCTTCCAGCGATGGTGAAGATCGGGGCTGGCCCTTCCGCATCTCCAAAATGCTCCGCAAACCGCTCGGCATCAATCGTGGCGCTAGTGACGATCAACCGGAAATCAGGCCGTCTGGCGATGACTCGCTTCAGATAGCCGATCAACAGATCGATGTTCAGCGACCTCTCATGCGCTTCGTCAAGAATGATCGCATCGTATTGCTCCAACCAGCGATCTCGCTGAATCTCCGCGAGCAGAACACCGTCGGTCATCAGCTTGACCAGCGTCTTGGGATCGGTGCGATCGGAGAATCGCATTTTGAATCCAGCGGCCTGCCCCAAGGGGGATCCCAATTCCTCCGCCAAGCGAGCGGCGATGGAGCGGGCGGCGATGCGGCGTGGCTGCGTGTGGCCGATGACCGCACTGCGGCCCAATCCTGCCTCCAGACAGATCTTCGGAAGCTGGGTGCTTTTCCCAGACCCCGTTTCCCCACAGACGATCAAGCACTTTCGCTGCATCAGGGAAGCCATGATCTCCTGACGATGGTGGCTGATCGGAAGCTCTGGATCGTACTGGAGTCGAAGCGGCAGAGAACGCCTGGAACTAAGGAGCCGCTCCGAGGCGTGAAAACTTTCCCAGAAACGGTCGGCGGCCGGTCCAACAGGCGTCGAATCGCCTGCGAAAAGCTTCTTCCAGGTCGCTTCCAGCGGTCGCCGGTCGCGCGCCATCAGCAACTTCCAGTCCGGCGCTGTCACAGCGAATCTCCCAAACTCACACCCCGCTTCCCCATCCCAGCGATCTCTGGATCGCCAGCCAAGTCTGACCGCCAAAGCGATCCGAAGCTGAGGGGGACACCAACTTTCCATCATAGCGGCTGACCAACCTTGCGAAAGGCAAGGTCATTCCAGCGACTCCGTCCCGTCCCCTCGGCTTGCGATCGATACAATGCAGCGGATGAGGCCATCAAGAGGAAGAAGGATCTCAATCCAACGACAGGGAGCGGAGAGTATGGAGGTGGATGGATCGAGATGGAAGGCGCTGCTGCAATCGCTTCAGATGGCCACCGATCGCAGCACCTCGATCGAGGCCGCCTTGCAGCAACCGCCCCCAAGGTCGATTCGACTACGACCCGATCAACCAGAAGAAAGTCTCCCCTTCGAAGTGGATCAGGTTCCCTGGCATCCCTTGGGACGCTGGCTGGTCGACTCACAGCTTCGCCCCTCCCAAAGCCTTTACTACGCCGCCGGACGGTACTACATCCAGGATGCAGGTTCGCTACTGGCCGTCCGGCTGCTGGATGTCCAGCCGTCGCAAACCGTCTGCGACCTCTGCGCGGCCCCTGGCGGAAAAGCATCGGCCATTCTGGAACAACTAGGACCCGAGGGATTCCTGGTGGCTAATGAACCGATTGCTGGACGCACGGAACTGCTTCGATGGGTGCTGCACCAGACAGGCAATCCTTCGTTTGCCACCTGCCGCAGCGATCCCGAGTGGCTTGTGGAGAGATTTTCCGAGCGATTCGATGCCGTGCTTGTCGATGCACCCTGCAGCGGTCAGGCCATGGTCGCTGCTGGGAAACGCTCCAGCAACGCATTCAGTCCACCGCAGATCCTTCACGCAGCTGCTCGGCAAAAAAGAATCCTCGATGCAGCCAGCCGTCTGGTCGCACCGGGTGGCCGCCTAGTCTATTCAACCTGCACCTTTGCGACGGAGGAAAATGAAGAGGTCGTCCAGTGGCTGGAAGCTAGTCAGCCAGGATGCTGGGAATCGCGACCGGTCCAGGAACTGGTGGCGTGGCAGAGTCGACTGCACCCCAGCAGCTACCGCGTGTGGCCCGACCACGATCGATGCGAAGGTGCCTTCGCGGCAGTGCTCCATCGTACCAGTCAAGCCATCCCGCCATACGCCTCCGGGGTGGGATCCAAGGGCGCATCCAAAAACCAATCCTCCCGCCTACGAAAAACCAAGCTACCGACAGGTCCTTCCGGCAAATCGGGAGGTTCCGAAGCACCCCTTGCGGCGCTCAACAGCTTTGGATCTTCCCGCGGACTCGCCTTACAATGCAGCGGCGGCTATGTCCTTGGAACCCCCTTGGCCTCACAGTCCTGGCTCGCGGAGCCATTCCTGGAAGGATGCCAACTGCTCCAATCCGCCGGACCGACCTGGCAGCCATGCCACGCATTAGCAAAGCTGGATCGCCGTTACTTCACTCCCTATCGATCGGTCGAACTCGGCATGGAGCAGGCGGAGCGATGGGCCAGAGGCGAAAGTGGCAGGGAGCGACTGTCTGAGGTGGATGGCTGGTGCGTCGCCAACTGGAATGGTCTGCCGCTAGGATGGATCAAGCAGCAGAAAGACCGATGGAGCAATCCCCTCCCGGCGATCGGCAGGATTCAAATCAAGGTCTCGCTGGAACGATCCCAAAGTTCCGCTGAAGGAGATCCACCAAAGGAATCGTCATGAAAATCTCGGTGCTCATCCCCGCCTACAACGAAGTCGATTCGATTGGGACCATCCTAGAAAAGGTTCTTTCACTTCCCTACCAGCAACTGGAAGTTCTCGTCGTCGACGATGGATCCACGGACGGCACCTGGGAGGTGATCGATCGCTTTTCCAGAGACCACCAGGATCGCATCCGCGCGATGCGTCAGCCGACCAATCAGGGGAAGACGGCTGCGGTCAGCCGAGCCATCCAGGGCGCAACGGGGGATGTTCTGATCATCCAGGATGCCGATCTGGAATACGATCCCAGCGAGATACCCGACGTGCTTGCCCCAATCCTCGAAGACACTGCCGACGTGGTCTATGGCAGCCGTTTCCTGGTGAAGAAAGCAGCGCGAGTTCTCTATTTCTATCACTACCTAGCCAACAAATTCCTCACCTACTTCTGCAACTTCCTGACCAACCGGAACATGTCGGATATCGAAACCTGCTACAAGGCGTTTCGGCGGGAAGTCATTCAGCCACTGGTACTGACCAGCCATGGATTCGGTATGGAAGTCGAGATCACTGCGATGATCTGCAAGACTCGGGCACGCACCTATGAAGTCCCGATCTCCTACTACGGAAGAACCTACGAGGAAGGGAAAAAAATCGGGCTGAAGGATGGCATCGCTGCGCTCTGGTACATCGTCTACTACAACCTGATTCACCCTCGAAGATCGGTTGGTAAGAAGTACATCCGGGAAGTCGATCAGACATTGGCGGCACGGCGCATCGCTTCCGAAGCGCGCTGAAGAAAGTTCGGACACGGATCCCTTGGTCTCACGCGAAGCCGCCACGACGCGAAGAAGGCAAGACGCAGCGTTCGTCAGCACATGACCACTTGTTCCATGCGACATTCGACCGGTCGATTCGGTTGGCAACCAACCAGTGACAGCCCGCACAAGAAGTCGACTGGATTCCCAGCAAGGAATTGCCGATGAGACCCGGAGCTCACTCGCTTCGTGCCTTCGCGGCTTCGTGAGAGTCGAGAAGTGAGTGGTGAGATGTCGCAAGAAGAAAAGAGGATGAAAAGCTTCGTCCATCTTTGGGGCATTTCGGCATGACGATGGCATTCAAGGCAACCCGATCGATTTGCCCTTTGCAGGTCACCAGATGACATGGTTTGTGACGCTGGAATCAGGCTGCTCTGATCTGGTGGCGATGTTCGCTTGCAGGGGTGATTTGTAAGACAAAGTGAACCACAGAATTGGCGGATGAATAAAAAAAGGCGACACGTTTCCGTGCCGCCTTCGTCGGCTTTCCATCAACACGCTGGATCGTCAGATATCGATCTTCGCTGCCTCGGCCAACGCCCGCAGTTTCGAAATCGCTCGAACTTCCAGTTGCCGAATCCGCTCTTTGGTCACCCCCATCGTTTCCCCCACTTCCTTGAGCGTCAGTGGTTCGTGCCGATGATCCAGGCCAAATCGGCGAATGATGATCTCCTGTTCGCGAGCGTCCAGCTTTTCGAGGATCCCCTGGATCTGATCCTGGCGATTCCTCTGGTCGATCTCCGCCGCAAATTGATCGGCTCGTTCGTCCTCCCTTGCCAGGAAGATATCTTCCGGCGTTGTCTTGAACCGCTCGCGCCGCTTGAACTCGTCAGGAATCGTCCTCGCGAAGTTCTTCATGATCGCCCAGGTGGCGTAGGTGCTGAACTTGTTGCCACGTGAGTAATCGAACTTCTCGACTGCGCGAATCAAGGACATATTGCCGTCGCTGATCAAGGCGAAGAAATCATCGTTGGGACCGACATGCCGCTTGGCGATCGAAACCACCAGCCGCAAATTGGCCTGAACGATCCGGTTCTTCACTTCTCCTGCCTTCTGATACAGGCTCTCGATCTCATCCATGACCGACGCCTTCGGATTCTGCTTCTGCAAGCTTTCCAAAAGCTTCGATGCACGGTGCTTCAGGAAATTCATCTGCCGAAACAGATGGTATTCCTGCTCGCGAGTCAGCAAAGGGACATCGTAAAGCGAAGCCAAGTAGGGAGGCAGACCAGCCGGGGCTTTCACCTTGCGGGTTCCCGACGGATTCTCAGGCATCGGAGACAGGATCGAATCCAACAAGCTCTTTCTTTCGAAATCGTCGTTGGGAATGTAGGCCAGCGGCAGCTCCGTTAGGAGATGCGCACGGCTTTCATTGACCAGGCGCACAATATTGCTCCGGTTGCGGCGATACCGCTTGCTGAGCGTCGCGATGCTGACTCCTCGCTGGTACTGCGCGAAGATCGCTTTCCGGTCGTCGATGCTGAGCGACTGCTTCATGCTAGGAAAAACAGCCATGGTCGGATTCGACTTGTCAAAGTTCTTCAGCGTGTAGCGAATCGCCTCGATGCTGCGCCCCATGACCTGGCTGATCCGCCGAGATGCCTCGATCAGCCCAGCCCCTTCCTGCGCCAAGACCCGCGCCCGCTCGACAATCTCACTTCGCTCCTCTTCGGTCATCTGGCTGAATCGTTCCCCCCTGGCCACCCGCTCGCGATTCCCCGCCACAAACCGCTCGACGCTGCTGTTGAGAAAACCAATCCTCTTGCGGCCATCGGCGACAAAGCGGCGACTAACCAGCCCCTGATCACGCCACCTTGCGATCGTCTTGGTGGAAACATTGAACATTTTGCTCAGCGATTCCACCGTATGCACCTGCTCGGGCATCTCGTCAATCCGCATGTTCAGCGAGTCGGTGATGTCCTCGACAAAAAGTCGGAGATCATGAACCGCATCCTCGCCGCGGATCAACTGACGGGCTACGTCCTCTGGACGATGGTCGGTGACGCGGTAAAAGAGAAACTCAAACGGATACTCCCGGTCCGGCTGGAGCTCGGCCAACAGCTTCTCCGCTCGATCCGCCTGCTCAATCCGCTTCCCCCGAGGGGCAAAACGGACCTGCTGGTCCCGAAGTTCTCGCATCAACGCAATCTTGTAGTCGCTATGCATCGTTTGTTTCCTCCCTCGCCGCAAAAATCGCTCGGATGATCCCTGCGGTTCCAAACCGCCATCCGACCGACCCTTCCTGGTACACCCGCTCATCCTGAGCGGATGTTGCAACACCAACCGCAATCCTTTTCAACCGATTGTCGGCCCTGTGTCACATCAGACGCTTTGACCAACGCCAAAGTTCACTGTCGCAAACAAAGTGCCAAAGTGGACGAAAAACCAACTGTCCGGAAATAATCGAGGCTCACTGCCTCCCTTCCTGGAAAAACGAACCATTTGTCACCCGAAGTCTCTTGAAAAAAAGTCGTTCGGCACAGCGACTTTTTCAAACATCCCCCTCAACCGACCGCGTGCGTCGCAATTTGAGATGCTTGCTAAATCAAGCTGCGATGCCTGAGTAGAACTCTCCTAGTGACCTAAATCTCCCGGAAATCGTCGGGAGCAGGGGTCGATACAGAGGAATGGCCCCTGGAATGTTGGTGCGGAAATGATTTCGCCAGCAATCCGGTCCAAATCTGCAGTCCAGTGCATCGCCTCGCAGGGATGAGAAGAACCCATGGAAGTCAATCCAGGCAATTCACGGCAAATGGGTCATTACCTTCTTCAAGGGAATGTACCCTCGCACTCGCTCTCCCGGCGGTCGATCCTTTTCGGTTTGATGACCACGGGAGTCGCAAGTTGGCAACTGCTTCGCCCAACGCTGGCGACGGAACCGAGCCATTCTTTCTTCGATGCTACCTGGGATACGGCCAGGGGGATCCGAACACGAACGCTGGTGGAGCTGGAGGGGGAACTGCGGGTCCGCGACCATCGTGCGAAAATTGGGGACGCCGTCCAATGGATCGAACTGGCGGCCAATTCCACCACCGACATGACCGAGTTTTTCGCCAGCCCGATCCCCGAAACGGATGGTGTCGTTTCGGTCATTGATCTTCATGAGGCGGCGGTAGACCATCGCGTCGGCAAGGTGACTCAGCAGCGCCGCGTGCGCCCCGATGTCGCGCGACTGGTGCGAGTGAGGGATGCGGGCTTGGTGCTGACGACAGGCCAGGATCAACCGCTTTCGCGGGACGAGCGGGATTTGGTGGATGGGGTGCTCTGGAGCCTTTACGCAGATGAATTGCTCCCTGGCGGCGCGCTGAAACTGGGTGCCTCCTGGGAGCCTTCTTCCGATTCGATCTGTCGCCTACTGAACCTCGACTCGGTCCTTCGCCATGCGGTGGTTGCCAAGCTGGAGGAGGCCGATGAATCGGTCGCGCAGATCACCTTTGGCGGGCGAGTCGAAGGGGCTGCAAAAGAGGTGCCCACAACCATCACGATCGATGGCAAGGCGCGCTACGATCGCAAGGCCAAGATGATTCAGTGGATTGCTGCCTCTTTGGAAGAGCACCGGGAAATTGGCGAAGCGGTGCCAGGCTTTCGCGTCACCGCTCGCGTGCGCATGCTTCGGGCTCCCGTCGATCGCGCGGTGGTTGGTGAGCGACTGAAGGAGGAGCAGGCGCTGGCGGTGCCTCAGCATGGCGGCAGACTTCTTCGGGTGGCAGGGAAAGAGGCTGGATTCTCGCTTCTGGCTTCCCAACGATGGCACGTGATGGCGGATCGCGGCGACCACATGCTGATGAAGTATGTCGAGAACAACAAGCCATTCGCGCAATGCAACATCACACGCCTGCCCGATCTGGACCCTGGGCAGCATCAGTCGCTTGAAGGCTTCCAGGCAGATCTCCGCACTTCCCTGGGGGAGCAATTCTCGCAGTTCCTTGAGGCCAGCGAAGCTCAATCGGAAGGTGGCCTGAGATTGCTGCGCACGGTGTCGCAGGGGGTCGCCCAGGACCTGGATGTCACTTGGATCCACCTCCATCTTTCAAACGACCAGGGCGAACGCTTCACCGTGGTCTTTACGATGGATGCCAGCAATTTGGCCAAATTGGAAGGCCAGGATCTTCAGATCGCCAGTGGCTTCCGGATCGAACCGCGGTCCTCGGCCGCTGCAGGTCCGACTGCCGCCCCAGATGCAACCACCGCCGAAGCCACCTCGCAGGCATCTCCAGCCGAAGTCGCTCGCTGAACGAACCCCGAATCGCCTTCGGGTTTCGCTCCCCAGGGACCTGACTGAGGACCCGGTACTCCATCGGTTGGTGGCGCTGCGTACTTTCTGACGTCTGGGCGGTGGAGGCAGCGTTGGGGGCCGCGTCGCTGCGAATCGATCAAGGCTGCGAACCGATCACCCACCAAGCCATCCTTCCTGCGGGTATCGTGACGGGAATCTGGGCACGTGCGGACCGATCGAGCCCAGCGGCGACCGCCTCCCCATCACTGGGTCGGACGTAGGCCTGGTCCTGCAGTCCGCTGTAATAAAGAGGCACCTGCAATGTTTCTGACCTATCGCGGTCGGTGGGATTGAAGACGACCAGCATGCCTCGGTCATTGCCTTCGGGAAGCAGATGCAGCATCCAGTCCAGCTGCGCTCCATCGGCCCTGCGGCCATGGATCAGGTCTGCTTCCAGCAGCCGCCGGTACTTCTTGAACCAGGCCACCTGAGCGGCGACCATCTCCCGCGTCTCCGGGGTGTCATAGAGCTGTGGACCACGGTAGCAGGCCTGCACGCCAAGCGCCAGATTCGATTCTAGCATCGTGCGATAGTGGTCCAGATGCTCCCGCAAAGGTTCGATCGTCGCTGCGGCTCCTCCGCCGTGGTACTCGGTCAGCGGCACGAACATCCATCCCATGGAAGGCTGCTTTTCCCACGTGCCATCGAAGATGTTCTGACGGGTATGGATCACTTGCTGTGCCCTGGGCAGCGACCAGTTGGTCTCCCGATATCCCATTCCGGTTTTGTTGGAACCAGAGAGGAAGTAGTAGTCGGGGACATTCAAGTAGATTCCTTCCTGGCGACACCATCGATAGAAGTCGCGAATCGATTCCCACTGTCGCCAACGGGAATCCTCCAGTCCCCGGTGGCCTGGATGCAGGGTGCTGGCACAAGGGTCACCGGGATACGATCCATCGTGTTCCAGCAACCGAAAACCGCTCTCCTGGTAGAACCTTCGCAGCTTGGTAAAGTACTCTTCGCCCCAGCGACTGCAAAGGCATGGCGACTGGCCGAAAGCGGGTTTCTCTCCCGGTGGCATCACCACGTCGTCGGCTTGTCCCACCGACCGAGATGCGAGCAGTGAGTAGCAACCGATTTCGATGCCTTTGGATGAAGCATACTGCGAATACTCCTTGGCTCGCTGCAAAACCTGCGGATCTGTCGACTCGATGTCAAAACCGCTGCCGAAGGTGAGGATCACCATCTCAAAACCAACCTCAGCGCATTGATCGATAGCGCGCCGGACGCTTTCGGGATCAGCGAAACGGCAGTGCATCATCAGCGGGTTCTCGGTGACCCAAGGAGCGATGGTGCGGGTCAGTCGCCGCACCGCCAGTCCCTGACGTTCTCGATCATCGGTTCCCATTGGCAACACCCAGCATCGGAGCGATTCAAATCGCTCCCCAGGCTTCAGTGCTGCTGCCGGCCCCAGATCTGGCCCCACCTCCAGCATGCAGGGGGTCAGCCGCTTGTAATTGACCTGCGTTGCGTACTGGGGATCGGGCAGCCAACGGAACGACCGGCGATTGGCCCCTGCCGACATCATGCCACCCATCGCCATGTCGGTCTCGATATGCAGTGCGGGAAAGCGCGTCGCGCTGCTCAAATCATCCACCTCGGATGCCCATTCCACCACCGAAAGCTTCTCGCTGATGCACTGGTCGATCCGTACCTCCCGCCCACCGCGATGTTCCACCGTCACCCATTTGCTCCACGCTGGCAGCCCGTCGTACATTTCATAATGCACCACCACCTGCAGATCAGACTCTTCGACCGGCGAGTCAAAGATCCACTGCAGATGGACTCCCGAAGGTGGCCACGCAATCGACTCCTGGTGATGGCGAGCCCGCTTCCACCCCATCCGTGGCTCCACCGGCCCGATCCGAAATCCTTGGACCTGCAAACTACCTGGGAGACTCTTCAGCGCTTCCTGGGGAATCGACCCCAGGAATGCTGGATTCGAAGGCCCCGTCAAGCCACCGACCGCATAGGGCTTGCCATCGATCGTGAACATCGCCTCGGGCTGGATCGCCCGAAGCCACTGTTGATCGTGCGTCGCGTCCTCGATCCCAACGGTCGCCAAATTCGGTTGCCACGCAAAGCGCCGCGTGATCAGACCATTGGTCAAAAGGACCTGGCCCGCATCCTCCGATCGCTCGACGCGTGCCCGATAGGGAGACGGGTCCAAAAGCCAGTCGGTCGGGGGCAAGGAGGAGGCATGGGAAACTGGCAGGCCACCTACCTGATCGATCAGCGCTCCGCTTTCAAGAGGTGCGGATTCTCCGGGGGAGTTTGCCGACAGGGGAGTTGAGACCGCCAGACAACATGACAACAGAAAGATCGCTTGGCTGACTCGACGCATCCGGTAGCTCGCAAAAGGCAAAAGGTAGTTCAAAAGGAAGCAAATCCCGCTTTTTGGCAACGTCGACACGATCTCGCGGGGCGGCCATACCAAGTCGAAGGGGACTCTTCCCGGTGTTCCGACTTCGGAACAAGCGTCGGCCCCCATCGGTGCACCTTCGGGAAAGCCACCTGATTTTTTACGGGATGGGGTCGAAAGTCGTTTCCATAGACAACGGCGACATCTATCTTAGAGAAAACTCAGGAGGATGCACAAATCGCGAAAAGGAGGCAGCGACCATCGCCCCCTTTTCCCGTCGCCTGGCGACTGTGCTGGCTCCCTAAAGATTTCGATGCAATTGGCGAAAGGTGAATGACATGCGTTGGTGGGATTGGCGTGCTTGCTTTCGGCACGGGCCCGTTGCGGCCATGATGGTGCTACCGGCGGTTCTGACCGGCTGCTCCAAAAAGGATGACTCGGCAGTTGCTGTGGCCGACGCGCCGACCGAAGGGGCCGCAAGACCCCAGGTAGGTTCGGCCGGGGGTGGTGGCGGGAGCCCTCCGGCGCCGACCGAATCCCAGGCTCCCAGCGCAGGTTCGCCGATGGGGGGCGGCCCGATGAGCCCTCCCCCTTCCAGTGGCTCGCCCATGCCAGGAGCCGGTGGCGGATCGCCGATGCCAGGTGCCGGATTCCCAGGAGCCCCCGGTGGCGGATCGCCGATGCCAGGTGCTGGTGGCGGATCGCCGATGCCAGGTGCTGGTGGCGGATCGCCCATGCCGGGTGCCGGTTATCCAGGAGCCCCCGGTGGTGGTGGGCCACCAGGCTATCCGGGAGCGGGCGGCGCAGGTGGCCCTGCAAGACCCTCGCTAGGAAGCGCCGGCGGCGCACCTCCAGGTTATCCCGGTGCCCCAGGTGGTGCCCCAGGTGCTCCTGGTGGATATCCTGGCGCGCCTGGAGCACCCGGTGGGGAGCAAGGGCAGGGCAGCGAGCCACTGGCGGAGGTCGAACCACCCGAACCCAAAGTGCTGACCTTCCGCGAAATGGCGGAAGACGCCTTCGCCAAGGGACACGAAAAAGATGCAGCCGATCTGATCTATGCGCACCTGCTTCACTCGGACGAAGAGGCGGCTGAGTACATGCAGCGCATCCGCTGGTCGTCACTCCAAAAACAACCTCAGATCGCAGCACGGATCGCCGTCGGTGTCGATCTGGACGCACCCTCCGACATCACCTCCTATTCTCCTGTCGGCACCAAGATCGAAACAGGCAATCGCCGTGGTGGTCCTGGAGGGGGAGGGCCCGGTGGTGGTGGGCCGGGTGGCTTTGGTGGTCCCGGTGGTGGCGAGCTGTCGCCGGGTGGCGGAGGACCTGGCGGATTTCCAGGTGCCTCTGGATCAACTCCAGCCGCAAGCGGTAACAGCGTCTTGACGGACACGGCCGGGGACATGGGCAAGGCACTGGTCGAACATATCGCGGAGATATTCGAACTGGGGCAGCTGGGGACCGCGTTCACCGATGTGACCGATCAGTCGCAAGTGGGAGGAGCCGCTTCGGACACCGCCTCAGGCAGCTTCGGTGGCGGACCAGGAGGCTACCCAGGAGCTGGCGGTGGCGGTGGCGCCCCTCCAGGTTATCCAGGCGCCGGTGGTGGTCGCCCTGGCGCCCCAGGTGGATTTCCCGGGGCAGGCGGTGGCGGTGGCGCGCCTCCAGGTTACCCAGGTGCCGGCGGTGGTCGCCCTGGCGCCCCAGGTGGATTTCCCGGAGCCGGCGGTGCCCCAGGTGGATTTCCCGGAGCCGGCGGTGGCGGCGCCCCTGGCGGCTTCGAATCGGAAATCGGACCTGCCGCCGGCGGTGCTGGCGGTGGACTCCCCAGTGGCCCAGGTGGCTTCGGTGGTGCTCCAGGCTTCGGCGGTGCCGGAACAGCGGCCCCTCGCGAACCGGAAATCATCGGCAAGCAGTTTTCAGCCAACCCCAAGCGACTGGCTCCCGGCCTCACCTACCTGGGGACAGGAGACACCTCCGATCTGATCGATCAAGCCGCTCAGGAAGGCTATGACTGCATCGTGATCTTCGAAGTGAAGGTCGAGAAATCGAGAGTCGGTGTCGTGCAGAACAACTGCAAGGCAAAGCTCTACCGCGCCGGAGAGAAAAAGTCGATCGCGGTCAGCGATGAACTGAACAACGTCGACGTCTCCAAGAAGATGCAGAAAGGGGAAGACGACATCATCAAAAAGAGCATGACTCGATTCCTCAATAAGCTCGACGAAGCCGTGGCGCTTGGCGACCTGCCATCGGCCATCAGCCAGGAGGCATTCAAGAAATCGCGACTGCCGACGCTAGAGTCCAAAGGTGGCAAGAATCCCGTCGCAACGCTCGCGGAACTGAAGTTCTGGGCATCCAAGGGATTCCTCACCCCAGAAGAACTTTCCAGCGCTTTCTCGAAAGTCGCCTCCGGCGATGCGGCAGGAAAACTTCTAGGCAACGACGCAGATGCTCGAAAAAGCGTCCTCGACAACTGGACCAATTAGTCCAGCATCCCCCTAGTCCAGCATCTTCGATCACTGGCTCCCTGAGCGGGTCTCTGGAAAACCAGCAGACCCGCTCAGGCAAGTGCCAGCCACTGTCCCTCGTGACATTCTAATGAACATTAGAATATCCGATGGATCGCGAGCGGCCCGATGCACAGATCGCGCTCCTTCGATTTGGCTCAAAGGATCGCCAAGGGATTCCTTGGATGCTCGAGGGTACCGCGAGTCACCCCCAGGCGATTGACGGCGCGAAGTGTCTTCCAGACATGGGCTCCATCCCAGCGGCCGGCAAGCAGTCCTTCGTAGAGTTCTACATGCTGCCGCACTTGGTCCACCGGAGCGTCGCGAAGGAATTCGATCCGAAAGCTTTGCACACCCAGCTTCAAAAGATTCGGCACCGCTTCGGCACCGCTTTGCGCCACGCCATTGAAGAGGGTGTTGCGGCAACCGATATCGGCATGCAGCACATGTTCAACCCCCAGTCGATCGCGTAGCTGCACGTCGTGACGATCACAGGGCCGGCCGCAGTTGGTCTTGTTGGTCCCTGGGGAGATCACGCTGCAGAAGACGCAGTGCTCCATGTGGAACATCGGCATGTGCTGATGGATCACCACCTCCATCCACTCAGGCGGAACCCCCTTCAGCAGTTCTGTCAGTTGATCGCGGTTGAGATCATACGACGCGGTCACGCGCTGGGCCCCTTGCTGCATCAGCCACTGAGCAGTGAAAGGGTTGGTAACATTCAGAGAGAAATCGCAGACCAGCGGAATGTCGTGGGAACGGGCGAACTGGAGGCCGGCCAGATTGCGCACCAGCCAGCCATCGGCTCCCGCTTTGGCCATCGCCAGAAAAAGCCCTTTCTCCCCCGGCTTGCTGATCCTTAAGGTCGCTAGATAAAGATTGGCTTGGGCTTGATGCGCCAGTCGCACTGCTTCCTTGTATTGCCGAATGTCATGAAAATCAGCGTAGATGCACTTCCCCCCCGCCTCCAGAACCGACTCCAGCTGAAACATCGAACGGCACAGGACATGAAGCCGCGGCGCGCTGCTGGCGGGATCTCCTTCGGCTTGTCCTTGTTTCCCGCTGGCTCGCGCGGCTACCAAGCCCCGTCCTACGACGTCGGGATCGGCCATTGGGCGCACCGGAGGGCGCTGCCTTACCGCATCCAGCTGCTGAACCAATTCCCTGCGAATCCCCCCCAGGACGCTCAGCGGCACCATGGGCTGCCCAAGGATCGTTCCCTTCAGAGAATCGATCTGGTAGGCAGTCCCACCCAGCCTCGCCAACTGCTTTTCCAACAGCTCCTCAGTGACCGGATGCTGCCGAGCGACCGGAGGGACAAAGGGATCCGAGAAGGAGACTTCGATCCCATCAGCACATCGAGCCCGCAGCGCGATTGGTTTGCCCACCTCAACCTGAATCTCTACCGTCACCAGCACCTTTCGCCGGAGATTCTCTCCTTCGAAGGACTGCCGCAGTCGCTTGGTTAGCTGAGGATCATCGGTCAGCCAGAGCCCCTGGCCGGCGACCACTTCCGCCTGCTTCAGCCGCCCGCGTTCCAGTCGCAGTTCGGCTCTTCCCGGCCCAGCCCGCTCGACTCGCTCGCCGCGCACGAAAAGTTCATAGATCCGTCCTCCGGTCTCTTCTCCCTCCAGTCGATTCCCCTCCAGGACAACGCCATCGCCAGGTGCGATGCTGGTCTGAAGATCGACCACCAGCCCTTCGCCTCGCAGCGCCACGATGGTCCCCGCCCGAACGCCTCGCTTGGCACTGCTGGTCGCTGGCACCAGACGCTTGTGATCGTTCCCTTCCAGCCATCCCGGAGTGAAGCCACGAGAAAAACTCAGCTCCATCTCCCTGCGCGTCGTATCGTCCCAGGCGATCGATTCCCCTCGCATCGCGCGATCGATCGCATCGCGATAGTGCATGACCATGTTGGCGACGTACTCGGGAGTCTTCAGGCGGCCTTCGATCTTCAAGGAGCAAACCCCCGCCTCGATCAGCTGCGGCACCTGTTCATAACCGGCTAGGTCCTGAGGGCTAAGCAAATACTTCTGGTCGCCTAGATCGCGCGTCTGCCCATCGCAAATCAGCTCGTAATTCAACCGACACGCCTGCGCGCACTGCCCTCGGTTGGCGCTCCGGCCACCCAGCGATTCGCTGGTCAGGCATTGCCCGCTATAGGCGACGCACAATGCCCCATGAATGAAGACCTCCAGCGGCATCGTCGTCTCGGAGGCGATCCTGCGGATCTCGTCGATCGACAGTTCCCTGGCCAGCACCACTCGCTCGATCCCCAACGACTCAATCCCTTCGATCGTCTCCTTGCAGGTCATCGTCATCTGGGTGCTGGCATGAATGGCGAGGTCAGGACAGATCTCGCGGATCAGCCTAGCGACTCCCAAATCCTGAACCAGCACCGCATCGACTCCCGCCTCCGCAAGATGGCGCACATGCTTCTCGAGCGCCGGAAGTTCATCGGTGAAGACGAGCGTATTGAGCGTCGTGTAGCCAAGAACGCCACGGCGATGGAGGAAAGGGATGAGCCGATCGAGCGACTGGAGGTCGAAATTGCTGGCGCGGGCGCGGGCATTAAAACCTGCCTGCAGCCCAAAGTAGATGGCGTCCGCACCATTTTCGACCGCCGCCTGGGCGCACTGCCAATCCCCCGCCGGTGCAAGAAGTTCGGGTGCCGCCCTGCGCCTTTGTTGGTCCACAACGTCTTCCGCCATGCTTCGCCCCATCGCTCCGGGAGGACCCGCTCCACTTCCGGCGAGTTCAGGTAGTATCATCCCCCAGCCGTCGGCGGGTTGGAATCCCTAAACCAAGAAAGGGACTCCTCCTCTCAAGGCTCCAACCACTTCAGGTACGCTTCATAGCCCTCTTGCTGCATGCTGGCCTTGGGGACAAAACGCAGGGAGGCAGAGTTGATGCAGTAACGCAAGCCACCTCGCTGGGGTGGACCATCCTGAAAGACATGCCCCAGGTGGGAATCAGCCCACTTGGATCGGACTTCGATCCTGGGTTGTCCCAATTCGTAGTCCTCTTTATAGACCAACCCTTCCGGATCGATCGGTCGCACAAAGGAGGGCCAGCCAGTCCCCGAATCAAACTTATCGGCAGAAGCAAACAGCGGCTCTCCCGAAACAATATCGACATAGATCCCCTGCTCGTGGTTGTTCCAATAAGGATTGCGGAAGGGATCCTCCGTCGCATTGCTCTGAGTCACCCGAAACTGCAATGGCGACAATCGTTGCTTCAGCTCCTTCACCGGTGGCTTGCGGAAATCAACCCACCGTGGCTTGCCACTCTCTTCCATCGGCTCTTCTTGCCGAGCGTCCGGTGCTGGGGATTCGTCCCTTTCGTTTTTCGGCTCGGCATCCGGTCGCGCACCAGGAAGTTCCAGCAACTTGGCGCGATCCCCCCAGGTCTTGCGGACGTAGTCATCGCGACCACATCCTTGGCGATAGGTTCCATAGGCAGTTTCGTTCGTGCGATGGTAGTCCTGGTGCTTTGGCTCGGCGAGCCAAAAGCGACCTGCGGGCAATAGGGGAATGGAGATCGGTTTGCGAAGCACCCCCAAACCCTCGATGCCCCGTATCACCCGCTCCGCCTCCTTCTTCTGCTCTCCTGTCTGGTAGTAGATCGCCGCGCGGTACTGAGGTCCTCGATCGATGAAAGATCCACCCCGATCGATCGGATCGATATGCTTCAGAAAATATTCCAGAACTCCCGCGTAGGTGATCTTCTTTGGATCGAAGGTAACCAGCACCGCTTCCCGATGCCCTCGATTGGCATAGTTCTCGTACGTCGGGTTCGCGGACTTGCCACCGGTATACCCCGATACCACCTCGATCACCCCGTCTAGCTTTTCCAGATCCGACTCCACACACCAGAAACAACCCCCTGCCAGCAGCAGCGAGCTGTCCGAAGGCCGATCGTCACTGGACGGGCTCTGAGCCAATGCCTTGGTTGAGCCGACGCTTATCAGACTCAAGAGCGCCACCAAAACCGTCATAGAAAGAAGACGCCCGCGACGATTCCAAAGATTCCAACTCGCCATTTCCTCGTTCCTCCACGTATCCTTCCACGTGAAAAAAGTCGCTCGCTCAAGGTCCCCGTCTATTATCGGCCACTGGCAAACCGTCGACAAATGCGGCGAAACCAAAAGATCCAAGCGAAAGGAAAGGATCGGAAAGCGACTTTTGGCGGGGCCCCCACCTCCCAAAATCCATAGGCAAAACAGCCAAGATCTGGCACAATAGCGGCTAAGGTTGGCCCAGCCATTGGCTTGGCCAGCCGCAAAGGGACCGTAGCTCAACGGTTAGAGCAGGGGACTTGAGCAGCCCACACCTAAACCGCAGCGAACGCTGCTGGCATGGTGGAGGCGGATCGGGTTGCTTGGCGGACGATGGTTTTTCGTGCCAGCGTTGCGGCAAGTAGAATCTGTCAAACTCGGGGAAGGCTGGCCCGCAGCGGTGGGTTGCTGATCCCGAGCCAAGCCCAGATGGATGGGAAGGTGTAGAGACCAGACGGCAGACAGGCCAGTAGCTTACTGGCTGGAAGGTATGGTCCAGACCACGAACCCGAAAGGGGCGGTGAAAACCGAAGTGGTAGGCATAATCCCTTGGTTGCAGGTTCGAATCCTGCCGGTCCTATTGATCGATTCGATCGATCGGCTTTCGGCCGCGCCTAGCCGACGCACCGGTTGCCCATGACGGCGGAGGTCGTCCGTCAGTGCTTGGTGCATGCAATCCGGCAACTGGCGCACCCTTCGGAAGTGCCGCACTTCGATTTTTCGGAAGTACCGCATCCCGGCCCGCATCCCTCTTCCACTAGACGAGCGAACCGGCTGGCGGCGACTCGTTGCTGATACAGCTCCACCAGTCGCTCAATCTGCTGGCTTGTCTGCGACGATGGTTCACCGAGGAAATGGAAGTAGAGCGTCTTTCCGTCCAGCAGTGGCTCTACCTCCAGCAACACGTCGCTGGATGACTGCTCGACCAGCCACCTGCTGCACGACTCCAACGACTCGGCCGCGTACCGCTGCAGATGCTTCCACAGCAATTGATCCTGGTCTCCGAAGGGACGGAGAATCTTCCCGTCCGATTCCAATGCAGCTCGCGGACTGGGTGCCAGTGCCTCCGCCAATTCAATCCCTCGGATCGTCCTGCAAACCAGCTGCATTCCCCGCTGCACACCGGCACTCCCCGCCGCGACCTTCAATCGCAGCACCTGCCCATGAACACCGACGCGGCAAAGCCAATCGAAATCCATTCGCAAGTCAGCCAATTAGCAAAGGGAAAGCACCCCAGGAGCCTTCGGGCTAATCGAGTCAGCCTGAAAACTCCGATAAGAAAAACGCATTGGTGATTGTACCGCAAAATGGTTCCCCTGCTGCTACCGGCAGAAATCGGCTTTTGCTCCCCGATGCAACTGGCCAAAGATACTGTTATCTTGTCGTCGCCACAGTTCCTCCAACCGAAGAGCCTGGCTCGGCATCGCGAAGCCGGGTAGCCGTTCTTTTCCTTCTGCTTGAGGCGACCGACCCGTGCATCCTCTGGCCAGCCTTTTTGTTCTTCTCTTTTCCGCCTGGGTATTGCTGGTCCTTTTCGGCTTTTTCTTCGGCTGGGGAAAAATCGTTTGGCAGTGGAGATCCGGTCGGCTCGACTGGAAAAAACTCTCCGATGCCGAATTCGCCCCCTGGGGAATGATCGATCTGGTGGCAGCAATGGGCTTTCTGGTCCTGTCGCTGACGCTGGCCTACCGCACCCTCCCCAAACCCAATCCCAACCGAGTCCCTGCACCGGTCCCCGAGCTGACTGGGGCTAGTGGAGCGGCCATGATCGCCATGCCCAAAAGTTTTGGATCGATCTCGACACCAGTGGCAAGTGTCACCAGCTACCAGGAAGCTGCTGCGACGCAGGCCCCAGCCCCTGCGAAGGCTCCTGGAAAGGTGGAGTCGAAGGAAGAGCCAGTCAAGGCGCTTCCTTCCTTGGAGACTTCGGCGTGGGTAGCCAGCGCCCAACTTCTGGCAACCTTCCTTGCTACTCTTTGGATCATGAGCCGACTGCGAGTGCCAGCGTCCGTGCTCGGCTGGTCGACCCGCCACCTGGCGACCGACTTCCGCATGGCGGTCCAGGCATTCATCCTGTTCGGCCCTCTGGTCTATGCATCTCTGGCGCTGCTGAATTACCTTTACACCACCCAGTACAGCCACCCACTGCTGGAAATGGTCGATCAGAAGTTCAGCGGTCTGCTGCTGGCTGCCTGGATGGCGGTGATCGTCGCGCCGGTGACGGAAGAGTTTGCATTCCGAGTTTTGCTGCAGGGGTTCCTGGAATCGATCGCGGCCGGCCGCTTCTCATGGAAACAGTTCTGGTATGGCCGAGGCAGTTACCACCACCCTGGAGATCCGGTGACGGCTGCCCAGCCGGCTTTTCAAGCTCTACCGATTGCGGCGATGGAGCCATCGGAAGACAACGCACCGGGGAATCCGATGGCCTCGCCTGCAACTCCGATCGATTCGGTTCGTCTGACGCGCCAGCCCTGGTGGCCGATTCTGGTTAGCGGAACACTTTTCGGACTGATGCACTACAGCTATGGGCTCAGCTGGTTTCCTCTGATCCTGCTCGGTTTCGTCCTTGGCTTTCTCTACCGCGCGACCCACCGAATCTGGCCTAGCCTCTTCTTCCACGTCATCTTCAACTCGATGGCCATCTGCTCGATGGCACTGCAAATCCTTCAGGAACAGCTCCCCAAGCCGTAGCCGGACCTCTTTCGCAGAAACGGGAAAGTCCTGCCCAACCGCATCCTGCCCAACCGCATCCTGCCCAGCTCAGCGGTCGCCAAGGAACGATGAACCGAAATTGCCCAGTCCTGGGAAAAGCGACCCTTCCTCGCGTGCCCCTCCGGCACTGGCTCCCCGCAAAATTCGTCCCGCCAGGCGAGAGAAAGGGAGACTCTGCAACCAGACGGGTCCCGGCCCGGTCAGTGTCGCCAGGAAAAGTCCTTCGCCACCAAATAGCGCATTTTTGACATTGCCTGCGAACTGGATGTCGTACTGCACGGTAGGCCCAAGAGCCATCAGGCATCCGGTATCCAGTCGCAGTTTCTCCCCGGTGGCCAGTGTTCGCTGCAGCATCGTACCGCTGGCATGAACCATCGCGATGCCGTCTCCTTTTAGTCGCTGCATGATGAAGCCTTCGCCACCGAAGATCGCCGTACCGATCTTCTTCTGAAACGCAACCGTCAGCTCGATCCCCTTGGCTCCACAGAGGAATGCATCTTTCTGGCAGATGATTTCGCCCCCCATTTCATCCAGGTGCATCGGAACGATTTTTCCTGAGTAGGGCGCGCTGAAAGCGACCACTTCCCGTCCTGCCGACCGGCTGTTGGTGAAGGTGGTCATGAACAACGATTCGCCGGTCAGCGCGCGCTTGCCTGCCGACATCACCTTGTCCCAAAAGCCAGCTCCCTTGCGGGAGGGATCGCCGAAGACCGTCTGCATTTCGATCCCATCGGTCATGAACATCATCGCTCCAGCCTCAGCGATCACCGTTTCGCCCGGATCCAGCGTGATTTCGACGAACTGGGTATCGTCACCACGGATGACGTAGTCGATCTCGTCGGCGATACGACCACCGCGCGCATGGGTCGACCGTGCACCTGCCCCCTTCCTTCCTTCCCCCTCCAATTCCTCCTCCCGAAGATGACTCCAGGGATTCGTCCCCACCGGGGGTGGCTCTTCACCTGGAGCGGCCCGGTCCAGAACCGGTTCAGCGACAAACGTCATGCCGCACTGCTGGCATCGCACCTGTCGCCCTCGATGCTGGGGCGCCACACGATACGGTTTCAAACAGGAAGGGCATTGAATATCCAGCATCAGAAAAGCTCCTTGCAAAAATAGTTTCGCGTGTCGTCACGGCATACGAAGGGGATCCAAGGGGTCGTCAAAAGGCAGGATCGAATCCCGATTCCAAACCTCTTTCGAGAGGACCGGCCCACCTCCTCCCAGTCGATTCGTACGCCAAGTCGAATCTTGGTGAAACAGCGCCCGCGGTTCCCAGTAAGCCAGATTCCCCTGCTTGGCCAAGTCAGTCGAATTCCTTCATATCGATGACGCGCATCTGCTTCCAGGCTCCCAGCCGATAGCGGATTCCAAAAACGATGGCCATGATCGCCACCCAGGCGGTGATCACACCCCACCACCAGTTCAGCCCTCCCCCAAGCCTTTGCCCCAGGACTTCCCCCCCGATCACAACCACGGCGCCGATCAAAAGACTCGCCACAAAGACGAACCGAGTATCGCCCGCACCCTTGAGCGCGGAGATTAGTAGGATCTGAACGGCATCCAGCATGCAGTAAGCGGCAATGAACCGAAGCAACGGCAGCAACAGCGGTCGCATTTTTTCAAACCGCTCGGGATCGGTCCCCAGTCCATAAAGCGTCAGAACTTCATTGGGGAACAGTCCATAGGCCACGGCAAAAATCGTTGTGTAGCCGACGGCGATCATCATGCCGGAGCGCACGGTCCGCTGAGCCAACTCCACCTGTCCGGCGCTCAGTCGCTGCCCCACCAGGACGGCGACCGCCATCCCCAGTCCATTGATCGGCACGAACGCCAAAAGGTTCACCCCCAGGGCCAGCGTCGTCGCCGCCATGCTTTGTGCCCCTAGTCTTCCCACCAGCAACAGGATCAGCGAGAACGACACCGATTCGGCCAGAACGTGAAGCCCCGCAGGAGATCCAAAGCGCACCAGACGGGTCATCAACGGCCATTCGATCGCCCCCCGCGGGCGGTCTGCCCCCGTTGGTTCATCCTGTTGCTGTGGCATTTCCTTCCATGCTTCCCGCATCAGCCACGCCAGCAGCAAGGCTTTGACGATCATCGCCACCGACGTCGCCATCGCCGCTCCGGGCACCCCCATCGCCGGGATGCTCCCCCACCCAAAAATGAGAAGAAAATCGAGCAGGATGTTCACGATGGTGGCAATCAGATCGCACCCTAAGAGCACGCGTGTCTTCCCGATTCCGGCAAACCATCCCGTCAGCGCTGCGCTGAAGAACATCGCCACTGCCGCCGGACACAACCATCGAAAGTAGGTCGTCTCTTCACGGCGCAACACCTCCTCATGACCAGACCACTCAAAAATCGCTCCGATCCCCAGCCCGACCGGAATCAACAGCGGCAGCAGAAAAAGAGCCAGCCACAACCCCTGCACGACGCTGCGCCGCGCTCGCTCCAGCCTCCCCACTCCCATGTACTGAGCGACGAAGGTGCTGGTGTAACCAATCAGTCCCATCGGGACGCAGGTGATTGTCCAGAACAAAGATCCGGCCGACATCGCCGCCGATGCCGCTTCGTCCGACTTCCAGTACAGCAGCATCCGGTCGGTAAACAGAGTGATCGAATAGAGTCCGGTGGAAAGCATCAGCGGCCAGGCAAGCGTCATCACTTCCCTGGCTCCCCCCGCCCCAAACCATCCGAACGAACCATCCACAGCCTCCCCTCGGCCCTCGTTCTGGCTTCCCTGGGCTTCAGGTCGATGTGAATGCATGACGACTCCAAAAATCTCTCGCTTCCCAACCCTCAGAATCACTCGACCAATGGCTCGCACAGTCTCTCGATTGGGCAGCGAGTCCCAATAAGCGACGCTCATTCTATCCGTCGACACCAATTCCTGGGCACCCCAGGTACGATTGCAACCGCTGCAGCAGAATTCGAATTGCCGCTACACTGGCGTGAACCGGGCCGGCGATCGATGATCCGTCACGATTGCCCACGAGCCCACAGGCCTGGAACTCCTCCGATCCATAAGGTTTTCGGCTGATGACGCAACCTTGCGCGGTGATTTGCTACCCTGTCGAAGAGCGGCATTTGCGATGGATGGCCGATGCCATGCCCCAAGCGCACTGGATCAACGCCGGCCAGGAAGGGATCGCCCAGGCGATCCATCAGGCCGACTACTTCATCGGCCACGCCAAAGTGCCTGTCGACTGGGATCGCGTGGTAGCGCAGGGGCGGCTGCGTTGGATTCAGTCTTCTGCCGCCGGGCTGGACCATTGCCTAGTGCCCAGCGTCATCGACTCTCCGATCACCGTCTGCAGTGCATCGGGACTTTTTGCCGACCAAGTGGCCGAACAAACGATGGCACTTCTTCTGGGCCTCCTAAGAGGACTCCCCATCTTCTTTCGACAAACGCAACAGCGATCCTACGTCCGCCGACCTACCGATGACCTCCATGGCAAGCGGATCGGCATCGTCGGACTGGGTGGCAATGGCCGCCGTCTGGTGGAAGTCCTGCAACCCTACCGAGTCGCTATCCGCGCGATCGACTACTATCCGGAATTGAGACCCGAGGGAGTGGAGTCGCTGGAAGGGCCAGACCAACTCCAGGAAGTGGCTCAGTGGTGCCAGATCCTGATCCTCACCCTGCCGCTCAACGCGCAAACCCATCACTCGATCGATCGTCAAGTCTTCGATGCCATGCCCAAAGGCAGCTACCTGATCAATGTGGCTCGCGGCGCCTGCGTCAAGGAAGTCGACTTGATCGAGTCGCTGCAGTCGGGCCACCTGGCAGGCGCCGGATTGGATGTGGCGGAAGAGGAACCGCTGCCCCCATCCAGCCCTCTTTGGACGCTACCCAACGTGATCCTAACGCCTCACGTCGGCGCCCAGGCAGCTCGGCGAGTCGATGACACAACTCGCCTGATCTGCGAAAACCTCCGGCGCTACCGCGATGGCAAGCCACTGCTCAACGAGGTCGACAAACGGCTTGGATTCCCCCATCCATCGCGGCTGGCTCAATTGCATCCTTACCCGCGCGACTGACTGGCTGTCCCTACATGAGTGCCTGAGGATTTCCGATCATGGTATCTCCCGCCATCTACGCCATCGCAACACTGGATACCAAGGGAGAGGAACTCTCCTTCGTCCGGGACAAACTGGCTGCCTGGGGCCTAGCAGTCCGATGCGTCGATATCAGCACCCAGATCGACGCCTCCCCTTGGCGCGCATCTCTGTCAGCCGTCGCGCCCGAAGGCGATGGCCCCTTAAGCCGATTGGATCGCGGCCAAGCCGTCGTCGCCATGGCCCTACGGCTCACCCAGTTCCTTTCGCGGGAAGCCAGTGAGGGCCGCGTCGCTGGTGTGCTGGGACTGGGTGGCAGTGGCGGGACGGCGATGATCAGCCAGGCGATGCGTCAACTACCTATCGGCCTACCCAAGGTGCTGGTTTCGACCGTCGCCAGCGGCCAGACGGCTCCCTACATCGAAGGTACCGACCTAGTGCTCTTCCCTTCGGTGGTCGATATCGCCGGCTTGAACTCCGTATCCAGAACCATCCTCGGCAATGCCGCCAACGCACTGGCCGGCATGGTGCAGCGGCATCAGATCGATCGCGGCGACCAACTGGCCTGTGGCATGACGATGTTCGGTGTCACCACCCCCTGCGTCACCGCCGTGCGGCAGCATCTAGAAGCCCACCACTGGCAACCGATGACCTTCCACGCCACCGGCACCGGCGGTCGCGCGATGGAACTGCTGGTCGCCAGCGGCATGCTTCAAGGGATCCTCGACATCACCACCACCGAAGTGGCCGATGAGCTGGTGGGCGGAATCTTTCCCGCCGGCCCCAGCCGATTCCTGGGACCGATCTCCCGCTCCATCCCGCTGGTCTACAGTTTGGGTGCGGTCGACATGGTCAACTTCGGCGCCCTCGATACGGTCCCGGAAAAGTTTCGAAACCGACTGCTCTATCAACACAACCCGCAGATCACTCTGATGCGCACCACGGTCGACGAGAATGTCGCGATCGCCAAGTGGATGGCCGATCGATGGCGGCAGGCCAAAGGTCCCTGGTGCCTGCTGATTCCCGAAGGTGGCGTCTCGGCCCTGGACGCTCCTGGCAAACCATTCGAAGATCCCAACGCAAACGCTGCGCTCTTTGAGACGCTGGAGACGCTTCTACCAAGCAGCGAACTCCATCGGGTGGAACGAGTCCCCTGCCACATCAATGATCCGATCTTCGCGCAAAGAATTGCCGACCGTTTTCTTGAACTGGCAGCGATCGGTTCATGATCGACTGCATTCCAAGCTTTGTTGGTTCCCCGAAGGAGTAGATGCGATGCCCGAGTCCCGTTCGACCATTCTCAAGCGACTTCGCGACAAGGTGGCTAAGGGCCAACCGATCATCGGAGGTGGTGCCGGGACGGGGATCAGTGCCAAGTGTGAGGAAGCAGGTGGGATCGATCTGATCGTCATCTACAATTCAGGACGCTACCGCATGGCGGGGCGTGGTTCACTGGCTGGACTGATGCCCTACGGGAACGCCAATCAGATCGTCGTCGAAATGGCGCACGAGGTGCTGACGGCGGTCCGCAAGACACCCGTTCTGGCTGGGGTATGCGGCACCGACCCCTTCATGATTCGGGATCATTTTCTAAAGCAGATTCGCGACCTGGGCTTTGCCGGCATCCAGAATTTCCCCACCGTTGGATTGATCGATGGAACGTTTCGCGCCAACCTCGAAGAAACCGGAATGGGTTTCGCCGCCGAAATCGAATTGATCGATGCCGCACACCGACTGGACCTTCTGACCACCCCCTACGCGTTCGATCCGGTACAGGCTAGGCAACTGACGGAAGCGGGGGCGGACATCATCGTGGCCCACATGGGACTGACCACCAGCGGCACCATCGGCGCAGCAACGGCACTGACGCTGGAGCAATGTGTGCCTCTACTGGCTGAAATCGCAGAGGCCGCTCGCAGCGCCCGACCCGATGTCCTGGTCCTTTGCCACGGCGGTCCGATCGCAATGCCGGAGGATGCAAAGTGGATCCTGAAAGAACTTCCGGAGCTGGACGGGTTCTATGGCGCCAGTTCCATGGAGCGGCTGCCGACTGAGACGGCGATCCGCCGCCAGGTGGAGGAGTTTGTGCAGCTGCGACGCTGAAACACGAAGACACTAAGCCACTGGACCACTGAGGGCAGGGGTCAAGGAGTTGGGTTTTGCAGCGGGACACCGCCAGCGACTATGATGATCGAGATTGGCAGGCGATCGGCCTGCAAGCAGCTCCTTTCTTCAAATCTTTCGGAGACTCTTCTTATGCATCGATCGATTTGGCTGGGATTCGGTTTGGCGGCAGTCGCTTCGCTGGGCTGCTCCCAGCAGGTAGGATCCAGTGGTGGAGCGAACAGCGGAACAGCCTCGGCCCCAGCAGCGACGGAGCCCGAGCCACCACCGCCACCGGTCGACCCCGAAGCGATCGTCAACCACAGCCCCGTCGTCATCCCGGGGCTCAAGAGCCGCAAGGACGATTGGACGAAGGTGGAGAAACTGCTGTTGGCTCACCCTGGCGTCAAACGCGTCTCCCTGTCGGCACAAAAGGACGAAGAGAAGATCGATGACCCGGTGGTCTATGTCGGGTACTCGAAAGCCTTCGAGTCAGCCAAGTTGATGGAAGCACTAAAAGAAGCCGGCTACCCCGACTCCGCCCTCCGCAATTTCTAAAAAAAATATCAGGACTCTTTTGCCTCCCACGTGGCACGGGCTTCTAGCTTGGTGTGTCGCTACCATCAAGTTGCCTCGCAAATGACTCCAGGCCCGCAGGGCCGGCACAGCAAATGCCGGTGCGCGACAGCCACCGGATCCGCTGCGTCAACCTTTATTCTTCGTCCTCTCTCCCTCGCGAGTGATTGGTTCTGGTGTGTTCGCGATCGCGAGGATAAGGTCAGGCCGATGATGGGCGGACAATCGTCGAATGACGTCACCTTGTCCAGCTCGCCATACGATCGACTCACACACCCTACGGGACTCTTGTAGGGTGTGTGTAGCGGTCGATGCAGGCGAGTCATCATGGGGCAGCTGACCGGTGATCCAGATGAGGCGTGTTCGCCTTGAAGATCTGACCGCAAACACACCAGAACTACTACGGGACTCTTGTAGGGTGTGTGTAGCGGTCGGTGCAGGCGAGTCATCATGGGGCAGCTGACCGGTGATCCAGATGAGGCGTATTCGCCTTGAAGATCTGACCGCAAACACACCAGAACTACTACGGGACTCTTGTAGGGTGTGTGTAGCGGTCGGTGCAGGCTAGTCATCATGGGGAAGCTGACCGGTGATCCAGATGAGGCGTATTCGCCTTGAAGATCTGACCGCAAACACACCAGAACTACTACGGGACTCTTGTAGGGTGTGTGTAGCGGTCGGTGCAGGCTAGTCATCATGGGGAAGCTGACCGGTGATCCAGATGAGGCGTATTCGCCTTGAAGATCTGACCGCAAACACACCAGAACCAGACCATGATTTCAACCTAGTCTCCAGGCCCACTGGGCCGACACAGCACGTGGTGACCTTCACTCAGAGAGGGGAAAATTCCCTCCCACTGTCGCTGGCCAGACGGTTACGATGATGGCTTGATCGGACATCCTCTGGGGTACCTTCCGCGGGAGCATATCTTGCACCGAATTCAACTCGGCAACGGTTTTTGCCAACCGGCTTTTCTGGCCTGGATCCTGCTACTGGCCTGCTTGGATAGTGCCTGGACGCCGCATGCATCCGCCGGTAGCTTGCGAGCGGGGTGCGGGCGATCAGAGATCACCGGTCCACAGGCCGGTCCCGCTAACGATCCGCTCTATGCCAAAGCAATGGTGCTGGAACAGGACGGTCAGCGATACGCCATCGTGACACTGGACGTGGTGGCGCTGGAGCGGATTGGGCCACTCCCCAGAAACTTTCTTGCCGACCTGAGGAAGCGTCTGGCCGAATCCTGCGGCATCGCGCCGCAGCATCTTCTGGTCAACACCAGCCATTGCCATGGAATCTGCAGCCCCGATGTGCTCGACAAAACCGTCGCCGCCGTTGAGCAGGGGATCGAGCAGTTGGAGCCGGTCTCGATCGCCATCGGCAAAGGAGACGAACAACGCATCTCGGAGAATCGACGCCTGACAACTCACGATGGCCGCCAAGTCGACGTGCGACATGCGTATCCACTGGAGCCCGATTCCGCCATCGCAGCGGCCGGTCCCATCGATCCAGAAGTCGGTGTGCTGCGTCTGGATCGCGCCGATGGTCAGCCTCTGGCGATCCTCTACACCTTCGCCATCCATCCGATCCAAGGTGTTCCCTCGGGTGCCAACACCGCCGACCTGACCGGCATGGCATCGACGGCGATCGAGCAGCTCTCTGGGGGCAAGCTGATGGCTTTCTTTCTGCAGGGCTGTGCTGGGGACATCAACCCGGTACTCTACAAGGATGTTTCCCTGCCGCGGCATGCCGAACTGCTGGGCTTGCAGCTGGCACAAACGACGCTGCGGGCCGCCTGGAAGGCAACCCTCATCGAAGGCGAACCTAAGTTGCGATGGGTGCAACTGCCTTTGGAACTACCTCGCGCCGACCTGGCGCCCACCATCGCGCTACTGGAGGAAGAGCGGGATCGACTGGTGGGATCGATCCAGCCGGGTTCGATGAACTTCAAAGGCTTTCTTCCAACCTTGCTCAAGCATCGCCTGAACCCCGAATTCCCCTCTGCCGACAAAGGGAGGTACCTGCGCGATCAGGCACTGGCCATCGACGACTTTCCCAACCTCGATCAGTGGCAGCGACAGCAGCTGGAGCGGTATCAAGCCAACATCGATGCGATGGAACGGCTAACGCGCGTGCAGACCAATCTGGCCCTCCTGAAGATGCATCATGGGGAGAACCTGGAAGCCAACTCCCGAACCATCCCAGTCGAACTGATGGGAGTCGGCGTCGGACCGTGGCGGATGGTGACTTTTCCCGGCGAACTGACGGTGGAACTTGGGCTAGCAGCCAAACAGCGACAGGGACGCCCCGCCTCCTATCTTCTTGGATACACCAACGGCTACATCTACTATGCCCCCACCGATCGCCAGCTGTCCAATCGAGGCGGCGCCCAGGAGGACAGCGATTGTCTGCTGGCCCTGGGGTGGCAGGAGCCCTTTGAACGGGCTGTCGACCAGCTGTTTGGCCAGCTGGAGTAGATGCGAAAAACCGCTCTTCTTCAGGCGACTTCCGCTGGGTCGGCAACGACCCGATGAATTCGACGCGAACAACCCACCCAGGACTCACTTGCCTGCGATACAATACCGCCGTTCGGTCCGTTGGGTTCTGATCGGCATGCTTCCAATCGTCCCATCGGCGCAAGCGATATGTTTCTCTCCTTGCAGGAAGGGTTAGTTCGATGGATCCAATCGATATCTTGGGGCAGATTCTTGGCAAGACACTAGGTGGTGCAGGCGGCGGTGCCAGTGGTGGTGCCAGTGGTGGCGGATCGCTGCCCGACATCTTCGCCGGTTCCAGAGGCCAGCAGGCACCCAGCGCCGGACGCCGGTCGGGTGAACCCGACATCGCGTCGGCAGCACGCGACCTGGAAGACCTGCTGAACGTATCCAAAGGCAACCAGCCCCGCTCCGCCCCCGCCGGCAACTCGGGTGGATCGACGGGCTTCCCCTGGCCAACGCCACCTCAAAAGCCAGCGGCCCCCGTGCCACCGGCCAAGCGGCCCGATCCGTTCCCTCAGCCTCCCAAGCCACCCGTCTCCGATGCGGTTCGCCAGCAGCAGGCGCTGATCCTGATCCGCGCGATGCTCAATGCAGCCAAGGCCGACGGCGAGATCAGCCGCGATGAACAGCAGGCCATTCTGCAGCAGGTCGGCGGTGCCTCACAGCAGGCCGTCCAGTTCATCCAAGCCGAACTCGAACAGCCACTCGATGTGCGCCAATTCGCATGGGACGTTCCCCTGGGGATGGAAGAGCAGGTCTACATGGTGTCGCTGTCTGCGATCACGCTGGACAATCAGGCAGAAGCCAACTACCTGCGCGATCTGGCGCATGGTCTTCGTTTAAGCCCCGAAGTGTGCAACGAGATCCACACCAAGATGCGGGCACCGGCGATCTTCAAGTAAGTCGGCGATCTTCAAGTAAGACGGGAACAGTCGCTCACTTCGTCCGCGGCAGTTTACCTGCCGCGCGATCGCGATACGCTTCATGGCAGTCCTTGCATCCTTGCATCAGTCGCCCCCAAGGGGCCTGCAGGGACTGCCTTCGCGCTGGGGTCCAAGGCCCTGGCTGATCCAGCAGCGTTTCGATCTCTTCGGCCGCATGCTGGGATTGCACCATCAGCTGCTGGAATCGTTCGGCGTCGCCGTCGAATTCCCACGGCCGCCTTCGCATCTCTTTGTATTCTTCGCGCAAAAGCAACGCCGCTCGACTGACCTGATCCAGCTTCTCGCGCAGCGGCAATCCATCGCCCCCTTCTCTGCCATCCTCGCCACCGGTTGACTCGATCCACGGCCGCAAGAATTCGATCTGGGTGTCGATGGCGACCATCGCACGCGCCATCCAAGGCAGCTCGGCAATCTCGGGATAATCTTCCGCTCTCCCCGCTGGATTTGCAGCCGGTAGCGCCACCGCCGACTCCACCGCCTGATGTAGCCCAACATACTTGGGATTGGTCCCCGCCAGTCTCAGAACCTCCCGCCCCGTCTGGATGGAGATCTTGCCGGCTCCAATGCAGGCGACCGCTGCCGCTGCCGGACTTCGGTGCTTGCCATGATGGCAATGGATGTAGATCGGCCCAGGCAGATCCCGCAGCGCTTGCGCCAACTTGGCGGCCAGTTCCGGTGCGATCCCATCGTACCCGTGCGGAAGATGCACGTACCGCATGCCGTACTTCTTGGCCAGTTCCACGCTTGGCGTTGCACCGTCGACAGAGAGGATCGTGCGCACTCCCATGGCCTGCAGTTCCGCGAACGCCTCCGGCCCCTCCGGCAAGCCACCAGAAATCACTTGGTCGGCCACTTCGATTGGCTGGGGCAGATGGTTAGTCTTCAGCCGCCGTGGCGATTTTGCCCCTTCCGTTGGATCGGGTACCGACGACTCAGCCGCTTGCGATTCGATCGGCGGCTGTGGAAGCGGACTGGGAATCGCATGGAGATACCCCAGTTGCATCAGCGTGATTCCACCGATCGCAAGGAGAGTCCCCGCCGACCAGAACCCCACCCGTCTTGGACGCTCATTCCGAATCATCCGCGTGATTTCCTCTTGGCATGAAGCCTCTTAGAGCGTCCAACCGTAGCGGCTCGCATCGCAATACGAAAGCGAAGCAACCAAGCAGACGCCATAGCGCGAACCGCCAAGCCCCATTATCGCCTCTTGACCTGACGACAGAAGAGAGCCACCAAACTATTTTTGTCCATCCGGCTATATCGTGAATTGCGATCGCTTGACTGCCGCGACTCAAGAAATCCCAGTGGCCACAGCTCCCAGTCACCCTCGCTCAGGGAGAGTGAGGTTTTTTGTGCCACTCTGCTTTGGGGTTGGGTTAGGTCGGTTTTTTTACCCTCCCTCAGGGAGGGTCGCTGAGGAGGAACGACGAAGCGGGGAGGGAGACACCGCAATCGTCCGTCGGGGCGAATAGTCCGCGATGGATGGAGCTAAAAGAAAAGGCCCTCCCCGCTCGTTCCTCGCGACCCTCCCAAGGGGAGGGTGAAGTTTCATTGCGACTCTGCACTGGGGAGGGTGAGGTCGCTTTTTTACCCTCCCTCAGGGAGGGTCGCTGAGGAGGAACGACGAAGCGGGGAGGGCGACACCGCAATCGTCCGTCGGGCCGAATGGTCCGCGATGGATGGAGCTAAAAGAGAAGGCCCTCCCCGCTCGTTCCTCGCGACCCTCCCAAGGGGAGGGTGAATTTTCATTGCGACTCTGCACTGGGGAGGGTGAAGTCGCTTTTTCACCCTCCCTCAGGGAGGGTCGCTGAGGAGGAACGACGAAGCGGGGAGGGCGACACCGCAATCGTCCGTTGGGGCGAATGGTCCGCGACGGAATGAGCTAAAAGAAAAGGCCCTCCCCGCTCGTTCCTCGCGACCCTCCCAAGGGGAGGGTGAAGTTTCATTGCGACTCTGCACTGGGGAGGGTGAAGTTTTATTGCGACTCTGCAGTCGACGCTACCTGGGAAGAAGTCTGCAGTGAATGCGGTTCGGTCTCGGCCGAATCGATCCCCATCGAGCCTCTATCTGGCTGCGGCCAGTGCTTTCTCCAGGCTTCCGCCGCCACTTCCGGGAAGATCGGATTGATGGCGCACTGGGACGCCAGCTCAAAGCCGGCGATCTTGGAGAGGCGGGGAGTCCATTCGATCCACCAGGGCGCCGACCATCCGATCGACGGTGCGTCGGTCGGAAGATGGATCAGCACGTTGTACGATACATCAGGAAGAAAACATTGCAGGCTGGTGACGGCCGATTTCAGCAGCTGGGCAAGCGACGATCGCGTGGAGGGCCCAAGCGATTCGAAGGGGGTTGCGGCATGAGGCTGAATCATCAACTGAAAAGGATGCGGACTGGCGAAGGGGCAATGAACGAAAAAATGCCGGTCATCCAGAACCACGCGCTGCTGCTGCCCCCGTTCTTCGGCGATCCATCGCTGAAAGTATCCAACCCCCGTGGCTTGGAAAAATTCATGGCACCTTCCCAGCATCTGCTCCCACGAAGGGGGCTGCACCGGAGTGGCGATCACTTGGCTATGGACGTGCGTTAGAGAAGCTCCCGCATCGCACCCAGAGTTCTTAAAGATCGACAGGTAGCGAACCCTCGGCGACTGACGGAGCGCTGCGACGCGCTGTTGGAAAGCCTGCAGCACCCGATCCAACTGAGCCACCGACAGTTGATTCCAACTGGTCAGATGCTGAGGGCTTTCGATCACCACCTCGTGATGACCACCCATCGATTGGCGGTTGAAGAAAGGGCTGGCGGAATGATGCGGTGCTTTGTCGGCCGTGCCACACGGAGACGTGCAATTCTGTTCCAGCCGATCGATGGCGGGAAAGCGATTGGGCACCACACGCACCTGCCACGGTTCGTGGCAATTGGGCTCTGGGGTGGCGATCTGCAGAAGGGGATTGGGGGTCTGCCATTCCTGGCCGATGCAAAAAGGGCAACCATGAGGCTGAGCATGGGCCGTGCTGTCGGCTGCAAGCTCGATCGGCCGCTCGGCTCGCTGAGGAGCAAAGAACACCCACCGGTCGTTCAGCCAGTCGTACCGCGACTCACTCATCCCAGCCATGCCTCCGCTCCCGACTGCTTGCGCGCGATCACTTCCGAAAACAGATGGAGATATCCCGCCGCGCTGGCCGCCCAGGAGAAATCCTGCCGCATGCCGTTGACTACCAGTTGATCCCACCGACCGCGATCCTGCGTCCACAGCGTGACGGCAAGGTCGAGCGCTTGGTGGAGCGGACCGCTGGAGTAGGGTTGAAAATGAAATCCTGTGGCCCGCGAAGGTGCTGCATCATACGGCCCGTAGGGCACCACGGTGTCGACCAAGCCACCTGTCGCATGGACGACAGGTACGGCGCCATAGAGCTGGCTGTAGAGTTGATTGAGCCCGCATGGTTCGTAGCGACTGGGCATCAGGAACAGGTCACAACCCGCTTCCACCCAGTGCGACAGCGCCTCGTCGTGCCCCAGGCGAAGCCCAAGCTTCTCGGGGTGCGATCGCGCCAATTGCTCCAGCGCCTCATGGTAGCGCACCTCTCCCGTCCCGACGATCACCCATTGCACATCGGTGCGCGACAGCCAATCCCCCAGCACCGGCAGCAGGATGTCCCAACCTTTCTGCTCGGCCAACCGACTGACAATCCCAACCAACGGCACCTCGGGCCGCACAGGCAGCCCCATTCGCTCCTGCAAAGCTCGCTTGTTCTCCCCTTTCCCGGCATGAAAATCGTCGACCGAATAACGGCGCGCTAGATGCGGGTCGGTGGCTGGGTTCCAGATCCCCAAGTCGACTCCATTGACGATGCCATGCAGCAGATGCTGTCGCGATTGCAGCACCCCTTCCAGCCCGCACCCATGCTCCGCAGTCTGAATCTCCTTGGCGTACGTCGGGGAGACGGTGGTGATCGCATCGGCGTAGACAATGCCTCCCTTCAGCAACGAAAAATCTCCGAAGAATTCCATTTCATGCAGATTGAAACGCTCCTCGCCCAGCCCCGTGAATCCATAGAGCGATTTGGGGAAGCGGCCCTGATAGGCCAGATTGTGGATCGTCGTCACCGATGCGGTGGTTCGCAAGGAGGGATATCGGGAGGCCCCCGTAGCCATCCATGCGGGGATCAGACCGGCCTGCCAGTCATGGCAATGGACCAGATCGACCGACCCGAACTCCGCCACCATCGCCTCCAGCACCGCTCGCCCAAATAGACAAAACCGCTCGCAGTTGTCCCCATAAGCCCCCCACCGATCCCCATACAGTTCAGGCCGGTCGAACGACTCGGGGTGGTGGATCAGCCGAACTTCATATTCATCGACGCCGGTGGGTAAGGAAAGAATCGAAACCTTCGACTCCCAACCGAGCATGGAAACGGTGACTTGGCGTCCTGTGTCGACTACCCTTCCGCCATGCTGTTCCAGCAACGATCGATAGGCGGGAAGGTAGAGAGTGCAGCGATGACCAGAGCGAGCGAACTGGACGGGAAGCGCGCCGCAGACATCCGCCAGACCACCCGTCTTGGCATAGGGGACCGCTTCACTGGAGACCATCGCGATATGCATGAGTTATCTAGGCTCCCGCGTCCAACTCGATCTGCATGCGGAAAAAGATCGAGCCTCTTCCTGGTGGTTGGAGGGCGAGTGACGGAGACCGCGGGAGAGAAGAGAGCAACGGCCGTCGAATCGCTTTGGGTTCACCAGGAACTTCCTTCGCGTCGGTGAGAAAAGCCGGTCAAGGGAACTTCGATCGCCGATCCAAGAAGCTCCCATCCGCCACCGACACGTTCGTCCCATGGAACGAACCTTCAACAGTAGCTAACTGAGTCTACCTTGAGCCGCATCCGATTCAAAGAAACAGCCAGCAATTTGGTGGCAATTCAGGAGCGATTTTTCAGGAGGGATTCCAGAACCAGGAAGCCGGAAAGATGCTCTTGGTGGTCTGCAATCGCCCCGGGTATAATCAGCTGCTCACGAGGATCCGCTGCCGGGCAGCTCCCGGCGCATGGGCCGCTGGATTGGATTCGATGGCTGATGCAGGATCGATCGACTTCGTCGCCACGGTGAGGGGGGAGGATCGAGCGAATTGGGGGGAGTGGAGTTGTGCTGACGATTCGACCGCGAGCGATGGCGATCGCACTCCACTGCTTTTCGCGTGCCTTGCACCCGGAGCTATTCCAGGTAGTCCAGACCGGGGTGTTCGATCGCAACGACTATCGGGTCGAGGTCGACATCACCCACGAAGGGCATCGCATCCAGTTCTATTACAAGACGCTGACGCTTTGCGAAGTCGCTAGCTCGGCACACCAGCCCCTACCCACCCGGCGCCTGATGCATCGGGGGTTGATCGGGGATCCCTATAGCTTCCGCACCGATGCACCGCGTGGGGTCATCTACCAGACGACCTACCAGCGGGAGGTGCTTCCTGCCGAGCTGTTTGCGATGATTCACAAGGAGTTTCGGCAGAAGCGGCAAGAGTCGGATTTGCTCCATTTGTTTGAATCGAGTGGCCGGGTCTCGATAGGAGCGGCCAGTCTGTTGCATGTCGATCTTCGCAGTCGTCGTGCGGTGGTTTATGGGCTGCACACCTTCCCCGACGACCTCGCCATCGTCAAAACCACCAGCTCCTTCGAGCTCCCCAGCGACGACACCGCAAGCGACGAAATGGCCAGCAGCCCATCTGTCTAGCTGCTCCATCGGCACAAAGCCGTTGGCGATCAGTTTTTTTGGCCCATCCGACAATTTCCTGGGGCATATCCGTCCAGCCGACCGGAGCAGGCAGGATAGAGTCGTAGCGGCAAGGCTGCGGATGCATAGCTTGCCATGGACCTCGCCCTCCTCCAAAGCAGAGTCGCAATCAAACCTCACCCTCCCCCACTGCAGAGTCGCAATCAAACTCACGCTCCCTGAGGGAGGGTGACTGAGTACTGTCGAAGCCCCGGCCGACATCGGCGCAATACACGGACGACTTTCTGTTGCTTTCGTCATGTCCCGAGCGGCTTGAGTCGTCCTGTTGGGAATTTCGGTTAGTCCGGTTGTGTCGATCAGCAAGTCAGGGAGGGGGACCGCACCACGCACTCCACCCTGTTTTCCTCGACCGAAAGAGCGACCCAGGCCGATGGTCTCTCCCGTCACGCACCTCGGCCAACTAGGTGCTCCGACATCTCGCCCCAACCACTCGTCGATCGCTTCGCCTTCTTAGAAAGCTCGGACGTGCCACTGGATCGTTCTCCCCATCTGCGACTCCACGAGGGCGAAGCCTTCTCGCCTCCTCAACGGGACCTCCCTTTGGAATCCGAATGGGAACAGATCCTCGACGCCCTGGAGGATCTGTCGGGCTGGCGCGTCGAACGACGCGGATGGAGTGTCGCGGAGGGACGCTGGGTGCTGGCCAAGGAACTGGATCCCGACCAGCCCGCCTCCCTGTCACTGGAACAAGTCCGACATCTGCTCGATCCCATCCAGTCGCTCGCCCGACGCCTTCATCGCACCGAGCAGGTGGTGAGACGACAGCATGCGGAATTGGCGACCGGACTCCATTTCACTTTGGATGCCAAAGAGCAATCGCAACTGGCCGATCGCTGGCAGCGGACCCTTGGCGATGCATCCCTGGCGATGGGCATGCAAGCCGCTTCGATGTACCTGCTCACCGAAGACCATCGATCGCTGCAGCCCCGCGCCGCTTGGGGCTCGCTGGAAGGAGTTCTCATCCAGGCCCCTCGGCCGCTGCGAGGCGCTCGCGCTGACCTCGAAGCATTGCTCGGCAAAGCCGTTCTGCTGCGAGCCGAAGATACTCAGATCGCATGGGCAAGGCCCGAACCGTTTCCCGCAGCGATCTGCGTCCCGGTAGGTACTGAATCGACGCCGCTGGGGACGCTGTGGTTTTGGAGCGATCGGCCGCGCGATTTTGATCGCCGCGATATCGCCATCGCCACGATGGCCGCCGACCAGATGGTTGGTGCTTTGCAGCAGTTTCAGATGGTCCGACAACTGGAACGAAGCTACTCCATTCAATCGACGATGGAAGATGCCGGCTGGGCTCAGGCCGCCATGCTTCCCACGCGCACCGCCTCCGCCTCGGCCATTCAATGGGATGGTTGGACCTCCCAGGCAGGCCCGGTCGGTGGCGCGTTTCATGACTGGCACCAACCTGATTCCCAGCGGCTTCGCTGCGCCATTGGAG